>WNFT01000128.1_pt1 | contig 82837 bp, 80 predicted proteins | sample 5400191 | NCBI WGS metagenome assembly WNFT01 (sample SAMN13153359, study PRJNA577476) | soil metagenome | isolation source: 80 cm saprolite under Madrone tree | place: USA:California | collected 2016-06-14 | reverse complement strand
GTGATGTTCACCAACGACCACCTGCTCAACTGGCCGATCAACAACATCCCCGAGTACGCCGTCGGGATCGGCGAGGAGCATGTCGGCCCGGCCGACTGGTTCGACGAGTGGCTGGGCATGGAGAAGTACCGCGTCCCCGGCCATCCCGCGCTGGCCCGGTGGATCGTCAACGAGGGGGCGCGTCGGCGCCTCCAGTTCGCCTGGCTGCGCCGGATGCAGTTCGACGACGGGATCTCGGTGCCCACCCACTACCTGAACCCCGACGCGAGGTTCAGGCTCGTCCCGGTCGGCATGAACTGCACCGTGCCGCCGATCCCGACGCCGGAGCGGGCGTACCACGTCGGGTCCGTGCTCCGCGACGTGCTGCACGCGTACCCCGGCGACGATCGGATCGCCGTGATCGCGACGGGCGGGCTCTCGCACGAGCCGGGGGGTCCGCGCTACTTCTGGGTGGACGAGGAGTTCGACCGGTGGTTCCTCGACCTGCTCGCGAAAGGCGACCACGAGACGCTGCTCGCCGAGTGCACCCTCGAGCGCATGGAGGCGGCGGGCTCGGGCGGCACCGCGGAGCTCCTCTCCTGGTTCCTCGTTCTCGCGATGACCCGCGGCCCGGCCGACGTGCTCGCCTACATGCCCGCGGTCGCCTGGCGCTCCGGCACGGGGATGGTCGCGTGGGGCGAGCTCGCCGGGGACTGAACGCGCGCGAGCCCGCCGCCACGCCGATGCCCACCACGCACACGCTGGATTGCGAGACGGTCCACTACGAGTGGAATAACGCGCTCGTGCCGAGACTCGAGATCGAGCCGGGTGACACCGTCGTCTTCGACACGCGCGACTCCGCGGACGGCTACTACCGGCCCGCCTCGTCGCACGTCGATGTCCTCGCGCGGGGTCCGTTCCGCGGCCACCCGCTGACGGGGCCCGTTCGGGTCAACGGCGCGCGGCCCGGCGACGTGCTGGTGGTCGAGATCGTGGAGGTCCGGCCGCGGGCGTCCTTCGGCTGGACCGCGATCCGACCCGGGCGCGGTCTCCTCCCGGAGGCAGAGTTCGCCAAGCCATTCCTACAAATCTGGGATCTCGCCGATGGCACCCACGCGCGCATGGGACACGGCATCGCCGTGCCGATCGAGCCGTTCCCCGGCGTGATGGGCACGGCGCTCGACGAGCCCGGCCGCCACAGCACCATGCCGCCGAGGAAGAACGGCGGCAACATGGACGTGAAACACCTCGTGGCCGGCACGACCCTCTACCTGCCGGTCTGGGTGGACGGTGCCCTGTTCAGCGTCGGCGACGCGCACGCGGCGCAGGGTGACGGCGAGGTGTGCGTGACCGCCGTCGAGATGGTGGCGAGGGTCACGCTCCGGTTCGACCTCCAGCCGAGACGCGCCCTGAAGGAGCCCCAGCTCCGGACGCGCGGGCCCCTCGCCGCCGGCACGAATCACGGACCGTTCTTCGCGACGACGGCGCACGGTCCCGATCTCTTCGCCGCCGCGCAGCAGGCCGTCCGCTACATGATCGACCATCTCGTCACGGAGCGCGGGCTCTCGCGCGAGGAGGCGTACATCCTCTCGAGCGTCGCCGTCGACCTCAAGATCAGCGAGATCGTGGACACCCCCAACTGGATCGTCTCCGCGTTCCTCCCCGAGTCCGTCTTCACCCAGCGGGCGCGATGACGCTCGATCGCCTCGACCACCTGGTGCTCACCGTCCGCGATCTCGACGCCACGTGCGACTTCTACCGCCGGGTCCTCGGCATGGAGCCGGTGAGGTTCGCGGCGGGCCGGCTCGCGCTGCGATTCGGATCGCAGAAGATCAACCTGCACCCGGCCGGGCCGGAGCTCGGGCTGAAGGCGGCGCGGCCGACGCCAGGCTCGGGCGACCTCTGCTTCCTGACGGACGAGCCGCTCGAGGTCTGGGGCCGCCACCTCGAGGAGTGTCGGGTGCCCATCCTCGAGGGGCCGGTGGAGCGCACGGGCGCCCTCGGCCCGATCGAGTCGATCTACCTGCGCGACCCCGACGGCAACCTGCTCGAGATCGCCCGCCAGCTCGGGATGGCCGAGGACGGGTTGGCGGAGCTCCGCGAGTGGCTCAGGCGCTGGCAGGCGTGCGTACGCGCGCGGGACTTCGAGGGCGGCCGGCGCCTGTGCGCACCCGAGCTGATCGCTTTCGGCACGGTCGCCGACTTCGTCGAGGGCGTGGACCGGGTCATGGAGGCGCAGTGGCGCCGCGTGTGGCCGAGCATTCGCGACTTCACGATTCGTATCGATGAGGCACGCGGTGCGGTTCAGGGCGACGAGGCCTGGGTCGCGGCGCCCTGGGACACGCTCGGCGTGCGAGCCGACGGCACGACGTTCCCGCGGCCCGGGCGGCTCACGATCGCCTTCGCGCGGCGCGCGGGTCGCTGGCTCGCCGTGCACACCCACTTCTCGCTCACACCATCTGACTCTCGCGTGAACCCCTAGCGCACACCCGGAGGAGGGCGCGATGCACATCGGCGTCTGCATGTTCAACACCGACTACGCGATCCGGATCGAGGAGCTGGCCCGCACGGCCGAGGAGCGCCGCTTCGAGTCCCTCTTCGTCCCCGAGCACACGCACATCCCCGCGAGCCGCCGCACGCCGTTCCCCAGCGGCGGCGAGCTGCCGCGCGAGTACGCTCACACGCTCGATCCCTTCGTCGCGCTGGCCCACGCCGCGGCGGTCACGACCCGGATCCGGCTCGGCACGGGGATCTGCCTGATCATCGAGCGGGACACGATCACGACCGCCAAGGAGGTGGCGAGCGTGGACTTCGTGTCGAACGGGCGCTTCCTGTTCGGGATCGGCGGGGGCTGGAACGTCGAGGAGATGGAGCACCACGGCACCGACCCGAAGACGCGCTTCAAGCGGCTCGGTGAGCAGGTGCTCGCCATGAAGCAGATCTGGACGAAGGAGGCGGCCGAGTTTCACGGGAAGTTCGTGAGCTTCGACCCGATCTGGATGTGGCCGAAGCCCGTGCAGAAGCCCCACCCGCCGATCCTCCTCGGCGGCGAGAGTGGCCACACGCTGCAGCGGGTCGTGGACTTCTGCGACGGCTGGTTCCCCCGCGGGCGCGCGGGCGACGTGATCTTCACGGGGCTCGCGGACCTCAGGGCGCGCGCGGCCCGCGCGGGGCGCGACATGAAGACGATCTCCGTCTCCGTCTTCGGCGCCAAGCCCGAGGCGGCCGCGCTCGACCGGCTCGAGGCGGCCGGCGTGACGCGCGCAATTCTCAGGTTGCCGTCGGAGCCGCGCGACCGGGTGCTGCCGCTCCTGGATCAGTACGCCAAGCTCGTCCGGTGAGCCTGGACCTCCCGGCGTGGGCCGCCGAGCTCTTGCGCGAGAGCCGCGTCGCGCGGCTCGGCACGGCGGACCGCGCCGGGCGGCCGCTCGTGGTCCCGGTCTGCTACGCCTTCGACGGACGCGCCTGCTTCTCGGCGATCGACGCGAAGCCCAAGCGTGTCGCTGGCCGTGACCTCCGACGCGTGCGCAACATCGAGCAGAATCCGCACGTGTCGCTCGTCGTAGACCGCTACGACGAGGACTGGTCGCGGCTCGCCTGGGTGATCGTCGAGGGTCGGGCCGCCCTCGTGACCGAGGGGTCCGTGCGCGCGCTGGCCGTGGACCTCTTGCGAGCCAAGTACGCGCAGTACCGCACCATGGGGCTCGACCGGGAGGGGGCGACGGTCATTCGAATCGCGCCCGAACGGGCGCTGGCCTGGAGGTACGCCAGCTAGCGCTTCTGATCCTGGAGCCCGTCCGGCGTCACCACCACGCCGGCCTGGCCTGCCTGCCGCATCTGATAGGGAAGCCCCAGCTTGTCGAGGACCGTCCGGAGCTCCGACTCGCCATGGGCTTCGAGGAACTCGACGCTGATCACCGCGAGGTTGGAGACCTTGCCTTGGCTGTCCTGGAGCTGGACGACCTGCGCGTTCCGCTGATGATCGTGGAAGTCGTAGATCGTGCACATCGGAAATTCGTGATGCAGGTACTCGCGCACCGAGGCGATCTTCGCCTCGGTGTCGTTCAGGAGGGGCTTCTCGGGGAATCTCCCGGTCTTCGTGTCGTCGAGCGGGGCCGTCTCGGGGAACTTCTCGATCTTCACGTCGTCGAGCGCGGGTTTCTCGAGAAACTGCCCGATCCTCACGTTGTCGAGTGCGGGCTTCTCGAGAAACGCCCCGACCTTCACGTTGTCAAGTGCGGGCTTCTCGAGAAACGCCCCGACCTTCGCGTCGTCGAGCGGGGTCTTCTCGAGGAACTTCCGCCACTGCGGCACCAGCTCGCCATTCGGCGGGAGCTTGACGACGTCGAGCAGCGCGCGCCGCATGGCGTCCGCGTGTCGCCCGGCGCCTCCGTTGTGGAAGGGTCCGACGTGCGCGCCTACGGGCTCCTTCTCGGGCTCTGGCGTCGGGCTCACTGGCCTTTCGCGCGCGGCGGCGGGGACAGGGTCGGCCGAGCGAGGGTCGAACGTGCCGGCGAGCTTCTCGAGGAACTTCCGCCATGCGGGGGTCATCTCGTGCTCGTCGTCCAGCCTGGCGTCGGCCGCCGGTGCTGCCGGCTGCGACACGGGCTCCCGGGACGGCATCGCGGGGGCCGGGGTCTCGGCGACCGGTGCACTCGAGGCAGCGGCCCATGCCGTGGACTCAGCCTGTCTGGGTGAGCCATGGGGCGCCTGCGTCTCGGGTGTCAGGAGGCCGAACCACCGGGACGGTTGCGCGGGCTCGGCGGCCGGACGCGACGCCGCGAGCGGCGCCGGGCGGCCGAAGACAACGGGGTCCGCGGGCGCGGCGGCGGCAGTCGCCGGCGGCGTGGCTCGCGCGGGCTCGGTTGCCGCCCAGTCGACGGGGTCGAGGTAGAATCCGGTCGCCTCGTTGACCTCGACGCACCGATACTCGAAGCAGTTCACGGCCGGGAAAGCCAGCAGCCTGATCTTTCTGAGGAACGACTCGGGCAGGCGCTCGGCGATGAACACGACGCGCGGAGGCCAGCCACCGGCGCTGTCGCCCCCCGGCATCAGACGCCGGACGGACTCCGGATACTCGAGCGTCCACGCGTAGGCCTCGACCATCCTGAAGAGCATCGTGTCGTCGCCCGTGAAGCCGAGCGCGATGAGCGCCGGCGTCTTGCGTCGATCCACGCCGACGAGCTCGACTGTCGACCGGCCGAAGTTGACGGTGGTGGAGAGTACGCGGAAGCCAGGCTCCACCGCTTCAGCGTTTTCGGCGACAAGCGCCTGGAGCTGGGACAGGTCCTTGACTTCGTGCTTCCTGAATGTCAGCTTCATTCGGACACTGATCGAGCAACCGGTGTGCCAGTGGCGGAGGCCCACTCCAGCCCGCCGAATCAAGAGGTTAGGGCGGCGTGGACGCTCTGGACCCTGTCAGGGGCCGGCCACAGTGGCACACGCGAACACGACGGGCCGTCACGCGGGGTCGAGCGCAGTGATCGGCCAGAAATTGACCAGTGTTGACAGGCGGTCAAAATCTAGGCATGTGGTCTCGTGCCTTGGTAGGAGGCAGGGTCTTAACGCGTTGATTCCAAGAGAAAAGAGGGATGAGGCCCCACTCAAGGACCGTGGCACCCGGATTGCTGGCTCTAGGGAATCTGATGGCACCGTCCGAGCCCACGGTGGACCGGCGTTGGGAATGACGGCCACTGAAACCATGTCGCTTGCGATCAACCTCACCGAGGCGTTCCGTGACCTCGTGCAGATCGGCATCGCCCTCACGAGCGAGCGGGACCTCGCGACGCTGCTGCACCGGATCCTGACCGAGGCGCGTCGCTTCACGCGCGCCGAGGCGGGCACGCTCTTCCTTCGCGAGAAGGACGAGCTGCACTTCGCGGTCGTCCAGAACGACCGGCTCGCCCGACGGCTGGGCGACCCGGAGATGCAGCGTCTGTTGCAGTCCGAGCCCCTGAAGCTCTCCGAGCCGAGCTTGGCCGGCCACGTCGCGCTGATGGGCGAGATCGTCAACCTTCCCGACACCTACGCGATCCCGCCAGACCGACCCTACAGCTTCTATCCGCTCTTCGACGTCCGATGCGACTACAAGACCCGGTCGGCCCTCGTGGTGCCGCTCCAGGACCCGGCCGGGAACATCTTCGGGGTCCTCGAGCTCATCAACGCCCTCGACGAGAGCGGACGCGTCGTACCGTTCGACGTCGAGTACGAGGGCCTCGTGCGCTCGCTCGCCTCGCAAGCCGCCGTCGCGATCCGAAACGCGCGGCTCGAGGACCTCTCGTTCAAGGACGCGTTGACGGATGTGTACAACCGGCGGTACTTCATCGTGCGCATCGAGGAGGAGTCCCGGCGGCACCTGCGGTTCGCCGAGCCAGTGTCGCTCGTCTTGCTGGACCTCGATCGCTTCAAGGACGTGAACGACCGGTTCGGGCACCGCGCGGGCGACGAGGCGTTGCGCGAGGTCGCGCAGGTCCTGCTCAAGCACTCGCGGAACTTTACCGTCGTCACCCGGTACGGGGGCGACGAGTTCGCGGTGCTCCTGGTCAACACGGGCAAGGACGGCGCGGTCGCGTACGGGGAGCGGATCCGCGAGGTCATCGCGGAGCACGCCTTCGCCCACGGCACCGTGACCGTCAGTCTGGGTGTCGCGAGCCTCCCGGAGGATGCCGCGAGCGGCGACGACCTCGTGGTCGCCGCGGACAAGGCGATGTACGAGGCGAAGCGCCTGGGCCGGAATCGCGTCGTCGCGGTCTAGGCACTCTGGAACGTCGGGAGGCCACGCTGGCGCCACCGGAACCCCCAGCCATCGATCTCACCCAGGCCTTCAGAGAGCTGGTGCAGATCGGGATCACGCTGACCAGCGAGCGCGACCTGAGCGTCCTGCTGGAGCGGATTCTGACCGAGGCGCGTCGCTTCACGCGCGCCGAGGCCGGCACGCTGTTCCTCCGCGATGGTGAGCAGCTCCGCTTCGCCGTGGTCCAGAACGACCGGCTGTCGGGGAAGCTCGGCACGGAGGAGATGCGGCGTCAGTTCGAGGAGCAGCCCCTCGACCTCCGCGAGATGAGCCTCGCCGGGCACGTCGCGCTCACGGGCGACATCCTGAACCTTCCCGAGCCCTACGCGATCCCGCCCGACCGGCCGTACAGCTTCGACGCGCGGGTGGACGCGCGCATGAACTACCGGACCGAGTCCATCCTCGTGGTGCCGCTCCAGGGCCCCTCGGGGAACATCCTCGGCGTGCTCGAGCTGATCAACGCCCTTGACGGGGGTCGAGTGGTCCCCTTCGCCCCCCAGTACGAGCCCCTCGTGCGAGCGCTCGCCGCGCAGGCCGCCGTCGCGATCCGCAACGCGCGACTCGAGGACCTGTCGCTGAAGGACGCGCTGACGGACGTGTACAACCGTCGGTACTTCATGATTCGCCTGGAGGAGGAGTTCAAGCGCCACACGCGGTTCCGCGAGCCGCTGTCGCTGGTCATGCTCGACGTCGACCACTTCAAAGAGGTCAACGACCGCTTCGGCCACCGGGCGGGTGACGAGGTGCTCCGCGGCATCGCCGCGCTCCTCCTGAGGCACTCGCGCAGCTTCAGCGTCGTCACCAGGTACGGAGGCGACGAGTTCGCCATCGTCCTCGTCAACACCCCCAAGGACGGCGCCCTGACGTACGCCGAGCGGATCCGGTCCGTCGTGGCGGAGTACGAGTTCCGCCACGGCATCGTCACCGTCAGTCTGGGCGCAGCCTCCTTGCCCGAGGACGGCGCCTGCGGCGACGACCTCGTCGTCGCCGCCGACAAGGCACTCTACGATGCGAAGCGGCTGGGACGGAATCGAGTCGCGCCGCTCTGAGCGGGGTCATGGCTGACCTGACGCAACTCCTCGACGAGCTCCTTGAGATCGGGATCGCGCTCACGAGCGAGCGGGATCTCGGGGCGCTCCTCGAGCGCATCCTCTCGCAGGCCCGGCGCGTCACGCGTGCGGAGGCCGGCACGGTGTTCCTGCGCGACGGCGACCACCTCCGCTTCGCGGTCGTCCAGAACGACTTCCTCGAGGCGCGGCTGGGCAAGCGCGAGATGGAACGACGGCTGCAGGCCGAGCCGATGCCGCTCGGCGAGCCGAGCCTGGCCGGCCACGTCGCCCAGACCGGGGAGCTCATCAACGTGAGCGACGCGTACGCGATCGTCGGGCAACGGACCGTGGCGTTCAACAAGACGATCGACGAGACGACCGACTACGCGACCCGCTCCGTCTTCGTCGTGCCGCTCCAGGACATCAACGGCAACATCGTGGGCGTGCTCGAGCTCCTCAACGCCCTGGGCGAGGACGGCTCGGTCGTCCCGTTCGACCCGGGGTACGAGAAGCTGGTCCGCGCCCTCGCCTCCCAGGCTGCCCTGGCGATCCGCAACGCGCGGCTCGAAGACCTGTCGTTCAAGGACCCGCTGACCGATCTGTTCAACCGGCGTTACTTCGCGCTCCGCCTCGACGAGGAGGCCAAACGCGCCGCGCGCTTCGGCCACCCCCTGTCGCTCGTCTACCTCGACCTCGACGACTTCAAGAAGCTGAACGAGGACAAGGGGCGGCCGGCGGGCGACGAGGTGCTCAGGGAGGTGGCGCGGCTCCTCGTGAAGCACTCGCGCAGCTTCACGATCGTGGCGCGCCGGGAGGGCGACGACTTCGCCGTGATCCTGGCGAACACGCCGAAGGCCGGCGCGATGAGCTATGCCGAGCGCATCCGGGGCGTCCTCGAGCAGCACCCGTTCCCGCCGGGCCCGGTCACGGCGAGCCTCGGCGTAGCGGCCTTCCCCGCCGACGCGGCCAGCGCCGAGGACCTCATGGCCCGGGCCGAGCAGGCGCTCACCGAGGGGAAATCGCGCGGCCGGAATCGCGTCGCGCAGCGCTGAGCCTCTCGGTCGACCACGGTCCCCTTCTCAGACGCGCGCTTCCTCGCAGTAGAGCCCGAGCGCGCGGAGCGCCGGCTCGTCGTTGAACTGGAAGAGAGCGGCCGGCGCAGACGGCGCCGCGTTCCGGTGCTCGACGAAGTGCCACGGCGGCGCCACGAACGTGTCACCGGCCTCCCACGCGAGCCGCGCGTCACCGATGCGCGACTCGCCGCGCCCCTCGAGCACGTGATAGACGGCGCTCGCCGTGCGGCGCGCGGCGGGCGTCGTCTCGCCCGGGCGGAGCCACTGGCACTCGCAGCCCATCGTCGGCAGTGGCGGCGCCCCGGTCCTTGGATTGACGTAGGCGAGCGCCACGGGCGCCCCCGCCGGCGCCGCGTCCGCCATGCTGGCGAGCGCGCGGCGCACGGTGGCCCAGGGCCACCGCACCTGCGGGTATCCGGTGTCCTCGTAACGCGACTGGCGCGGCACGAGCCCGGCCGCGGTGAACTCGTCCTGCGACGAGTCGACCGTGGTGGACGGCGGCGGCGCCGGTCGCATCTTCGACGCCCAGCTCGCGTCGACGCTGCGTACGAGCGGGAGGTCGAGACCGTCGAGCCACACGACCGGCCGGGACCCTTCGTGGCCGTGATCGTGCCAGCGCATCGGCGGCGTGATGATCAGGTCGCCCGGCTCCATCGCGCACCTGACGCCGTCCACGCTGGTGAAGGCGCCGTGCCCCTCGACGACCAGCCGGAGCGCCGCGGGCGTGTGGTGGTGGCTGGGCGCGGCCTCGCCGGGCAGGATGATTTGCAGCCCCGCGAAGAGGGTCGAGGTGACGGCGTACGCCCCGTCGAGGCCGGGGTTCTTCAAGACGAGCACGCGACGCTCCGCCTGCTCGATCGGTACAAGCCGTGCCGCCTCGAGCAGGAGCGGGCGGAGGTCCTGCCACCGCCAGCGGTGCGGCACGGCGGCCGTCACGCGCTCGTTCGGCAGGAGGACATGGAGGGCGGTCCAGAGCGGTCCCAGGGAGAGGGCGTCCAGCGCCTCCCTGAAGGGGGGCGGGAGGCTCGCGTCGCGTGTCGTCACCATCGGAGTGGGACCGATGATACCCGGCCACGCCACTAGCGGCGACGCCTTCTTGACATGTATACATCTCGTATGTAATCGTTCGCCGCCGATGACGACGCGCGCGCGGGCCCGGACGTATCTGGCCGACACGGTCTACGCCGCGCTGCGCCAGGCCCTCCTCGACCGCGAGTTCGATCCGGGCGAGCCGCTCACCGAGCTCGAGCTCAGCCGGCGGTTCCGGGTGAGCCGGACGCCCGTCCGCGAGGCGCTCGCCAAGCTCGAGCGCGACCACCTCGTGCGCGTGGTCCCGAAGAAGGGCGCGTTCGTGCGCACGCTGTCGCACGACGAGCTCCGCGACCTCTACGAGGTGCGCGAGGCGCTCGAGGCCAGCGAGCCGAGAATGCGAAGCTCGTCGACGTCCTCGAGCACATGCGCGAGCAGGTCCGACCCGTCTGGACCATGGCCATCGTGGCGCCCCGGCGCGTCCAGGCGCTCGTCCGCGAGCACCTCGCGATCATCGACGCGCTCAAGCGGCGAGACGTGCGCCGCGCGGAGCGGCTGATGACGCTCCACGTACGGCGCGTCCGCGACGCGATCTTCCGGCTGGTCGACTGAGTGGCAGTGCGGACCTTAGAATACGCGGGGCCGCAGTGCGAGCCGCAGCCGCAGGCGAGGCGAGTCTGTGATCGAGCCCCCCGCCGTCCGAGGTGAGCCAATGAAAAGGAGCCTCCCATGACCGCGCCGAGCCCGTTCCGTAAGGAGCTCGAGGCCGCCGTCAATGCCCGGCACAGCCGGCTGAACCCGTTCACCGAGAAGTGGGTGAAGGGCGAGCTGTCGCGCGCCCAGCTCGGCGCGTGGGCGGCACAGCACTACCAGTACGTGTCGCAGTTCCCGCGGTGGTGCGCCACCGTGTACGGCGAGTGCCCGGACTCGGACGCGCGCGACTTCCTGCTCGAGAACATCATCGAGGAGGAGTCGGGAACCAAGCACGTGGATCTCCTGATCCGCTTCGCCGAGGCGTGCGGCGTGAGCCGCGCCGAGGTCGAGACCGCGCGGCAGCTACCGACCACACGCGGGCTCACCGCCTGGTGCTACGAGATGTCCCATCGGTCGTTCCACATCGCCGCGGCGGGGCTCCTGGTCGGCCTCGAGTCACAGGTGCCGGGCATCTACAGGCGCAACCTGCCGCCGCTCAAGACGCACTACGGCTTCACCGACCACGAGGTCGAGTTCTTCGCGATCCACATCGAGGCCGACGAGGTGCACGGCGAGCGCGGCTACGCGATCGTCGAGCGTCACGCGACGACCGCCGAGAAGAAGGCCGAGGCGATCGAGGCCGTGCGTCAGGCCACCCTGATGCGTTGGCAGTACATGACCGGGCTCCACCGCGCCTTCATCCTGAAGGAAGAGCCGTAGGCGAGTCGGTGATCGTGGCAGGGGGAGCCGCAGGCGAGGCGCGTCCATGCCTCTGATCCGCGTGGCCCGCCTGGACGAGCTCCCGGCGGGCCAGCTCACGCGGGTGGAGGCGGGCGGCACGCGCATCGTCCTGGCCCGCGTCAAGGACGAGGTCTTCGCGTGCAACGATGTCTGCGCCCACCAGGGCGGCCCGCTGAGCGAGGGCAAGCTCTCCGGGGCGCGCCTCGCCTGCCCCTGGCACGGGTGGATGTACGACGTACGTACCGGTGAGTGCGTGCTACCCGGGCGCGGCCACCGCGTGGCGAGCTATCCGATCCGGATCGACGCGGGCGAGGTCTGGGTGGAGGTCCCCTGACGATGGCGCTCACGCAGAAACACGCCCACGAGTGCATCCAGCGCGGATTCGCCAGGGCGCACGCCCTCGGCTTCAAGGTCGCCATCGCCGTCGTGGACGACGCGGGCCACCTCGTCGCGTGCGAGCGCATGGACGGCGCGCTCTGGGTCACGCCCGAGATCGCCCGGGCGAAGGCAAACGCCGCCGCCGCCTTCCGCACGACGACGCTCGAGCTCGAGGAGCGCTTCGGCAAGGGTCGCCAGCTCTTCGCGTCGAACGTCGCCATGCTCGGCGACTACGCGTTCGTCTTCGGCCGCGGCGCCGTGCCCATCGTCGAGGATGGGCAGATCGTCGGCGCCGTCGGCGTGAGCGGTGCGGTCCCCGCCGATAACGACCACACGATCGCCGACGAAGCCGCGGGACATCCCGAGCTTCCCACGAGTCATTAGGAGCGACCGGCGAGCGCCGGACTCCGCGAGCGGAGCCCCGGGCTCCTCCAGCACGCCACCTTCGGTTGTTCCGGCCTCACGGTACCCGCTACAATAGCCCCCCGTGAAGGTCGAGGTGGAGGTCTACCAGAACGAGGCGAAGGAGTGGGTAGCGACGGCCGTCGCCTACGACGTCACGGCGACGGGCCGCAGCGAGACGGAAGCTCTCGCGCGGGTCATGGAGGCCCTCGCGCGGCATTTCAAGGGTCGGCCCCGCCGATGAGGGGGGCGCTCGCCGGCCTCCGCGTCGTCGACTGCTCCCGGCTGATCGCCGGCGGCGTGCTCGCGACCATCCTCGCCGACCACGGCGCGGATGTCGTCAAGGTCGAGAATCCGCGGGGCGGCGATCCGCTGCGCACCTGGCTCAAGGAGCGCGGCGAATTGTGGTGGAAGGTCTACGCGCGCGGGAAGCGCTCGATCACGCTCAATCTCGCCCACCCGCGCGGCCAGACTCTGCTCACGCGTCTGGTCAAGGACGCCGACGTCCTCGTCGAGAACTTCGTCCCGGGCACGCTCGAGAAGTGGGGGCTGGGCTGGGAGGTGCTCTCCGCCGAGAATCCGCGGCTGGTCCTCGCCCGCGTGTCGGGGTGGGGACAGGACGGCCCCTACCGCGACCGTCCGGGTTTCGGCACGATGGTGGAGGCGATGAGCGGCTTCGCAGCCGCGACGGGGCCGGCGGACGGCCCGCCCACGCTGCCCTCGTTCCCGATGGCCGACATGGTCGCCGCGCTCGCGGGGGCCGCGGCGGTGCTCGCGGCGCTGCGTCATCGCGATCACGTCTCCGGTCGTGGGCAAGTCATCGACCTCTCCCTCTACGAGCCACTGCTCTCCCTCCTCGGGCCCATCGCCGCCGAGTACGCGCTCGACGGCACGATCCGGACACGCCACGGCAACCAGTCCGACAACGCGAGCCCCCGCGGCACCTACCGGACGCGCGACGGCAAGTGGATCGCGCTCTCGGCCTCGACGCCCGCCTCGGCCAGGGCCCTGTTCGACGGGCTCGGCCTCGCCGACCTGCTCGAGGATCCCCGGTTTTCGACCAACGACGCGCGGGTCGCCCACAACGACCTGGTCGACGCGGCGCTCGCGCGGGCGATCGGCGAGCGGACGCTCGACGAGATGCTCCACCGGTTCGAGACGCTGGACCTCACGGCGGCGCCCGTCTACGACATCGCGGACATCATCAAGGACCCGCACGTGGTCGCCCGCTCCATCCTCGTGGACGTCCCCGACGCCGACCTGGGCACCGTGCGCATGACCGCGCCGACGCCCCGCCTCGCCGACACGCCCGCCTCGGTCCGCTGGGCCGGGCCGCCGCTCGGCGCCCACAACCGTGACGTCTACACGTCGCTCGGGCTCGGTGCGGCCGAGATCGACGAGCTCAAGCGTGCTGGGATCATCTAGCACGGTTCGACCGGGCCGCTCGCTCGTACCGATCGCCATCGTGCTCCTCGTCTCGCTCGCCTGGGGAGCCTCCGCCGGCGCGGCCGAGTACAAGGGGCCGCTGATCGACGCGCACTCGCACCTGCCGAACGCCAGGGCGATCGACGCCTACGTGGAAGCGATGAAGCGACACAACGTCGTCAAGGTGGTGCTGCTCGGCGTCGGTGGCGTGCAGAAGGACGACCCGGCGTGGATCGCCGCCGCCGCACGCAAGTACCCGGACCGCGTCGTCGCGGCGCTCCCGCTCCCCGACCCGACCGACGACGGCGCGGCGGCGCGGCTCGACGCCGCACTCACGAAATCGCCCGCACGCGCGATCGGCGAGGTCCACCTGCGCCAGATGGGACGCCGGAATATCGACCGCGACCCGGGCGATCCTGCGTTCGGCAGGATCCTCGAGGTCGCCGCGGCGCGCGGCGTCCCCGTCGTCGTCCATTACGAGCTGACCGACGCGGCCGCCGCCGCGCTCGATCGCGCACTCGCCGCGCACCGGAAGGCGACGCTCGTCCTCGCCCATGCCGGCGAGGGGCCGCCCGCGCGCGTGGAAGGGCTGCTCGCGCGGAACCCGAACCTGATCGTCGATCTCTCCGGGATGCACTTTCAGCGCACGCCCGCGCTCGCGACCGAGACCGGCCCGCTCGACCCCGCGTGGAAGGCCCTGCTCGAAAAGATGCCCGACCGCTTTCTGATGGGAATCGACGTGTGGGCTCCGCGTCTCTTCGAGCCGGCCATGCTCGATCGGCTCTTCACGTGGACGCGCCGGATCCTCGGCGAGCTCGCGCCGGGCGTCGCCGAGCGGGTCGCCCACAGGAACGCGGCCGCGCTCTTCCACGCGGAGTGAGCGTGTTCCGCACGGCGCTCTGCGAGCTCCTCGCCATCGAGTATCCGATCGTCCAGTCGGGCATGGGGGGCGTCGCCGGGCCCGAGCTCGTGGCGGAGGTGTGCCGCGCCGGCGGCCTCGGCATCCTCGCCGGGCTCAACGTCCCGCCGGACGACCTGCGGAAGATGATCCGCGGCGTGCGCGGGCTGACCGACCGCCCGTTCGGAGTGAACCTCTGGCTGCACAAGGCACTCCGACCCCCGATCGACCCCGACACCGTGCCCGCGGAGACGCTCGACGGCGCCCAGGCGATGCTCAATCGCTTCCGCGAGCGGCTCGGCATCCCGACGACGGCGACCAGCCCGGGTCGAGCGCCGGACCTCGTGGACGCCGCGGTCGCCGTCGTCCTCGAGGAGCGGCCGCCGGTGTTCTCGACGGCGCTCGGCTGGCTCGAGCCCAGGCTCGCCGAGGCGTGCCATCGGCGGGGGATCAAGGTCATGGCCATGGTCTCCACCGTGGACGACGCGCGGACCGCGGCGAGAGACGGCGCCGATGTGATCGTCGCCCAGGGGGGCGAGGCCGGTGGTCATCGCTCGGTGGATGGCAAGCCCGCGTCACCGGAGGCGACGACCGTGGGCCTCATGGCCCTCCTGCCCCAGGTCGTGGACGCGGTGCGTGTGCCCGTCGTGGCCGCGGGCGGCATCGCCGACGGCCGCGGCCTGGTCGCCGCCCTCGCCCTCGGCGCGAGCGGAGTGTTGTTGGGCACGCGCTTCGTGGCGACGCGGGAGTCGATGGCCTCGGAGGTCTACAAGAAGCGCGTGCTCGAGAGCGAGAGCGGCGCGACCACGGTGACGGACGTCCTCACCGGCCTCTGGGCGCGGGCGCTCGCCAACACCTTCACCCGGGAGTACACGGCGTCCGGCGCCCCGGTCTTGCCGCCGCTCGTGCAGCGGGGCGCCGCCAGCGACGTCTTCCTGGCCGCGCTCACGCAGGGTGACCCGGAGTACTCCGCGATGATGGCCGGCCAGTCGGTCGGCCTCATCCGCGACCTTCCCGGCGCGGGCGAGGTGGTGGAGACCGTCGTTCGCGAGGCGCGCGCCGTCCTGGACGCGCTCCCCCGGCGCGTGCGTCTCACGTAGCGCCGCGTCGGGGTCACCGACGCTCGCGCGCGGGCGCCGGCGCCCCGCGACGCCGACGTCCGATGCGCACCGTGCTCCCGCCGACCCGCGTGGCGCAGTGCCGGCAGAAGTACTTCATCTCCACCGGGTGACCGCAGGCGTCGTGCACGAGCGCGCTCGAGCGGTGCACGTGACGCGTTCCCCAGCTCGCGAGCGCGCCCACGACGACGCCGAGCTCGCGCCCGCGGTCGGTCAGCTCGTACTCGGCCCGGGGCGGGTGGGCCGAGTAGAAGCGCCGCGCGACGAGCCCGCGCTCCTCCAAGAGCTTCAGCCGGTCCGACAGGATGTTCGGCGCGATCCCCGTGAGGCTCCGCGCGAAGTCCGCGAAGCGCCGCGGCCCCGAGAGCAGGTCGCGCACGAGCAGGAGGGTCCAGCGGTCGCCGACCACCTCCAGCGACTTCGCCACCGGGCACGCCTGGCCGTAACGCTTCGGCACGGCCCGAGTCTAGCAGAGCTTGACAGAAAAGCTAGTCACTATAAAATCACAAGCCACGGAGGACGTCATGACCACGCTTCAAATCTTCGGCCTGCAGTTCCTGCTCAGCTTGGTCCTGTACACGCTCATCGCCCGCTGGCACGTGGCGCCACGGCTGGCGGCGCTGCCGCTCGCGTCGGCGTTGTCGCCGCTGCTCTTCCTCCACGCGTTTCGCCACCTGGGGATGGTGTTCCTCGTCCCGACCGTGGTGGGCTCCTCCCTCCCGCCCGCGTTCGCGGTCCCGGCCGCCTACGGCGACCTGCTCGCCGCGCTCCTGGCGCTCCTCGCGATCGTCGCGCTGCGGTCCCGGTGGCTGTTCGGGCTCCCGCTGGTCTGGCTCTTCAACGTCGTGGGGACCGTCGACCTCGTCAACGCGCTCGCCCAAGGCCTCCGGCTCGACGTGAGCCTGGGCGCGGCGTACTACATCCCGACGTTCGCGGTGCCGGCTCTCTTCGTCACGCACGCGATGATCTTCGCGATGCTCGTCCGACGCGCGCGTTGAGGAGCCCTCGATGACGAAGATGCTCGACCTCATCCACATGATGCAGCGCGGGGAGATCGCGCCGCCGCCCGTCGCCGCGCTCATCGGCTTCACGCTCGCCTCCGTCGAGCCCGGCTGCGCCGTGGTCGAGTTCGAGGCGACTCCGCGCCACGCGAACCCGATGGGCACGCTCCACGGCGGCGTCCTCTGCGACATCGCCGACGCGGCGATGGGGATGGCCTGGGCGTCGACGCTCGACGAGGGCGAGACGTTCACGACGCTCGAGCTCAAGATCAACTTCCTCAAGCCAGTCTGGACGGGGAAGCTCACCGCCACGGGCCGCGTCGTGCAGGGCGGCCGGACGATCGGGCTGGTCGAGTGCGACGTCGTGGACGAGAAGCGCCGGCTCGTGGCGCGGGCCAGCTCGACGGTCATGACGCTCCGGGGCGCGCAGGCGACCGGCCGCTGAGCGGCCCGCACAGGCGGGTCGGAGCCACGCGTGTCTCGCTCGCCACCTTCCCCTGTTGCGGCCACGCGGACCCCGCTACAATATCCCCCCGTGAAACTTGACATCGGCATGCTGACCCACGAGCTCACGTCCATTCCGAGCTACGCCCGCAAGGTCGAGGCGCTGGGGTACGACTGCCTCTGGTCCTCGGAGACGAAGCACGATCCGTTCCTGCCGCTTGCCGTCGCGGCCACGGTCACCTCGCAGCTCAAGCTCGGCACGGCGATCGCGGTCGCGTTTCCCCGGAGCCCGATGGTGCTCGCCCACCTCGCCTGGGATCTCCAACGGGCCTCCGGAGGCCGGTTCGTCCTCGGGCTCGGCACGCAGGTGAAGGGCCACAACGAGCGGCGCTTCTCGGTGAGGTTCGAGTCGCCCGGCCCCAAGATGCGCGAGATCGTGCTGGCCCTTCGCGCCATCTGGGACTGCTGGCAGAATGGGACCAGGCTCGACTTCAAGGGCCGGTTCTACCGCTTCGACCTGATGACGCCGTTCTTCAACCCCGGACCCATCGAGCACCCGAGGATCCCCGTGTATGTCGCCGGCGTGAACCAGTACATGTGCCGGATCGCGGGCGAGGTGTGCGACGGCCTCCATGTCCACCCGTTCAACAGCCCGAAGTACCTGCGCGAGTACGTCCAGCCCGCCGTCAACGACGGGCTTCACGCGACGGGCCGGAAGCGCGAGGACTTCGTCTACGCCACCTCGACGTTCGTGGTCGTCGGTGACACCGAGGAGGAGCTCGCGCAGCACCGGCGCTCGGTGAAGGCGCAGATCGCCTTCTACGCCTCGACGCGCACCTACGAGCCCGTGCTCGCCGCCCATGGGTGGCAGGGCCTCACCCCCACGCTCCACCGGAAGTCCGTCGAGGGGGACTGGAAGGGCATGGCCGACCTGATCACCGACGAGATGGTCGAGACGTTCGCCGTCACCGGAACGTACGCGACGATCGGGCGGAAGCTCAAGGAACGCTACGCGGGTCTCCTCGACCGCACGTCGCTCTACCAGCCCTGGGAACCCGGGCTCGACGACCCGCGCCTGGCCCGACTCGTCAACGAGTTCAACGGCGGGGAGACCGGCGGACAGGGGGGGCGACATGGCTGACCTGTACGATCTCGGCGAGCGACCGCCCGTCGGCGACGTGCCGACGCGCATGCACGCATACGTCGTGCGGCAGAACCGTTTCGGCCCGCCGCGCGAGGCATGGCGGCGCGAGATCATCCCGACGCCGACCCTCGGCCCCGACGAAGTGCTGGTCTACGTGATGGCGTCGGGGATCAACTACAACAACGTCTGGGCGGCGCTGGGCGCGCCGCTCGACGTGATCGGCGAGCGCCAGAAGGCGGGCGAGCCCGAGGACTTCCACGCCGGCGGCAGCGACTGCTCCGGCATCGTCTGGGCCGTCGGCCGCGACGTCAAGAACGCGCGGGTCGGCGACGAGGTCGTCGTCCACAGCGGCTGGTGGCGACCCGACGACCCGTGGGTGCGCTCCGGCCGGGACCCGATGCTCGCCGAATCGACGCGCATCTGGGGCTATCAGACCAACTATGGCAGCTACGGCCAGTTTGCCCGCTGCCAGGCCCATCAATGTGTTCCGAAGCCGAAGCGCCTGACCTGGGAGGCGGCGGGCTGCTTCCTCCTCTGCGGATCCACGGCGTACCGGATGCTCATGGGCTGGCCGCCCCACATCGTCGAGCGCGGGGATGTGGTTTTGATCTGGGGAGCGGCCGGCGGGCTCGGGAGCATGGCGCTCGAGATCACGCGCGCCGTCGGCGGCCGGGCGATCGCGGTCGTCTCCGACGAGGCGAAGCGGAAGTTCTGCGTCGATCACGGCGCCGCGGGCGTCGTCAACCGCGGCCAGTTCTCGCACTGGGGTCCCCTGCCCGATACCAAGGACGCTCGTGCCTACGGCGAGTGGGCGAAAGGCGCCCGTGCGTTCGGCAAGGCGCTCTGGGACGCGCTGGGCGACCGCGTAGGTCCGCGGATCGTCTTCGAGCACCCGGGCGAGGCGACGCTGCCGACCTCCGTATTCGTCTGCGCGACGGGCGGCATGGTCGTCATCTGCGCCGGCACCACCGGCTACAACGCCACGCTGGACCTGCGCTACCTCTGGATGCGCCAGAAGCGGTTCCAGGGGAGCCACCTCTCCAACGACGCGCAGGCCGCCGCGGTCACGCGACTCGTCGCCGACGGCCAGGTGGACCCGTGCCTGTCGAAGACCTACGCCTTCGACGACATCCCCGAATGCCACCAGCTGATGCTCGAGAACAAGCACCCGTACGGGAACATGGCCGTCCTGGTGAACGCCCGGACATCCGGACAGGGCGCGTCGACGTGAGGGCGCTCGCCTTCAGGCAGTTCGGGAAGATCGTCCTCGCCGTGTGAGCCGCCCCGTGCCGCGCCGGGTGGCGACCCTCGCGCTCGCCGCGCTGGCCCTGGCGGCGCCACGCCTGGCCGCCGCTGACGAGGCGCTGTGGGCGCTCCTGCGCGCCGGCGGCCAGGTCATCGTCATGCGCCACGCGGCGACCGACCGCTCGCTCGGCGACCCGCCGGGCTTCCGCCTGGACGAGTGCTCCACCCAGCGCAACCTCTCTGAGGAGGGCCGCGCCCAGGCGCGCCGCGTGGGCGCCGCGTTCGCCGCGAGAGGAATCCCGATCGGGCGCGTGCTCTCGAGCCAGTGGTGTCGCTGCCTCGAGACCGCGCGCCTGGCCTTTGGGGGGGCCGCGCCCTGGCCGGCGCTCAACTCGTTCTTCCGCGACCGCACGCAAGAGGCCGAGCGGACCCGCGAGGTCCGCGCCCTCGTTTCCGGGCGCCCGGCGACGGGGACCCTGGTGCTCGTGACCCACCAGCTCAACATCGGCGCCCTCACCGGCGTCCACCCCGCAGAGGGCGAGCTGGTCGTCCTCACGCCGCTCGGCCACGACCACTTCCGCGTCGCGGGTACAATGAGGCCATGAAGACACTCGCCATCCTCGTCGGCGGGGGCCCGGCCCCCGGGATCAACGCGGTGATCGCGGCGGCGACGATCGAGGCGCGGAACCACGGCGCGCGCGTGCTCGGCTGCTACGACGGCTTCAAATGGCTCGTCGAGGGCGACATCGAGCACGTGACCGAGCTCACGATCAACGAGCTGTCGCGGATCCACTTCGACGGCGGCTCGATCATCCGCACCTCCCGCACGAACCCCGCGCGCACGCCCGACGGCCCCGGCCGGGTCGCCGAGACGCTCAAGCGCCTCGGCGTCGACTACCTCATCACGATCGGCGGCGACGACACCGCCTTTGCGGCCTCGCGCGTCGCCCGCGCGCTGCCCGGCCTCGCCGTCGCGCACGTGCCGAAGACGATCGACAACGACCTCCCGCTGCCGAGCGACATTGACACCTTTGGGTTCTCGACGGCCTGCAACCTCGGCAAGGACCTCGTCCGCAACCTGATGCAGGACGCCGCGACCACGGAACGCTGGTTCTTCGTGACCGTCATGGGCCGGCGCGCGGGCCACCTCGCCCTCGGCATCGGCGGCGCCGCGGGCGCGACGCTCACCGTCGTCGCCGAGGAGTTCCCGGAGTCGAAGATCACCCTGGACCGCCTCGCCGACGTGCTCGAGGGCGCGATCATCAAGCGCCGCATGCACGGGCGCGACCACGGGGTCGCGATCCTCTCGGAGGGGCTCGCCGAGAAGCTCGACCTCGAATCGCTCGGTCCCGTGGAGCGCGACCAGTACGGCAACGTCCGGCTGGCCGAGCTCGACCTGGGCCGCGTGCTCAAGGACCGGGTCGCCGCGCACCTGCGCGAGCGCACGGTGGACGTGACGATCGTCGCGAAGGATCTCGGGTACGAGCTCCGCTGCGCGCCGCCGGGCGCGCACGACATCCAGTACGCCCGGAGCCTCGGCTACTGGGCGACGCGCTTCCTGCTCGAGGGCGGCTCGAACGCGATGCTGACGATCCAGGCCGGGCGCCTCGTGCCGATCCCCTTCGGACTCCTGCTCGACCCGAAGACAGGCAAGGTCCGCGTGCGCTTCGTCGAGGTCGACTCGGAGATGTATCAGACGCTCTACGCGTACATGATCCGTCTCAAGCCGGAGGACTTCGACAACCCGGCGACCGTGGCGGCGCTCGCGAAGGCGGGCAATGTCAGCGAGAGCGAGTTCCTCAAGCGCTTCGCCCCCGTCGTCGGCCGCGCGTAGTCGCCGCGGGTGACCGTTGGGGTGTCGGCCGGGGGAGTCCGAGGGGGGCGTCGCCCTCCTCGGTCAAAGAGTGCGGCGCCGCTCCCCCCCGACATCTAATAGTAGCCGGGATCCCCCGGCATCAGGACACGCCGCACCCCGCCCACCTCGAGCACGCGCGGTCGGATCGTCTCGACCGAGCGTCCCGCGAGACGCCCGAGCGCCGCGGCGGCGGACGGCGCGCCCTCGAGGAGCATCAGGTTGCGGACGGTCGGGTTGCGCAGCGAGATCTCGCCCCGCGCCGCGGCGTCGATCGCCTCACGCGGCGAGAGCCAACGGACCGCGATGACTTCCTTGCCATCGACGGTCGCCTCCTGCCCCGCGGGCGCCTCGGCGGCGAAGAAGCGCGTGTCGAAGCGGAGGGGGGACTCTTCCGGTGTGATCCAGTGCGCGAAGTAGACGAGCCGATCCGTGGCGAGCGTCAACCCCTCGGTCCTGAGCATCGTCCAGAACGCCTGCTTGTCCGAGTGGCACGCGCGACGGTACGTCTCGACCCGTGTGGGATCGGGCCAGCGCGTGCCACGCGCGAGCAGGATCCCCACCTCCTCGAAGGTCTCGCGGATCGCGCCGATCCAGTAGGCGAGCGCGGTCTCTGGCGCGTGCGCCGTGCCCAGCATGCGGCTCATGTCCTGACGATCCAGACCGGCGCCCCAGGTCGCGGCGTCGGCCGGGGCGTCGTCGGGCTCGATCTTTCCGCCCGGGAAGACGAAGTCACCCGCGGCGAACTTGCTGGCGCGGTGGCGCTGCATCAGGAGGACGTCGAATCCGCCCGCGGGGCGATCGCGCAGCAGGACGAGCGTCGCGGCGTGGGCCGGCGTGGCGGGCGGCGGTTTGACGGGCACGTCGTAGTGTGCCACGATGATCCGCCGCTGTCATTCGTCCCCAGGAGGACCGAGCCGAATGGGCGCAGAAGCGCGTCTCAAAGAGAGGAACATCACGCTCCCGCAGCCGGCCACGCCGCTCGCGAACTACGTCGGGGCGGTGCGGGTCGGCAATCTAATGTTCGTCTCCGGCCACGGGCCGCTTCGGGTCGACGGCAAGCCCTCCGCGCGGGGCAAGGTCGGCCGGGAGCTCACGGTCGAGCAGGGCTACCAGGTCGCGCGCGAGGTCGGGCTCGCCCTGCTCGCGACGATCCGCGCGAGCGTCGGGAGCCTCGACCGGATCAAGCGCGTCGTCAAGGTGCTGGGCATGGTCAACTCGGCCGAGGGCTTCGGCGACCAGCCCCGCGTGGTCAACGGCTTCTCCGACCTCATGGTGGAGGTCTTCGGCGACGCGATCGGCAAGCACGCGCGCTCCGCGGTCGGCATGGCCGAGCTCCCGATGGGCATCCCCGTCGAGATCGAGATGGTCCTCGAGGTCGAGTAGCCATCGGCCCGCATCACCTCGTCGAAGTCGCCGGCGTCCTCGTCTTCGGCGTCCTCTTCTACTCGTACACCTATCGGTGGTTCGAGCCGGGAACCCCGGGGAACGGCCGCCGGCGCGCGCTGCTGAACGGCGCGGCCTTCGGCGGGCTCGCCGTGGTGCTCATCACCGCGCGCGTCGAGACCCCCGAGGGCATCGACCTCGACGCGCACACGGTGCCCCTGGCGCTCATCACGCTCTTCGAGGGATGGCCGACGGCGCTCGTCGCCACGACCCTGCCCGCGGCATACCGCGTCTGGCTCGGCGGCAACGACGCGTGGGCGAGCCTGCTCTCGCTCGGCGCGGCCGCGGCGGCGGGCAGCCTCGCGCACGTCTGGGCGCGTCGCGACGGGGGCGTGCGCCCCCGCCACGCGCTCACGCTCAGCCTGGTCGTCTTCGTCACGACGTTCGCGAGCTTCGCCCTGCTCGGCCCTCGCGGCCTGACGCTGGTCGAGCGGGCCTGGCTCCCGCTCCTCGCCATCTCCGTCGTCGGCACCGGCGTCGTGGCTCGGCTGTTCGGCGACGTCGTGGAGCGCGCCGAGGCCGTCGACGCCCACGCGCGCTTCCGCGGCATCATCGACGAGGCCTCCGACGCGATCCGCATCGTCGACCCCGACACGCTCAAGATCCTCGACGTGAACCGCCGGGACTGCGAGATCTCGGGCTACACGCGGGGCGCGCTGATCGGACGCGACGTGCGCCACTTCTGGCCTGACGAGCCCGACCTCCGCACGCGGCGGGAGGCGACGATCGCCGAGGCCCGAGACCACGGGTTCGCCCGCGCCTTCGGCACCCCCTACCGCCGCGCGACGGGCGAGCTCATCCGCGTGGACTCGACCCGTCGGATCGTCAGCCACCACGGACGCCGGTACGAGATCGTGATCTATCGCGAGTCGGTGGAGCGCGAGGCGGCCGAGACGGCGCAGCGGGAGGCCGCCGACCTGCGCGCCGTCGCGCTCCTGGCGAGCGCCGCGGCGCACGAGATCAACAACCCCCTCACCGTCGTCGTCGGCTCGCTCGAGCTGCTGGCGCGCCACCTCGGCAGCGATCAGCAGGAGCGCCGTTGGCTCGACCGGGCGAACGCCGCAGCGCAGCGCATCCGCGACATCGTCGCCCGCATGACGCGGATCACCCGCATCGAGCGGACGGACGCCCGCCCCGGGCTGCCGCCGATGCTGGACATTCACAAATCGAGTGACGTCGAATCACCGGAGGCCCCATGACCTCGCTCCTCGACCTGCTCAGCACCCTCGTCTCGCTCGTCTTCCTCGCGATCATCGGGCTCGTCGCGGGAGTCGCGATCCCTGGGATGTTCTTCGGAGCGCTGACGCCGTGGCTCGACAAGCTCCTGCCCGTGCGCAAGAAGCGCTAAGGCTCAGCCGTGGAGGAGCGCGGGGATCGTGCGGAGCGCCTCCGCGATGCGCGGTCCGTGCCACGAGAAGGGCTTGCCGTCCACGAGGTGGATGCGCCCGTCGCGGACGGCGGGCACGTCGGCGTATCGCGCGAAGTCCTTCACGTGGACGCGGCGGAACCGGAACGGTTCGTCGGGCAGGAGGATCACCGCCGGCCGCCGCGCCGCGACCTCGTCGAGCGTGACCGTCGGGTAGCGCTCCGGGCGATCGCCGAAGACGTTCCGCCCGCCGCAGACCGTCAACATGTCGTGGACGTACGTGTCGGACCCGACCGTCATGTACGGGTCCCGCCAGATCGCGTAGAACACCGCCACCGGCGCCCGGGTCGCGGACGCGGCGCGCACGCCCTCGTAGAGGGGCTCGAGCTCGCGCAGGATCGCCGCGGCACGCACCCGCGTCCCGGTGACTTCCCCGAGCTCGCGGACGAGACGCAACCCGTCGGCCACGGTGCGCGGGTAGGTCACCCACACCGGGATCGCCCACGCGCGGAGCTGCTCGATGTGCTCGCGCACGTTCTCCTCGACGTTGGCGACGACGAGGTCGGGTCCGAGCGCACGGATCGCCTCGAGGTCCGGGGTCTTCTCGCCGCCGATCTTGGTCTTCGTCCGCGTGACTTCGGCGGGCTCGCGGCAGTACACCGTGACGCCCACGAGCGCGTCGGCGAGCCCGAGCGCGCAGAGGGTCTCGGTCGTCGAGGGGATCAAGGAGACGATCCGGCGCGGCGCGCGGTCGGAGGCGAGCGGGACGCCGGAGGCGTCGACGAGCGCGGCGCTCACGCGATCCGCCGGCTCCGGATGCGGTCGACGAGCGCCAGGGTCTCGCGCGTGCGCTCGGCGACCTCCGCGTCCCACTTCATGATCTCGTCGCGCGGCGCTTTGCGGTCGATGGCGTCTTCGAGGTTCGTCACCGCCACGCCGAACAGCTTCAGGACCCGTCGCGTTTCCTCGCTCGGCATCTCTTCGCTCCTTCGATGCTCGCTCAGTCGAGGCGGAGCTCCGGCACGTCCCGCCATCGCGGCTCGCCCTCGGGCTTGAAGTTCTTGGTGGTCACGAAGTGCATCCCGTGGTGGAGGTTCAGCTTGAACTTCCCGCCGCCGTATCGCGCGGCGATCCACCCCGCCGGGTCTTCGAGGAACGGTGCCATCTCGGTCGCGGCGAGGCGCACGAGCCACTTGAACCGGATCGTGCCGGCGAACGGCTCCTGGACGCCGAGCGTCGCGGTGAATCCGGGCCAGACGCGCGCGAACTCCTCCAGGGTCTGTCGGCGTGACGGTCGCTCGACACCACGATTGATCAGGTTCCGCTTGAGGTACGGCTCGATCAGCTCCCAGCACCACGGGGCAATCACTACGGCCGGAGTGTATCATGAGCCCGTGAAGAACCTCGAGATCGCGCGCCTCTTCGACGAGATGGCGCGCCTCCTCGAAGTCCGAAACGAATCCGTCTTCCGTGTGCGCGCGTACGCGCGCGCGGCGCAGACGCTCGAAACGCTCGGCGAGAGCGTCGAGGCCGTCGCCGCGCGCGGCGAGCTCGCGCAACTCCCTGGGATCGGGCGCGAGCTCGCGGCGAAGATCGGGGAGTACCTGGCGACGGGTCGCCTCGCGCAGCTCGACGAGCTGCGCGGCGGCCTCCCGCCGACCTTCCTGACCCTCCTCGAGATCCGTGGCCTCGGTCCCAAGACCGCCAGGCTGCTCTACGACCGGCTCGGCGTGGACTCCGTCTCGCGGCTCGAGGCGCTCGCTCGATCGGGCGAGATCCTCCGCGTGCCGGGCATCCGCGAGAAGACGCGCGAGAATCTTCTCAAGTCGATCGCCCTCTGGCAGGCCGGCCGCGCGCGCACGCCCCTCGCCCGGGCGCGCGAGATCGCGGCGCGCGTCGCCGAGGCGCTCGCGGCCCACGGCGGCGCCGACCGGATCGAGGTCGCCGGCTCCCTCCGCCGGATGCGTGAGACCGTGAAAGACATCGACATCCTCGTGACCTCCACCGAGCCGGCACGCGTGATCGAGACGTTCGTCTCGCTTCCGTCGATCCTCGAGGTCTCCGCTCGGGGCGACACGAAGGCGTCGGTGCGCCACGCGGAGGGGCTCCGGATCGACCTGCGCGTCGTCGAGCCCGACGCGTTCGGCGCCGCCCTCCAGTACTTCACGGGCTCGAAGGACCACAACGTGAGGCTCCGCGAGCTGGCGCGGCGCCAGGGGCTCTCCGTGAGCGAGTACGGCGTCTTCGACGAGAAGACGGGCGTCCGCGTCGCCGGAAAAACCGAGGCGGAGGTGTACGGGGTCCTCGGGCTCCCGTATATTCCACCCGAGCTCCGGGAGAACGCGGGCGAGCTCGAGGCCGCGCGCGACGGGCGCCTGCCCGCGCTCGTGACACGGGCGGCGATCCGCGGCGACCTTCACGCGCACACGGACGCCTCCGACGGTCACCATTCCTTGGAGCACCTCATCGAGGCGGCCCAGGCGCGCGGTTACGAGTACGTCATCGTCTCCGACCACTCGAAGTCCGCGACCGTGGCCCGCGGCCTGGGCGCCGACGAGCTGCGGGCGCAGATCGCGAGGATCCGGGCGCTTCAGCCCCGCTACCGGATCCGGATCCTGGCGGGCAGCGAGTGCGACGTCCTCGGCGACGGCACGCTCGACTTCCCCGACGACACCTTGAGGGAGCTCGACCTGGTCCTCGCCGCGGTCCACTCCCGCTTCAAGCAGGCGCGGCTCGAGATGACGGCGCGCATCGTCCGCGCGCTCGCGAACCCGTACGTTAACATCCTCGCCCACCCGACCGGGCGCTTGCTCGGCGCGCGCGAGCCGTACGACGTGGACCTCGACGCCGTGTTCGAGGCCGCCCGCGCGCACAACAAAGCGGTCGAGATCAACGCGTCGCCCGAGCGGCTCGACCTCAACGACATCCACGCGCGGCGAGCGGCGGGGCTCGGCGTGCCGGTGGCGATCTCGACCGACACCCACTGGCTCGCGAACCTCGACAACCTCGAGCTGGGCCTCGGCATCGCCCGGCGCGCGTGGATCGGCCCCGCGCAGGTCGTCAACGCGCTGCCGCTCGCCGACCTCCTCACGTGGGCGCACCGGGGGAGGCCGGGTGCGCGCGAGTGACAAGCAGGAGATTCGCAAGCGCGTCTGGGCGCTCCTGACCGCGCGCCGCGTCGCGCGCTTCCCGCTGCCGCTCGCGGACCGGATCCCCAACTTCGCGGGCGCCGAGCGCGCGGCGGAGCGGCTCGCCGAGACTCCCGAGTGGAAGGCCGCGACGCGTCTCAAGTGCAATCCCGACGCGGCCCAGCGCCCCGTGAGGCTCCGAGCATTGCGTGAGGGCAAGCTCGTCTTCATGGCCGTGCCGCGCCTTCGCGAGGAGCGGTGCTTCCTCCGCCTCGACCCGGCGAAGCTCGGTCATCGGGTCGCCGAGGCCGCCACGATCGCCGGCGCCGCCAGGCTCGGCGCGCCCGTGCCGCCGGAGTCGCTCGGCGCGATCGACCTCGTGATCGTCGGCAGCGTGGCGGTGAGCCCGGACGGCGCGCGCGTCGGCAAGGGCGGCGGGTACAGCGACCTCGAGTTCGCCCTGGCCCGCGAGCTCGGCGCGGTCGGCGAGGACACGCCCGTGACGACAACGGTCCACGAACTCCAGATGCTCGACGAGCCACTCCCGATGACGGACCATGACGTTCCGCTCGACCTGATCGCGACGCCCGAGCGGGTGACCCGCACACGGCGCACGCTCCCGAAGCCGAAGGGAATCCGCTGGGAGGAGCTCTCCCCGGCGCAGCTCGCCGCGATGCCGGTTCTCGCGCGGCTCCGGCGCCGGCGGGGCGGTCCGCGGCCGGTGGCATGAGGCACATCGCGCATATGAGGCACATCGCGCCTTGACAACCCTGTGAGGTAGGCGTAGGGTTGCCCCGCTTCGCAAGCTTTGCGGTCGTTAGCGATGAGGAGTGATGCCGGTGGCTCGGGATGGCGAGCAACCTCTGCGGGTCGTCGCTGCCGACGCGGATCGCTGGCGCGGCCCGTGTCTGCGTAGCCCTCCCATTCCTCGGGTGCGCGGCCAAGACCACGTGCTCTCTCCAACGACAGGCCGGAGGACACCCATGAAACATTGGACCGACCTCTTCAAGTTGGTGGTTGCGTTGCTCACGCTGGCCGTCCTGTTGCCCGCACCGGCCGCCCTGGCCGGGTCCTCGGCGGACGAGATCAAGAACTGCCCTGACCAGAACTGGTGCGCCTACCATCGCACGGTGGATACCGCGTGGCGGCACAGCCCGCTGACCCAGGTCAACACCACGAATGTGAAGCGGCTGCGCCCGGTCTGGATCTTCCAGCCCGGCGACCCGCGGATGGGCCTTCACAGCACGCCGCTGGTGATCGACGGCAATATGTACGTGTCCACGAACCCGTCGACGGTCTGGAAGCTCAACGCGACGACGGGTGAGCGGATCTGGGCGTACGTCCCCAAGATGGACGACGCGATCGTGTCCCGCTCGTTCTTCGGCCACACCCGCGGCCTGGCGATCGGCGACGGGCGCGTGTACATGGGGCTCGCCGACGGCCGTCTGGTCGCCCTCGATGAGGGGACCGGCAAGGTCATCTGGGACCGGCAAATCGTGAACTCCAAGAAGGACACCGCAGGCTTCAGCGGGGCGGCGACCTTCGTCAACGCCAACCTGCTCGTCATGGGGCAGAACGGCGGCGAGTATCCGGTCGAGGGAAAGATCTTCGGGATCAACCCCAAGACCGGCGACATCAAATGGATCTTCTACACGACGGGGCGGGACGATCCGAAGGCCCTGGCGACCTGGAAGGGCGACTCCTGGAAGTATGGCGGCGGCGGATCCTGGCAGCCGGGGTCGATCGACTACGAGAACAATCAGATCATCATCGGGGTCGGGAACCCGAATCCGGACTACGACTACTGCGGCGAAAAGTGCCTGGACCCGAACGCCGACGGCTGGCGACCCGGCGGGAACCTCTACACCTCGTCGACCGTCGCCCTCGACCTCAACACGGGCAAGCTGAACTGGTACTTCCAGGAAGCGCCGGCCGATCCCTACGACTACGACGCGTCCCCCGGTGAGTACGTCCTGTTCGATGACTCGCAGAAGGGAAAGCTCGTGCTGCATCCAGGGAAGAACGGGTTCAACCACGTGCACGACCGGAAGACGGGCAAACCCCTCAACGTCTACCCGGACATGAAGTCGTTCAACTGGACGACCGGGTTCAACCTGGAGACGGGCAAGTGGGAGAACATGCTGTGGCCGAAGGCAGGGGTGAAGACCCTGGTCTGCCCCGCCATCGATGGGGGGCATAGCTGGAACGCCGGGGCGTACAGCCCCCAGACGAAGCTCTTCTATCGCATCGCCAACGAGTGGTGCATGGACCTGACCGTCTCCCCGAAGGGTGGGGGAACGACGATCACAGCGGGATCCGAGAGTCGCATCACCGAGCCCTTCGCGCAGGCGTTCATGAGCGCCGAATGGGTGGGCGCGAACCCGCCAGGCGACACCGCCCACGGCCGCCTGACGGCCCGTGATCCCGTGAGCGGGAAGATCGCCTGGGAGAAGCGGTACGACCTGATTCCGCACTCCGCGCTCCTGTCCACCGCCGGCGGGCTGGTCTTCGTGGGGACCATCGACGGCTTCGTCGAGGCGCTCGACGCCAAGACGGGCGACAGGCTGTGGCGGTTCAACAACGGCACCTCCCACAACGGAGGGATCGTCTCGTACTCGGTTGGAGGGAAGCAGTACATCGCGGTGGCGACGGGCCACGGTTCCTACGTCGGGAGGGCCCTCGCCGACCACTACCACAAGGACAAGTTGCTCAACTTCAAGGAGAGCGCCGCGGTCGTGGTCTTCTCGCTCGACTGAGATGTACGCGCGAGGTGGGACAGGGGCGTGCTCCCTTGTCCCACCTGACCTTCCTCCGCCCACCAAGGCGCGGGCCTCGTCCCCGACGACCGAGGACATCCAGCGATGACGCTCAACCTGGGCACGCGGCGAGTGCGTTGTCTCGCCCTCGTCCTCGCGCTCTGCGGGGTCGTCGGCGTCGTGGCGGCGGGGGCGCAGATGACCGGCCCGCCGTCCGAGGAGAAGCGGTCCCCCAAACCTCAGAGTTCTGCGACCAACCCGGTCTCAGGCCAGCCCGAGGCGATCGACGCCGGACGCAAGCTCTACGTCATCTGGTGCGTTCAGTGCCACGGCCCCAAGGCGGACGGCGTGTCGCGATTCGGCAAGTACGCGGCGGACCTGCGCGTCTTCTGGCGGGGCTACGGCGAATTCGTCACGATTGTGAAGAACGGACGGGTCGACCGGCAAATGCCGCCGTGGAAGGAAGTCCTGGACGACGCCAAGATCGCACAACTCGGCGCCTTTCTCGAGACCCTCGCCGAAGAAGGTGCGAACTGGAAGTAGCATGAAGGCTCCATCGGCCGTGATCCTGGTGGTCGGCGTCGTTGTGGGGCTCGCCCACGCCGGCGAATATCTGCAGACGCTGAAGGAGGGCTCCTGGGTGTGCACCACACCCGAAACCTACGACCTCGCGATCGCGGAAGCGCGAAAGCCCAACAGCAATCTGGAGGACCTGAAAGAGCGCTTCGTCGCGGAGAAGCTGTGCATCTACGCCGACGCGGAGTTTGTCGAGAAGATGATGGTCCCCTTCGCCAAGGTCCTCGAGCGTCAAGGCGCCAAAGTGAAGGTGACGTTCACCGTGCAGTTCCGCAAGCGCCTCGCGATCCTGCACAGACAGGTTTCCCTCAGGTCTGACTCGGGTCGAGCCAGGCGCGCGGGACGGCCGGGGCGTGCCACGCGGCGAACCGGTCGAGGAGCTCGGGCGCGCTCCTCCCGACGAGGAGCAGCGCGGCGTATTCCGCCCGCACGAAGCCCTCCCGGACGGCGTGGCCGAGCATCCGCTCGAGCCCGTCCCAGTAGCCCTCGACGTTGAGCACGCCGACGGGCTTCCGGTGGATCCCGAGCTGCGTCCACGTCAGGACCTCGAGCGTCTCTTCGAGGGTGCCGAGGCCGCCGGGCAGAGCGACGAACCCGTCGGAGAGCCGGGCCATCGTCGCCTTCCGCTCGTGCATCGAGCCCACCACCCTGAGCTCCGTGAGCCCGGTGTGGGCGAGCTCGCGCGTGGCGAGTGGTCCCGGGATCACGCCGATCACCTCGCCGCCCTCGGCGAGGGCCGTGTCGGCGAGCACGCCCATGAGGCCCACCGAGCCGCCGCCGTAGACGAGCCCGAGCCCGCGCGTGGCGAGCTCCCGGCCGAGCGCGCGCGCCGCGTCGCGATAGGCGGGGCGCGCGCCCTCGGCCGAGCCGCAGAAGACGCAGATCCGCCTCATCCGGCGTTCATCCCCGGAGCGACACCACGAACTCCGCCGAGAGCGTCCCGCGATAGACCTCCTCCACCGGCCCCTCGAGGCGGAGCGACCAGTCGGGCCGGACCTCGATCACGAGCTCGCCGCCCGGCATGCGCACCCGCACGCGCCCCCAGTCGCACAACCCGTTCTTCACGGCGGCGGATGCGGCGCCGCAGGACGACGAGCCGGACGCCAGCGTGAACCCCGCGCCCCGCTCCCAGATGAGGATGTCGAGCGTGTCGCGCGCGCGGGGGCGCGCGAACTGGACGTTCGTCCGGTTGGGGAAGGCCGGATGGGTCTCGATGAGTGGCCCGAGCCGGCGGCACTCGGCGTCGTCCAGGCGGTCGACGAATGTCACGCAGTGCGGGTTGCCGACGGAGACGGCGGTCACGCGGAGCGTGGTGCCGTCCGCGAGCTGGAGCGGGACGCCGACGACCTCGCGGTCGGGTCCGTTCATCGGGATCTCCGGCGCGCGGAACGTGGCGCGGCCCATCTCGACCGTCACGAAGTTCACCCGCCCGTCCCGGACGTGGCACTGGCACTCGACGAGGCCGCCCTTCGTCTCCACCGTGAAGGTCGGCGTCTTCGCCCGCCCGTGATCCCAGAGGTACTTCGCGAAGATCCGGAGGCCGTTGCCCGACTTCTCCGCCTCGCTGCCGTCGGGGTTGAAGATGCGGAGACCGAAGTCGGCGCGCGTGCTGGGCACGAGCAGGAGGATCCCGTCGGAGCCGACCCCCCAGTTCCGGTCGCAGATCTTCTGGATCGCGCGGGTGGACAACGGCTCGTGCAGATCCGCCTGGTCGACGACGACGTAGTCGTTGCCGAGCCCGTGGCCCTTCGCGAAGGGGATCATGCGCGGCCGAGCTCCACCCGCCGCCCATTCTCAGCGGACACGTACCCCGCGTAGATCACCTCGACGACCTCTCGCGCGAGCAGCGCGCCCGCCAGCGGCTCGCGCCGCTCGCGGATTGCGTCCACGAAGTCGGCGAGCTCTTGCGGGTAGCCCCGCATCCAGTCCTCCTCGGGGCTCGGGAACTGCCAGCCGGCCTTGGTCTCGACCTTCTCCGTGATGTACTCGTCGCCCCAGACGGCGCCGTCGGGGGCGTACGCCGCCACGGTGGTGTTCGGATTGATGTTGGCGTGGATCACGCCGTTCGTCAGGTACGCGGTGACGACGTTTCGGACGCCGCCGAGGGTGGTGTCGTTGGAATGGACGGTCGCCTTCGTGCCGTCCTCGAAGGTGATCACCGCGACCGCCCAGTCTTCGACGTCCTCCGCCTTCGTCGCCAGGTAGCGCCTCTCCTGCGCGACCGTGGGAAGCCTGGTGAGCTGGGCGACGTCGGCCAGGACGGTCCGCGCCCGGATGGGGCGCCCGTGTCGCCGGAGACCCTCGGAGTGCTTGAGGTGGAGGACGACGCCCACGGGATGCGAGCCCATCCGAAGCAGCGAGCCCCCGCCCGAGGTCCGCCAGCGGGCCGCGTACGCGGCGTGGGAGCCCCCGTGGCTCTCCTCCGCGCGGAGCTCCAGGATCGCGCCGCCCGACGCGTCGAGCAGCCGGCGAAGCTTGGCGACCGGCGGCGCGTAGACGAAGTCCTCCGCGTAGCAGAGCGTCACGCCGGCACTCGTGACGGCGTCGAGCACGGCGTCCGAGTTGCGGAGCGCCGCGGCGCGCATCGCCTCGCGCGGCTCCGTCGCCTCGCAGAAGGCACCCGTCAGCGGCTTCTCGACGATGACGTGCTTGCCGGCGCGCGCCGCCGCGATGGCGACCTCGTGGTGGGTGTCGGTCGTCGAGCAGATGTCGACGACGTCCACGTGCGGCGACGCGCAGAGCTCGCGGTAGTCGGTGAACACGCGCGCCACGGCGTGATGCTTGGCGAAGGCCTCGGCCTGGGAGCGCGTGCGGGCGCACACGGCTGCGAGCTCGACTTTGGAGCCCACGAGCGGCCGGTAATTGACGGCGTGGAGCTCGGCGGCGAAGCGCGCCCCGACGATCCCGATGCGCAAGAGGGTCATGGTAGCGGGGCCCGCGAGGCCGGGGCACTCGGTGGGTGGCCTGAGACAAGGCGCGCCCCGGTGACGTTCGTCATATCGCTCCTCATTCCACCGGGGCCCGCGAGGCCGGGGTCGACTGGCCGGCGAGGGGTGCGCTCTTCGTCCTGAGCCAGTCGCCCATCCGCTGGCCCGCGGAGCGCACGTCGCACGGCAGGCGGTGACGCCACTTCCGAGCGAAGCGCGCGAGCGCCGCGTCCCGCATGGCGAGGTCGGCGCGCTCCTGCGCGGGGTCCCGGGCGAAGTCGCGCGTGCGGGTCCGCCCGCCGTGGTGGCGGAACGGTGCCAGGACCACGAGGCAGCGCCGGCCGCGCTCCAGGACCGCGAGCGAGAGGTCGCGGTCGTGGCCGTGATAGAAGCCATAGCCCTCGTCGAAGCCGCCCACGGTCTCCATGAGGTCGCGGGGCAGGCACATGCAGACCGAGTCGACGAAGGCCACGTCCTCCCGCGGCGCCCGAACCGTCGGCGCGGGCAGGAGGCTCGAGACGATCGTCCGGCCTACCGCGCGACCGTCGGCGCGCAGCCGCTTGGCGCCGTACACGCCGGCGAGCCCCGCGCGGGGCTCGGCGAGCGCCTCGAGCAGTCGCGCCAGCCACGCGGGCTCGGAGAGCTCCGTGTCGTTGTGGAGGAAGCAGAGGACCTCGGTGTCGGCGAGCCGCCAGGCGCGGTTGAGCGCGGCGATGACGCCGTCGTTGGCGGGGCTCCGCGCGAAGGTCAACGGGTACGGATAGGGGAAACGCGTGAAAAACTCCGTCGTCCCGTCGGTGGAGCCGTTGTCCATGACGACCAGCCGGAACGGCTCGGTCGTGGCGCGGAGGCTCTCGAGACACGCGCGCGTGTCCTCGAGCCCGTTGAAGACGCACATCACGAGGCTCACGCGCGGCGCGGCGCGCACGGCCTCCCTAGCGACGGTCGATCGGAACGTACGTGGCGTGGGTCGGGCCGGTGTATTCCGCGCGCGGCCGGATCAGCCGGTTGTTGGCGTGCTGCTCCATGACGTGCGCGGCCCACCCGGCGACGCGGCTGATCGCGAAGATCGGCGTGAACTGGTCCGTCGGGATCCCCATCGACTTGTACGCGGCGCCCGAGTAGAGATCGACGTTCGGGTAGATGTGCTTGTCCTCGGTGACGACGCGGGCCACCGTGTTGAGGATCTCGACGTAGCTCGTGTTGCCCGCCTGCCGGCCGAGCTCGGTCGCCAGCCGGCGCAGGTGCTTGGCCCGCGGGTCCTCGACGCGATACACGCGGTGGCCGAACCCCATGACCCGCGCCTTGTCGGCGAGCGCCTTCCGAATCCACGCCTCGGCCCGCGCCGGCGACTTGATTTCTTCGACCATCCGCATCACTTGCTCGTTGGCGCCGCCGTGGAGCGGCCCCTTGAGGGCGCCGATCGCCGACGTGATCGCCGAGTGCAGGTCGGACATGGTCGCCGCCGTCACGCGTGCGGCGAACGTGGAGGCGTTGAACTCGTGGTCAGCGTGCAGGATGAGAGCGACGTCGAATGTCTTCACCTCAAGCGGCGTCGGCCTGCCCCCGCGCAGCATCGCGAGGCAGTTGGCGGCGAGCGACAGCTTCGGATTCGGCGCGACGAGCGGCTTGCCGCGGCGGATCCGCTCCCACGCGGCGACGAGCGTCGGCATCTGCGCCGTGAGCCGCACCGCCTTGCGCGCCGTCGCCTCGCGCGAGTTGTCGGTCGCGTCGGGGTCGAAGGCCGAGAGGGCCGACACGCCGGTGCGCAGCACCTCCATCGGCGTGGTCTTCTTCGGGAGCGCGCGGAGCAGGGCGAGGAGCCCGGGCGGGAGCTTCCGCGTCGCGGTGGCGGTGAGCGCCTTGACGTGCGCGTCGAGCTCCTTGCGGCTCGGCAGCGAGCCGTGCCACAGGAGGTAGACCACCTCCTCGAACGAGGAGTGCTCGACGAGGTCGTTGACGTCGTAGCCGCGGTAGACCAGCCGGCCTTCCCGCCCGTCGATGAAGCAGATGTCCGACGTCGAGACGACGACGTCCTCGAGGCCGCCTTTGGCTTCGCTGCTCATGGGGCTCCCCTCGCCGCCGCGTGGTGAGAACGGTTTGCTTTTATCATACGTTGCCAGGCGCTTCAAGCGACGGGCATGAACTTCTACGACCGCCATCCGATCAGCGAGCAGCAGGTGCTCGCCGCCGTCGCCCGGCGGCGCGGCGGTGACCTCTCGCGGCTCACTCCCGACGATCTCTTCGAGTTCGACCAGGACCACTACGGTGGCCTCAAGGCCGTGGATGACGTGGCGAGGCGGGCCGGTATCACCGCGGCGAGCCGCGTTCTCGACGTCTGCGCGGGCCTGGCCGGTCCCGCGCGCTTCCTGGCGAGCCGACGCGGCTGCCGGGTTCTGGCGCTCGAGCTCCACGCCGGCCGGGCCGCCGGCGCCGCGCGGCTCAATCGCCTGGTCGGGCTCGACGGCCTGGTCTCGGTCGTGCGGGGCGACGCGACCGCCCTTCCGTTCCGCGACGGGAGCTTCGACGCGTGCGTGAGCCAGGAGGCGCTGCTGCACGTCGACGACAAGCTCGCGGTGCTGGCGGGGTGCCGTCGCATCCTCGTCCCGGGCGGGCGCTTCGTCTTCACGGACTGGATCGCCCGCGCGACCCTCGGCGAGCGGGAGCGCGCGCGCCTCGCGGAGTGGATGGCCGCGACGACTCTCCAGTCCTTGGACGGCTACCGTGCGCTCCTCGGGCGGGCCGGCTTCGTCCGGGTCGAGACGGAGGATCTCTCCGACGAATGGCGGCCACTCGTGAAGGCGCGGCTCGCGACCTTCCGGGCGACGGGCATGGACACCGCCGCGCGCCTGGGCGAGGCGCGCGTCCGCGAGTACGAGCAGCTCTATGCGTTCTTCGTCGGGCTGGTCGAGGACGGCAAGCTCGGCGGCGGCCGCCTCAGCGGAAGCGCTTGAGGAGTTCCCGGAGCCCGGTCTCGAGCGTCTTCGTGGTCGGCGCGACCCTGATGGAGGGCGACGCCGCCGTGCCCGTCACCTTCGCGGTCACCTCACCGCGCCCGTGGTTGACGACCATGTCCAGGTTCATGCGGCCGCTGGCGAGCCGGTACTCGCCCGCCACCGCGACCCTCATGACCCGGCTCGCGTACAAGAGGTCGCGCGTCTTCACGACGCCGTTCGCGATCTGGTAGGTGCCCGTGATCGAGTCGAATTCGACCGGCGAGGTGAACAGCGACGCCGGCACGTCCGCGCTCAGCATGGACGAGACGGCGCCGCCGACCCGCACCACGCCGCCGATGAGCGCGAGGGCCTGCCGGCCAACGACACGTCCCCGCCCGATGCGGAGCTGGCCCGCGCCCGACAGCGTGTTCGCGAGATCGGCGGGGTCGAACGCGAGCGCGCCCGTGAGGTCGAGCGGCCCGGCGACCGCGTAGCCGAGGCACAGAAAATCGACCAGCACCGTTTCGAGCGGCAGCGCCTTGAGGGCGAGGTCGTCGAGCGCGACGCGCGCGCCGTGGTCGAGCGTCACCGTCAGGCCCGTCGAGATCGTCCCGGTTCCGACGCTCGTCGTCAGCGCGCGACTTCTCAGGCGCCCGTCCTGCCAGGACGCGTCGGCGAGCCGGAGCGTGCCGAGGGCGAGGGTCCGCCCCTTGGGCTCGGGGCACGCGCGCACGGTCTCCGTGATCCTGGGACTCGCGAGCTCCAGGGTGCCCGCGGCCGTCGGCGCCCCGAGGGTCCCGCCGACCGTGAGCGTCGCGCTCACGGCGCCGCTCACCGACGTGCCAGCGCCCGCACCGAGCGCGACCAGCGCGGCGACGTCCCGTCCCTCCACCGTCACGAGCGCGCTCAGGGGTGCTTCCGCGAGGCTCCGCGCGCCGTTCGTCGCGAGGCGCCCCTCGGCGATCCTCACGGCGAGGTCGCCCGGCTGGAGCCGCGCACCGCCTTCGAAGCGGAGCGTGGCGCCGCCGGCCGTCAGCGTCAGGTCGACGTCCTCGGCACGATAGCGCGTGAGCGCGCGCGCGCCACCCCGGGTCACGTACGTGACCGTCCCCTTCTCGATCCGGACGCTCGACGCGAGGGTCGCCGCCCCCGTCCCGCCGCCGCCCGCGCCGGCGGCGCCGCCGCGCCCGGCGCGCGCGGCCACCCGCGGATCCGCGCCGGGGCCGAGGCTCGCGATGTTCAGCTGACCGTCCGGGTTCCGGATGAGGGTGATGGCGGGCCGCGTGAGCGTGAGAGCACCGAACTCGATGCGCCCCCAGAGCAGGGGCCGCACCCGGAGCGTGAGTCGGCCCGTGTCGAGCTTGACGAACGGCGCCGTCCCGAAGTGGGGATCCTCACCGATCTCGAGCGCGTACAGCTCGACGGCGGGCCACGGGAAGACGGCAGCGGAGATCGACGCGAACTTGACGGGACGGCCGAGCGCCTGCGAGGCGCCGGACGCGATCAGGGTCTGCATGCGCGGGGTGTCCACCGCGAACGGGACCGCGACCAGCGCGACGAGCGCCAGAACGGCGACGACCACGAGGACGACCACGGTCCACTTGAGGGGGCGCTTCACCGCGTGCGGAGCTCTCTCTTGAGGATCTTCCCCGTCGGGTTCTTGGGGAGCGCGCCGAGGAACTCGATCGTCTCGGGGACCTTGTAGGCCGCGACCGCCTCGCGGCAGACCTGCTGGAGCTCCTCCGGCGTGACGCGCCGGCCCTCCTGCAGCACGACGAACGCCTTCACGGCCTCCCCGCGCAGCGGGTCGGGGACGCCAACGACCGCGGCCTCCCGCACCGCCTCGTGACGGAAGAGCACCTCCTCGACCTCGCGTGGGAAGACCTTGAAGCCCGCGACGTTGATCATGTCCTTCACGCGGTCGACGAGGAAATAGTAGCCGTCCGGGTCGCGATACCCGATGTCGCCCGAGTGGAGCCACCCGTCCCGGATCGCCTCGGCGGTCGCCTGGGGGTTGCCGAAGTAGCCTTTCATGACGTTCGGCCCCGTGATGAGGATCTCCCCGAGCTCCCCGTCGGCCACCTCGCGGCCCTCACCGTCCACGACCTTCATCTCGACGTTCTCGATCGGCGTGCCGACCGAGCCCACACGCACGTCGACGTCGTGGTTCCAAGCGGCGAAGGGCGAGCACTCGGTGAGCCCGTACCCCTGCGTGATCCGCCGCCCGTAGCGCTCGGACCAGCGCCGTTCGACGTCCAGGGGCAGAGTCGCCGCGGCCGAGAAGAAGAGCCGGATCGAGGCGAAGTCGAGCGTCCGCTCCGTCGCGAGGAACACGATGTACATCGCCGGGACGCCGTAGAAGAGCGTGATCCGGTGACGGACGACCGCCTCACGGAACGCGTCGGGGACGAACCGGGGATGGATCACGAGCTGGGCCCCCGCGGTGACCAGGGCATTCATGATGAAGTTCTGACCGAAACAGTGGAACATCGGCACCGCGCAGAGCCCGCGGTCGTCCGCCGTCAGCCCGAGGTGATGGACCGTGGCGTAGGCGTTCGACACGATGTTCGCGTGCGTGAGCATCACGCCCTTCGGGCGGCCGGTCGTCGCCGAGGTATAGAGGATGGCCGCCGTCTCGTCGCGGTCGCGGTCGAGGGCGTGCACGGGCTTGGCGCCCTCGAGGGATGCCAGGTCCTCGGCGTGGAGCACGCGACGCACCGACGGCATGCGGTCGCGCGGCGGCAGGCTCGCCGCGACCGCCGCCGCCGTGACGATCGCCTTCGGCGTGGCGTCGCCGACGATGTAGGCGATCTCGTCGGGGGCGTAGGTGACGTTCAGCGAGAGCGGGACCACGCCGAGCTTCTGGGCGGCGTAGTAGGCCAGAACGAACTCGGCGGAGTTGGGAAGGTGCAGGCCGATCCGGTCGCCCGGGACCAAGCCGAGGTGGACCAGGCGGCCGGCGAGGACCGAGCACGCAGCGTCGAGATCGCGGTAGGCCCACGTGCGGTCGCCGACGACGAGCGCCGTCCGATCCGCGTGGTCGCGCGCCGCGGTCTCGAGCACCTGCGCGACGTTCACGGGATCAGGAGCACCTTGCCCGTCGTCTTCCGCCCTTCCAGGGCCCGGTGGGCCTCGGCGGCGTCCTTGAGCGCGAATTCGAACTCCGTCCGGAGCCGCAGCTTGCCGTCGCGGATCCAGCCGAGCACGTCGCCCGCGCGCGCGAGGAGCTCGTCGCGCGTCGCGACGTGGTGGACGAGGCTCGGGCGCGTCAGGAACAGCGAGCCCTTCGCGCTCAGCACCTGTGGATCGAACGGGCCGAGCGGGCCGCTCGACTGGCCGTAGAGCACCATCAGCCCGCGGAGCGCCAGGCAGTTGAACCCCTTGTCGAACGTCGTCTTGCCGACCGAGTCGTAGACGACCTGCACGCCCTTGCCGGAGGTCAGCCGCTTCACCTCGGCCTCGAAGTCTTGCTTCGTGTAGAGGATGACCTCGTCCGCCCCGGCCTCACGCGCGAGCTTGGCCTTCTCCTCGGTCGAGACCGTGCCGATGACGCGGGCGCCGCGCATCTTCGCGATCTGGCACAGGAGCAGCCCGACGCCCCCGGCCGCCGCGTGGACCAGGCACGTGTCGCCCTTCTTCAACGGATGGGTCGAGCACGCCAGGTAATGCGCGGTCATCCCCTGGAGCATCGCCGCCGCCCCTTGCCGGGTGCTGACGCTCGCCGGGAGGACCACCAGGCGCTGCGCAGGAACCGCGGCGTACTGCGCGTAGGCACCCGCGACACCGGTGTACGCGACCTTGTCACCCACCTTCACCTCGGTCACGTTCGGCCCGACGGCCGTCACGGTGCCGCCGGCCTCGAGCCCGAGCGTCATCGGGAGCTCGGCCTTGTACAGACCGGAGCGGTAATACACGTCGACGTAGTTGAGCCCGGCAGCGTCGATCCTGACGATCGCTTCGCCTGCCTTCGGCTGGGGCTCGGGCACGTCCTCGTACTTCAGCACGTCGGGGCCACCGGGAGTGTGGACACGAACCGCTTTCATGGGGTCGACCTCCGTGAGCGGATTCGATCGGCGCAGCGGATTATAGCACCCGTGCGTGACCGCACCCGGTGAGGCCGATCGATCGGAGCTGTCACGGGCGATGGCGTCGCCTCCACGACGCCCGGCGCTCGGTTGTTCCGAATGATCGACATCGGCTTCAGCGCCGATTGTGCAGAGAGCGCAATGCCGTTGACGACGATGATCGCGTCCTCCGAGAGACGTTGACGCGATTCATTGGACTGACGCGCGAGCTCAGCGTGCCAGAAGCGGAGGACGGCGCGATGGAGCGAGCGACACGGCCAACGACTGACGCCGCCCCTTGCGTCCTAAGGTCGACGGAGATTCGCAACGCGAGTCAGGGCCTCGCTGAAGCGCTTCAAGACCTCGGGTTTCTCGATGATCTCGGTCACCCCGAGACGACGAGCTTCGGCGATTTCGCCTCGCGTGGCCAGGCCCGTCATGATGATGACCGGAAGCCCTGGATCGGTTGACCTGATCTGTCGCAGCACGGCAACGCCACCCATGGTCGGCAACCGGACATCGAGCACGACCGCGTCCGGGCGCTCGCGCGCGAGATGGGCCAGGCCGTCTTCCCCGGTATGCCTGATCGTCGTCTCGTGGCCGTCCGCCACGAACGCCTCCGCGAGAATCTGAGCCACGCGCACGTCATCCTCGATCAAGAGGAGCTTCATCCATCCCCTCCCGTCCCTCAGGGACGCCCCCATCATCTCAGGGACACCGTGAATTTTTCAACGTGACACGGGGCTGCGAGGATGGCATACTTCGCGCGTCATCATCGAAGGGGCGCGCTTTCCCGGCAAGTCGCCGGATCCTGACGTCGGGGATCCCTCGCGGGGGAGGTGCCCGTGAATGCTGATCAAGCCGGCGTACCGGACCGGCGGCCCCCGAAGACAGTGCCAGAGCGTCAACTCACCGACTACCGCCCACTGCTCGACGGAAGCCCCCCGATGCGGGCCATCCGGACGGTCATCGACAACATCGCCGATACTGATGCGACGGTGTTGATCCGTGGAGAGAGTGGCGTGGGCAAGGACCTCGTCGCCCGGGCCCTCCATGCGGCTTCAGCGCGTCGCGAGGGTCCGTTCGTCAAGGTCAACTGTGCCGCGATCCCTCCGGGGCTGCTCGAATCCGAGCTCTTCGGCCACGAGAAGGGCGCCTTCACCGGTGCGCACAGGCGAAAGCCCGGGCAATTCGAGTACGCGCACCAGGGCACGATCTACCTCGACGAGATCGCCGAGCTCCCGCTCGCCCTCCAGGCCAAGCTCCTCCACGTGCTCCAGGACTTTCGCTTCTCTCGGGTCGGGGGTCACGGGTCGATCGATGTCGACACACACGTGATCGCCGCCACGAATCGGGATCTCGAGCACGCGATGGCGCGCGGCGAGTTCCGAGAGGACCTCTACTACCGCCTCAATGTGGTGGAGATCCGCATCCCCCCGCTCCGGGAGCGCAGAGAGGAGATTCCTCTCCTGGCGTCGTCGTTCCTGTCCAGGTTCAACGCGCAGTACGGGCGGCAGAAGCGGCTCTCGCCCGAGACGATGGCCCGCCTCACGGAGCACTCGTGGTCGGGCAACGTCCGAGAACTGGAGAACGTGATTCGGCGCATGGTGGTGCTTCCGGACGGTGAAGAGGCGTTCGAGGCCCTGGTCGCCCGCCATCGGAACGGGAAGGGCACAGCCCCTCGACCCGCCCAACTCGGCAGCGAGAGCTTGAAGGAAATCGCGCGCCGCGGCGCGCGCGAAGCCGAGCGCAAAGCGCTTGAGGAAGTGCTCGAGCGAGTGCAGTGGAATCGTGCCGAGGCGTCCCGGATGCTCAGGGTCAGCTACAAGACTCTGCTCAACAAGATCTCCGAGTGCGAGTTGTCGCCGCCGTCGCGGCGACCCTTCTAGCAGGCGGCCCGCGGCCACGAGAACCCTTGGGGCGGTTTACAGCACCGGCGTCTGCGCGCGCTCCCCCAAGAGGCCGCGGAGCCCGTGGTACATCGCGAAGCACTCGAGGGCGAACGGCAGGAAGCCGAGGTACCCGAGTACGGGCATCTCGAAGAGCTTCGGGTCGGGTGGGTACGGCACCGTGTAGGTCCACTTCGTCACCGCCCAGTAGTTCCAGAACTCCCAGAGGACGCCGCACACGAGACCACTCCCGAGGAGCGCGAGCACGCGCGAGGCGTCGCCGCCCGCGAGATCCGCGAGGCACGAGGGCCGGCCGCGCCGGTAGTTCACGGGCTCGAGGAGCAGCACCCAGCCGATCCACACGAGCGGGACGAGCCAGGCCGAGACGACCACGAGCGGGAGGATGACGCCGATCACGCCCGCGGCGACGGCGGCGCGGAGCAGGCCCGGCGACGGCCGCCACGGTCTCACGCGCGCGCGCCTGAGCACCGTCGCGCGGAGCGCCGCCGCCGTCAGAAACAGCGCGGGGAAGATTGTCGCGAACGCCCAGTCGTAGCCGACCCGGCGCAGCATGAGGTTCGGTTCCATGGTGTGGTACTGCCACCAGAGCCCGACGAGGTCGGCGCCGCCCCGCCAGAAGCGCGGGGCGTTGTAGAGCTCGAAGAGCCACCACCCGGCGACCGACGCGAGGGCAACCAGCACACCCTCGACCCGGTCGGTCGTGAGGTACGAGCGGCCCGTGAGGGACCGGACCACGGCGTCCATCATGAAGACATAGCCGGTCCAGACGATCGGCGTGAACCATCGCCCGACCAGCTCGGACCCGGAGACGAGCAGGAGCTCGGCGCCGACGATGACCGCCGCCCCGACAAGCCCGTGAATCGGGAACCGAGGCCCGCTCATCCTGATGGAGATGGCCGGGAGGGGGCGCGCCCGCGTGCGAGTGTTCCTCCGAGCAAAGCGGGTCCGCCCCCTCCCCGCCCTGTTCTTAGACTTTGAGCAGCGACCGGATTTCCCTCACGACGCCCTCACGCCACTCCAGGGAGCGCTCGGCGCGGAGCGCGCGCCGGGCTTCCAGCATCTTCTTCTCGATCTCCTCGGTCTGCGCGGGCGGCCGCTCGATGAAGCGCGCGAGCTCGTTCATGCCCTCGTCGAAGAACGCGAACACGGGAATGGAGCGGTAGATCCCCTGGTTCAGGTACTGGTTCGTGAGGTCGGGGTTTTTGTCGCGCAGGAAGACACGCAGCTCGATATTCGGGTTCCCCTCGACCATCCTGGCGAGCACCGGGACGTTGTAGAGGGCGTCGCCGCACCAGTCCTCCGTGAGGACGAGGATCTTGAGCTTCGAGCCCAGCCGGTCGAGCGCTGCGCGGTCCTCCGGCTTGATTTTGATCTCGCCCAGGAACTGGACGAACTTTTCCTTGTTCGTCCCCATCTGGTCCAGGTACTGCTGGAACGTCATGCCCTGCGCGAACCGCTCCTTCGTGACCATGGGTCCCCCCTTTAGGCTCGCCTCGGACGGCGGGGCCTCGGTCACAGGCTCGCCTCGCCTGCGGCTACGGCTCGCACTGCGGCCCCGCGACGTCTTGCGGCTCGCACGACCACGTCATCGACTCGCCTCGGACGGCGGGGCCCCAGCCCCGCGACGTCCTGCGGCTCGCACGACCACGTCATCGACTTGCCTCGGACGGCGGGGCCCCAGCCCCGCGACGTCCTGCGGCTCGCACGACCACGTCATCGCATCGTGGAGAGATCGATCGTGAACCGGCTGACGTCGCGCCCGTCGGCATCGCGCACGACCAGCGCGACCCGCGACGTCCCCGTGAGGTACCGCGTGGGGAAGCCGTAGACGCAGCGGGCGAGGTACCGCCCGTCCTCCTGCCGTGCCGCGGACCGCTCGTTCTGGATGAAGGCAGGCTCGATCTCGCGGTCGGACACGAGCAGTCGGGGCGCGTAGAAGCGCGCGAAGTCCTCGCGCGGGCCCTGGAGCCTCGCCCAGAGCAGGAGGCGATCCTGCTGCTCGCGCAGGAGCTTGTCCGGCGCGTCGGGCTTCAGGGGCTCGTGCCGGAAGGCCGCGTGGCGCGCCGCCAGGACGAGCCGGTGGAACGGCGTGAGCACGGTGATGCTCTCACCCGCAGCGTTCGCCACACGCCACTCCGCGTCGAACGTCTCGACGGTCACAGAGCGCGCGCCGATGCGGAGCGCATCCTCGCGCTCGCCGGGCGTGAGCGCGAACGACGCTGCGCGCGCCGACGGTCCCAGGAGCAGCGCGCCGAGGAGCGCGGTGACGGCGAGTCCGGCGCGACTCACGGGATCCGGCCGACCACGACCCGGCTGAACGACTCCGGGGCGAAGAACCGCTGGGCGGCGCGCTGGACGTCCCGGGCCGTCACGCGCGAGACGCCCGCCTTGTAGCGCTCGGCGTAATCCAGCCCGAGCCCCAGCTCCTCGACCGCCGAGACGAAGTCGGCGACCTTCCCGGACGTGTCGAGGCGCAGCGGAAAGCTCCCGACAAGGTACGCCTTGGCGAGCGACAGCTCGGCGTCGGAGGCGGGCTCGCGCGTCATGCGGGCGAGCTCGGCCGCGAGGAGGGCCTGGACCTTCGCCACCTCCGCGCTCCGCGTCTGGGCGCTCACGAAGAACGCCGAGCCGTACTTCGACGGTGAGACGTAGCTGTACACGGAGTACGCGAGCCCCGCTTCCTCGCGGACCCGCGTGTACAGGCGTGAGGCCGAGCCGCCGCCGAGCACGTACGAGGCCACCACCAGCGGGAAATAATCGGCGTCGCTCTGACGGATCGCCTGCCGGCCGAGCACGATCGTGGCCTGCGTCAGGTCCCGTGCGATCGCCTCCTCGTGCCGCTCTCGCCCGGCGGAGGCGCTCGGCACGGCGGCGAGCGGGGCGGCGGGCCGGGGCCACGACCCGAACCGTGCGAGGATCTCCCGCCGCGCCTCGTCCACCGTGACGGCGCCGACGACCGCGACGACGGTCGCGTCCGGACGAAAGTGCTCCCGGTGGAACTTCACCACGTCATCGCGCGTCAGTCGCGCCACGGATTCTCGGGTGCCCTCGACCGGGCGGCCGTAGGGGTGGCTCGGGAAGATGAGCCGGGCCAGCGCCCGCGCGGCGACCGTGCCGGGGTCCTCCTCGGAGCGCTTGATGGCGGCCTGGATCTCGCCGAGCTTCCGTGTGACCTCCTCCGGCGGGAACGTGGGCGACTGGATCACCTCGGCCAGGAGATCGAGGCCGAGCCCGAGGTCCTTCCGGAGGACGCGGAGCGACGCGCTGACGCTGTCGCGTCCAGCGCCCGCCTCCAGGCTGCCGCCGACGAACTCGATCGCCGAGTCGAGCGCGGGTCCCGTGCGCGTCGCCGTTCCGCGGGTGAGCAGGGCGCCGGTGAGGTTCGCGAGCCCCACGCGGTCGGGGGGGTCGTACACGGCGCCAGCTTCCAGCAGGACGCGCACGGCCACGATCGGCACCGCGGGGCGCTCGGCGACGAGCAGGACGATGCCGTTCGGCAGGACTTCACGCCGGGCGATCGGCGCCGCCATCGCCGGCGACGCGAGCCCGAGGAGCAGGAGCAGGGCGAGGGACCGCTTCATCGAGCCTAGTCTAACTGCTTGCGGAAGCGGAGGACGGACAAGCTGAACACGACCGCGCCGAACGCCACGAGCGGGAGCACGCTGGGCCAGAGGTACTCGACGCCGATGCCCTTGAGCACGATGCCCCGGACGATGCGCAGGTAGTACGTCAGGGGGATGATGCTCGCGATGTACTGCGCGCCCTGCGGCATCCCCTCGATCGGAAACAGGAGCCCCGAGAGATAGATCGACGGCAGGAACGTCATGAAGGACAGCTGCATCGCCTGGGACACCGTCCGCGACGCCGCGGAAACGAGGATGCCGATGCCGAGTGTGCCCCACATGAACACGGCGGAGAGCCCGTAGAGCAGCGCGAGGCTGCCCCGGATCGGCACCTCGAAGACGAAGTGCGCGACGAGGAGGGCCATCGTCATCTGGCCGTACGCGACGAGGAGGTTCGGGATGATCTTGCCGAGCAGCAGCTCCCAGCGCCGGATCGGGCTGACGACCAGCGCCTCCAGCGTCCCCCGTTCGCGCTCGCGGACGATCGCGATGGCCATGACACTGACGGTCGTCTGCATCAGGAGGGCCCCGATCAGCCCCGGCACGATGAAGATGGCCGACACCAGGTCGGGGTTGTACCAGGCGCGCACGCGGACGTCGAGCGGCGGCGCGTCCTTCCGCAGCACCGCGCCGCCGGTGGTCTCGGTCAGGATCCCGAGCGAGCGGTCCGCCCCGAGCGCCGCCGCCGCGTTCATCGCGGAGGTCGCCACCTGCGGGTCCGAGGCGTCCACGATGACCTGGACCCGCGCCCGCCTGCGCGCGAGCTCTTTCGCGTAATCGGGCGGGATCACCACGCCGACCTTCGCCGAGCCGTCGTCGATCATGCGCGTGAGCTCACGCGCGTTCGCGGCGCGGTGACGGATGTCGAAGTACTGGCTGTTCTCGAAAGCCTCGAGGAGCTTCCGCGCCTCCACGCTCCCCGACAGGTCGACGACGGCCGTCGGCACGTGCTTGACGTCGGTATTGATCGCCCAGCCGAAGATGAAGAGCATGGCGACCGGGACGAACAGCATGAGCGTGAGCGCGAGCCGGTCGCGCCAGAGCTGGAGGAACTCCTTCGCGATGATGCCGTGGAGCCGGCTGCCCACGTCAACGCCTCCCGGGTTCGAGCGCTCGGAGCTGCTCGCGCACGCGCGCCTTGCGCTCGCGATCGACGAACGACACGAAGAGGTCCTCCACGTTCGGCTCGACCTCGTTGACCCACTCCACGGCGACGCCGTGGGCCGCGAGGTACTCCCGCACAGCCGCGACCGGGAGGTCCCTCCGCGCGGCGATGAGCCGCACGCGGGCGCCCGCGCGGACCACCTCCTCGACGGCGTCCCAATCCGCGAGGACATCGGCGGCGGCCCGCGCGTCCACCGGCTGGAGCTCGATCACGGGTCGGTCGAACGTCTTGGCCTTGATCTCCGCCGGGCTCCCGTGGGCGATGAGCCGGCCCTGGTAGATGAAGCCGAGGGTGTCGCACAACTCCGCCTCGTCCATGTAGTGGGTCGTCATGAGGACTGTCGTGCCCGCGTCGGCGAGCCGCCGGACGACCGCCCAGAACGTGCGCCGTGAGACCGGATCGACGCCAGCGGTGGGCTCGTCGAGGAAGACGAGCCGCGGGCCGTGCACAAGGGCGCACGTGAGCGCGAGCCGCTGCCGGTAGCCGCCGGAGAGCTGGCCGGCGAGCTGGCGCGGGTACCCGACGAGGTCGCCGAGGCGCAGCATCGTTTGGATGCGTGCCGGGCGGTCGGCGCGGGGGACCATGTAGACGCGGGCGTAGAACGTGAGGTTCTCCTCGACCGTCAGGTCGTCGTAGAGCGAGAAGCGCTGCGACATGTAGCCGATGGCCGACTTGACGCGCTCGGGGTCGCGGCGCAGGTCGATGCCCAGCACGCGCCCCTCGCCGTCCGTCGGCTCGAGGATTCCGCAGAGCATGCGAAGTGTCGTCGACTTTCCGGCGCCGTTGGGCCCGAGGAAGCCGTACAGTTCGCCGCGTCGCACGCGGAGGTCGAGACCGTCCACCGCCACGATCCGGCCGAAGCGCTTCGTGAGGCCGCGCGTGATCACCGCGTACTGGTCGTCGCCAGGAGGGGGCGGGAGACCTGCTTCGACCACGCTAGCACTCGATACGAGACGTCACACCAACCAGTAGGCGACGAAATGACCCCAGAAGCAACGGGTCTCGGCAGGTCTCCCGCCCCTCCTGACGCCACCACTACGGGGAGATCTGCGCGTCGGCCGGCATGCCAGGCTTGAGCGCGCCGCCCGCGTTCGCCACGGCGATCTTCACGCGGTAGACGAGGTTGACGCGCTCCTTCTTCGTCTGCACGTTCTTCGGCGTGAACTCGGCCTCCGACGCGATCTCACGAATGACGCCGGCGAACCTCCGGCCCGGGAACGCGTCTACGCTAAGCGTCGCCGCCTGGCCGAGCCGGATCCGGCCGAGATCCGTCTCAGACACGTAGGCGCGCAGCCAGAGGTCGTTCGGGTCCATGAGCGTGAGGATGGGGGCCCCCGGCGTCGCGGTCTCGCCCACCTCCATGGCCTTTCGGAGCACGAGGCCGGTGAGCGGCGACACGAGGCGCGTGTCGGCCAGGCGCGCCTGGGCGAGCGCCAGCGCCGAGTGCGCCTCGGCGACCTGGGCGCGCGCCGCGACGACCGCGTCGGGGCGCGGGCCCGCTTCGAGGAGCGCCAGCTTCTCGCGGGCGCCCGTCTCGTTGGCCAGGGCGGCGTCGAACGCGTTGACCGCGCGGTCCACCTCCTGGAAGGCGACCAACTCTTTGGCGAAGAGCTGCCGCACGCGCGCGAGCTCCCGCTCCGCCCACTCGCGCGTCACCGTCGCGTTGCGCAGCGCCGCGCGCGCCTGCTCGATCTCCTGGGACCGGGCGCCCGCCGCGAGGTCGCTCAGCTGGGCCTGCGCCGTGCGGACGGCCGCCTCGGCGCGGCGGACCTCGGCGGCGGGCTCGGCGTCGGCGAGGCGCACGAGCAGCTGGCCGCGCTCGACGGGCTGGCTCTCGGCCACGGTGCGCTCGACGATGCGGGCGGTGATCTTGGCGCTCACGTCCACCTGCAGGGCCTCGATCGTGCCGGTGACCGCGACGGCGCGGTCCTCGCCATCGAGACGACGGACGGTCCAGGTCGCGGCGAGGACCAGCAGCAGGACGAGCGCGCCGGCGCCGCCGAGCTTCAGGCGCCGCGTCATCAGTCGATCGGGAGGAGAATCCCGACGTTCCGCTTGTCTTCGGAGAACCACGCGCGCGCAGCGCGCATGAGATCCGCCGCGGTCACGGCCCGGATCTTCGCGAGGAACTGGTCCTTCTGCGCGTAGCCGCCGATCACCTCGAAGCGCGCCAGGAGCGACGCGCGGCTGTGGACCGAGTCCTCACGGAACACGAACGACGCCTCGATCTGGTTCTTCGCGCGCTGGAGCTCCTCGTCGGTGACCGGCTCCTTCTTGAGGCGCTCCACCTGGGCGCCGAGCTCCTTCTCCAGCGTCTCCGGCGTCTTCCCCGGCATCGCCGTCGCCCAGAACCAGAAGAGGTTCGGGTCCACCGAGAAGTAGGAGTAGTCGCCGCCGGCCTCGAGCGCGAGGCGGTGCTCGTACACGAGGTCTCGATAGAGCCGTGAGGCCCGCCCGCCGGACAGGACCGTGGAGAGGACCTCGAGGGGCGCGGCATCGTCCGAGCGCTGGTTCGGGACGTGGTACGCGACGTACACGATCGGCAGCTCGGCCTGCTTCCGCACGACGACGCGCCGCTCGCCGTTCGGCGACGGCTCGACGGCGAGCACGAGCGGCGGCGCCGGCGCCTTTGGGAGAGGACCGAAGCGGCGCTTGATCCGCTCGAGCGTCTCCTCCGCCCGGAAGTCGCCCACGGCGACGACCAGCGCGTTGTTCGGGACGTAGTACGTCGTGTAGAAGGCGCGGATCTCCTCGGGCGTGATCCGGGCGATATCCTCCCGCCAGCCGATGATCGGGAAGCCGTAGGGGTGCGCCTTGAAGGCGAGCGAGGCCACCTCCTCGCCGAGGAACCCACCCGGGTCGTCCTCGGTGCGCGTCCGCCACTCCTCGAGGACCACCTGGCGCTCCGAGTCGATCTGCTTGGGGTCGAGCAGGAGGTTCTGCATGCGGTCCGCGTCAAGCTCGAGCACGAGGTCGAGCTTGTCCGCGACGATGTCGACGAAGTACGCGGTGACGTCCTGGGAGGTGAACGCGTTGTCCTGGCCGCCGTTCTGCTCGACGAGCCGCGCGAACTGGCCGCGCCCGTGGGTGGGCGTGCCCTTGAACATCATGTGCTCGAGGAAGTGCGCGATGCCGGTGGCGCCGCGCGCCTCGTTGCGTGAGCCCACGCGGTACCAGACCTGGAAGGACACGATCGGACTGCGGTGGTCCTCCAGCAGCAGCACGCGCAGCCCGTTGTCGAGCGTCTCCGCGACGACGCCGTCCGCGGCCCAGGCCGACGCCCAGCCGAGGAGGAGCGACCCGAGCAGGACGGCGGGAATCCTCCACATCCACGAGTAGTGTATCATCCGTGCTGATGCGTCTCGGCCCGCTCCTTCCCCTCCTGCTGGTGCTCCCGGCGCACGCGTTCGCAGAGTCGTGTACCGAGTCGTTCGCCGTGATCTACGGGAAGGTCTCGCCGGCGGTCGTGTCGATCCAGGCGACGAAGATCAACAAGGCGAAGCCCCAGCGCCGCTTCGAGACGCTCGTCGGCTCGGGTGTCGTGATCGAGCGTGACGGGCAGATTCTGACCAACGCCCACGTCGTCGACGGCGCCGCGTCCCTCTCGGTCACGCTCGATTCAGGCACGAAGGCGGCGGCGAAGGTGATCGGACTCGACTCCTTGCTCGATCTCGCGCTGATCCGGATCGAGACGCCAAGCTCGCTCGCCACCGCGCGGCTTGGCGACTCGTCCACGCTCCGTGTGGGCGACGAGGTCGCGGCGATCGGGAACCCGATCGGCCTCGAGCAGACGATGACGCGCGGGATCGTGAGCGGGCTCAACCGCATCCTGCCGGGTCTCGCGGAGCAGCCCATGATCCAGACCGACGCGCCGATCAACCCGGGCAACTCGGGCGGCCCGCTCGTGGACCGGTGCGCGAACGTCGTCGGCATCAACACGTTCGTCTCCGAAGAGGCGCAATCGATCGGCTTCTCGGTGCCGATCAACAGCGCGAAGGCGGTCCTCCGCGACCTTCGGGAGACCGGGCGCGTGATCCGCCCGTGGCTCGGCCTTCAGGGACGCGAGGTGGACGCGAGCCTCTCCTCGATCGTGCGGCTGCCGCTCACCGCCGGCTATCTCGTCGAGATTGTCTACGACGGGGGCCCGGCCGACCGCGCCGGGGTGCGCGGCGGCACCACGTCGGTCGTCGTCCAGGGCGAAGAGTACCTCCTGGGCGGCGACGTCCTCACCGCGATCCAGGGGGCACCGATCCGCACCCACGCAGAGTACCTGGCCAAGGTGCGGACGCTCAAGGCCGGTCAGCGCGTCAAGGTCACGATCGTGCGCGACGGCCAGAGCCGCGAGCTCACGCTGACCGTCACCGAACGCCCCCGCCTCCCCGCCGATCTCGTGGAGTGACCCGTCGCCCCTGCGCCAGCAGGCGGCGCGCGGTCGTGAAGATCCGCCGCAGCATCGGCCGCGTGAGCTTGCCGGTGAACGTGTTTTGCTGGCTCGGGTGATACGAGGCGATCAGCGCAACGCCGTCGCCGAAGGTCGTCACGGCGCCGTGCGCGAAGCGCGGGGCGCGCGGCGGCGGGGGCGCGCCGAGGCGGCGCCGTGCGCGCAGGTACGCCTGCCAACCGATCCGCCCGAGCCCCACGACGACGCTCACGCGGTCCAAGAGCCCGAGTTCCTGGAGGAGGTACGGCTCGCAGCGCGCGAGCTCCTGCGGCGTTGGCTTGTTGGCGGGCGGCGCGCAGCGGAGCGCGGCGGTGATGTACGCGCCGCGGAGCCGGAGGCCGTCGTTCCGATGTCGCGAGGTCGGCCGGTTGGCGAAGCCCGCGTGGTGAAGCGCGTCGAAGAGCCAGTCGCCGCTCCGGTCGCCCGTGAACATCCGGCCCGTGCGGTTGCCGCCGTGCGCCGCGGGCGCTAGCCCGACGAGGAGGAGGCGCGCGCGCGGGTCGCCGAAGCCCGGCAGCGGCCGCGCCCAGTAGGAGAGACCCGCGTACCGGCGCGGCGGCGACGCGGCGGCGGCCTCGCGATGGGCCACGAGCCGCGGGCAGGCGCGACACCGCACGACCGCGCCGCGGAGCCGCTCGAGAGCGCTTTGCAATCCGGCCGGATTGTGACACGGTGAGAGCCATGCCGCCACAGCGCGACCGGGTGGCTGGCCCGCGCGTCCCCTCCATTCTCGTTCACGGCGGCGCCGGGGCTGACCCCGTTGAGGGGCGAGACGAGCTCCGCGCGGGCGTCCGGGTCGCCATCCTGGAGGGCTGGCGCATCCTCGCGGGAGGCGGCTCGGCGCTGGACGCCGTGGAACGCGCGGTGCGTGCCCTCGAGGACCATCCGCGGTTCAACGCCGGGCGCGGTTCCGTGCTCACCTCCGCCGGCGCGGTCGAGACGGACGCCTCGATCATGGAAGGCGATCGGCTCCAGTGTGGCGCCGTGGGCGCCGTGAGCCGGATCGCCAACCCGGTGACGCTCGCCCGGCGGGTGATGGAGGCGAGCCACCACATCCTCCTCGTCGGCGAGGGTGCCCTCGCCTTCGCCCGCGCGCAGGGACTGCCCGAGTGCGACCCCGAGGCGCTCGTCACCGAGCGCCAGCGACTGCGCCACCGCGAGCTCGTGCCGGCAACGAAGGGAACCGTGGGCGCCGTCGCGTTGGACAGGAACGGCACGATCGCCGCCGCGACCTCCACCGGCGGCCTCGCGGGCAAGCTTCCGGGGCGCGTCGGCGACAGCGCGCTGATCGGCTGCGGGACCTACGCCGAGAGCTCGATCGGCGGCGTCTCGTGCACGGGCGACGGCGAGGCGATCATGCGGGTGGTGCTCGCCCGTCGGGCCCTCGACGACCTCAAGGAGGCCGACGACCCCGAGTACGCGGCGCGGGTCGCGGTGGATCTCCTGGTCGAGGAAGGCCGCGGCCACGGCGGGCTGATCCTCCTCGACTGGCGGGGCCGCATGGGCTGGGCGCACTCGACACCGTTGATGCCAGTCGCGCTGATGAGCCCGGCCTTCGCCGAACCGCGCGTGCCCTTCTAGTGCCGGGCACGCGGCGGTCTCGCTCGGCGAGTCGCCGAGCCAAGTTGGAGGCGCACTAGGATGCTCGAGCTCGCCGATCTCGACCGCGCCCGAAAGCGCCTCGAGGGCGCCATCTACGAGTCGCCCTGCCCCTACTCGCAGACGCTCTCGGAGCTCTGCGGCGCACGGTGCTTCGTCAAGCTCGAGAACCTCCAGATGACGGGCTCGTTCAAGGACCGCGGGGCCGCCAACCTCCTGCTCCAGCTCAACCCCGCGGAGCGCGCCCGCGGGGTCGTCGCGGCGAGCGCCGGCAACCACGGGCTCGCCGTCGCCTTCCACGCCTCGCGTCTCGGGACGCCGGCCGTCATCGTCATGCCGGAGTGGGCACCCCTCATCAAGGTGACGTCGTCGCGTCGCTACGGCGCCGAGGTCATCCTGCACGGCGCGAACTACGATGAGGCGTACGGGCGCGCCCGCGAGGTCCAGGCCGAGCGCGGACTCACCTTCGTCCACCCCTTCGACGACGAGCGCGTCATCGCCGGGCAGGGCACGCTCGGCCTCGAGCTGCTCGCGCAGCGACCCGACATGGACGCGGTCCTCGTCCCCGTCGGCGGCGGCGGGCTCGTCGGAGGCGTCGGCCTCGCGATCAAGTCCCATCGGCCCGAGGTCCGCGTGATCGGCGTGCAGGCGGAGACGCTGCCCGCGATGAAGCGCGCGCTCGACGCGCGCGAGCGCGTGACGCTGCCGCCCGCCTCCACGATCGCCGACGGCATCGCGGTCCGCCAGGTCGGCGAGCTGACGCTCGCCCTGGCGCAGCGTCACGTGGACCAGATCGTGACGGTGAGCGAGGAGGAGCTGGCCAACGCGATCCTGCTCCTGCTCGAGATCGAGAAAACGGTCGTCGAGGGCGCCGGCGCCGCGCCCCTGGCCGCGCTCCTGAACCGGACGCTCGGGCTCGCGGGCCTCAACGTGGTGCTGGTGCTCTCCGGCGGCAACATCGACGTGACGGTGATCGCGCGGATCATCGAGCGGGGCCTCGTCAAGGACGGCCGGCTCGTGCGCCTGGGCGTCCTCCTGCGCGACCGGCCCGGTGCGCTCGCCCGCCTCACCGCCCTCATCGCCGCCGAGCGCGCCAACATCATGAACATCGAGCACGACCGCGCCTTCTCGAGCGGGGCGATCGGCGAGACCCGGGTCGGGCTGACGCTCGAGACCTCAGGGCGCGCGCAGATCGACGCGCTCAAGGAGCGGCTCGAAGCCGCGGGCTACCGGGTGGAGGAGCGGACGGCGTAGCCGCGGACGGGGTCTGCCATGGCCGGGGATGGCTCGACCACGCGGCTCGCGTGCGCATGGCCCGTCGCGGCTGGGCTCCGTCGCGGTGCCATGAGGTCCGCGTTCGACGTCGCGGGAACGGGTCTCGTCCATCCCCCGCCATGGCAGACCCCGTTCGCGGCGAGCGAGCGTCGAGCGCGTCGGACGAGACGCGGTTCGAGCGCCGGCGTGGGAGTGCGAAGCCGCAGGGCGTCCGACGCCCGAGGCGAGCCTGAGCGAGTCGGCGCGATCGATCTGAGGGGAGGTTTCGGAAGGGGGGCGAAGCCCCCCGCCGAGTCAGCTCTAGGCGCCCGGCGATTCAGGCGCCGTGCTGTCGGCAGGGTCGAACGCCAAACGCTCCAGGTCGGCGTCGCTCACGCGCCATCCGTGGAGGATCCGGGCGAGCTCGGCCACGTCCTGGATCGGGCCGTGCTCGGCGCGGAACTTGACGATGGTCATGGCCTGCTCGTGGCTGAGGCCGGGAAGCTCCATGAGCTCCAGGGGATTGGCGAGGTTGATCCGCACCTTGACCGTCATACGCGCACCCCCCTCGGACAGTGGTCCGCGCCCCATCGTCGCCAGGGGTGCCCGATTGTCAAGGGCTAGCGCGTCGTGGCGTCGGGGAGCGCGCTGACGACGGCCGCGTAGGCCCGCCTGGCCAGGTCACCCGCGGCCTGTCGCGGCCCGAGGCTCGGATCGGGATGGAGCGTTCGGTGGTACGTGATCGTGATCCGCCGGGGACGCGGCAAGAGGCGACCCGGTGGCCAAGCGTCGTGACCGCCGGCGATCGTCACCGGCAGCACCGGGGCGGCGAGCGACGCCGCGAGACGGAAGGCGCCCGGCTTGAAACGCTGGACGCGACCGTCGGGGCTTCGCTCGCCCTCGGGGAAGATCATCACCACCTGCCCGGCCTGGAGGAGCCTGACGGCCTCGCGCGCCGCCCGCGGGTCGGACGACTCAATCTGGACGGGAAACGCGCGGAGCAGACGGATGAATGGCCCGAAGAGGGGGATCTCGAAGAGACGGCTCCATGCCATGTAGTGGACGCGCCGACGGACCGGAATCGAAACGAGCGGCGGATCGGCGTACGTCTGGTGGTTCGGCGTGACGATCAAGGGTCCCGTCGCCGGGATGTGCTCAACGCCGACCAGCTCGAGGCCGAAGTAGGCCCGGCAGAGGGCGAGGACCCCGGGGCGGACCAGGTCGAGGACGGGCGTGCGCACCCCTCTAGCGTTATACACGAAAGAAAACGGGGCCGGAAGCGTCCCGGCCCCGTGGATCCCTCGCCCTGACTTGTTAGTCTTCGTCGAGCTGCAGCTCCGACTCCTCAGGCTCGTATTGCCGACCGAGGCGCTCGATCCGGTCCTGGCAGCGGACGCAGGTCTGGACCTCGGGCATCGCCCGCAGCCTGGCGGGAGAGATCTCCTCGCCGCACTCCACGCACGTGCCGTACTCGCCCTCGCTCAGCCGGTCGAGCGCGGCCGACAACCGGTTGACGCGTTCCACAAGGAGCTCACGCGTCGCGAAGCCGATCTCCCGTCTCTCGTTGGCCTGGATCTCATCCACTTCGTCGGCAAAGGGGGAGTTGTCCCCGATCGCCCCGGGGTATTCCTCGACCGCCACGGCCCCACTCATCTGCCGGAGTCGTGACACCGCAGCTTGCAGGTCCTGTTCGAGCCGCTTCCTAACGTTCTTGTCCATGGTGGACCTCCCAGATAGCTCTCGCCCCGGCAGTGCAACTGCCGTGCCGCGGATTGGACGGTCCACCCCTGCTCAGAATTCATTGAAAAGAAAAGCCTGTGGATAGTCATGGTGGCAGGTAGGCCGGGCAAAATGCCAGAATGCTGACACTTCTATTGGCAAACGGTGGGAGATTCCGAGCCACCTCGAAGCACGGGATGGGAGGTTCCCGGGCGCTCCGAGACGAAGGAACGCCCGGGGGCTCGCCCCCGGGCGTCCGATGAGCCCACGGGAAATTACCGGCGGCGGCTCACGCGCGACTCCGACTCGCCTCGATCGCCCCTTCCTCCCAGATGCTGTGCTTGCGCGTCTCCGGCATGACGAAGATCGCGATCAGGAACATGATCGCGGGAAGCGCGATGGGATAGACCAGGGCCCAGAAGAGGGGGTCGCTGGAGCCCGTCTCCACCGCCTTGGCGTAGGCCGCTGTGGTGATGATGGGCACGAGACCGCCGCCCCAGCCGTTGCCGATATGATAGGGCACTGACACCGAGGTATAGCGGATGCGCGAGGGGAAGAACTCCGCCAGGAACGCCCCGATCGGTCCGTAAGTCATGCCCACGTAGTTGACCAGGATCACGACGATGATGGTCGCCATCGTGAAGTTGAGGCTCTTGGGATCGGCGTAGGTACCCAGGGCCGTGTAGAGCGGGTAGTAGGTGAGGGAGGCGAGGGCCATGCCGCCGAGGATGATCGGCTTGCGACCGATCTTGTCAGAGAGCCAGCCCCAGAAGATGAGCGTCGGGGTGGCGATCAGGAGCGCGATACCGATGATCCAGCTCGACGTCAGCACATCGAGCTTCTTGACCGATTGGAGGTAAAACAGCGCCCAGAACTGGCCGCTGTACCAGACGCACCCCTGCCCCAGCACGACCACGCTGGCGATCACCACGTACTTGAAGTTGCTGCTCATGAAGGCCTCGCGCCACGGATTGGTCGCGGTCCGGCCCTTCGCCTTGATCTCCTGGAAGATCGGCGTTTCACCGAGCGAGAGCCGGATCCAGATGGCGATGCCGACCAGGAGGAGCGAGATGATGAACGGCAGGCGCCAGCCCCAGTCGTTGAACGCCTCGACGCCCAGATAGGTCCGGATCCCGATGATGATCGCGAGCGACACGACGATACCGAGCGTCGGCGACGTCTGGAGCCACCCGGTGTAGTAGCCCCGATGCTCGTCCTCGATGTGCTCGGCGACGTAGGTGATGGCCCCGCCGTATTCCCCGCCGAGGCAGAGGCCCTGGATCAGGCGGAGCGCGAAGAGGATGAACGCCGCGGCGAGGCCGATCGAGGCGTAGCTTGGAACAAAGCCGATGAGGGCCGTCCCCACGCCCATACCGGTCAGCGTGACGATGAAGGTGTACTTCCGGCCCACCTTGTCGCCGAGCCAGCCGAAGAGGAACGCCCCCAGCGGGCGTATCAGGAAGCCGACCGAGAAGATCGCCACGGTGCTGAGGAAGGCCGCCACCGGGTGGCCCTTCTCGAAAAACTTGACCGCGAGGATCGAGGCCAGGCTGCCGAAGATGTAGAAGTCGTACCACTCGATGATGTTGCCGACGGATGCGGCGATGACGACTCGGCGGAGTTCTTTGGGCGGAACCTTAGCCGGCATTAGCCTCCCCTATTGGTTGAATGCGTTTCCCACGCGACGACTTCTCCGACTCGTACGCCCTCGCGAGCAGTCGCGCGACTGCGAGGAGGTCTCCGAGGGTGTCGAAGAAGGGGCGGGTGGCAGGGTTGTCCAGCGAGAGGACCATGAATCGCCAGAGGATGTTCAGCGAGGCCTGCGGTCCAGAGAACTGGACCAGCGCAAGCAGGCCTATGAAGAGGACGGCGGCGGCAACGCTGCGTCGGCACCGCGCCCCGGTCCGTTGATGGCAACCCGGGGATCAGGCTCATCGTTGGGGCAGCAGTATACGGATGACGGCGCGCGTCCACAAGCCGGGAGGCCCCGGGCCGGGACGACGCTTGACGAGAGACGTGACGTCGCCCGCTAGGACTCCTGCTCCTCGTACTTGTTCTTGAGCGTCGCGACGACCGCGGGATCGGCGAGCGTCGTGGTGTCGCCGAGCGCCCGCCCCTCGGCGATGTCGCGCAGGAGCCGCCGCATGATCTTCCCGCTCCGAGTTTTCGGAAGCTCGGCGGAGAAGATCACGTCGTCCGGCCGCGCGAGGGCACCGATCTTCTTGGCGACGTGCTGCTTGAGCTCGTCCTGGAGCCCGGGCGTGATCTCGACCCCCTGCTTGAGCGTGACGAAGGCCGCGATCGCCTGGCCCTTGATGTCGTGCGGCTTGCCGATGACGGCGGCCTCGGCAACCGCCTTGTGGTCGACGAGGGCGGACTCCACCTCCATCGTCGAGACGCGGTGACCGGAGACGTTCATGACGTCGTCCACGCGGCCGAGCAGCCAGAAGTAGCCGTCCTCGTCGCGCTTGGCGCCGTCGCCGGTGAAATAGATATTGTCGTACTTCGACCAGTACTGCTTGACGTAGCGATCGGGGTCACCCCAGATGCCGCGCAGCATCGCCGGCCAGGGCTTCGTGAGGACGAGGTAGCCCGACTTCGCCGGGTTGCCCTTCTCGTCGAAGACCTCCGCCTCGACGCCGGGGAACGGCTTCGTCGCCGAGCCGGGCTTGAGGACGGTGATGCCGGGGAGCGGCGTGATGAGAATCTGTCCCGTTTCCGTCTGCCACCAGGTGTCGACCACCGGGCACCGCCCGCCGCCGATGACCTTCCAGTACCAGACCCACGCCTCGGGGTTGATCGGCTCGCCGACCGTCCCGAGCAGCCGGAGGCTCGAGAGGTCGCACCGCTTCGGGTACTCCTCTCCCCATTTCATGAACGTCCTGATCGCGGTCGGCGCGGTGTAGATGATCGTGATTCCGTACTTCTCGACGATGCGCCAGAACCGGTCCTTGTCGGGGTAGTCCGGCGTGCCCTCGTACATCACCGAGGTGGCGCCGTTGGCGAGCGGGCCGTAGACGATGTACGAATGTCCCGTGACCCAGCCGATATCGGCGGTGCACCAGTACACGTCCTCCTCATGGAGGTCGAAGATCCATTTGTGCGTGGCGGTGATCCCCGTGAGGTAGCCGCCGGTCGTGTGGATGATGCCCTTGGGCTTGCCCGTGGACCCGGACGTATAGAGGAGGTAGAGCAGGTCCTCGGAGTCCATCGGCTCGGCCGGGCAGCGAGCCGGCACGCCCTTGACGAAGTCGTCCCACCAGACGTCGCGTCCGCTCTGCATCTCGACGGGCTGCCCGGTGCGCTTGAGAACGATGACCGTCTTCACGCCGGGCGCGCCGCGGAGCGCCTCGTCGGTGTTCTTCTTGAGCGGGACGGTCGAGCCGCGCCGAAAGCCACCGTCGGCGGTGATGACGAGGCTCGAATCGGCGTCGTGGATGCGCTCGCGGACGGCCTCGGGCGAGAAGCCGCCGAAGATCACGCTGTGCGCCGCCCCGATCCGGGCGCACGCGAGCATGGCGATCGGGAGCTCGGGCACCATCGGCATGTAGATCGTGACCCGGTCGCCCTTCTTGACGCCGTGCCCCTTGAGCGCCGCGGCGAACCGGCTGACTTCGCGGTAGAGGTCCCAGTAGGTCAGGACGCGGCTGTCCCCGGGCTCGCCTTCCCAGATCAGGGCGGCCTTGGTGCGCCGCGGACCGGTGACGTGACGGTCGAGGCAGTTGTACGCGACGTTCAGCTTGCCGCCGACGAACCACTTGGCGTAGGGGGGCTTCCACTCGAGCGCCTTCTTCCACGGCTTGAACCAGTGGAGGTCACGGGCCCTCTGTTCCCAGAATCGGACGAAGTTCTTCCGCGCCTCGGCGTAGACCGAGGGCGTCTTGATCAGCGCATTCTTCACGAACGCCTTCGGCGGCGGGAACTTCCGGTTCTCGCGGAGCAAGGCCTGGATCGGAACGTCCTGCGCCTTTTTCGGCATAGTCAGACCCCTCAACGTGAATGGCGTCGGTCGCAGTCGAGCGTCCCCGATTATATCGGCGGGCGGGGGTAATTCAAGGTCGGCGCGGGACGCGCTCGCGCGCGCCGGTCAGCCGACTCGCGGCGAGCAGGTCCGTCGCCTTCACCGGCTACCGCGACGCCGGCGCAGCCGCGGCCGGCCCGCGCCGGCGCCGGCGGGCGACCCCGGTGCGGCTGGCGGCTTCCGCGACCGCCGCGGCGACCGCCGGCACCACGCGACCGTCGAACATCGAGGGCGTGATGTATTCCTCGGAGAGCTCGCCCTTGGACACGATGGCCGCGAGCGCATGCGCGGCCGCGAGCTTCATCTCGTCGTTCACGCGCCGGGCCCGCACGTCGAGCATCCCGCGGAAGAAGCCGGGGAAGCAGCATGAGTTGTTGATCTGGTTCGGGTAGTCCGAGCGCCCCGTGGCCATCACGCGGACGTAGGGGCCCGCCTCCTCCGGCAGGATTTCTGGGATCGGGTTGGCCATCGCGAAGACGATCGGGTCGCGGCCCATGGCCTTGATGTCCTTCAGCGCGACGACGCCGGGGCCCGAGAGGCCGACGAAGACGTCGGCGCCCTGGAGCGCGTCGCTGGCGGAGCCGCGGAGCTTCTTCTCGTTGGTGTGCTTGGCGAACCACTCCTTCATCGGGTTCATGTTGTCCGCGCGGCCCCGGTAGAGCGCGCCCGCCCGGTCGCACGCGATGATGTGCTGGGCGCCCGCGCGCATGAGCAGCTTCGCCGTCGCGATGCCGGACGCGCCGGCGCCGGTGAACACGATCCGCGCGTCGCTCAGGCGCTTCTTCACGATCTTGAGCGCGTTGAGGAGCGCCGCGAGGACCACGACCGCGGTGCCGTGCTGGTCGTCGTGGAACACGGGGATCTCGAGGTCGCGCTGGAGCCGCGTCTCGATGTCGAAGCACCGCGGCGCGGAGATGTCCTCCAGGTTGATCCCGCCGAAGACCGGCGCGATGGCTTTCACGATCGCGACGATCTCGTCCGCGTCTTTGGTGGCCAGGCACACGGGGAACGCGTCCACGCCGGCGAACTCCTTGAAGATGAGCGCCTTGCCCTCCATCACCGGCTGGGCGGCGCTCGGGCCGATGTCGCCCAGGCCGAGCACCGCGGTGCCGTCGGTCACGACCGCGACGGCGTTCTGCTTGATCGTCAGCGCGTACGCCTTCTCGGGGTCCTGGTGGATGGCCATGCAGACCCGCGCCACACCCGGCGTGTAGGCCATGGAGAGGTCGTCACGGGTCTTGACGCTCATCTTGCCCCGGACCTCGATCTTCCCGCCCAGGTGCATGAGGAACGTACGGTCCGACACGTTGACGACCTTCACCCCCTGCACCGCACGGATCGCGTCGACGACCTGCTGGCCGTGCGGCTCGTCGCGCGCCTTGAAGGTGATGTCGCGCGTGATCGTGGACTTGCCGACGACGACCAGGTCGATGGCGCCGATATCGCCGCCGGCTTTGCCGATCGCAGAGGTGACCCGACCGAGCATCCCGGGCTTGTTCACGATCTCGAGCCGGACCGTGAGGCTGTAGCTAGCGCTTGGAGCCTGCATTCGAGGCCTCCCCCGACCGGGTCGCACTCTCCCGCTCCCCGGTCTTGACGCGGCGAGCAACGCCGGCCGCGAGTGCGCGGTATCTTATACTAGTTGGGTCCGCGAGGGAGTAGGCTTCAGCGGGAAGTCCGTGAGCGGAGCCACACGGCGCCGGCCGCGCCGTTGAACAGGCGAGCGGGGCCACACGCGCGCCGGCGGGCCGTTGAACGGGCGAGCGGGGCCACACGCGCGCCGGCGGGCCGTTGAACACGCGAGCGGAGCCACACGCGCCTGAGGCAGGCCACCCCCGGTTGGAGCCGGCCTCGCGGACCCCGCTCCAAAGGAGAGCCCATGATTGACGCCAAGACCGCCGACCGGGAGCTGCACTTCTACATCCGGCCCCAGACGTTTCCCGTCGCGATCCGGATGCTCAAGACCCGGGAGGAGATCCCTGAGAAGGCCAAGCGGCCGGCGCGCGACTTCAAGAAGCTCAGCATGAACTGCCAGGTCATCGACATGGCCCGGCGCTACGGCTGGATGATCGCTCTCACGCGGGAAGACCACATCTGCTCCCTCGGCATCGCGGCGCTCGGCTTCGAGAAGCCGACGCACCTGCACAACTCCGGAACGCTGTGCGAGGGCATGTACACGGCGACGAAGGAGGCCGGGGTCCGGTCCGAAGCCGCCGTCGACAAGTTCGCGCCGGGCGAGTTCGCCTGCCTCCTGGTGGCGCCGCTCGACCGGGCGCCGTTCGAGCCCCACCTCGTCTGCATCTACGCCAACCCGGCCCAGGTCATGCGCCTCACCCAGGCGGCGCTGTGGAAGCGGGGCGGAAAGCTCACGTCCTCCTTCGGCGGTCGCATCGATTGCTCGGAGATCATCGTGACGACGATGCGCACCGACACGCCGCAGGTCATCCTCCCCTGCTCGGGCGACCGGATCTTTGGCCAGACCCAGGATCACGAGATGGCGTTCACGATCCCGTGGGGCCAGATGGAGGAGATCATCGAGGGTCTCAAGGGCACCCACGCGGGCGGCATCCGCTACCCGATCACGCAGTTCATGGAGTACGAAGCCAAGCTCCCGCCGAAATACATGGAGGCGAACCGCGTCTGGGACGTGGAGCACGGCCGCGGCCAGTACACCCCGCGCGACCGGGTCGTCGCCGCCTACAAGCGCTCGTTCGCCGACCGGGTGCCCGTCTACCCGATCGTCGCCTCGTTCGCCGGCACCCTCGACGGCCTCTCGATCGAGGCGTACTGCACGAATGTGCCCAAGGCGATCACGGCGATGCTGAACTACTACGAGCGATATCAACCCGATGTGGTGCTGGCCTATAACGACCTGGCCAAAGAAGCAGAAGCCTTCGGATGCCACGTGAAGTACTCGGACTACGTCGTGCCGTCCATCGACCGGCACGTCCTGCACGACGACAAGGCCAGGCTCGCGAAGCTCGCGCTGCCGGACCCGTACAAGACGGCGCGCCTCCCCGGCTTCCTCGAGCAGTGCGAGGCGCTCGTGAAGGCGAAACCCCCGACGGCGATCGGCGCCGTGGCCGTGGGCCCGTGGACGATCGCGATGCTGCTCCGAAACCCCGAGACGATGCTCCTCGACACCTTCGAGGACCCGAAGTTCATCCACGACCTGATGCGGATCACGACGGATTTCTGCAAGAGCTGGGGAGACGCGATCGTGAAGACAGGCATCGGGCTCAGCTTTTCGGAGCCGACCGCCTCGATCAGCCTGATCTCGCCCGACAACTACCGAGACTTCATCGCGCCCTACCACAAAGAATTGGTCGATTACTTCAAGGCCAAGAAGGTCGGCGTGACGACGCACATTTGTGGCACCACGTATCCGATTTACGAGGACCTGGTGAACTGCGGCTTCACGACGATCTCCTTCGACCTCGATCAGCAGGCGGATCCAAAGCTCTACGTGGACCAGCTCAAGCGGTTCACCGAGGTGTCCCGCGGCCGCGCCGTCGCGATCGGCAACGTGGACGCGACGAAGTTCGAGAAGACGACCAAGGAGGCGATGGAGGCCGACGTCCGGCGCTGCGTCGACACGGCGGCGCGCGGCTCGGCGTTCATCCTGTCCACGTCGTGCGAGATCCCGCCACGCTCGGATCCCGACGCCGTGAAGTGGTTCATGGACGCGGCGCACGATTACGGTCGCTACGACCGGATCTTCGCCTCGGCGGGGGCCTGAGACAGTCGGAGGGAGCCTCGACGGCCCCCTCCGACCCCGCTTACAGACTCGCCTCGCGGCGCGCTCCGCCGAGCCTCCGCGGCCGCCGCTCGGCTCGCACGACCAGGATTACAGACTCGCCTCGCGGCGCGCTCCGCCGAGCCTCCGCGGCCGCCGCTCGGCTCGCACTACCACTTCACGGGCTTGGAGGGTCGGTGGGCGTAGCCGCTGTCGCGCCCGCCGCCCGGGCCCCGTCCACCGCCCGGACCGCGCCCACCGCCGCCCGGCCGGTTACCGCCGGGTCGCGGGCCGCCGCTGCGCTGGCCCTGGGGGTTCGAGAGCTCGACCGTGATCTTCCGGCCGTCGAACTCACGCCCGTTGAGCTGAGAGATCGCGTTCTGCGCCTCTTCCGCCGTCGCCATCTCGACGAACCCGAAGCCGCGCGACTGTCCGGAGAACCGGTCGGTGATCACAGTCGCTGACAGCACGTTGCCGCACTGGCTGAAGAACTCGCGAAGCCCGTCGCTCGTCGTCGAGTACGCGAGACCGCCGATATACAGTTTGGACGCCATGTGAACCCCCTGGACTCTGCTTCCGCTTGTCGTACACGCCCCGCGAACCGGAAGACACGTTGCATCCGAGGCGAGGTCCGGCCGATCCGGCCGCCCAGTCCAGTGTACACGGGCGGCCGGACCGCGCAAGCCACCCGTCACGGCGAGCGCGGCGCCTTCGCGATCAGGTCCTCGAGGGCGACCGGGCGCGTCCGAACCCTGAAGCCCGCGAGCTCGAAGGACAGGCGCGTCTCGAGCGGCGTCCCGGGCCGCACGAGGACGACGACGGGAACGCGGGGCGCCACGCGCTCGAAGAGCACGGCGTGCTCGCGCGCCGAGAGGCGCAACAGGGCGTGATCGATGACGATGAGTGAGACCGGGGTCGCGAGCAGCGTCCGGACCCCCTCGCTGAGGGTCTCCGCGAGCGCCACGCCGACGCCGCGCTCGAGCGCGGCGTGGCCGAGCACGTCGATCGCCGTCTGGTCCTGATCGATCAGCAGAACAACACCCATGGCGCGCGGGCGCTCGTCCTCCCGAGTCGCCCGAGGCAAGCGCGATGCCAGCCGCGCGGCAGTGGGGACGCTCACGATTTCGCAACGTCGCGGACGGAGCTCGCCGACGGCGTCGGGCAGAACGCCCGACGCAGAGCCGCGGAGCCCGACCTACCGGAACTCTTCGGGGATGATCCCGTACGCGAGGATCTTCCGGTAGAGCGTCTTCGGGTCGATGGCGAGCAGCGCGGCGGCCTTCCCCCGGTGACCGCCGACCTGGCGCAGCGTCGCGACGATGTGCTGGCGCTCCATCGTTTCGAGGCTCGCCCCCGACGACACGGCCGGAGCCGGGGCCGCGCCCAGCACCTCCGGTGGCAGGTCGTCCGGCTGGATCTCTTCGCCCTTCGAGAGGATGACCGCGCGCTCGATGGCGTGGAGCAACTCGCGGACGTTGCCGGGCCACGCGTACCCCTCGAGCGCGGCGAGGGAACGGGGGCTGAGGCGCTTGGCGCCGTAGGTCGCGTTCGCCGCGACGAAGTGGTTGGCGAGGAGCGCGATGTCCTGGGGCCGCTCGCGGAGGGGCGACAGCTTGACCGTGATCGTGTTGATGCGGAAATAGAGGTCCTGGCGGAACGCGCCCGCCTTCATCGCCTCGGCGAGGTCGCGGTTGGTCGCCGCCACGAGCCGAACGTCCACCCGCCGCGGGCGTGTGGCGCCCACGCGAAAGAAGGTGCCGGTTTCCAGCGCACGCAAGAGCTTCACCTGGATGTCCGGCTCCAGCTCGCCGATTTCGTCGAGCAGGAGCGTACCGCCGTCGGCCAGCTCGACGAGCCCAGGCTTCGCGGCGACGGCGCCGGTGAACGCGCCCTTCTCGTGGCCGAAGAGCTCCGACTCGAACACCTCGCGCGGCAAGGCGCCACAGTGGATGGGGACGAAGGGCCGCGCGGCCCGCGCCGAGAGCGCGTGGATCGCGCGAGCCACGAGCTCCTTCCCCGTGCCGCTCTCGCCCAGGATGAGCACCGAGGAGTCGGTCGGCGCGACCCGCTCGACGATCCGGAGAACCTCCTGCATCTGGGGACTCTTGGTGAGGATGCCGCCGAACGGCTCGGCGCCCGGGGCGTACGCGCGCAGCGCCTCGTTGTCCCGGAGGAGCTGGGCCTTCTCCGCGGCCTTCTTGATCAGGACGTCGAGCTCCTCGATCTTCATGGGCTTCGTGAGGTAGTCATAGGCGCCGAGCTTCATCGCCTCGACGGCCGTGGACACCTCCTGGAAGCCCGTCACCACGATCACCTGCGGCTGCTCGGGGAAGGCCTGGAGCTCGCGCAGGACCTCGATCCCCTCCTTCTTCGGCATCCGCATGTCGAGGATCACGACGTCGTACGGTGTCTCCGCGAGCCGCTCGAGCGCCGCGGCGCCGTCGGCGACGCCCTCCACGTCGTGCCCCTTGCGCCCGAGCTCGCGCACCACGAGCTCGCGCAGGTTGCGCTCGTCGTCGGCGACCAGCACGCGGATCTTGCGACTCACGCCGGCAGCACCACGCGGAAGAGGCTCCCCTTACCGGGCCGCGAGGTGACCTCGATCCGGCCTCCGTGATCCGTCACGATCCCCTGGGCGATGGCGAGCCCGAGACCGGTCCCCTGCCCCGGCGGCTTGGTCGTGAAGAACGGATCGAAGATGCGCGACAGGATCTCGTCGGGAACGCCCGGCCCCTCGTCCTCGAACTCCACCTCGACCTCGCCGCGGTGCAGGCGTGAGCGCACCGTCAGCCGGCCGCGCCCCTCCATCGCCTCGAGCGCGTTCGAGGCGAGGGCGATGAAGACCTGGCGGAGCTGGCCCTCGTTGACCGCGAGGGGAGGGAGCGCCGGATCGAGCTCGGTCGCGAACCGGCCTTCGGCGAAGCGAGACTGGTGGGAGAGGAGCTCGGTCGTCCTGAGCACGAGCGCGTTGAGGTCGGTCGGGGCCCGCTGGCTCCCGGGGTCGCGCACGAACTGGAGCAGAGTGCCGGTGATCTCCTTGCACCGGAACGCCTCCTCCTCGATCAGCCCGAGGTAGTGCGGGAAGTCGGTGAGCTCGGACGTGGTCGTGAGCCCGCGTTCCGTGAGCCGTTCCCGGAGCGACTCCGCGCAGCCGGCGATCGTCGCCAGCGGGTTGTTCAGCTCGTGCGCGACGCCCGCCGCGAGCCGTCCCGCGGTCGTGAGTCGCTCGGTGAGCAGCATCTGGCGCTCGAGCCGCTTGGCGCGCGTGACGTCCTCGACGAGGACCACCGCGTGGGGGGCGCCCGCCTCCGTCGGCTCGACGGGGGCCCGCGTCAGCCGAAAGATTTTCGTCTCGCCCGCGAGGGCGACCTCCACCTCGAGCGCGGCGTCCCGCCGCGTCGCGAACGCGTCGCGGACGAACGCCTCGACTGTGCCCGCCGTTCCGGGGCCGAAGAGCGCGGCGAACGACGCGCGCGCACCCGGCTCGCAGCCGAGCACCCGCACGCCCTCGCGGTTGGCGCGGACGACGCCGAGCTCGGCGTCGAGGACGAAGACGCCGAGGGGGAGCGTCTCCAGCACCACCTCCACGAAGCGCTTCTGCGCATCGAGCTCTCGCGTCCGCTCGGCGACCATGCTCTCGAGCTCGGCGTACAGGCGCGCGTGCTCCAGCGCGATCGCGGCCTGGTCGGCGAGGGCCAGGAGCAGCTCCTCGTCCGAGTCCGAGAACGCGTGGACGTCCCTCCGGAAGACGCTGATCAACCCGATGACGCGGTCGCCCACGCGGAGCGGCGCGGCCAGCATCGAACGGAAGCCGGTCGCGCGCGCGAGCTCGGGGTACCGGGCACGCGGGTCGTTGTAGAGGTCGCGGCTCTGGACGGGGCGCCGCTCTCGGACGGCGAGGCCTCCGATCCCCTCCCCCACCCTGATTCGGATGTCCTTCACCATCGCCGGAGGCAGGTCGAGGCTCGCCACCGTCACGAACTCGCCCGTCCCCGGCTCGAGCGTGGCGAGACCACACGAGTCAACGCCGAGGACGCCCCGCGCCTCCTCGAGGATCACGCGGATCGTCCGGTCCACCTCGAGGCTCGCGGTCACCGCGCGGCCGGCCTCGAGGAGCGCGCGCGTCTCACGGGCCCGACGGACGCTCTCCTCGAAGAGCCGGGCGTTGTGGATCGCGATCCCGGCCTGCTCTCCGAACGCCTCGAGCACCCGCTGGTGGTGCGCCGTGAACGCGCCCGGACGCGTCGCGAACGCCGAGATCACGCCGATCACCTCGCCCGCGTCCGTGAGCGGCACGCAGAGCATCGAGCGGATCCCCTCGCGCTCGTCCACGTCGCGGCGCGCCGAGCGCGGATCGGTGCGGACGTCGTCGATGCGGATCGCCGTGCCGCTCTGGGCGGCCCGGCCCATGATCCCTTCGCCGACCGGGATCGAGAGCGTGCGCCACGCCTCGCTCCCCACGCCGTGGGCCGCCACGTGGCCGATGTGGGCCCCCTCCGGATCGAGGAGGCCGATTCCGCAGCCCGAGCTGCCGATCAGCTCGCTGACCGCCTGGCTGATCCGGTCGAGGACCCACGGCATCTCGAGGCGGGCGCTGATGAGCTGGCTCGTCGCGTAGAGCGCCGCGAGCTCGTCTTGCCGCCGGTGGCCTTCCGCGAGGAGCCGTCTCAGCTCGATCGCCGACGCGAGCGGCCGGCCGAGCTCGCCGACGATCTCGACGTCCTCGTCGTCGAAGGCTCCCGCGCGAGCCGAGGCCAGCGTCACGGCGCCGAAGACGCCACGAGCCGACAGGAGTGGCACCAGCGCCACGGCGCGGTAGCCGCGCTCCGCAAAGACCCGCCGGCTCACCTCGGGGACTCGTCCCTCGCGAACGTCGTCCACCCGGAGTGGCGCGCCGCGCGCCACGAGCTCGGCGAACAGGGTCCCGGCGAGGGGCATCCGATCGTCCCGCGGCACGCGCAGGGGCACGGAGCGCGCGACGACGTCGACGATCTCGAACTCGTCGCGCTCGACGTCGACGAGCGACACGGCAATCGAGTCGAAGGCCACGAGCTTCGCCACCGCCTCGGCGAAGGCGTGGAACACGTCGTCGAGCGCGTCGGTCGAGACGAGGAGTCGCGTGAGCTCGTCCAGCACTGCCGTGCGGAGCGCGCGCCGGTGGAGGCGCCAGACGCGGTCGAGCGCCTCGCCGAGGGCCCGAGGGACGTTGGCCGCCAGAACGCCGCGTGTGAGTAGAGGCCCGAGGAGCAGGAGTGCGCCGACGCGCCGCCCCGACGCGACGAGCGGCGTCTTCAGCGCGACCGCGCGGCCCCGTGTCCAGCCGGGCGGGGTCACCCGCGCGAGCGCGAGCCGCCCGACAGGCGTCCGCACCGAGGCCTGCAACCACGCGTCGAGCGCCGCGGGCAGGCGCCCGCGACCCGCCGTGACGACCACCGGCGCGTCGCCCGGCGGCGTGAAGCCCAGCGCGCCGGCTACGGCACGGGCGTGCGCGACCAGCCGGCGCAGGGACCGGGCGAGCTCCGCCTCCACTGCGGCGACGCTCGGGAGCGGCGCCAGCAGATCGGGGAAGACGCCCTCGAGCGTCATAGGGGCGTCAGGAGCTTGCCGGGGAGGCTTCCGGTGTGCGCGCCGTCCTTGACGACGATGCTCCCGTTCACGACGACGTGCTCGATACCGACGGGATAGCGGTGGGGCTCGTCGTACGTCGCCTGGTCGGCGATCCGCCGGGGATCGAACACGACGAGATCGGCCTTCGCGCCCACGCGGATCACGCCGCGGTCGCGCAGCTGGAGCCGCTTTGCCGGCAGTCCCGTCATCTTGTGCACGGCCTCGGGCAGCCCGAGGATGCGCTGCTCGCGCGCGTACTCGCCGAGCACGCGCGGGAACGTGCCGTAGCTGCGCGGGTGGGGCTTGCCCGCGCCGAGAGCGCCGTACGGCGCCAGCGACGAGCCGTCGGAGCCGATCATGACTGCTGGATGGGCGAGGGCGCGGCGCAGGTCCGCCTCGTCGAGCTGGAAGAGGATCATGTAGCCCCGGCCCGCCTCATCCACGATGAGCTCGAGTGCCGCGTCGAGCGGGTCCATCCCGCGCTCGGCGCCGACCTCGGACAGACGCTTGCCCTCGGCGTCCTTCCGCTGCGGGCAGGACGCGAGCATGATGTTCTCCCAGCCGACGCGGTCGAGGAGGCTTTGGCCCGTCACCGGCGCCTCGAGCTCCCGACGGATCCGCTCGCGCACCTCCGGCGTGTGGAGCCGCTGGAGCATCGCCTCGACGCCACCCTCGAGGGCCCAGTCGGGCAGGAGCGTGCGGAGCGTCGTGCTCGACGCCGTGTAGGGGTAGACGTCGGCCATGACGTCGAGGCCCTCCGCGCGCGCGGCGTCGATGAGCGCGAGGGCGTCGGCGACCTTGCCCCAGTTGGGGCGGCCCGCGGCCTTGATGTGGCTCACCTGGACGGACAGCTCGCCCTCGCGTCCCACGCGGATCGCCTCGCCGACGGCGTCGAGGAGCGTGGCGCCTTCGCCGCGGATGTGGCTCGCGTAGAAGCCGCGGTGCCGACCCGCCACGCGCGCGATCTCGACGATCTCCTCGGTGGAGGCGTAGGAGCCGGGCGCGTAGATGAGGCCCGTGGAGAGGCCCCACGCGCCGTCCTCCATCGCGTCGGCCATGAGCCGCTGCATCCGGGCGAGCTCCTTGCGATCGGGCGCGCGACGGGCGAAGCCCATCGCGGCGATGCGGAGGGTGCCGTGGCCGACGAGCTGCATCACATTGAGGGCCGTCCCCTCGGCGTCGAACGCCTTCAAGTACTCGCCGACCGACTGCCACCGGAAATCCATACCCCGCGGCAGGTAGAGGGCGAACCCGCGCAGCTCCTGGAGAAATTCCCGGGACGCGGGTGCGGGCGAGAAGCCGCAGTTGCCCACGACCTCCGTCGTCACCCCCTGGCGGATCTTCGACTCGGCGCGCCGGTTCTCCCAGAGCCGCCAGTCCGAGTGCGAGTGCATGTCGATGAACCCCGGCGCCAGGGCGCGGCCCGCGGCCCACAGCGACGAGCCGGCCGACTCGCCGGACAGGTCGCCGACCGCCACGATGACGTCGTCGCGGATGCCGACGTCGGCGCGGCTGCCCGGAGCGCCGGTGCCGTCGATGACCTGGGCGCCCTCGATCTTGAGATCGAGCATGGCTAGAGGCCGGGGGATCGGGTGAAGGCGAGCTGGCGCTCGCACCACGCCGCCACGCTCAGCAGTCGCGCCGACGCCCCCGCAGCCTGGACGAGCTGGATGGCGAGCGGAAGCCCCGACGGCGCGAGCCCGCTCGGCAGTGAGATCGCGGGGACGCCGGCGAAGCTCCACGGTGCGCACAGCGAGGCGTCGCCCGTCGACGCGAGCCCCTCGGGGGCCGGTGCGGGCGCCGTCGGTGAGAGCAGCCCGTCATGGGCCGCGAGCAGCTCCAGGACCTCCTCGCGGAAGGCGAGCCGCGCGCGGTTGGCGCCGAGGTAAGTGACGGCGGAGATCGTCAGCCCCGCCTCGACGAGCCGGCGAATCTCGGGACCGTACTGGTCGGCGTGCTTGGCGAACCGCGGCTCGTGGGAGGCCGCCGCCTCCGATCCCAGGACAGTCTGGCCGACCGCGTGGATCCCGTCGAACGACCCCGGCAGCTTCACCTCGGTAATCGTGGCGCCCGCGCGGGCGAAGGCGTCGGCCGTCGCCTGGACGTGGGCGGCGACCTCACGCGAGGCGCGACGCAGGAGCTCGGGTGCCAGCGCCAGGCGCGGCGGACCGCAGGGCTCGGCGGCGACGCTCCTCCGCGCCAGCACCGCGAACGCGGCCGCCGCATCGGCGACCTCGCGGGTGAAGACGCCGACGTGGTCCAGCGACCAGGCGAGCGGGATCACACCCGCGGTAGGCACCAGGCCGTGCGTGGGCTTGAAGCCGACCACGCCGCAGTACGCCGCGGGGCGCAGAACCGACCCCACGGTCTGTGAGCCGAGCGCCAGCGGGACCATGCGCGCGGCCACCGCGGCCGCCGAGCCCGAGGACGAGCCGCCCGGAGTGTGTGCGAGGTTCCACGGGTTGCGCGTGGGCGCCGGGTCGCGGTAGGCGAACTGCGTCGTGTGAGTCTTGCCGAGGACGATCGCGCCTGCGGCGCGGAGCAGCGCAACGGACGCCGCGTCCTCGTCGGGTCGACGGTGGGCGAACGGCGGGGCGCCCGCGGTCGTCGGCAGCCCGGCGACGTCGAAAATGTCCTTCACCGCGACGGGGATGCCGTGCAGGGGCCCGCGGACGGCGGCGTGCTCCGCCAGGCGCGCCGCGGCCAGCGCGCCCTTCGCGTCGACGTGCACCCAGGCCTGCACCGTCGCGTCGAGTGCCCCAATGCGCTCGAGGCACGCCTCGACGAGCGCCACGGGACTCAGCGTCCCGCGTCCGATTCGCTCTCGAGCCTCCGCCACGCCGAGCGCCGCCAGCTCAAGCGGAGCCATCCGGCTCCTCTCGCAGGCCACCCACGGTGTGAACCTGTCTCGCGCTCCGATTAACGGAGCCATCCCGCTCCTCTCGCAGGCCACCCACGGTGTGAACCTGTCTCGCGCTCCGATTAATGGAGAGCATCCAGCACCTCGGCGACGACCTCGAAGCGCCCGAACGAGGGCATGAGGTAGACGCCGGCGTACCGGCTGCGGATCTCACGGACCAGCCGTTGAGCCATCTCGATGCCGACCCGCAGCGCCCCGTCGCCGGCGTCTCTGAGGCGCGCGCGGATCTGCTCGGGGACCGTGATGCCGGGCACCTCGTTGTGGAGGAACTCAGCGTGGCGGTAGCTGTGGAGCGGGAGCACGCCGACGATCACGGGAACCGGCGGGCCGCCCGCCTGCTCGAGAAAGCGGTCGAGCTCGGCCAGGTCGTACACCGGCTGCGTCTGAAGCCACTGCGCCCCCGCGTGCACCTTGCGGTGGAAGCGGCTGATCTCCGCCTTGATATTCTCGGCCCCGGGGTTCAGCGCCGCGCCGACGCAGAACGAGGTCGGCAGGCCGATGCTGTTACCGGTCGCGTCCAGTCCCTGGTTCATCCGCTTCAGGACCTCGATGAGGCCGATCGCGTTGACGTCGAAGACCGCCGTAGTGCTGACGTAGTCGCCCGCGCGCGGCGGGTCGCCCTTGAGGGCGAGGATGTTGCGGACGTCGAGCGCGTGGGCGCCGAGCAAGTCGGCCTGGATGCCCATCAGGTTCCGGTCGCGACAGGTGAAGTGCATGTTGATGTCGAGCCCGGTCGCCTCCCGCACGAGCAGCGCCGTCGGCAGGACGGCCATCCGCACACGACCGAGCGAGCCGTCGTTGATGTCGACGATCTCGACGCCGCGCTCCTTGAGGAGCTTCGCGCCCTGGACGAGCTTCTCGACGGTGTGGCCCCGGGGCGGGTCGAGCTCGACGGTGACGACGAACTCCCGCGCCTCGAGCTTGCGCTGAAGCGTCGTCGCGGGGCGGCGGGTCAAGAGCCCGGCCGACTCGCGCAGGACCGGCGCGGTCACCGTGATCGTGGGACGCACGGCATCGCGCCGCGGAGGGCGCTGACGATCCAGCGCCTCGCGCATCGCCGCGATGTGCTGCGGCGTCGTACCACAGCAGCCCCCGACGATGCGGGCCCCCGCCTCCACCATGCGCGCGGCGTACTCCGCCATATACGCCGGCGACGAGAGGTAGATGAGCCGCTCGCCGACGCGGCTGGGGAGCCCCGCGTTCGGTTGGATCGCGAGCGGCAGGCTCCCGGCCGCCGGCACCATCTGCTCGAGCACTCCGTACAAGGTGCTCGAGCCCACGGAGCAGTTCGCGCCCAGGGCCTGGACGCCCAGCGCGCGCAACGTTCGGCCCACCTCGGCGGGCGAGCGTCCCGTGAACGTCACGCCCTCGTCGGTGAAGGCCATTTGCGCGACGATGGGCAGGTCGGTGACCGAGCGGATCGCTTCGATCGCGAGCGCGATCTCGGCGAGGTCCGAGAACGTCTCGACGATGCACGCGTCGACGCCCCCTTCGAGGAGTCCCTCCGCCTGCTCGCGGAACGCGGCGCGCGCGTCCTCCGCCGTCACGCTCCCGAGCGGCGCCAGGTACTTGCCGAGCGGCCCGACGGACCCGATGATCAAGACGTCGCGGCCCGTCGACTCGCGCACATCACGGGCGAGCCGCACGCCGCGGCGGTTGACCTCCCGCACCTGGCTCTCGAGCCCGTGCGCCGCGAGCTTGAAGCGGTTGGCGCCAAAGGTGTTGGTCTCGATCAGGTCGGCCCCCGCCGCGACGTACTCGGCGTGGATCGCCTGCACGAGCCTCGGGTTGTTCAGGTTGAGGACGTCGAAGCACGCGTCGAGCGACACCCCGCGCGCGTAGAGCATCGTGCCCATCGCGCCGTCGCAGAGGAGCGGCCCGGCGTCCAGACGCTGGCTAAACGCGCTCGGCATGGGTTCCCCTGAGCGCGGCCAGGACACGGGCGACGACCTGGTCCGGGCCGAGCCCGCCCGTGTCGACCACGATGTGCGCGCGCCGGTAGAAGGGCTCGCGCGCGCGGTAGAGCGCGCGGAGCTCCTCGACGGTCCGGCTCGCGAGCATGGGCCGGTCTCCCGACCGGCCCGCCCGCTCGCGGAGGTCGGCAAGGTCGCCCGCGAGCCACACGACGGTGCCGAGCGCGCGGAGGGCCTCCATGCGTCCCTCGCGGCACGGGAGGCCACCGCCCGTCGCGATCACGTCGCCCGATTTCAGCGTGAGCGCCTCGAGCGCCTCGGTCTCGAGCTGGCGGAAGCGCTCCTCCCCCTCCGCGCGGAAGATTTCCGGGATCGAGCGCGCCTCGCGCGCGACGATCATGTCGTCGGTCTCCACGAAGCAGCGTCCGAGCCGGTGCGCGAGCAGCCGACCGACCACCGACTTCCCCGCCCCCATGAAGCCCACCAGAATGAGGTTGTCCGCCGGCATCCTCCGCATCGTATCAGATCGCGCGCTCGTGAGAACGAGGGCCGGGACGGGGGAGGCCCTCCTCGACCACGCGAGCACTCGCAGCGAGAGGTCGGTTCACGCGACCGGCGGCGAGCCAACGCCCAGAAGATACGCGTCTCGGCGGGCCTCCCCCGTCCCGTCGTGGTTTCACCGGTGCACGGTCTTCTGGGCGGGGACGCGGCGATAGGCGCAGTCGCGCATCCAGCAGCGGGCGCACTGGCTGAAGTAGTGGTCGACGCGCGCGGTGACCCCCGCGCCGGCCAGGAGCGAGATCGACTTCACCGGTGTCATGAAGCAGGACGCGTTGAGCCTGACGCCGATCGAGTCCCCCGGGCAGAGTCGGAACAGCTCCCGCTGCTGCGCCACGTCCCAGGCGCCGTAGCCGGGGCTGATCCGGTTGGTGACCTTGAGGCCGCGCGCGATCCCCTCCTGGCACAGCACGTCGTTCACGTACTCGGCCAGGCTCTCGACGGCGCCCGAGCCCACGCTGTCGAGCATGACCGCCAGGGGCAGCTCCCGCGCCTCCCACAGCTCGGCGCCACGACGCTCGAGCGGATCGCCGATCGTGCACACGGCCGCCGCGAGCTCGGCCACGGGACCCCACGCGCGCTCGATCCCCGGGACCGTCAACGCGACCCCGCCCGCCTCGAGCGTGTCGCCCTCGCGCCGGGTGACGGCCACCCAGTGGACCACCGCGCGCGGCTCGATGAGGCGCCGCCCCAGCGCGAGCGCCTCGTCGAGGAGCGCCTGGACCTCGGGGCCCGGAACGTTGACGCCGCGTTTGTAGCCCTGGAAGCGCAAGATCTCGTCGGGATCGATCTCGAGGGCGATGTCGGCGAGAACGCGGGGCGCGTCGGCAGCGGCCGGTGCCGTCACTGCTCGTTGCGCTTCCGCACGACCTCGTTCACAGACTCGCCTCGGCCGGCGGAGACTCGATCACAGACTCGCCTCGGCCGGCGGAGACTCGATCACAGACTCGCCTCAGACGGCGGGGCCCCAGCCCCGCGACGTCTTGCGGCTCGCACGACCTGGGCGATCAAGCGGATGTGCTCGGGGTTGGAGCCGCAGCAGGCGCCGACGATGTTGCACCCCGCGTCGAGCAGCGCGGGGTAGTCGCGCGCCATCGCCTCGGGCTCGAGCTCGTAGGTGACCGTGTCGCCCTTCGTGATCGGGAGCCCCGCGTTCGGGTACGCGACGAGCGGCGCGTCCGTGACCTTGCGCATCTCGCGGATGATGACGATCGCCCGGTCGGGCCCGCGCCCGCAGTTCATCCCGACGACGTCGGCGCCGGCGGCGAGGAGGCTCGCGGCCACGTCCGCCGGGCTCTCGCCCCACATCGTCCGGTCGCGGTCGTGCAGCTCCTCGTACTGGAAGAACATCGTCGCCATCACGGGGACGTCCGCGACCTGCTTGCACGCGCGCACCGCTGCGGTCGCCTCCTGCGGGAACATCATGGTCTCGACCGCGAAGAGGTCCACGCCGCCCTCGGCGAGCGCCTCCGCCTGCTCGCGGAACGTCGCGACGTACTCCTCGTCGGTCACCCCCGCGTCGAGCGCGTAGTCGCGGGGCAGCCGGCTCGTGGGGCCGATCGAGCCCGCGATGTATGTGTCGCGCGGGGCGACCGCCCGGGCCAGCCGCGCACCCTTCGCGTTCAGCTCGCGCGTCCGCTCACCGAGCTTGTACTCGTCGAGCTTGAGGCGGCTGCCACCGAAGGTGTTGGTCTCGACGATCTGGCTGCCGGCGTCGAAGTAGCCCTTGTGGATCCCCTGCACGATCTCGGCGTGGGTGTCGTTCCACAGCTCGGGGCACCCACCGTTGGCGAGGCCCGCGGCGAAGAGCATGGTGCCGTACCCGCCGTCGAAGACGAGGACCTCGCCCGCGCGGACGCGTTCGAGGACTTCCCGGCCGCGCGTCGTCACGGCGCCACCTCGGCCCCGACGCCGAGGAGCGTCTTGGCCTTGACGACCGCGAGGGTCGAGTCCTTCGCGTACCCGTCGGCCCCGATCTCGCTGGCAAACGCCTGGCTCACCGGCGCGCCCCCCACCATCACCTTTACCCGCGCGCGGAGGCCCGCGCGGACGAGCGCGTCGATCGTCCGCTTCATCGCGGGCATGGTGGTCGTCATGAGCGCCGAGATGCCGACGATGTTCGCGTTGTGCTCCTCGACCGCACGCACGAAGGCCTCGGGCGCCACGTCACGGCCGAGGTTGACGACCTTGAACCCCGCGCCCTCGAGCATCATGGCGACCAGGTTCTTGCCGATGTCGTGGAGATCCCCCTGGGCGGTGCCGATGACGACCACGCCGTAGTAGTCGTCACCCTTGGCCGAGGCCGTGATGAGCGGCTTGAGGAGGTCGAGCCCGGCGTACATGGCGCGCGCGGAGAGGAGGACCTGGGGCACGTAGTACTCGTTCCGACGGAACTTCTCGCCGACGACGTCCATCCCCGGGATGAGGCCCTTGAAGATGAGCGTCTTCGGGTCGAGGGAGAGGTCGAGCCCCTCCCGGGTCTTGCGCGCAACGGTGTCCTTGTCGCCGACGATCAGCGCGCGCGCCATCGTCGGATAGTCGAAGCTCTCGCCGCCCATGCGCCAATCTTACTATTTTTCTGTGCTAGTATTGCGACGGGATGAAACTCCGCGTGCTCGGCGCCTTCGGCGGCGAGGGGCTCGGGCACCGCCCGACCGCGTTTCTCATTAATGACCGGACGCTAATCGATGCGGGAACGGTGTCGAGCGCGCTGACGGTCCCGGAGCAGCTCTCGATCGAGCACGCGCTGATCTCGCACTCGCACCTGGACCACGTCGCCGGCCTCGTGTACCTCAGCGAGACGCTCGGCTTCTGTGAGACCGGCGCCGCAGTGACGGTCACCGGGATCGACCCCGTGGTGAGCACGCTGCGGTGGAGCGTCTTCAACAACATCCTGTGGCCCGACTTCTCGAAGATCCCTCACGCCGATGTCCCCGTCGTGAAGTACCGGGCGCTCGTCGAAGACGTCGAGCAGCGCGTCGCGGACCTGTGGGTGACGCCGGTCCAGGTGAATCACACCGTGCCGACGACGGGGTTCATCATCCACGACGGCTCGTCGGGCCTCATCTACTCTGGCGACACGGGCCCGACCGAGACGCTCTGGCGCACGGCCCGCGGGCTCCACGGTCTCCGCGCCGTGATCCTCGAATGCGCCTTCCCGAACCGGCTGGGCCCGCTCGCGGAGATCGCCAAGCACCTCACGCCCGCCCTGATCAGCCGCGAGCTCGACAAGCTCCCGCCGGACCTCCCCGTCCTGATCTACCACGTGAAGCCCCAGTTCCACGAGGAGATCGCCGAAGAGCTCGAGCGCATCGGCAGCGCCCGCCTCAGCATTCTGGAGCAGGACCGCACGTACGCGGTGTGACCGGCCGCTAGGCGTCCGGCACCAGCACGACCGTCTCGCTCGACACCTCGACGCGCACCCGGTCGCCGAGCCGGTAGATGCGCATGTCGCCCGTCGAGGGCACCTCGACGCGCACCGGAAGCGCGCCGCCGATCTCGATCTCGTAGAGGTGCCGCGCGCCCTCGAACACGCGGAGCGCGACCTTCCCGGGGATGCCCGGGCCGCGCGCCATCGCCGCCTCGGTGAGTGAGAGTGTCTCCGGACGGAGGACGAGCAGCCCCCGGTCACCTTTCCGGAAGGCGCCGGTGCCCGCGACCGGCACCTGGTGGCCGCCCTCGGTCTCGACGACGACGCCGAGGTCGCGGACCTCCACCACGCTGACGCGCAGAAAGTTCGCCGGACCGAGCGTCTCGGCTACCGCACGGCTCGAGGGACCGCGGTAGAGCTCGTCGGGATCGCCGACCTGGAGGAGGCGCCCCTCGCCCATCACGGCAAGGCGGTCGGAGAGGGCGAGCGCGTCGGCGGCGTTGCGCGTGGCGTGAATCGTCGTCACGGCGAGGTCGCGGTGGAGCTTCGTGAGGTCGAGGCGGAGCGTCTTTCGCGCCGCCGGGTCGACGTTCGCGAGCGGCTCGTCGAGGAGGAGCACGCGCGGCTCGACGGCAAGCGCCCGCGCGATCGCCAGGCGGCGCCGTTGCTCGATGCTGAGCTCGGGCGGGCGGCGCGCCTCGAGCCCGGCGAGGCCGAGCCGGCCGGCGACCGTCTCGACCTTGCGCGCGAGCTCCGCCCCCGCGAGCCCCTGCTGCTCGAGGCCGAAGGCGATGTGCTGGGCGACCGTGAGGTGGGACCACAGCGCCCCCTCCTGGAACACGTAGCCGAGGCCACGCGCTCGCGGCGGCAAGAGGGAGATGTCCTGGCCGTCGACCAGCACGCGGCCGCTCGTCATCGGCAGGAAGCCCGCGATCGCCCGCAGCACGTCGGACTTCCCCGACTTGGGCGGGCCGAGGAAGGTGAAGAACTCGCCGTAGCGCACGTGGACGCCGACCTCGTGGACGCCCGGCGGGCGCCCGCCGCGCGTGCTGAGCGCCTCGAGGCGGACGTCCACGAGCGGCCGGGTCGAGCCGGGCGTCCCGCTCATGCGCCCGCCACCGCGCGCCCCATCCAGGTGAGCGTCGCCGTGGCGTCGAGCGGGCCCATCGCACGGATATGGAAGGGCAGGCTCACGTACACGAACGACCAGGCGAAGGTGCCGCGGAACATCGCGACGGGCAGGATGTGAGGCCCCGTGAGCCTCAACGCGGTCTCACGCGGAACCCCTCAGTCGAGCGGTCATCGGTGTGTCGATCGTCGCAAATCCCCGCACGGGACGCAACCCCGGGTCGAAAGCGATCGTCACACTGCCGCCCTCCGTCGACCCCTCTGGGCGGGCCGGGCTCGCCGCTGACCCGTTTGCTCAAGGGTTCCCCGCGCGTTCTCTCGGGTACTCACCCGATGGTCTCTCCGAGCTCTGCCCGCCTATGGTGGACTCGGAGCGCGGGAGACGACGATGAGCCGATGGATCGGGGTGGCCATCGCGGCGGCGTGGCTGACGGCGCCGGAGGCGGCAATGGCGTCGCCGCCCGTGGGACCGCGTGACGCGGTGGAGTCGGCGATCGTCAGGATCCTGACCCTCATGCGCGCCGGCGAGGTCGACGGCACACCCGTGCCCGACCGCTGGGCGGAAATCCGGAAGATCGCCCGCGAGACGTTCGACTTCAACGAGATCGCGCGCCACGCGCTCGGCCGACACTGGCAGGCGCGCACACCGGAGGAGCAAGCGGAATTCGTGACGCTCTTCACGGACCTGCTCGAGCGCTCCTGCGTGGCGCAGATCGAGGCGGCCGCGGGGGAAAAGATCACGTTCGTCGGCGAGTCGATCAACGGCCGCTTCGCGACGGTGCGCTCGAAGGTCGTGACCAGGCGAGGCACGGTGATCGACCTCGACTTTCGCCTGCGCGTGCGCGACGGGCGCTGGCAGGCCGACGACGTGCAGATCGGTGGTGCGAGCGTCGTCTCGAGTTACCGGAGCCAATTCGACCGCGTGATCCGGACCGAGTCGTACCGCGCGCTGCGCGAACGGCTGCAAACGAAGGGCTTCGACACCGCGGTCGCCGAGCGCCGGGCGGGCCCGTAGGAACGGCGCGGGCGGCGGGCGATGGGCGGGGACTTTCTGGAGACGCTGTCGGTCGCGCGCTTGTACTGCCCGGGATGCGAGCCGAACGTGGACCCGGTGAAGGAGATTCTCGACGTTCGCTGGTGCACCGCGCACCGTCCGAAGGCGGACGGCGTCGATGATGCGAAGATCAGCGCGTACGCGTACCTCGGTGGATCCGTAGAAGCCGGGGGTGCGCCGAACAGGGCCGTGTGCAACTTCCTGCATCGGCCGAAGACGCGCAGGCGATGACGAGGATTCGGAGGGCAGGATCGGCGATAAAACGAGCCGCGCCGCGGACGCTCTGGGTGAGCCTCTTGTTGTCGGGTGCGCTTTGCTCTTTCGCCATCGGGCAGGCGGCCGCGCAGGGTCAATGGAAGACGCTCCCGTATCCGATGCCGATCAATCCTGTTCACGTGGCACTGATGAACAACGGCACGGTGCTGATCGTTGCGGGATCGGGGAACCTCCAGACGAACACGAGCTATCAAGCGGCGGTGTGGGACCCTCGGGCAGACACGATCACCACACAACCGGTCGGATGGGACATGTTCTGCAACGGGATGGTGGTCTTACCCGACGGCCGCGTCTTCATCAACGGCGGCAACTTGCGGTACGACCCATTCCTCGGGGAGCCGCGGAGCTCGGCATACGACGCGACGACCGGCCGATTCACCGACCTGGAGAACATGGCGCACGGGCGCTGGTATCCGACGGTGACGACACTCGGCGATGGCAGCGTGATGACCTTCTCGGGGCTGTCCGAATTCGGCCTGACGAATACGGCGGTGGAGATCTACAAGGTAGGGTCGGGATGGAGCCAGGAATATCAGTCCGGTTGGACCCCTCCCCTGTACCCACGAATGCACCTCTTGCCCGATGGTCACGTCTTCGTCTCTGGCCCCGCGCCGGTCACGATGATCTTCAATCCGGCCACGAAGGCCTGGTCCCCGGTGGCCACGACCAATTACAGCGGCACGCGCACGTATGGCTCGTCGGTGCTCCTGCCCCTGACGCCCGCGGACGGATACAAACCGCGTGTGATGATCTTCGGCGGCGGCGATCCTGCGACCGCCACCACGGAGATCATCGACCTGTCCGCCGCCACCCCCCAATGGCAGTACGGTCCGCCGATGTCGCAGCCGCGGATCGAGATGAACGCGACGATCCTGCCGAACGGTAAAGTGCTGGCCCTCGGCGGCTCGACGCACGATGAGGACGCGACGACGGCGAGCTTGAATGCCGATCTGTACGACCCGGACACGAACACGTTCAGCTCGGCGGGGGCCAATGCATTTCCACGCCTGTACCACTCCAATGCGTTGCTCCTGCCGGATGGCACGGTGTGGGTCGTGGGTGGGAACCCTCAGCGTGGCACGTACGAGCCGCACATGGAGATCTACTCTCCGGCCTATCTGTTCAACGCGGATGGTAGCCTCGCCACGCGCCCGACCATCGCCGGGGTGCCCGGTGCGATCAGCTATGGCGGTGCGTTCGAGGTGCAAACACCGGACGCGGCAACCATCACGTCGGTGGTTCTCATGCGGCCCGGCGCGCCGACCCACGCGTTCGATATGGACCAGCGGCTGGTGAAGGTGTCGTACACCGTGGGAAGCGGGGTACTCAACGTGACGGCGCCCCCGAACGGCAACATCGCGCCTCCGGGGTACTACATGCTGTTCATTCTGAACTCGGCAGGGGTGCCTTCGCGCGCGAGCTTCGTGCCCCTCTCGGCGTTCACCACCGACTTCGCTCTTTCGGCCACGCCGGCCTCACGCACCGTATTGCCGAGCGGGAGCACGAGTTATACCGCCACGGTCGCCCCGGGCACGGGATTCACGGGAACCGTCAGCTTCGGCGTCAACGGGCTCCCGTCGGGGGCCGTCGCCACCTTCGATCCCACCTCCGTGAACGGCGCCGGCTCGACCACCATGAGCGTCACCACCAGCGTCGTCACGCCCCTGGGGGCCTATCAGCTCACGATCACCGGCAACAGCGGCGGACTCGTCCACAGCACCACCGTCACCCTGATCGTGGGACTCGCGCCTTTCCCCTAGCCGCGACCCGAGACGCGTGATGCTCATCTCCCGGAGACATCTGCTGCGCCGACTCGGTGGAGGCGCCATCGTCAGCGCGGCGAGTCCATTGATTCGCGAGTCCTCGTTCGCCGGGACTAGAGAGTCGGTGCGCGCAACGCCGCACGGCGGTCCTATTCGGCTGAACATGAACGAGAACGCGTATGGTCCGTCGGAGCGAGTCACGGCGACGATGCGAGCCAGCCTGAGCCTCGTGAACCGCTACCCGGATACGGCTGGCGCCCTGGTCGGAGAGATCGCGGGCCTGCACGGCGTCAAGCCCGAGCAGGTCGTCGTGGGTT
>WNFT01000062.1_pt1 | contig 84265 bp, 73 predicted proteins | sample 5400191 | NCBI WGS metagenome assembly WNFT01 (sample SAMN13153359, study PRJNA577476) | soil metagenome | isolation source: 80 cm saprolite under Madrone tree | place: USA:California | collected 2016-06-14 | reverse complement strand
TTATTATGATAATTCTAAGAACATATCCTATTTAAAATGTTATTTTTAATCAAATAACTATGTTTTTTTAAACTAGAAGTTAATCCTAATTCTAATTGACTTTGACTAATCTTAATCTCTATTTTCTCGTTGATTCCTTTGCTTTTTGTTTATTCTTATTCTTATTCTTATTTTTATTCTAATAATAAAAAATGCCAGTGCTCACGCCAGTGCTTGGCTGACCCCGTCCTAGACCTAACGCACTATTATAAAGAAAGCGAGAGGCTTAAAGCTTTTTACTTCCTAGAATTTACTTCACATATTACTTTTTAAAGACAAATTTAAAATTTACTAATTAAAGACAAATTTAATACAAAGGCTGGCTTGGGGTTTTACTTTACTTTTATTAGCCTTCCTCTATTTCTTAATTCTTGTGTTATCCATACCTCCTTGAGTTCTTGTTTTAGCCGTACTTAATCTTAATCTTACTCTTTAACTTTTTAACATTTTTAACCTTTTTAACTTTAACTTTACTTTACTTTACTTTTCAACTTTTATACAATTCAGGATTGAAGGCTTGATCGTTACTCTTTTTACTCTTTAATCTTTAACCTCCTTTAATTTTTCTACTTATAAAATCGGTAGTTTTTCAGTTACTTCTTAATTTTACTTATTTTTACTTAATTTTAATTTTAAATTTAATTTTTAGCATAGAAAGATTTGATCCAATAGCCAAGGCATTGACTGAACTAACTACTCTTCCTTAAAGCTAACCTTGGTTATAATAACCAAGACACTCTCATGTGATTGTTTGATTTATTATTGATTAATAAAATATAAATAAGCTACGATTGATTAAAATTAGATATGACTTTAATGTTTTTAATACTAGCTATTTTGTTTCATAGATTGATCCACATTGAAAAAAAGCCAACGAATTAAAGGGGATTTACTTTTGTTTTTGTTTTGTTTTTGCTTAAAGCTAATCGAAGAATAAAGAACCAAGTCTATTATATGACTTTGATAGAATAGAATTGAATTGGATATAAACTACAAACATAAATTAAATAAGAAAAATATTAGTTGTGAGTTTTATTTTATCTCTAAGGCTATTTGTCTCAAAGATCCACATTAAAAAATTAAGTAATATAAAGTACCCGCCTCTATTAAGTAATTTAGAAAAAAAGTTAGTTGAGTTAATTTAAATAAGACGTTCCTTACTGGCTGTCTCATAGAAAAAGATGATCCAAATTGAAAAATGAGATAAATAACTAGCGACCACCTAACGCAGGGTAATATTAGTTTTAACCAAGACTTTTATTTTAACTTTAGCTTTAGCTTGTGATAACTGTTGTCTCTGTCGCATAGTAAGATCTTAAACACTAACCATTGAATTGATTAACTAGCTTTCCTTCTTGTTTTGCTTCGCTGTGTAGTTATTGGATATAATAATTAACCACGTCTATTATCTTCTCTTATATCTCTGACTTTGATTCGTTTACGACTATAAAGTACAAACGTCTTGCTAAACAAGAAATCAAAATTCTTAGTGGTAACTAACTTAAATTAAATGAACTAGTTTTCTCCATACAGGAGTTAGAAGAATAAAGAATAATTACCCAACTCTATGATATTTGTGTGTTTTTGTTTGTTTGTTGTTTGTTGTTTTTTTAGATTAGTTGTAAGCAATTTCGATCTAAATCCGTAGAATTTATTATGCTGTTTAAGCGGAGCCGCTACTGCTCCAGTAATAAACTGACAGCCTAAGTCTTCAAGTAAAATTAAGTTATCTGAAGGGAAAAAGGGGATTAAAAACTCAATGAATGTTAGATTAGGATCAAAGAACGAGTAGACTATCCACAGGCACCACAGGCATCGTGCTAAAAAAATTACCCTTGCAAGCATTGTTAATATTTTACTATTAAAAGCATATCTTGCCGCCAAAGGTAATAAAATATTGGAGAGACCTTCATCATCATAACTAGGCGAAATGGGACTTTGTTCATCGTCTGAATTGTACCTAGTACTCTCGATTTCGATGTCGCTAGAAGAATCAGAGGGAGTGGCTCTCGTTGAAGAATCAGGAGCTTCATTGTCTGAATTGTACCTAGTACTCTCGATTTCGATGTCGCTAGAAGAATCAGAGGGAGTGGCTCTCGTTGATGAATCAGGAGCAGGCGGACGACAAGGGGAATTAAATTTTGACCATTCATCTGATTCATCTGATTCATCTGAGGCGTTATAGCCTTCGTCCTCCTCTTCGTAAAATTCTTCGTCCTCCTCTTCTATTGTTTCAAGAGGTTTTATTTTTGCATCTTTAGAATCAAGTAACTCAGTCGAAGAGGAAGAGGCTGTCTCGCCATTGTTATTTAACTCAGTCGAAGAGGAAGAGGCTGTCTCGCCATTGTTATTCTGGCTAAAATTAATTCATGTATCCTGTCCTCTTATACGGATACTGTCTGTTTCGTGATTATACTCATAGATTCAAAGGTCCACATGCTCAGTACCCTCATTTTCACTATCAGATCCACTAACTGTAGTAGCAGCAGTAGTATCACTATTTTCATTGCTACTACTATCAGACTCCTCGAAAGTTGTCAATGCTCCTGCTAATGCACCTGTTACATAAAGGCGAAGATCCCTTTTGGGCAATAAGAACTTCAGTATTTCTCTTATCTTTGCCTGAATTATAACAAAATTACTAATTATACTTAGAAAAATGAACAGAATTAAATAATAAATATTAAAGAAAAAGAATAAAGCAGCGGAGAGTATCCCAAGAAAGAAGAAGAACGAAATTAGCTTATAACACTCTTCTTTATACTCAAACCTTAAACCTAGTACATCTGTTAAAATTTGATCTAAATTTAATTTTGTAAAACAAGCAAAAAATGCAACAATAGAAGAATTAATAACAGTTTCTTGCTGAAGCACTGCTAAAGCAGGTGAACCTAAATCTAATTGTAAAATGGTTATAGGTGGAATTACATATAATAGACTAGTAACAGATACATGTAAAGGAGTTAATAATACATTAGGTAATATACCAAATACTACAGTAGGTATTAATAAACTAATCAACATATAGTATTCTCTTCTATTTAAATCTTTTAAAGGAGGTAAATATGGAGAAAGGTTACCGTATGATATTCTATTGTACAAGAACATAGAATAGCAAGCAGATAAAAAGATTCCACTAGCACCTAAACAAGCTATTATGGGATTTTGTTGCCATATTCCCATTAAAGATAGTATTTCACCAATCCAATTAATACTTAAAGGAATCCCTGTATTACATAAAGTAAAAATAAAGAAAAATATTGTGAATAACGGCATATAAGTAGCTAAACCTCTAATATAATTAATATTTCTAGTTCCTGTTCGATCATAAATAATCCCCCCTACACAAATAAATAAAGCGGGAGATGTGAATCCATGGCCTATTGCTAAGAGTATTGCTCCTTCAATTCCTTGTAAGTTATTAGAAAATAAACCTAAAACTACAACAGCCATATGTGCAACACTACTATAAGCAATTAATCTTTTATTATCTTGTTGAATAATAGTAGAGGAACTAGCATAAATTAAAGAAATAATAGCCACAGTTAAAGTTAAAGGGCTAAAATAATTAGTAGCATCAGGTAACAAATTAATTAAAACTCTTAAATAACCATAAGAGGCTAATTTTAAAATAGTAGCGGCTAGTAAAATAGAACCGGCTAAAGGAGAATCACTATGAGCTTTAGGTAATCAAATAATAAATGGATATAAAGGAGTTTTAACAGCAAAAGCTAAGAAAAAACCTAACCATAATATTTTTTGACTTTCTAAACTAATTTCATATAAAGAAATAAATTGAAAATCTGTTGACCCTATATAACTATATATATATAATATACTTAATAACATAGGTAAACTTCCAGCTAAAGTGTATAAAAAAAATAAAAAAGCAGATCTAAATCTATCATTACCATGACCAAATAGTACAATTACTATAAATAAAATAGGTAATACACTTTCGAAAAATATATAAAATAATAATAAATCTAAAGAAACAAAGGCACAAATTTGTAAAGTCTCTAAAACTAAAAATGAAATTAAAAAAAACTTTAAACTTTTAGTAATAGTTGTATAATTGGATAACAAAGCAATTGGTGTAACAAAAGTTGTTAATAAAACAAAATAAAGAGAGATTCCATCAATACCAAAATTTAAATGACAAAAGTTTAATTGATTAAATTCAGATACAAATTGATACTGACTAGTACTAGAATCAAATTGGTACCATAAAAATAAAGAAATAAAGAAATTTATTAAAGAAGTTGTTAAAGCGATTTTTTTCATTTGAGATTGACTCTCTAAAGTATCAGACATAGGTAAAATTAGTAAAGCACCGAATAAAGGAATTAATATTATTAAAGTTAGCATTTTTGTTTGTGATTTTCATTTTCTTGAGCTTTTCTAAACTAAATTTTTGTATATTTTTTCTTTTCCATTCTATTTTTTGTTTGTTGTTTCCTCATCTATAGAGCTTTTAACTCTAGGAGTTACTCCATTGCAAACGTAAATATGATTTAGGCAGCGTTGGTTAAAAACAAAACAAAAAACAAATAACAAACACATTTGCCTATTCCCTGTGAAAGCATAGAGAAATCGTTCCCTGGTGCCATGTAGCCTTTTGGTACAATTCCTACAGCCTGGTCTCTTGAGCATCTGCAAGGGAAGAGCAAATGTTGCAAGGGTAGAGAAAAGGTTGAAAGGGCAGAGCAATTGTGAAAGCAACTGTTGTTTTGTTTTTGCTGGTAACAGCTAGAAGAAACATATTTTTTTAATAAAGAAAACATCTTAAATAATAAATATTAATTATTTTTTGTTTGTTTTAATTGTAATGTACTACTTAAACTAAGCTTAGTTGCCTTTTGTTTGAATCACCAAACATGGTAAGCCGCATTTTTATCCGAGTATTCGAGTATAGCAAATGCTAAAATGTTCTTAAATAGTATTATCTGAAGATATAAAATAATTAAATTTAAGAAGAAGAATTGAAATATTATAATTATAAGATTAAATACTTATACTTACTTGTGCTCGCTTACGCGTTTGCCTTTGTTTTTGTAAAAACTCAACTTTTGTTTGTATCTGAATATTTAAGATAAAATTTAAAAGCCGCCGCCCAATCAGTAGCATTACAACTTGTGTTATTATATTTCTCTTCATGTGAGTAGAATAACCTTAACCTTGTCCTGCTGCGGATCTGAAGGAGTATTCTTATGGACTACAAATAAGAAATAAAAGCAACCTTTTGTTTTATTTTTGCTATTAATCTAACGAACAAAGGGAACAGTGGACCCCCCTAATGCTGTTGGTGCTTGTGCGGTTACTATTGATAGTGACAGCAAAAGCAAGCAAGCAAGTCAAAAGGGCAAGAGACGAGGGAAGCAAATGTGAAAAGCAAATGTGAAAAGCAAATGTACTTAAATTATTTTTTCATACTTTGATTTTTTTGTTGTTTTTTATTTTTATTATTCTTTTCTTTTATTCTGTTTTTTGTTTATTTTTCATCTTTTGCTTTTGATTAGTTTTTATCCTTACTTTAAGTACATTTGCCTTTAGCATCTGCAAGGGTGAGGGTATTAGTTTCCTTTATTTTTCGCAACGGCTTTTTATTCTTCTGCTGCTGATGGCAACAGCAGTAGTAACTCTAAAATACAAGTTCAATTCGTTCGTTTGTATTCTTATTTGAACCTGATAAGGATAATAATAAAAAAATGCAACAGAGGAAAAACTTAATTTAGCAAATGAAACAGTAACTCTAAGAACAACGCACCTTTTTCCCGTAGTTTTATTCTTATTAACCTCTGGGCTCCCTCCCTAAGGGGAGACTTATGGGCATCGAGGCAACTAGTCGTCGAGGCAACTAGTAAAAGGCAAAGGCTAAAAATAAGAACACACAGCTCGAAAGATGACCCTTTCTGTTGGAGCGCAAGCAAGGCAATAGGGCAACAAGGGAGGCATTAAGATTTTAAAACAATCTATTTCAAAGATAAAACACAGGAAATAAATATGAAAGCCTGTTCCTTGAACGAAAGAGAACTAAGCTTTTGCGAATTACATTAAATATAGAATACCCTTTTACAATCTGTGATAGCTTAATAAAATATATATATAGATAGTTTAGATTGTTTAGATAGTAGATAAATATTAATATCTCTTAAGTGATCTTAACTATAAATTACACATTTTGAAAACTTAATTGAAATTATTTTAGCCTTATAGCCTTCTTCTATTCTACTTTTAGTTTGATACTATCTATTCCTCTTATAAAACTATATCTAGGGCTATTAATTCTCCCTTTTTCATCTATATATATTATATTTAATATATATTTTTTGTTTTTGTTTTGTTTTTTTTATTTATCCTCTTTTTTTCCTTTTTGTCACATCCTATAACCACCCTCTTTGCACTAGCATAGTTATAAATTTTATCACTAAACAATATTTCACCTAAGAAAGACTCCTCCTTCCGTACTACAATCAAATACAGAATTAAATAAATATTTAGAAACAGTTATACTATGGTTATATATAGTAGGCTATATACTTGTCCTTTTATAATAATTTAAAATTTTCATCTTTTTATCTATAAATACTCAAATAAAGTGTTAAGATATTGAGGGTTAGTAACTCCACACAAGTATTAGAAGAGAAGTATAAAGGAATAATATCACCGTTCGACTCAAACAAATGCATTCCTACGGACGGCTCCTGATAAGAGGGTACTTAAATAAAACCAACTAAGAAAATAAAGAACCTTAATAGATTTGAATTTTGTTCTTTTTATGAACACTAATTTTTAATCAAGAGTATAATTAGAGAATATCTAGTTTTTAATTGTTAATTGTTAATTGTTAATTGTTAATTGTTAATTGTTAATTGTAATTGTGCAATGAAAGCAAATTAACTATTAAAATTTACCATAATAAAAATAAAATCCAATAATTTACAAAAGTAAAACTAATAAATAATAACATATTACTAAATTTAAAACCAAACAATGACCCACCCCTCCCCTCTACCGAAAAAAACTAATAACTAATAAAAAATACATAAATCCAAATAAAGAACCCAAATCCAAATAAAGAACCCAAATACATAAACCCAAATAGAAGTGCGCAAGCAAAAAGTTAGCTAATAAAAATTACATAGAATTCATTGAATCCAAAAAAAGATTACAAATAAGAACTCACCAGTAGCCTTGGCCAAAGCCATATCAACAGCACCCCGTAAGGGGAGGGGTGTGTTCTAACGAAAGCAAGGAAAGTAATAATAAAAGAAATAAAAATAAGAAAAATTTAACACCTTACTGGACTTGAACCAATAACTTGCTGCTTCGAAGGCAGATACTTTACCAATTAAGCTAAAGATGTGACTAAAGATGGAACAAAAAATCTTTTTGACGTAAAAACAAAAAACAAAACAAAAAAGAAAACAACAAACAACAAACAAAAAACCAAACAAAAAACAAAAAAGAAAAAAGAAAAAACAAATGGACCAATGAGAGAATCCGTAGGAATAAATAGAGAGAAATTATAGCAAATCGAACAAAAACGAAATAACTAAGGTAGGTAAACGTAGGTAAACGTAGTAAACGTAGTAAACGTAGTAAACGTAGTAAACAATAATATTGGTTTTAACTCCAAATTTTTACGAGACACTAGGTTTGAGTTACTAGATAGTAACAGTGTGAGGTGTAATTTAAACTCAAAGTGAAGATGAAAACTATTATAAGTTAGAAAAAGAAAAATTAAAAAAATTAAGATAAAACTTACCTAACTCTAAACTTTTTACAAAGATTGATAAGATTTCCCTATTTTAAACAGATGATAAGACAACTAATAGAAACAGCGTAACACAACAAATTAATTTAAGTTAGAGATCTTTATAAAAGACAGATTATAAAAGATATGCAAACACATCAAAAATTTACAAATATTTGCTTTTGCTTTTTTTCTTAGTCTAATAGTTTTGGAATACTTAAAATAAAGGTTTTATTTCTACCTAATGTATTGTGAGAGGTCCTAATTAAAGTTAGTCCATCAGGATCCTCAATGATAATGTATCTTAAAAAGATCTCTATTTTTTGTTTGTTGTTTATGATGTAGCTGAGTAAATTTAGACAAAAGGCTAAGACTTCAATTACAAAAATTAATATTTGATTCAGAATTTATATTTTTTTATTATATTTATTTTATTTATAACTTAACTCCCCCCAATCGGAGGACCGATTTACCTTTACTCAATCCTCGATTATTATTAATCTTTATTGAATGTACGGTGGTTAGTTAATTTAAGAAGTATAAATATTACTTTCTACTTGTATTTAAAAAAGGAGATCGATTGGGTTATAGATTGTTATTGTATTGTTTATTTAGGTCTTTAACTAGTTAATTTATTAGTAAGTAATAGGCTTTTACCTAAGTCAGATATATTTCTAACATTTGCTTTTCATTTCGTTCTTATGGCAACAGCTACAATTGCAAAAGGGAGGTATTGACCAGTTACACGGCTATATATACTAAAGATTTAAAGGAGTCCTTTAAGTTAGCACGCTTACCTTTATCTTACTTGCATACGCTCAAGCTTTGTTATAAACTTCTTATTCAAACAGCACGTCTAAGCTGTAATGATTTTTAAGTTTCTTAATTTCGTTTCACACTCCTCCAGCCCGCCAGGTCTTGTGCTGCTTCTATTACTATTAATATTAAGTTTTATTGCTAAAAATAGAAGTAGCTGGTAGTTGCTACTCAATACCCGGTAGCAAGTAAGCGAGGGAGTGATATGATCTCTTTCGGTGTAATTTTTAGATCTACGTTATATTGACATAGGGTGTCAAACTGATGGAGCGACGGGGTAGACACACGCTTATTCCTAAGAATTTTTTTATTTTTTTTTTTTTTTTTTTTTTTTTTTTTTTGTTTTTTATAATTTTATACATACCCGTTAAGTAGCAAATTTTATCTGTTTACGCAGATTTAAGAGGTAGAATTTATACATTGTCTAATTATTTATCTTATTCATTACATGAGTAATGATTTAGTAACTAAGTTAATCATTGCTTCTATTTGACACGTATGAATTTTTTAAATAGTAAAGGTTTAGAAAGTCTTAATATATATTTAACTAATTTAGCAGGTTTTGATAAACTGTAATGGAACTATATATTAAATAAATCTAATGAAGTAATCTTAAATTTCTTAGATCCCTATCAGGGTTATACATATATTAAATCTAAAAATACAAATAAAATATAAAAATTCCTTTCTAATGTTTCAGAACCTTTCCAATTAATTAGCATAGGTTTAGCTAAAAAAACAAAAAACAACAAACAAAAATATGGAAATTAGATAAATATGAATTTCTTATACCTGGTGAATTATCAGTTAATGGTAAAGCTTTTTCTATGACAAATAAAGAATTTGGTATCTAGCTATGTAAACTTTGTAAACTATGATGTACTAACTAAAGACATTCCTTCGTTAAAAGCATTAACTATTTTAATAGTATTATTAATATTTTAAATATTCTTAATTTACCAATAATTGGGAAACACCTGCTAGATTGAATATCAATTATTAACAAATCAAATTTTAATCTAAAACTATCAAGAATAAAATAATCCAAAGAAATAATCCTATAACGATCTCTATGCCTACTTATAAAACAGAAAAAATAAAAATATCAAGGTCTTTTATGCCTAATTTTATACATTCTTTAGATGCAAGTAACGTTCATTTATTGTTTAAATTTTTATTTGTAGAATATGGAATTATAATATCTGTTTATACAGTACACGATTATTTTGCAAATACAGTGAATAATATTTAATTATTAGAAAACACCGTTAAAAGGGCCTTTATTTATATTTACTTTAAAGATGAAGGATATTTATTAAAAGCTCACAATAAAATTATTAAATAAATTAAGTATAAGTTTTAAATAAAAATTTAAAATGGTAAAGAATGTATAGAAATTGTAACAACGACAACGTGACAACGTGACAATGGGACCAAGGTACAACGGGACAAAGGACAAAGGACAAAGGACAAAGGATAAAAATATCTTGAATTACCTCAACTACCTAAAGAATTTAAAAATAATAATTTAAATGATTTTGTTAAAGGATTCTTAAAATCTAAATATTTATTGGATAATGACCTTAATGAAAACCTTTAAATTTACCTAAATTATTAAAATTTGTATAATGACATAAATGCTTATATTATTTTTTCCTTGTTACTCTTCTTGTTATTCATATTCATATTCTTATTTAAAATAAGGGAGGAAATATGTAAAGAGACGAGACAGGAGTGAAGCGATGTTGAGCCAAGAGCAGCAGTAACCAGGTAAGGAGTGATATTAGGAAGCAGAATGGGGATATATAATTGTATGGAGTATAGAGAGAGAGAGTAGAGATATATTGTGTTATTGTTTGATATAATAGTTATTGTTATATGTTAGATATAGATATAGATATAGATATAGATAGAGAGGGACAGAGACAGGGATAGAGATAGAGACATAATATTTATCTTCTAGGTGGTAGTTGCTACTCAATACCCGGCTCACTTCTGGTACCAGAAGTTCAACCCATTAAATGGCAGGTAGTAATATTAGTCCTACGGACAGATATAAAAAAAACAAAAAATAATAGAGTGAGGTCACCCGTCCGGGTACTTTGTAAGGGTAGCTAATTAAAGTTTTAGTAATGGAAAATAATCTAAATTAAATATGGTGGTGGTTAGTTTGTTTTAATAATACAAGCCTCTTTGTAGTTATATAATTAGAATTATTTCCAAATTTTTCCTAGTTGGTAGTTGCTACTCAATACCCGGCTCACCTCACTTCTGGTACCAGAAGTTCAACCCATTAAATGGCTGGAATTGATTTAGAAGCTAGCGCAAGAGTCATACGGATAACGAACGAAGTAGTAGTGATTTAATGTTATAGCCCTGGCCCGTAGGGGGCCTGCCATTTGGCCATTGCCATTGGGGGGCCCTGTTTGGGTACCTGGTTTAACAAGCAAGCGAGTATTAATCATCAAATAAATAATTAAATTTAAATATAAGGAAGAGACTGATGCAACTTGGCTGCCTGTGTATCAGACGTATTATTAGTATTAGAAGTCTATAAGCTACGTAGGTTCCCTATACTTGAGGTCAAGCTATCATGAACAAATATTTAGTCAGTGAAGGAATTATAGTAAAACAATCAAAAGACTGAACTTTGTAGGTCTGGATAGTAAAGTTCCTCTCCAGAGCAAGAAAAAATAAATAAAAATAATTAATAGGCAGAGGGTGATGCAACTTGGCATATTCTGGCTCTTACGTTGTAGTTCTATTATAAGTCTATCTTATACGTAGGTTCCTTAATGGAGGTCCTGTCTGTATTAATAATAGTAATAATAATATTAATAATAGTAGTGACTGAGTTGTTCTAAAGTGTAAAACTAAGGAACGTTATAGTATCGGAATATAATAGAATATAATATAATATAAATTTGATGGAGGAAAGATAGTTTTAATAATACAAGCTTCTATGTAATAATTTATATAAATAATAAAAGAATTTTCATTTTTTACTAGTTGGTTACTTATATTGACGGGTACCTGGTAACTTATACAAGGTAAGCTACTACAAAGTAATTATTTACTAAGGAAGAGAGTGATGCAACTTGGCATATTCTGGCTCTTACGAATTGTATTTAATATTTAATATTTATCCTCTTGTTGTTTCCCTACTCTGGTGGTCCTGTGTTTGGAAATGAATTATATGAGTACATGGTATTAACTTCAATCAAACAAAATAAATTTAATCTAAGAGATCTTTTGCCTTTACAGTAAAAACCAAAGGTGACTTGTCCCCCGGAAGGGGGTGTACTACCCCGGAAGGGGGATAGTTATATGAGGGGCAGACCCATATTAAAGCAATAAACAAAAACAAAAACAAAAAACAAAAAATTAATTAAATAAAGAAAGGATCTTACCTATAACTCGAATAAAATATAAGAAGAGCGATGAAAACAATTTATAGGTAAGTGTAACAAGTGTAACAAGTGTTATAAGTGTAACAAGTATAACAAGTGTAACAAGTGTAACAAAAAAGAGAGAGAGAGAGAGAGAGAAAGATTAGACAAAAATTAAAGTTAAAGCGCTAGAAAAGAACCTGATTAAGGAAGATAGAATAAGAAAAATTAATGAATTAATGGTTAATTTTAAAATATTTTAGACCTAATTGTATTAAAAAAACAACAAAAACAACAAAAAAGAGTGGAGGAGAAAATTAGTTGAAACAACAGAAACTGTAATACAGATTTCTCAACCAAAGATGGAGATAAAGATTATAGAAAGATTGGGATCAAGATTACAGACACTCCCCTAAATTATAAGAGAGGATTAGGATTAGGCTTTATATAATACTTAAAACTTATAACACATTACTTTAAAAGGGGTTTAACTTATGAATTAATAAACTATGTTTTATCTTTATTTATACATAATTTTTTTGTTCTTATTTTGATTCAACCTTTGCTGTTTGCTTTTGTTCTAACGAACAATTTTTGTTTTATTTTGATTAAAGCTTGCCTCTTCCCTGTGAAATCTTAGAGTTAACATACCCTGGCTATATTGTAGCGGGCAAAAGGTGGCTATTTCAACTGTTGCCTTTTTTTCTTAGAGTTACTTTTTCATTTGTTCTTAGAATTACTTTTTTATTTTGTCTTATTTTTACTTGTGCATTTGATTATGAAAAAGCAAATGTTAAAATCAGAATACCCGCTTCGCTTGCTTTCGTTAGAACACCCATATTTTATATTATGAATGACCTCTTGGCCACCGTCTCTAGGCAACAAGGCAAAAAGGCAAAAAGGCAAAGGCTAAAAATAAGAAGTCACAAGCCCTCCCCCCCCCCGTCTAGTGCTACTGCTGCTGCTGTCAATAATAGCTGTCACTATTAATAGTAACCGGTAAGTAAGCGAGTGAGGGGGAGTAAACAGGCAAAGCTTGAATAACTCTAAGACAAAAAAACAAACAAAAAATTCATTTGCAAATCAAAAGCAAAAGTCATAATACTAAACGTAGTCGTAAACGACGATGGCCATTGGGCAATCGTTCTAATTTCTAATTTCTAACAACTAAGTTATAAGTTCTAAGTTCTAACTAACACAACAGGGAAAAGTTCAATTAAAATAAAAATGCAAAAGTTGTTATAATACTTCTCCAGGACTAATCTTTACTTAAAAGTAAATGTAAGAAATAGTTACTAATGCAAAAGGAGGAATACAAATAAGAAAAACCCCACAAAGGTAATTACCACGCGTAAGAACCCTCCCTTTCTGCTGTGGACAGCCCTAGGGCAAAAAGGGGGGGAGTTTTTTTATTAATTCCAGAAATAAGGAGAGGGGTAATACTATATTTGAGGGATGTTGTACTTAGCTAGCTTCGTAAACTCAGCGGCTGTCCACAGCAGCTTCGCCAGCTCCGTCCATCATGTTTAAATACAAGAGGCCTTCTTATTATTTATATAATTATTATTCTAAAAAACAAAACTAAGAATCCGTCAGGACCAAGAGGTTTTTGTTAATAAATTACAATTAAGAATATAAATATACTAATTAGTAAGGAGATATATCAAACGCTATTAAAATACTGGGTACTAAGATAATAAAGGATACAGCTACGGGTAATAAATTTAACCAACAAAGTGATATTAATTGATCATATCTTAATCGGGGTAATGTGGCTCTGAACCAAACGAAAAGAAAAGTAAAAATACAAGTTTTTAGTCCTAGGATTACAGATTGTAAATTAAAAATAGAATCATTAATAAAAAGTTCTGTGAAGTTATACCCTCCTAGGAACAATATCGCAGAGATACTACTAAATAAGACTATTGAAGAATATTCTCCAAGGAAGAAAAATACAAATGGCACTGATGAATGTTCTGTAAAAAAACCTGCAACTAATTCAGATTCCAAAATCCAAAATACTTCTAATTAAGAAAAAAGAAAAGTTCTTGATTATTTAATTTTTCTTATACTATATTTATTTAATAATAATTTACCTGATTTTAAATATATACCTATAGTGGTTTTATTAAGATTAAAATACTTAGCTATCCTACGGACTATCTGATTAATAAAAGTTTTATTAAATTATTGTCTAAATCATACCTGCCTTGCTTTTGCTGTCACTATTAATAGTAACCGCACAAGTAAACGTAGTCGTAAACGACGTATGTCACGCCTATATATAATTTACTCTTAGCCCCAGACAAATTTAGTTATTCTATAGAGTTTTTGTTGTTTTTGTTGTTTTGTTGTTTTTGTTGTTTTTTTCCAAACATAGGATTTAAATTACCGGGTTTACTTATTTTAGATTAAGCAAAACTAGTTTGTTTGTGTTTTACCCAACAATGGGTGATTAGATTTATTTAGATATTTAATTTTCATCTTTTCAATAGCTTCAATAGTATGCTTATAACCTAGTAAAGAAATAGCTTATTTTTATAGTTATCAAGGTTTTCAAACATTTGTTAGTTATCCCTCGCCCTAATGGGGTAGGAGGTCTGCTCCGCTGCGTACTTCCTTGTGCGTTTTCGGTAGAACAAGTGCAAAAGTTCAATTCGTTCTTATTTTTAGAATTATAAGAATAAAAACAATTGAAACAAATGAAAGCTTTTTATAACTGTTTCTATATCTGTCTATATTACAGAAGGATCTATATAAAAAAAATAAATTACAAATTAAAAATTAGATATACCATATTTATTTAGACTTCTTTGTAATCTACTATTAGAATCACTACCTTTAAGATGAACATTAATCTTTGGTATAAATCTTTACTAGAACCAATATATTGTTTAATTTTTTTACTATAATAAGTATTAATTAAACCAACCATAAACACCCTCGTAGAGCTCTATGAAGTTAAAATTTAAATTTATAAGGAAAGGATAGATTTTTATATGTTTTAAGCGGTATAATACCAGCAATAATCAGGTCCACATTATTTAGTGTATTCTAAAATAAAAAAGAGTTTTTAATATATTTAATTACAAACAAAAAACAAAAAAATAAGATAAAAAAGGTTAAAAATATAAACATTTTCATTTAGCTTTTAATGGAAATATTAAAGAAGGACTATATCATATTAATTATGTACCCCCTTAGGGCATCTGTATAATACAGGCCTTATTTTAGAAGCGGCATATTTTGTTAAAATAAATATAAACAGAGGTAGCAATATATTTAATGTCCACGTATAGTCTCTGAAGATCCTACTAAATTATAATATATTTTATATATAATCTTTAGTTTCCTGCTGATTGTTCATTGTAATATCTTTAAAGATTTTACTATCTAATTTGTCGCTATCACTAGACTCCATTATTATTTTTATAAAGAAGGCCGCTGTATAGCTATAAAGCAACCATTGATGGCATTTAGATGAGTATTTAAAGTTTTAGAAGTTTCCAGCATATAGCGAACTTTATAGAGGCCAAATCTTAAATCTAAGACAGGTTTAGCCTCTTGTAAATCAAAAGGAGTTCTAGAAGTTTCCGCTAGTACAGCAATAAAATAAAAAATAAACACAGGAAGTAAAGGAATTATAAACCATATAGATTGTTGTATTTCTATAATAGTAATATAATTTAAACTACCGGTTAATAAAATTATTATTAATATTGCAGAACTTAAAATTATCTCATAAGAAATCATAGCTGCAGTGGATCTTAAAGAACCTAAAAAGGCATATTTAGAATTAGCAGACCAACCAGCTAATAATATTCCATATACTTATGTTGTATTCTTCTACCTTGTAAAGTAAAATAAGACCAAATTGTACTAAAATTACTTTATTTAGATATAAGCTGAATACATAACGCCTCGTTTCCTAGGCTAATAGAGTAAGCCTTACGCTATATATCTATCCTCTATTATTCAAGAGGTATTCGAGGTGTGCTAACCACCGTACGGCCCTGGGAGCCTGTGAGGCACCCTAATACATAACGAATAACCATCTACTCGTTGCTCTTTTACACATTTACCATAACCTGGTATAGAGGTGTTTTAGATCCGCGAACATCCATTTTGATTTTCATCAAATCTCATAACTTGTTACTATATCCAATTAATTAGATTGGCCCCTCTCCTTACCCTTTTAGGTTAAAAGGTTAGTACTATGAGCTCTTAGGGTTTACCCGGAGTTTGGCTATTTTAGAGTGATTTAAACTTGCTTAAGGTTTAAAACGGATATAAAAAAAACAAACAAAAAACAAAAAATCACTCCTACGGATTACGGGTTATTGCTTAACAAGTACCGGGTATCAGTTTCCTGCTATCAGTTTCCTGCTATCAGTGACCTGGTTACATTTAATGACTCACGACTTTTACTAGGGGTTGTGAAACAAGGGACATTGGACATTGGAACAACGTAAACAAAAATAATTTCTTCATAAAATATGCGTAGTAACAGCGAAAAAACAATAATAGTTAAAGGCTTATAGATCTTTTAAAGTAAACTTCTTTCTCTAAAAATGCGAAAGGTAGTATAAAAGATTTACCTGTATTTAATCCAATTTCTACATTCCCTCTACCTTTTCAGAAATTTTGTTCTGATTTAATAAAAATTTTTCCATCTGGATAAACTTAAAAATTTGATGGTTTATTTAAAATATTTTTTACTTTTTCTAATAGTAATTTATAATTTAATTTTTTTCTTTGTTTGCTTTAGCACTCTACAGTCATAAGTTAACAGTCCGCAGGAGAAAAACAAATTTTTTTATTTTTTTGTGAGGAGGAGACATTACTCATTACTCATTACTCATTACTCATTACTCATTACTCATTACTCATTACTCATTACTCATTACTCATTACTACTTAATCTATTTTTATTTATATGACTAGATATTGCCACAATTAAATTAGCTTCTTCTTCCGATAAATACCAACGATGTGTTTTTAATTCTAATATGTTTTTTGAACTCACCTACACAATCTCTTATTTTTCCTGTCTTTATAATCTAATTCTTTTTTGGTAAGAAAATTTAATTTATTAAAAAAAGGAACTATAATATGACTTAAAAATGAATGATCATTAATTAATATTAAAATTTTATTATTACTACTACTACTATTTATAGTAGTAGTAATAAAATTTATTCTCATAAACCTTAGACTTTTGTTCTTCTATTATTTGGAGAGGATTACTGTTAATTCTATTAGTTTTAAAATTACCAGATAATTATAATAAAAATAATTTAATACACTCGAGAACCTTTTTTTCATTTCTTGATTCCGGAATCGGACTATATTAAATCTAAGAGGAAAACTTTTTGAAGTAGAAACAGAACTATTGTAGCAGCAGAGAATTAGCCAAGGCCCTCCATCACCTTCTTTGGTATAACACTCCTCCTACGGATTCTAACGAATATCTAACGAATAACCAATAAGGTGTTATTAAGATTTTATGAGAATTAGGTAAAATAAAATTAGTTCTTAAAGTATTCATTTAATTTTTAAGCGCTCTAATTTGAAAAAATAATGTTGAAATTTCTGTTAAGGATAAATTTGTGCTTCGCGTTTTATTAGTATATAATAATAAACATTCTTTAAACGAAAAATAGTTTAAATATTTTGTAGTATTTAAAGGTTTAAGTTCTAGATTATTAAATAGTTTCTGTATTTATTCTTATTAATTGTTTACCAACTAACTAAGTCTAAAAGTAATCGTATTTTTATGCGTATAAATTTTACCTGCTTCAAGTTTTTGTTTTATATAATGAAGTACTTTAATATCATATAGATGTAATTTTATATTAAAATAAAAAGAAAATCTATGTCCTAAATCTAAATTAATAAAATTAGATTCTGAATCACAAATCCTGAAAACCAATGGGCAAAATTATTCCAAGGACCAAGGACCAAGGACCAAGGACCAAGGACCAAGGACCAAGGGACAATGGAACAATGGAACCAAGGATCAAGGACCAATGACAAAGGACAAAGAACCCTGGACCAATGACAAATGACCCCCCCTTACGGGGGGTACCAGTGATAAATGACCAATGAAATGTTATTTAAGTTTTAATAAGTAGTATTATTAGTAGATTAATTTATTTTTTGACAGACACTTTTTAAAGACTGTGTAATTATTTTTGTTTGTTGTTTTGTTTTTGTTGGGGGGTTTTGTTTGTTCCTTGTTTACACCTCCGATCAGCTAAAGCAGCAATCAGCTAAAGCAGAAAATGTTCTAATTAACCAATGTTCACAGTAATGTAAGTGAGGAAGCGGAGTAAACGTAGTCGTAAACGACGGAGCATACGTAGATACTTGTATAATAAAAAGTGTTTTTTTGTTTTTGTTTTTATTTTGTAATCCTTATTTTGTTTGAAAGCTAATTTATCCTTTTTTGTTTTTTGTTTAAAATGAGAATTTAGAATTAGTTAGCATAGTTAACCAAACTGAAAATAATAACCCGATTACTCCTAAAGAAGATAAGGCTAAAGTATATAATATCCCTAAACTTAAATCGGATAAGACTAGTCCTTGACCAAAAGGTATTACAGCCCACTAATACTTCAATTTAATTATTTTTATAGTTGATAGTTGATAGTTGAAAATATTAAATTTAAGTCTTTGATTAAAGACCTATTTTATAATTCATAGAAGGAATTACATAATTTTTTATTAAATCTATTAAATAAGGTAATGATGATTTGTTAATTCTTATCCTATAAGCCCGATTTTTTGTTGTTTTTAATTCAAACAGTGCACAAGATAAATTGAACTTATTTTCTAATATTGAAATTAAGTGTAACACCTCTACCTTAGAAAAAGAATCAGTACACAGAACTAAATAACCTTTAGCTTTATTAAAGGATCCATCATCCATAATCCAATAAGCTAATGAAACAGGGGTTAATCTTAAATAACTATTTTTAGGTAAAATTTTAATGTTTTTATTATTTAATTTAACATAAAATTCTTCATTAACCCAATTAAAATAAGTATATTTTAAAGTACTCCCCCTTCCTTACGGAGGGAGGACCAATATCCTTATGTAAACCTTTAGTTAAATTATTTAATTTTCTGTTATAAATTTTTGGTTCTGTCTTAACATATTGTTTAAAGATTGAATACAAATGATAAATTAATTTTTCGTTCTTTAAAGACATATAAAATCGTAATCTGGTATTACCTTTAAAATGAGTACGTTCTGCTGTTAAATCTCCTAACATTGAACCAAATATCACTTCTTTTTTATAATCAGTCAAATCTGAAGCAGGAGGAGTTTTAGGTCCTTTTCTCCTTAAATTAACAATCCTTTTCTTAATCCCTGTATATACAGGAATAGAGTTTAAATAAAAAAAAAATTCACTATTATAATTTAATATTTTTAAAAATATACCCAACTATTTAATATGAAGAAATTTTGGACTATATCTTTAATATAAAGTTAAAAAACTTACCTTATACTATTTCACGTGTAGTCTCTGAGGATCCTACTCCTACAAAACAATGTATTATTTTTGGTTTCCTGCTGATTATCCATTGTATTAAACTTTAAATTATTACTAATATAGAGAGTATTAAAGTTATTAGGACGTCCCAGCACATAGTGAAATTTTAATTAGGCCAGGGTTAATTAACCTAATAAACTAAATACTAATGTAGATACAGGGGCTAAATAAAAAATAATTTTATTAGATTGAGAAGGTATAACTGTTTCTTTTAAAATTAATTTTAAAGCATCAGCAAAAGGTTGAAGAATACCATAATAACCTACAGTATTCATGGTTATCAAATTTATCCTACAAATAAATATTTTATTATCTTTTTTCATACCTTCTCTAATTTCCTTATTTTTGTTGTTTTGTTTGTTGTTTTTTTGTTGTTTTTTAAGCCTGATGTTGTTAAATGATCCTTAGTTTTCATTAACTCTGCTACTTTTTTTAGTCTAAATAATCTTTAAGCTTTACTCTTACTCTAATTATTTTATACTTATCGAAAAAGGGAGTAAATTTAAATACCAAATCATCATATATAACAACCGTGTAGTCTCTTCAGCTGCTCAGGGAGTAGGTGGTATCTTTGCTAATATTTCCACAATTTAAAGAATCTGTAAAACTTTTCATTAATTCTTTATCTCTCTCATGTTGAGAAATTTTAAAGAGTAAAGAAACTTGAACACCTAATTTAGATTTTTTGTTTGTTTTTTTTGTTTTTTATATAACATGAAAACATCACTCTCCGTTACTAAATCCTGATAATCAATTAGGATCTGTTATTTTTGGATCTATTATTATTAAAAAAGGTCTTTCTATAGGTTGAATATTCGTAAAATTTTTTATTCATTCATCAGAAAAACCCTAAATTTAAAGACACTCTAATTGCCAGAATTTCATGTAAGCCTTCTAATGTTAAATGTTCTTTATTGTTCATTAGGTTTATTCTTTTTTTTAATAAAATAAAATCGGCTTGTTTTTGAGTTATTAACATTTTCCTCTTCATTGTGAAACACTTCTCCTCCTATTGCGAAGCTAGACTAGATTAAACGTACTTCTATTACCCAGTTTCACAGTTGCCTATTGTTGCTTACCTGGTACCAGCTATTGCCTATTGTTGCTTACCCAGTTGTTGCTTACGCGATTACGCTATTGTTGCTTACGCGATTGTTGCTTACGCGATTGCTCTGCGCCAACAACACACACTCCGAAAGAGTACCCCTTGTGTCTGTGTTCGTTAGAACAATAGCAAAAATAAAAGCCTCGGCCCAATGGTTGAGTAGAAAGTACCGGGTGCTTCTGCAGCTGCTCCTTCGGACTACTTTTAACAATAAAACTTAATATTAATAGTAACGGTAATAGCTGCTACCAGGTAAGTAAGCGAGCGGGCTGTTGATCTACGGCTTTTTATTCTTAGTTGATTTGAACATTTGCTTAGCTCTCCTTCGGATCCCTTTGTTTTTGTTTTTTGTTTGTTTGTTTTTGTTTGTTTTTTGCAGCGGCCCTCCCATTTCCATTTTTCCGTTTGGGGTACTGTAACCAGGTATTCTTATATTAATAAAAATAATAATACACGTTCAATTCGTTTGTATTCTTATTTGAACCTGATAAGGATAATAATAAAAATAAGAAAAATGCACTAGGCACTAGGCACTAGTCACTAGGCAAAAATAAAAATAAGAAAAAAAGGTGAGTTGTTATTAGAGTTACTTTTTCATTTCGCAAATGCAACAGAGGATATTTATAAAAATGGGGTATTGGGTGCTTTTAAAATTAGGATTATAAAGGAAGCTTCAGCCTTTTGCTCTTGCGCAAACATTAGCATTACAAGTTTTTCCTTAAGTTTGTATTCTTATTTACTAACACTAAGAACTAAACAGAAAAGGTGTAACCTATGTTTTGTTTTGTTGTTGTTTTGTTATTTTTTGTTTGTTATTTTTGTTGTTTTTGTTTGTTGTTTTTTTGTTTACACAACAACAATCGCATAGGCAAGAGGAAAGAGATATGAAAATCCAATTACAAAATAAGGATTTAAAGGAGTTATTGCAAAAGTAGAAGGCAGCCTACCTTGGTTAGTGCCGAATAAGAATTAGAACTATAATATTTTATATTATTTATTTATTTGGTTAGAAGGGATTTTGACGGGTTAACGACTTTCGCCGCCCATTAGAGTACACCTTAATAGCATTAATTTAGATTTAATGAAACAACTATCGTCTACTCGTTGCTCTTTTACACTTTTATTTTTAAAAATACAAAGTGATTTAGATCCGCGATTACCCATTTCGTTTTCACTCATTCTATAGCTTATTACCATACCAGAATAATTAGTTCCGCCACTTATAGCCTTTCGGATATAGTTTGGTACTATAGTCTTTAGGGTGTCCCCGGAGTTTGATAGTTTAACCCACTTAAGTGATTTCCCAATTCACTTTACAGGTCCTACTCTTCTTTGATGTGCGGCTAATTGTTTTCTTTCAATAATAGTCATGAAAGCAACACTCAATAAAACAGGTAAAATTATACTTAAAACATCTGCTAAGTTAAATAAGAGACTCACTAGATTTGTTATTAAAGACGTTGTTATAAATGTAACCATTTCATTTAAAATATTTTTATTTTACTCTTAATATTAATTGTTAACCTTTCCCTAGTTGTACTAGTTATATCACAATCCAAGGAATCAATTTTTTGTTTTTGTTTTTTATAAACCCTCTAAGGGGTAAAGACCCATCAACAATTGCTTCCCTTACCTCTTGCCCTTTTTGCATTGCTTTTGCTGTCACTATTAATAGTAACCGCACAAGCACCAACAGCTTTTGGGGTCCCTTGCTTTTGACATACCGTCTTGTGTGAACAAGTATGCGAGTTATTCTTAGCGTTACTTGTGCAATTGCGAAATGAAAAAGCAAATGTTCAAATAATAATACAAACAATACCCTACGCCAAGTCCAAAGGCTGCTTGTGTAGCAGAGTGTTTTAATCTGCTGTTAGTTTAATAAAAATAAGATAAAAGTTGTTCGTTAGAACAAAAGCAAACTCCCCCCTTACGGGAGGGGGTGTGATGAATAAAAATAAGAACAAAAGTTCATTTGCAAATAAACTGCAAAAGTAAGAATACAAAAATAACCAAAAGCAAAGGTTGAATAAAAATAAGAACAAGCACCTTTTCCTGTTTCTTGTTTTCTGCTTTAGCTGGATTGCCCCTGTTGTATTTTCGAATTGAACAGAAAATGGCTGCGCACCTTTTGCCTGCGGCTGTCCACAGCAGCTTAACGGGTATTCTGATGGACTAAAAATAAGAAATAAAAAGAAAGAGAATCAAGGGCCGCTGCGCATAAGCAAGGGTTTCTAAAAATAAAAAGCAAGGGACCACCATCACTTGCTTGTTTAAACCAGGTACCCCGACGGGCCTCCCAAAGTCCAATTGCAAATCAGCTAAAGCAGCCTATCAGCTAAAGCAGCAATCAGCTAAAGCAACTTTGGTCTCTTAAGCGAGAGTGTTGTTTTGTGCTTGTGCGGTTACTATTAATAGTGACAGCAAAAGCAATGCAATCGCGTAAGCAACAATAGCGTAAGCGAGTAACTGTGAAACTGTGAAACTGGGCACCTGTGAAACTGGGTGAGTAAAAAAGGGAAAGCAAATATCCTTAGTTTAATAATAAAAATAAAACCAATGAACAGAAAATGTGAACAGCAAATGTGATTAAAAAATCAAATTGGAAAACGACTTAATTAACTTAGATTGGATTAATGAAGGGTTAAATTAATTATATTTAAATCTTTTTTTAAGAGTTGTTTGTATTTTTTTATTTTTAATTTATTTAACACATTCTAATTATTTATTGTTATTGTTGTTTGTTTGTTGTTTGTTTGTTTTTGTTTATTTCCCTTGGCCCACTTGGCACCCCGTTTTTAATTACTTTTGCAAATTTAATGAAAATAATCTGTGTCAGAGTCCTTTGTCAAGAGGTCATTTTTTCCAGGAGGGTTGCCTTTTTATTTCGTTTAATTTATTTTATTATAAAACATGGTATGCTAATTTATTTTTAATTTTATAAAACATGGTATACTTTATTACATAAGTTTTCTTAAACTAAACTGTTATATTTATATTTATAATTGCTTTTTTTTTCTTCACTAAGCACTAAGCAAGTCTTATTTATTATTCATGGCTTTTATTTTTCTAATTTATCCTTATCTAGAAACTTTATTTTATCCCTTTACACGAGCATTACACATGTGTTTTACTTTTTGCAATTGCCCATTTTTCCATTTGCCCCCTTTGCTCCAATTGCCCCCTTTGCCTCAATTGCCCCAATTGCCCCCTTTGCCCATTTGCCCTATTGCCCATTTGCCCCATTGCCCTTGCTTCCCTTTTCATTTTATTTTAAAAATGACCAGCTATTGTTGCGTGTTTTACTTTTGCATTTGATTTAGAAATGAACTTTTCCCTGTTTCCCTTTTGCCCTTTTACCATTACAACTTTTCCTTAAATTTGTATTTTGATTTACTAACACTAAGAACTAAACAGCCCCCCCATTGGCCACTTCCATTTTGGGGCGGGGGTGGTAGCTGAATTGCCATTTGGCTCCTGCGGACTGCTTTAGCTGATTTGAGTCTTGTGCTGGTTCGGCTGTCACTATTAATAGTAACCGCAGCAGCAGCCGGTACCGGCAAGCGAGGGCTGATTTTATATTCTGATATTAACATTTGTTTTTCCATACTAAAATAAATACACCAGTAACCTAAGCACTAGTACATGGAACAAAGTAACCTTTGCTCTAGGTAATCACAGTTAAGAGGCAAATGTTTTTAGTTTTTGTTTTTTTATAATAAAAAAAATAACCCTCTACTCTTACATCGATTATTTAGAGTTAGACTTTTATTTTTATGATTATTTTTAGTTTACCTTTGCTACTGTTTATTTTATTTTTTCCCCTCATATTATATGTTTTATGTTTTATTTATTTTCTTTTTGTTACTCTTTTTTGTTGTTTTTTTGTTTGTTGTTTTTTTGTTGTTTTTTGTTTACTCTTTTTACTAATTTTAATTTAGTTACTATTTTAAATAAAAGCCTTATTCATCAATATTGTTTAGTTTAAAGGATGGTAGTCGTAAACGAATAACAGGGTAAAATTGAGCCTCCGCAAAAGGGGTTTAACCTTAAAAATGACAAACACACCCCCTTACGGGATACCTGGTAATTAGACCGCAAGTATGTTATTACCTCCTTGAGTTAATTTGTTCCTTGTTCTTATTTTTATTATTACTTTTGCATTTTAAACTATTGCTCGCTTACGCTATTGCACAGTTGCCTTTGTTAAAAAAACTAAACTTTTCCCTTTTGCCTTCTTCGGATTAGCGCAATCATTAGCCTTACAAGTTTTTTCCTTAAGCTTGGGTTGTATACCCAACCAACTACTCTTCACGGACGGGTATTCTGATTAACTAAAAATAAGAACTAAACAGAAAAGGTAGAAGCCTGCCATAGATTCGTTATAACATTTGGCATTTGGACTTTGGGGGGCCTGTTTGGGTACCTGGTTTAACAAGCAAGCGAGTATTCTTATTAAACAAAAACAAAAATAAGAACACAAGTTCAATTCGTGTTTTATTCTTCTGTGATCCAGATAAGGATAAAAATAAGACAAAATGCAACAGTAAAAATAATAAAAAGGACAGGAAGCAAATGTTCTAAAACTAAGAATCCGCCAGGACCAAGAGGTGTTAAAGTTAAAGAAGAAATTACCATCAGAGGTTTTTTGTTTTTTTGCAGAGGTTTTGTTTGTTTCCGTTGTCCAAAGCAGCTAAAGCAGTTTGTTTCACTCAGCTAAAGCAGCAATTGTAAAATCAGCTAAAGCAGCAATCAGCTAAAGCAGCAATGTAACGGAAGTGATTTTTTGTTTTTGTTTTTTGAGTGCAAAGGCAAATTTTAGCTAAACCTGCCGACTACGCTTTTCTGAGTATAAACTAGCCTTAGGATAACTCAACCCAGTCCTGCAAAACATTGCAAAGGTAACTTATATTTAAATATAAATAATTAATTTATCAATTCCAAAACTTAGGCCCCTCCGCCAGGACCAAACTAAAGTAGCCTACAGGTGGTGTTAAGGAAAAATAGCCATTAGCTGATATATCTTTTAGCCATTAGTTTAAATTAAATTAAATTAAATTAGAACGCTTTAATCTTAGTGCTTTCTTTAATTGTAAATGGCGTTGCTACGAATCTCGACTAAGGTATGGACATTTTTGCTTTAGCTGTCTCTGCTTTAGCTGTCCGCGTCCTTGGTTACACCTTTTCTTTTTAGCTTAAGATGTTCTAACGAAAGTATTCTTATTGTAATAACTTTAATAACACAAGTTGTAATGCTAATAATTTCGCAGCGGGTTCATCTATTCATATGAGTAGCAATATAAGAACAAAAGTTCAATTCAAAAATGCACAAGGGGGGTTACGTAGGGTTACGTTTTATTATTATCAGTAGCTACATCCATTAAAGTATTTTCTAATATACCAATAACTGGAATTATTAGAATCCGCCTGGACCAAGAAAAATAAAAAGCTGTAGCTATTTGACCTATTTCAACATAAGGTGAATCAATTGATCTTACAGATCTATTACCTTTGAGTTATCAACTTTTTAATATAGAAGGTTTTAATTTTGTCCTTGAGGTGTACCTGCCCCTGCCTTTACAGGGGCAGGGGCATACCATCAGCTAATCTTCTTGAAATTGTTTTTTTAGATACTTGGAAAAAGTTTGCAACTTCTTGTCCTGCGGACTCATTGATGAAGAAAAAGGTTTATTAAGATGATCCAAAATTTTAATTTTTACATAGCCACCTCTGCTTTTATCTATTAAAACAGAAGTATCAGCTAAAAGTTTTTGAACCTGTAGCTCTAACTGTTAAAGAGCTAGTCTATTTTTTTCTTTTAAGTCCAAGGCATCAGCCTCAGGAACATTCTTAACTGAAAAATATGTTCAATCATTCATTCTACTTGAAAGAGACTCGCAGATAAATCTCTCACTCCCGTCTCGTCAGTCTAGTGCTACTGCAGCTGCTCCTGCGGACTACTTTTAGCAATAAAAGTTAATATTAATAGCTGTCACTATTAATAGTAACCGGTAAGTCATCGAGCGGGGGATTTAAGTGTTTTCCCTTAATTTTATTCAGCCTATGTAGCTAAAGCAGCGATCCTTGAAACTATCTTCTTTCTAACTGAAAAAAGTTAAGTTTTCTAAAAAAGGTATAAATATTTTTCTAATATAAGTCATATGTGAGATTTTAATGATACACATATTTTCTGGTAAACTTTTCTCCCTTAATTGAATAGGTTTATTTCTAACGAATCGTTTAATACTCCTTACGGATCCTATTTTTTGTAATTAAACTCAATAATAAGTTATAAATACAGACAAGAACAGGTTTTTGTATATAAGTTAAACCTAATTAAAATTGTTGAGTTAATTTTTTTTAGTTACAAAAAAAGAACCATCTCCTTCTATTAAACCTAGTAACCAATAAGGAGAAATCTTAATATTATGACCTTTAGAGTGTGGATTGAATAAAATTATTTCTTTTTTTATTCATGGAGTTTTTTAAACTTAAAATTTGATCCTGAATATTTGAGTCTAGGATTCCTTTTTTATAATCAGCATATAAAAAATAGGCTTTTCTTCCAGCAAGATAATCTAATTGTTTAGTTGTATTCCTTATGGAGTTATACATGTCAAAACTATTTATTATTTTTAATACATCATCAAAATAATAAACTTCCCATACTGATGTTAGTTTATCTTTTTCTGGTAAAATACTTTTTATACTTATTGGATATATTTTACCTAAACCTAACCTATTTCTAATATAAACTAAATCTAAAGAAGGTCTATCATTTATATGCATTCCTATTCTAAATTTAAATTTAAAACTACACCCCCTTACGGGAGGACCCTCTGTGTTGTTGTATAATAACACTGAGTAATTTGAAAATTGGATTCACCATCTGACAAACCTTTTAAATATTCATAAAAATCAGAGTTACTTATCCTATCTCTAGGATCTTGTTTATTTAAGCTCTCCCCTTGTCTTATACTTGTACAAGAACTCCTTAAGGAGGCCCGTCTTACCCCGCCTATTGGCAGGATTAAGTATGAGTCATTCGGAGTTAATGATTTAGCACTTCTAAATGAGACCTAAAACCCTCTAGTTTGGTTTGGTTTTTAGCTTTAAGATTATTCTTAAATTTAGGTTTATGTCTTCTTCTCTCTAGGGTTAAAAAAAAAGAAGGTAAAGGGGGTGAGTATATTAATTAAAACTTTTTATTTTTAGATTTTTTTGATTGAAGAGCTACATCCATTAAAGTATTTTCAAAAATTCCAATTGCTGGAACTATAATTAAGAACCAGGCGAAGTATAAAGCTGTAGCAGCTTGACCTATCGTTACATACGGTTCATTAGGGTGTTGAGAACCTATCCACATTAAAATGAAGAAATCTACAACAAAGAACCAAAAAGCTAATTTCATAGCAGGTCTAAAGCTATTACCTCTAATTCTAGATAAATCAGTGAAAGGTAAAACTAATAATATTAATAATGAACCAAACATAGCTAAAACTCCTAATAATTTATTAGGAATAGATCTTAAAATAGCATAATAAGGTAAAAGATACCATTCAGGAACAATCGAAGCTGGAGTAACCATAGGATCCGCGGGTATGTAATTATCTGAATGCTTTTTCATTGATCATTGAAATTTTAAATGAAAATTGGACTATATCTTCAAAAAAAACATTATTACAATCATTTTATTTTATAGTCTGATTATAATAGTCTTTTAATTAAACTAATTAATTAAAAATAAATATAATAAAATAATTAAGATAAAATTTTATTATCTCATCTATTAATAAAATTGTTTCATGTTTTATAATTAATCGATGATTTATTATTATCTAAATAAACTTTTCTATTGTTTAATTCATGAAATTCTGTTATTAAGAAAGTTCTATGTGATTTTATAGTTTTAGGAGGGAATTTAAAGAAATAATTATATAAATTCAAATGCAAAAATTTAGAATTAGCTTTTCATATATAATGACCATTAAAAGATTTATCGAAATAAATATTACCACCTATAACATTTAATAAAAATTCAATATTAGAACGACTTTTATTTGAAATGCTAATAGTTAATTGAAATCTAAATTTATCTTGATAATTTGATTTATAAATGTTTATACAACCATCGGAATCTAATAATCCACTAATATAAGCAGAATTAATATCAGGAATAATAGGATCTTTGATAGGAATATTTAAAGCTAAACAAGCTTTATGTAATTGAACTAATCTGATATTATTAATAACAAAACCATTTAAACATTGGATTATCTTATATATAACGTCTTGTCTTTGTGTTCTATATCTAACAGCTTTCAACCCCCCTCTAGCATGTACATTACCACTGAATTTATTTTGTATAATTCGTAGAACTTTTTCATCGTGTGAGTGTAATGTTAATTCAAATCCAACATAACCTTTTTTATTAACATAAATATAACCATCTCCATCCGTTAAACCTGCAAATCATTGTTTGAATTTCAAATTTATTTCTTTATTATGGTTATCGAATATTAAATTATTGTTATTGTTATGATTAATATTATTTGATTTGATAAATTTTATACCTTTGCTTTTGACCCCAATTGCCCCATAAGGAGGGCACAGAGTCGGGGGAGCCAAATTTTATTATATTATTTTTTTGTGTGCGTAAAGTCTCTGAGATTCCTACTAATAATAAACAACAGCCTTTGTAATTAAAATATAAAAAATTTATACAAAAATTTGAAAAGTTATTTAAGATTTTGGTTATCTGCTGATTAAATATTTCATAATAATATTTGACTATAACGGGATTTATATTGACTATAATATATTTGCGAAGAATAATTATTATAAATAAACCACTTACAATTACAGTTTTATTATGAATTTTAATTAAATATAATAATTTTATATAATTATAATTAATTATATTCTTCCAGCATATAGCACATATATATGTTATATTAACTATTAATAATATAACATTAGGCCATCCTCTTTTTTGTAGACCTAATAGATTAGGATAAAAGAAAACTAATAAAGATAAAACTAAAAAGAAAGCAAAAATTGTAACTAAATCATTGAACTGAGACATACTCCCTTAGGAAGGGTTGGCATGGCTCGTCACCGAACCGGACGGGATACTTTCGTAATCATACGGCTCTCCATCCTACTTGTAAACCTTTATAATCTTTCCTTTGAGTTCCCCCTTACGGGGGAGTCGTTTAGATCACTACCACTGTGGTGTTTCATGTGGCAGTCTCGGCATACCGGTATCTGTTTACGGTTCCTTTTGGCCATCAAATAGTCCAGAGTACCATGTTTGTGTTTAATGTTTTTCATCTTACTCTTTATGAGATAATGCATTTCGACTTTAAAATCGCTTTTGCATATAGAACAGATTAGTTTGTCTAAATTAGCTAAAGAAAGTTCAGTCGCATATAGAGCTTTTATGTTAGTATTAACAGAACTCTTAAAGTCTCAGAGATTTATACGATAGCTTGGTTTGTACAGTTTAGCAATCAATGAGGGTTTGTTGTTTTCATCCCTATTGTTTTGATCGTATAGTGCTATATCAGTTCCATATTTTTGTATAACGGCTGCTCTGGTACCCATACTTAGCTTGTGGGCCAAAGTTCTGAGCGTCACATCCCTTATTATATAGTAAACATATGTGCAGAGTTTACCTTTGTTAAGCACGAATGAGTAATAATTCTCGTAACCCCTTATAATGGAATTGGCGAGATGTATTATTTGTCGGACTTCCAGACTCAACCAAGATACTCTAGTGACTCCTCGGTGGTTATTCATATAACCGTTATCACTTAGCTTTTTAGCTATTCTCTTCATAGGGGCACTGAGTACTAGGAAACCTGAGTTTCTCTGAACTGTACCTCTTCTATGTAGAGAGTGTGTAACTGATCTGGAGTGAGAAATGTTCGTACCTAGGAAAAGAGCAGGCTCTTTGTAGGTATTGGTAATTTTAGTTTTTGTTGGGGAGACTGTTAGGCCTATGTTTTTCAGGAACAATGATACTTTGTTGAGGATATCAGTTGCTTCTGCGAAACTCCCATTTACTGCAATTATCCAGTCGTCCGCGTATCTAACATATTGTAGTTTCCGGTTACCAGAGTTTATTAATTTGTTAGGGTTGCTTCTCATTTCCACTGCAAGCTTTCTAACCGCTTTGGGGTCACCTGTTCTTTTTGCTTTGGTAATGGCCCATTGTAGTTTTCTTACTAACGGGTGCCGTTTCCTTGAGCCGGAAATATCAAACTCTGTTTTTAGGTTCTCGATAAATAGATCAAGCTGGTGTAAAAAAATATTTGCTAGTATAGGACTAATAATAGAACCTTGCGGTGTACCTACTATATCATAAATAGGTCTGTTATCAACCATGTAACCAGCATTTAGAGCTTTTCTGATAAGCTGTAGAAATCTCTGATCTGTGATCTTTAAGGATAGAATGGCCATAAGTTTGTCGTGGGGGATGTTATCAAAGCATCCTTTGATGTCCCCTTCTATCCACCAGGCACAACCCTTAAATTTAGTGAATACATGTCTAAGAGCTGTATGGCAGCTTTTTTTCGGTCTAAACCCAAATGATGTATCTTTAAACAAAGGTTCGTATATGGCTTCTAGAACTAGTCGAATAACTTCTTGTACCAATTTTTCCTGAGGGTCCCCGATTGTTAGAGGTCTAGTGCCTCCAGAGGCCTTAGCTATTTCAATTCTTCTTCCCGGAGAGAAAGAGAACTTCTCGGACTTCAGTTGGCTGATTAACTTTGTAATAACATCTAAAGACATACCATCTAATGTTCTGGGTGATATACCAGGGGTCATCATTCCAGGTTTAGATTTTAATCTATTGTATGCGATGAGATACATATCTTTATTTAGTATATATGTTTTATATAGATCTCTGTCTATAGGTTGGTTAGGGAACTCTTTGGATCGATTATGTAGATCGCTCAGCTTATTCATTACATTTGATGAACTTCCTGTTCCTGTACTGTGTCTTCTGAGCAAAGTTAGAACTGGGCTACTTCACAGCGATATTTTTAGTGTACTTCTAGTACCGTTACGTACTCAGTATCTATTGACTGCTACTCCAAGCCCTCTGACCGCTTGGCCATTACTGGCTGTAGCGGGACCCGAATTTGTACTAATACGTGAGCCCTTAGACTTAGGTTTTTCACTCATTTCCTTGATTGTACTTTTTGTACAACTCTCCAACTTTTGTGTGAATCCAAAGCCTTCAAAGCCTGCTCTTAATAAAAGTTGGAATATCTCTATGCAACTAAGATACCCACCTTCATGAGAGTGAGATGGAAATTGAAATTTGAGCAGTATAGCTCTAACCATATCTAATTGATCTGATCCCCATATCGCTAGATGCTTCACGATTTCGGGGACCTTTTTCATACATGCTCTGTTCGGCAACGAGTTTACTCGAGTACCTAAGTATGATGATCCAGATTCCTTCACACAGAATCTCCCTAGCTCTCCCCCCGTCAGCCCTGACGGGGTAGGGTGCGTAATAATACCGAGACGGCGCAATTTAAATATAAAATAAGGGTGCATTGCATATCTATCTCCATTAGAAGTAACTCCATTAGGATTATTCGAACCATGCTCATGTAGCAAAGTTTTATTGTTTATCTATATTTAGTTTATATAACATATCCGGATGCATATGTTTAATAACCAAATCTTTTACTCTTGACATTTTATTTTTGGATATATATAAACTAAACTGTGATTTTTCTCTATTAGAAACATTAACTGATGCCTTAATAGAGAAATTCTTATCTAATGCTTTAATTAACAAATTCAATTCTTCTAGACTAAATGCATTTGTATGTAATTTTAAACCGGAACCAGTAAAACTTCCATCATCCATAATCCAATAAGCTAAACTAACTTCACTTAATAGATCAGCTATATTATTGGGAATGATTTTTTTCCCTTCTAAATAAAAAGCTTCATATAACTCATTAAAACAAGGAAGAGCTAAAGTAGCAAAACTTAGATTGTATCTAATTTTTCCTGTGTTTTTATCAGTAATCGCTTGAACTGCAGGCGGTGTTGTTACAAATTCTTGATATAGGTTATATAAATGTAACAAATAAGAAGCATTTATAGAACCCTGCCTAAAAATTATTTTAGCATTAGCTTTTTTCAGAGAATCTTCTCATATATACATCTCCTAGTATATTTCCTATTAAAATTTGTTTTAAATAAAAATCTAGTTTTAATTTAGATCTTTCTGAATTACTGATTCTTTTACGTAATTACTAGTGCTAGAATGAAAAGATTTAGTTAAACAATAAATAGAATTAGAATTAAGCAATAAACTCCAGACTTTTAAGTCTCGATTGGACTATATCATATCCCTATCTAATTAAAATAATAGGGTTCAAGTGTGTAGTCTCTGAGGATACAGTTAAACTTACAGCCTTGCCCGCTTCGCACTCCTTACTTCAATCATTACCAACCTTACCCTGTGCCTTTTGTTACTTTTATTTAGTTAAAACAAAGGTGTTTTGATCTAGTTGGTGAAAATGGGTAAGGGCAAGGCAAGGAGCTGGTCTATCCTGTTTACCTGCTGATTGTCCATTGCTTTCATTAGAACATCATCCTTAAGATTTTTACTAATATTAAAGTACTTAAGGCTTTAGGAGTTTCCAGCATATAGCATGATTCTAAAAATATTATTACTAATATAAAGGCCCTACAATTTGAGCTATTAAGTGTGCTACAGCTAAAGCAGCTAATAAAAAAGGTAATAAATAATGTAATGAGAAGAATCTATTTAAAGTAGCATTAGAAACAGAGCATTTATGTTGGTAGTCACTATTAATTATCCTTAGGATAATTTACTCTCACTACACTCAATAAATTTCTTTATTGATCGGATTATATCTTGATCTCTAGCTTATAAAGTAGCCAGCGCCACCAAAAGTAGCCTTGCCAACATTACCACACAACCGTTATCCATTCTTTCTAGCCGCTAAGCCTCTGTAGTGTGTAGCGAAGTATCGCTAGCTCAGTGGCAGTGTATTTCTTTATTTTTATTCTCTCCCTACCTCACTATCCCTTACGGGGGGGTGGGCTTTGCCTATATAACTTTTGTCCCCATAGTAGGCTTTACTTTTTATGCTCTTTAACCCTGACAGCTAGAATGCGCTACCGCTACTACTTTCTTAAAAAGTATTATCTGCCCTCTTTCCTCTGTTTTTAAATTTTACCCGCGGCGGGAGCCTGCTAGGGGCAAAGGTTCTTATAACAAAAATAATAATAAAAACGCCAAGGAGGTTAAGAGTCTCCTCCCCCTCCGTAAGGAAGGGGTAGTTCTGACTAAAAAGAGGATGTAGCAAAGCAAAGCAGAGGACAAAAGGAAAGATTAAGAATAAAAATAAGAACACAGGCAAAAGCAAAGGTGCTTAGTAAAAAATAAACAAGGGTTAAATTTAAGCACTACTCTATAAAAAGGGGAGGCAATAGTTTTACAATGTCTGCCACATACATTAGCGGCAGTGGATGTCTCCCTTATCTCAGGAATGGTAATGATAGCGCTAGTGCTAGTAAAGATGAAAATGATTGCGCTACGCTAGTGCTAAGAATGAAGGTAATGATTAATATTTAGAGGGTATATTGATTTTTTTATAGTATCTAGGTATTGTACGCAATTGTTTTATTCATAATAAATACTGTAATTTTTTATTACCTAATAATTTTAGGGGTGCTCTATCTAAAAATTTTATAACATTTTCTATTGATCTAGCACTGGTAACCTTTAATTTATAGCAATTTGTTTTATCCAAATATATAGTAGTAGTAAAAGATAAATATTTACGAATAGCAGATATTATAATTTCACCACTTGTTTGGCTTATATCAAAACTAGCTACAAAAGAATCCTCCCTTTGTTTATATACGCTGAAACAACCTTCAGCTTCTATAAATCCTACTAACCAAGCAGGAAAATAAAAAGTATTAATAATAGAATCTACAGTATTTAAAGGTTCATTACTTCTAGAATACTCAGGTAAATCAGCAGATAAAATAATACCAGAAAGCAAAGCATCCCTAAATCTTAAATAATCATATTGTTTATTAGAAAACATAGGATATTTATCAAATATAGGTAATATGATTTTTTTTAAATGGTCTTTATCTCTGATTCTTAAAGTTACCATTTCTATAGTATCTCTTTTTCTAAAGCTTACTACCCCTACACCCAATAACCTTTTTAATTTATAAATCAATTGAACATCTCTAATAGATAATTCAATACCTAGTTCATATGTTAAATATTTTCCATTTTTTGAAATAGAAAAAAAACCGTCACCCTCAAATAAACCTACTAAATAAGCCTGTGTGAGATCTCCTGCGTGTAATCTCTGAGAGGATTTAAAAGTAGAAATACTTCTAACCCCTGCTGATTTTCTCCCCTCTGCCCTTTTCTCCCTAACCAACAAGGTAGAGACTCCAATCTCGTTTTTATTTATTCCGACCTTAAAAAAAATTAAACTAAAGTTAAAATTTATAAAGGGCGTCTGAAGCACCGAAAAAAAATAAAACATTAGTTTATTTTGAACTTTTAGCAAGAGGCGTGCCTTTGTTTTTATAAAGGCAAAAGCACTGGTTTGTTCCTTATATAAAAATAATCAGCTCAGCCAGACTAAGACAGTTTCCTTGGATGTAACCGTACAGGCTACTGTCCTATAAGGTAAAAGATGAAAAATAAATATAAAAATAACAATAAGAAGGAGTAGGCTAGGCTTAGGTTCATCTAGCCAAGCCAAAGCATGAGTAGTCTTTGCAATTCTCACGTAAATAATTGAAATAAAAATCAAAAATAAACCGTATGCAAATCCTAAATAGGGAGATTTCCCAGCAATAAGCAGGATTTTTAACAATACGTCACCGTATTGTGGTTCAACTGTTTTTAAACCACCCCAAATCACAAATTAATTTTTGAAAGAGTATTTAATCTCTCTCCCATCGCTTAACGATGTTTAGACTATGTCTTCAACCTATAATTATTTAAATATATAGGCTGTGGGGTTCTCGTGTTGAGCTTATTGTTGGTATAACTCACTCATTAGTCGTTGAACGTTCTTAACCCTTTGATTTACTTACAAAATTTTTCGCGTTACCCCACGTTACCTTTTTTTACTATAATGTTAGCTCTTTAAAAAGGCTGTTGTTCAAAGCAAAGGTTAAAAAAAAATAAAAAGTAAAAAACAACAAAATACCGAGTTAAGGTCCGCTGCAAGTAATCTTATTAATGTGGTAAATAATATAGACGTTCTTGCAATTCTCCCCATTTGCCTCTAAAACATTACTGTTTTAAGGAGCCGATTTGAACAAATTTATATTAAACATTGGATTATTCTCCTGCGGAGTAATAAGTATGCGGTAAAATTAATTATTATACCCTATTTTTAAGAGTACCTATGGAGGAAAATTTAGATTTTTGTATCGTAAATTATTTTGTAATTTAGTTAATCATTTAAAATATTGTATGTTTTTTAATCCAATTAAAGGATGTAATCCTGAAAACGAAAAAAAATTAATAACATTTTGTATATCTAATTTAGAGCAAACAGAAAATTGGGCATATTTATTTTGTTCAATAGAAATTTTTCGCTCAGTTTTAAATAATAATTTAAAGGCTTCAAATAAATTAACGTGAATTTTTTGTTTTACTTGAAAACACCCATCATTATTGTTTTTTATACAAAAAGAACCTTCTGCATTTGTAAAGCCGACTACCCAATTATTAAAAAAAGCTAGATTAAGATAATCTATTGCTTTATTAGGTAAATTAAAAATAGTAGGTATGTCTCTTACACTAATTTTTTGAAATATATTATTATAATTTTTAATATCGTTTTTAAAAATGTACATAACTAAATCAAATTGAGCTCTTCTATTTTCACTTAAAAAAAATATATTGTAATGTAATAATAAAGGAAAAAAAATTTCCTGTAAATCTGTTTTATTAATAACATATTTACAAGTTGGATTTTTACGATCTGGATATTTCGTTATTTTTCCTAGTTTTAATACAGAATAAATATATTCTAAAGTAGAAATATCTTCTAAACTTATTTCTATAGCTAATTTAATAGCTATAAATCCTTTTGTAGTTTTAGTTATTTGAATATAACCATCTCCGTCTACTAATCCAACTAAAAAAGCTATAAATGGGTAAGGTATAGATAGATACTCTTCTTTATCTAGTCTTATTCCCCTCCCTTTTTTTAAAGATTGATAGCTAACTGTTCCAATTGTTGGTAATACACTATTTAGCCCTAATGTATCTAGGGTATCTAGGGAATGTATTAAACAACTATATAAATTTGTTGCGTTGTCTGACTCTACTATATCTTGACCAAAAACTGGAATAGCACTTAATAAATTTGTAATTACGGTTGCCAAATTTTATAATATATTTGTATTTTCTTATCTTTATCCTTTTTCTTTTTCTTTGACCTCACAATATATTGAAAATAAATATTAAGATTTATCTAAATCAAGAATAAGAAATTTATTTACCTTTGCCCTCCCCTTGTTTTTTTATACTTAAGCTTAATAAACAAGGGTGGGCAAGAAATAAATTATTTGTTATTACAAATATACCCTGTGCTGTCGTACTCTAAATAAAAATAGATTAAACTAAGAGTAGCTGACTAAGCCTTGTGTTTAATTAAAAAATTAAAATAAAAATTCGAGTGCACATTAAGCATCCTTGCAGACACCCATAATTGGACCACTCTGTCGAGATAGCCTAAACTACCTACGGTCTATATATATAACAAATAAATATTTTTGACCTGTTTTCAATTATGTCGCCTTATTAAAATAATATTTTTATTTAGGTATTACATATTATAGTAATTAATAAGACTATATTATATTAAATAAAAAGTATCTTATAATAAAAATTAAATTATAAATTTAAATTTCATGGAAGAAAGAATATATGGTTTTGTCAAGATATAAATTTTTTTAATGTTATTAAATTCTAACCAATTATTATTTAAAATAATTTGATCTAATTGAAATTTAGTTTCTAATTGTTGTTTAAAAATAATTATTTCTTTTTTCTTAAACTTGTTCATATTAACAGATAGTTTTCTGTTTTTTATTTTTCCTTCTGTCATTAATCAATAAGCTAAAGAGACTTCATTAAAATAATTCATTATATCTAATGGTATGTTTTTATTAGATTTATTTTTATACCATTTATTATATAACTCTAAATAGTGATTATTAGAATATGTATGTAAAAACATCACTTTATTTAAATGACCTCCTTTACAAAGTTTAGTTTTAATAACAGTTAATTTATTATCACAGTCAACTAAATTGGATATTTTGTTATAGACTTCTGTTAAAAAAGTAGTATATTTGCACTCTATTTCTATAATTAATTTAATATCACTTTTATTTTTCATTATTAAACTATTACCTAATAATAAGCCATATATTAAATATAAATTTTTATTTGGAGTCATTCGTTTACGACTATTGTTATGAAATTTTTCATTATTTTTATTAGTATTAGATCTTTTCTCTAATATAACATTTGGGGCGCTAGCTTTAATATTACTATTTATATAAACTTTCCAATTATCGAACTGTAACTTTTTTAAACCTAATAAATTATTATCAAAAAAATTTATTATGAAATTCAAATCTTTTTTAGATGAAAAAGATATTCTATATACTTTATAATTTTCAGGTTTAATTGAATAATTTAAGGATTCAGGTCCTTTAATAAAATAGTGAATAGCTTTAATAATATGAGAATTTTCTATATCGGACTCCGCCTGGACTATTGAAAAATGAGCAGTTCCCCTAGCCTTAATATGAAAACTACCTTCAGCCATAGTAAATCCAAGTAACCAGTTATTAAAATAAGGTAAATTAATTATATCAGCTAACTGTTCTAATTTTTTATTGGATTCTACAAATAAATTATTTATTTTATTTAAATTAATATCTTCCCAATATTTAAGGTTATTTTCAATTATGTATTTTAATAAAAAGAATTGTATTCTCCTATTATAATTTAGAAATTCAATATTATTATTCGTTAAAAAAGGGTAAATAATATTAAATATGTCTGTTTTATGTATAATTAACCTATATTGATTTCTACTTTTTAATTCATCTATTTTACCTATCTTTAGGATATTTGCAAATAAATTTAATAATTCTCTATCTTTTTCATCTAATCTCAATACTCCTCCTGTTGTACACAACAGACTACTTCTAATTGTAGATTTGGTGTGATATTTAGAGTTAGAATTTTTACTATATTGTTTTTGCTGACCTATTTCGATATAACCATCACCATCTATTAAACCTATAAATATTTCCAATAATTTATTAATATTTTGTATATAAAAAGGATAAACTGAACTATCATTATTATGATTTGAATTAGTTGAAAAATGCCTATAAAAATTATGTTTTAAAATTATTGGTAAGAATAACATATTTAAATTAGAAAAATTAAAGGTATTTAATCCACCTCACAGGCTCATCTGTCCGAAGGGTAGCACATACATACTTACTTATTGTAAGAAAGAAGTATTTAATCTTGTTATCAAATATCAGGCTAAACAGAAGATTCAAATTTATATCTTCCTTTATAAAGCTTGTCAGTATCTATTTTTTTAGATATGACGGAAGAAACATTAACATTACCCAGAGCTAAAGCTGCTTGAGTATAAGAAGAGAAAGGAGAACCTTCTAATAATCTACCATTATCATAAACATTTACACCGAATCCAGAATTACCTTTTTTAGATACTTTAACAAGATTGGATAAAGCTTTATAAGATAACCCTGAAGATAAATCAAATACAGGAGGTTTGTTTAATATTTCATTAATTTTGTTTAAGCTTGGCCCTGTCGGGGCCTGAGCATTAGTTGTATATCGTTTATTAATATACTTAGTTATTTCAATGAAACATTTTTTTCCTTCAGAATTTGTTGTATATCCTAAAGTTTTAAGTTTTACTGCTAATTCTCATAATTGAAAATCTACACCTTTTCTAGTTATAAATCTTAATGACTTAAAAAAAGGTAAAATATAATTATAAATTTGAAGAGTATTAGCAACACTTAAATTACATGTATTAGGGCTATCTGGATAGACTCCCGGAGCAGGTCTAGTGTTCAATTTATCAATTTTAGGACCTATTTCAGGGCAATACGGTAACTTATTTAAAAATTCCGCAATCTCATATAAAAAGTGCACATTTTTAGAGTGCTGTTTAATCGAAAAAGTAGGAACCATATTAGATATACAGAATGAACCATCCCCCTCTACAAAACCTAAAATTCTAGAAAGAGTTAAAGATCTCTTAGGAAGATCATTAATATTAAATTGCAATCTTTGACTATTCATACCTGATTTTATTTTTAATATTTTTTTTAATTCCTCTTTATTTAATCTTCTTTTTTCCATATAAGATGTTTTTCTTATTTCAGCTGCTGCCTTAAAATCTTGGAAATCTAAAAATTTAGAAGTTGTAAGATAATATTTTGAAATATAGGAATAGGTATTTCTAGTATATCTTGAAACTTGGCTATTATATAATAAGATTCATGAAGGTTTTTTTAATCTACAATAACACCTACCTCTCGATTTACCAATCCACTTAATAAATTTTGTATATATTCTAAAGTTTGTCTATCATCTCAATGTAATTTTATTTTAAATGATAAAGCCCCTGTAGTAGATATATAAAACATTGATTCAGCCTCCGAGAACCCACTGAATCACTCTAGTTCAAACTCTCTTCCCTTTAATCAAGTTTCTTCCGTCTGATTAAGTGCAGTGTTTCGTTTTTGTCTCACTGTATTAATATATACAGACATAAGCTCAATGCCTTCATGATAACAGTCAGGTAATACATACAAACTTACTTATTAAAAAATAAAAATACTAAGCTAGAATAACTTTGAATTCGTATATTCTATTAGCCATATGGAATAAGACTAAAAGTTTCGACTGTGCATTAAGCAGCATTGCAGCCACCCATTAGTGTACCAGTCTGTAGCGATTATTTAGATAACCGACGATCTTATTTTTTGGATAAAAAAATTAAAAATTTTGATCGTTTTCACTAACATTGCCAAAGAAAAAAAAATAGTAATATTCATTTCTTCAATATCCCTGTCTGGACATTCCACTTTATTTCCAGGACTTAATACTTTCCATCATCGTTGTTGTGCTGCGGTTACTATTAATAGTGACAGCAAAAGCAAGCTATTATCCTCTGTTGCCTTTGAAACAGCAAAAGAACAATGGCGGCACTGGTGCTTAAAATAGATAACTAGCCTTCGCCCGATGGGTCAGGCCAGATGGTCCAGGTTTATTAATCATAAAAAAAATATTTAACTTATATCCATATTCAATAAACTATTTTTCTCTAAAGATTACATAGAAATTTAAACTAGTGGGACTATAATATAAATTAAACTTCATATTTATTGCTGTTTACAGCACAAGTACTTGCCTTAGCTAATATTCAACGTCTTTTTAATAATTTCTTTTAAGTTTTTAAAGCCCTTCTAATAGTTTTCTCATTACAATTTAAAGATTTAGATGCTTCTGTAATACTAGTATATTCACCATATACTGTGTAATTTAAATTATATATTATTAAGGATTTAGAATTTTTGTTCATATTTAAAATAGCTTTTTCAGAATAAGAGGGTTTTTTTTCTAGTCAACATTAGCTCATTTTTTCTATTGTTTCTTTACTAAATATCTTATTTTTATTTAAAGTACCTATTTTAAGACGACGCTCTATACTGTAATTAGACATCATATTTATTCTAGTCATCCCGTCAGGGGTATGTTTATAACCAAAACTTGAGCCTGGTTCTGCTGCGGTTACTATTAATAGTGACAGCCGTATATTATAATTAGGTAACAAAGATTTTATATAAAAGTCCTCTAAATCTAATAAAATTTTATTATTCTCTTTAGTTACTACTATATAAGGAAATAATTCTAATATAATAAAAGCAAATTGAGAGATATTATAATTTCTTACAGCTGCTTTAACTATTTTACTCCCATGAAAATTCACTAAATGATTAGAAAATCTAGCAAAAAATCTATTAGTAGAGGCTGACCCTATATAATAATCTAGAGTAATTTTATTTAATATTAAATATATACCACTAAGATTTAGAGTCCGAGAGACTGATTTAATCTTTTTCTGTGTAGAATCCAATTCTAAATTTTCATAAATATATACTGGATTTAAATTTTTTTCTTTAAAGAAATCAGTTAATTTTTTACTATTTACTAATGTATTTAAACCAGGATTGTTTGTTAAATGAGAACATTCCTTATTTAAAGGTTTAACTAAGCTAGAATTAAATCTTTTAAATGTTAAATTTGTTAAGTTTGTTATGTTTTTGCTTTTACGTCGCAATAAAATATTATTACTGCTTTTACTTTTAAAAAAATGAAATATTTAATTTAGATCATTTTGGGCTATGTACATAACCCAGGAAAGCTATCAAAGATTCCCCATAATTCTTACTTATTAAGTAATACCTCGAATTTATGGACCTGTACCATATCAATTTGTTAATCCCCAACCTTTCAAGGTCTTTCTAACAATTCTCTATTATAGCCTTGTGTAAAAAAAGAATCTTTCGACTGTACATTAAGCAGCATTGCAGCCACCCATTAGTGACCCAGTCAGTAGCGATTGTGTTCTCAACCGACGGTCTTAAAATAGGTAGTATTTTTTTAACCGTTTTCACTAATATAGCCAGAATTAGTCTATTTTTTATTAAATTTTAGACTAAAACCAACACCTCTGTCAAGGTGTTTCGACAAATCTATACCAAAACTAGCCAGATACAAGTTTATGTTTTGCCCTAATGTCGTGACTTTGAAAATACCCTTTTAAATACCTAATTTATACCCCTCGAGGGTGGCTTCTATGAAATATGGTTCTATAATTTTACGTAAAATCGGCATAGATTCTTTTCAAATAGAGATTTTCCATTGATTAGGATGGCCTGATTTTATAACCGAAGTTTTAAATTTATATTTTTTATTTAATATATTAGCTAAAAATAAACACTCATCATAAGTAAAACTATTAGTTGCTATGTTTATACCTTGGCCTTTCTGAAAAGATCCATCTTGCATTATTCAATTAGCTAAGCCTAGAGGTGTTAAATAATCAGATATGTAAACAGGTACTGTTTTATGGTTTTCCCATTTACAATTATATAAAAAGAATCATATATCCAAGTAAAACTTGAAAATGTAAATAAGGTTAGTTTATAGTTAAACCATTTCAACTCTAGAATCCCCCTCGGTTAGTATCTGCCCACCTTTACCTCTTGCTTCTGCGAGGCTCCTACGGAGAGAAGAGGTTAGGTTAAAACCGCTTAAAGCGGCTTGTGATTTTACTATTAAAGTAGGAACAGGTCGAGAACAATACCCTAATTTATACAAAAGTAAACTTAAATAATGAATATAGGCAGTATTACTTATACATTGCTCTATATTAAATCTAACACTATTTAAAGCCTTACCTGGTATTTTATCAGCCCAAAAATCCCCCTAACATACCCGAAATAATAATATCTAATATTTCTTTATTATGTGGACCTATTCTATTAATAGCTTTAGTTCTAGCTTTATTTATAGGTAAAACTGCACTACTTAAACCAGTAACAAATACAGCACTGTTAATTGTATTTAAATCGTAATATTTCCAAATTGGCCACATCATAGCCATCATAAGCACTAAAATTATAACTCCGATAGACCAAACTAAAACCCTAGGTGCTAAATAGGATCCATAATATAAACCTCTACCTATATGCAATAATTATTAATTTTGAAGAGTATACCTACTATAGAAGGCCCAGCAGCAAATTTAGAAAATTAAATTTTATCTACCTTAGGTAGGACTGCAGGCCAATTTAGAATATACTTTCAAAAAGTAAACCGCTTTGTAAAGCTTTGTAAAAAAAATTAACTAACTTATCCAGGTAGGCGCAGCTAAAACAAAGAAAACAAAGGCTAAGAATACTTCTTAACTTATCAATTAAGTTTAGACTATATCTTTATCTATAATAACTTTAATTTAAACTACTATCTTACATAATTAACTTTAATTATAGAATGTTAGCGTATAGTCGTTGAGGGGCTTAAATAAATTTAAGGTTAAATTTTAAAACTTCCCTGCTGATTGCCCAATCTTTCAAATTTTCACTTTTAAATTTAAACCTTTGCTTTTGCAATCAAAGGCAAAAGTACATAACTAAATTTATATACAATTAGTATTGAAGTATTGAAAGCTCTAAGGGGTTTCCAGCAAATAGCTAATTACTGTTTAAAAAATTGAGTAGGAATTAATATAAACAGGCCCAATAAATTTTAATTATAATACAACTTTTTTATTTCTAGTTATAAAAAACAAACAAAAAAGAAAAGAGTTGTTAAGCTCCGCGTACCTATTTTTTAAAATTAGAATTATTAATAGGAGAAGAAAAAAATGTATAACCATCTTCTTTCTAAAGCACCTTTCCAGTATTAATATAGTTGCAAATACTAGAGAAAGAGGCTAAACCAATAGCTTTACCTCCTTCTCTGTAACTATTAAATGGAGATCCTGGTATTTCTTCACCATCTTTGTAAATATGTAAGTTATAACCCTTTCTGCTGCCTTGTGTATTTGGCATGTTCTTTACTCAATATAAAGTGGCTTTTTTTAGAATAGATATTAAATGGGGGTTCTATTTCAAAAAGAGCATTTATTTCTTCTATATCAATAAAATCGATAATGTTTGAGAAATATCTCTTAGAATTCAAATTATTATATAATTTTAAAAAAATAGCCTTCCCCCCTTTAGGGGGGATTTTAGTATACCCGTTAATTATTAAAAATAACCCTACACTTCAAATTTAAAATCTACCCCTTTTCTACTTAAAAAAGATAAATCTTTAAAAAAAGGAAAAATATATTGAAAAAGAACATCAGTATCAGAAATAATTAATTGATAAGCAGTATTATTATTTTTTCCACTTATTATACAATTAGGCTGAAGAGCTACAAACAAGCCTTTAAAAATAGGTGCCCTTTTTATGTTTTGTATTTATAAAGATATGGCCTCTAGTACTTGTCTATCTTTTTGAGTAATTGAAAAAATAGCTCTATTATTGCACAAAAAGAAGGAACCGTCCCCTCCTACGGAGACAAAGCCTAAAAACCAATAATTAGAAATCATTAAATAAGATATTTTATAGCCATCAAAATTAGTTCTATTTCTATTCATATTTTCTTTCATTCGTTTACGACTATTTTATTGAAAGTTTCAGGAGCTATACTAAAATAAGATTTATTGGAGGCAGCTGAATTTTTTTTTTAATGATAATAACACTGCTATTCTTCAATCTCTATAATCCAATTGTTTATGTGTGATTCCTAAAGGAGGGTATTTATCAAATATAGGTACTAATACATCAACTATATGTTGAAAAGAATGAATAGAAAAAGTACAAGTATTACCTTTGATGGAAACAACTCCTATACCTAATTTATCTTTAATTAAAAATAAAACAGCAGTAGTCGTAAACGACAACATCAATATGAAGAGTAATTTTAAAACAAAATTGTACTCCTCCAGGACTCTTATTTTTGGTCTGTATTAAGAAGCAACCTTCGGCATCTGTCGTGCCGACCCAATAAACCATTGAAGAAATTTGTAATCCCAGTTTTTCCCTCGGCCCTATTTTACACCCCCCCCCCCGTAAGGGGGAGGGGCAAGGGCGCCGCGGTTTATTAAAATTAATATTTTGGTTTAAAAACCAACCCAAATCAGTATAATCTAGGCCACTAGTTGTAAAAAATTGTGTAAAAAAATCTACAGATCTTATCTTAAAATCACAGAATTTAATTAAGCTATATGTAAGAGCTGTTCTAGAGAACAGGTAACATGACAAAGTTAATTTACATAGTTTAATAATTTGGTTATAACTCTTTGCTACTGGCAACAGGTACCACCTATAAAGAAGGCCTAGCAGCTTACTACTAGCTAGCTTTTGCCCTGTAATACTACATTTTATATAGATAGGTTTATTATATGAACCTCGATGAATAGGGTGGCTTTTTTCAATATTTAGTTATGCGAAGTCAATGATAAAAAAAGGTTATTGTTAATTATAAATTTATAAATAAGAGCATATACAAAAATAAAAAAGAAAGAAGCAACATTAGCGTGAGTATATCTTATTAACCAACCATTGTTAACATCTCTCATAATCATTTTTGTTATAAACAAGCACCACCCTTATAATTTTTGATATAAGGTTTCTCTATATAACTTTTGTTTAAAAAAGTTCAGTAGGTTGTGGTGCAGAATAAATTGTGTATCGTCCTCCAATTATTTTACCTGTATCAATAGTACGTCTAGCTGCTATACTAGTTCGTGAATACCCAATAGCTTCCATTGCATCGCCATAAGTTGTGAAAGGTTGAGAATTTAATAATACTCCATTATCATATACCCAAATCTTTCGTTCTTTAACTAAACGAGCAAAAGCTTGTGCTAAATTAACGTGTCGCATTTCTGGAGTCAGTGCCACTGGTAAAGTAAGTTCTAATACTTTATTTATAATTACTATACTAGGGGGACTAACTTTGTTTATGTTAGTAGTATATCGTCCATTGTTGATGTATTTAGCAATTTCAGATACTAAATTAAAACCTTCTTTCAAGTAAAAATAACCTAATTTATGTAAATGTAAAGCAATACTCCAGAAATAAAAATCTATTCCTTTACGTGTTTGAAAAGGCATATCTAGTAACAAAAACATTAAATAATCATATAATGCATCGATGTTAGTAATAGATATCACAGATACTGTTTTGTTTGAATGCAACGTATTAGACACAACAAGGGGCGCACTATTTATACTAAAGGTAAATCCTAGAGGTAAAGATTGTAAATACAATGCAATACCTTGAAGTACCTTTAAGTTTTTTGTATGTTGACCTATTTGGAAGTATGGACTTAAGTTTTTAAACCCAAAACTTCCTTCTCCTTCAATGAACCCTAGTAACCAATAAGGATTTACTTTGAGAGTTGGAATTAATGAGTAGTTGAATACTGTTCGGCTAGAGTTCATATTATTCTTAATACTATTAGCTCACTCTAGTTTTGTATTAGAGACTCTTGTAGTGTTAGTGCTAGATAAAAATTTTACCACTAATTTAAAATCAAGATAATCTAATCATTTAGTAGTAAAAAGATTATATTTGTCTAATAAAGGTATTAATACTTTTTGCATATCACGAATATTAGTAATTGAAAATAAGCAATTTGAACCATGAACACTAACATTTCCCACCCCTAAAAACTTTTTGATTTTATATAGGATAGCTATATCATCGATATGTAATCTTATACGAAATATTGCTCGTAAATAATGACGATCAAGAAAAACTTGAAAATTTCCTTCTCCATCTATAAAACCTGAGAACCAAAGTGAAAATTGATTTCGATCCATATCCGCGGGTACTTTTCTATTGAATATTTTGTAAACTAAAGGTACAACACTTAAATTATTCTTCTTGTTATCAACCATTATTTTGGCTGATCGGACTATATCATCTCTCTTATCTGATTTGAGAGCTTTACGTGTAGTCTCTGAGGATCCTACTAAAAAGAATAGTTTTCTTCTGTTGGTTACCTGCTGATTGCCCAATCTTTAGGATTTTTACTCCTTTTATACTGCCACCCTTTTCTTACTTGGCTCTAGCCAAAAGGCATTTGTAAAGGTAATGATGGCAACGGTCCATAGGAGCACCTAAAGCTTTAAAGGTGTTCCAGCATATAGTAGAGTTTAAAGAACACAATAAGAGTTATTAATATGTTCTATACTATTAAAAGCAAAATCAACATTGGGTGTATAGTTGGATCGAGAACCCGCACCGTTATTAAACTCTTTAAATAAGGACTTTAACTGGCAACGATTTCTCTTCCACCGAACCGTACGTGCAAGTTTCCCCGCATACGGCTCTCCAGATTCGTCTACAAACTTACAAACTTTTCTTAATTTCTCTCAAGCTAAGACCATCATATTTACCTGTGTGAACTTTATTGTGACAAGGTATGCATAGGGGGACTGTCTTCCGCCTTATTCTACTCATTATTCGAATAAGTGTAGACTTGTCTTTGGTATTTTTCAAATGTCTTAGATGATGCTCCTCCAGGACAATATCTTCCGTGACCCCACAGATCAGGCAGGGATTGTTTAGGATATTCGTTTCTTTAGCGCTGTATAGAACAGCAGATAGAGGATCAAATGGAAGGGAGGTTGCGTCATTCGAAGTATTCCATCTACTAATTTCCATGTATTTATTGTTAAGATAAACCGCTGTAAGAGAGGTTGGGCGATCGAATTTGACTATTTTTTGCTTCTCTTCTGATTTTACGGTTACCTTTATAGGTTTTCCATATTTAGTGAATACCTTCTTTATAGATAGCCTATGTTTGGCAGCAAGCGTGTGAGCGAGTGAGTATTCCAGTATATAAATAAGTTCATTCAAGGATGTTCGGTCCTCCGCTATATTGTAGAAATTCATAAATCCTCTTAGTATACTATTATATCTCTGTACAATTTCGTAGTCCGATAAGTGTATTAGTTTTCCAAGATATTTAGGTTTTCCTTGTTCATTCGCGAATCCATTTTGGATTAGTTTTGCCTTTATGAGGTCCTTTGGGACTATTAATTTAGGCTTACCTGTGGATTTTCGACTGTTTAGGAATTCTCCTGTTTTATTTTTTCTACGGCTAGATATGTTTTGGGTTGCTGTGTTACATTTGATATAGTATCCTAGGAATTTTGCGTATTCAGATCCAAGATGGGTTATTTTTGTTTTTTCCATAGAGAGTTCTAGTTTAAGAATGTCTTTTAGAAAGGCTCTGACTTCCTCTCTTATCTTAACCGCTAATTCGTAAGGACCTGTAACTCCTATTACTCAGTCGTCTGCATATCTTACATAGTAGATTTTAGTTCCGGTTCTGATCGCCGATGGAATGGTTCTTAGCATTGTTCTATTTTTCACAATAGTTTCTTTGATAAGTCTTATTTCATCTGCGGTTCTCTTTTTGGGTCTCGCAAGTTTATTTATGTTGTTTGAAATGGTTCACTCTATCTTCCTATATTCGGGATTTCTGGTTGAGATAGGTAGTTTTTCATATTTTCGCTTTAGCTCATCTAAGAATTCGTCGAACGGCGTTAGGAAAAGGTTAGAGAGAATGGGAGAAAGTATTCCACCTTGAGGTACACCCAAAAGGGAGTGTTGGAAATTCCCTTCTTCTATGTAACCTGCTCTAAAGAATTTCCAAATTAGTCCCATTACCGTTCGGTCGGGATTAAGTCGTTCAGTAATAAGTTTAGCCAACAATTGATGGTCTATATTATCAAAGTATCCCTTAATGTCTCCTTCTATCATCCAGGTGATACCCATCATGCTTCTAACTTCGAGTAGTGCGTGATGCACGGATCGTTTAGGTCTGAAGCCTAAGCTGTTAGGATGAAAAATCTCTTCGCATTTAGGCTCTATAAGCATTTTTATTACGACCTGTAGAATCTTGTCCATAATTGAGGGTATACCTAAGGGGCGTAGTTTCCCGTTAGCTTTTGGAATGTAGATTCTCTTTGTAGGGTTACATTTGTATTCCCAGTTTGTAACAGCATCTCTCAATTTAGTTAATTTCTTTATTGAGATACCGTCGAGAGTCTTACCATCGGTACCCGGAGTCATGTTCCCCGGTTTTGATTTGATTAAGTCATATGCATTCTTATACAGTTCTAGATTGTTTAATGCTTGGCTTGAGATGTTTCTAGTTAAAGTTGGTTTAGAGTAATAACTCTTCACGTTTGTTCTCAATATAGAGAAAGGGTGTATTATTTTACCGGCCCTTTTCTTATTGATGACTGAATCCTGCAACCCTTCCCTTCTGCCAAAGGAGGCATAGGGTACTACGGTTACTCCGTCTCCCTCCCTTATTTTAGTTCAGGGAGTCTTGGTCTCTAGTCCCAGGATACCAATTACTTGGCTTAGGAGATCCCCAGTTCTCTTAGTACCGTCTCTTTTTCCATCCGTAGTCTCCATCCTTATAGATGTTCTATATGTCATATGAAGAGAATTTAAGATGGTGTATGCATTCCCCACCATTTTTATTCATAACCTCGTTACAACTATTTTCGAGATCAGTTTAGCGTCCTGTGACAGATGTATTAGTAAGACATAGATGAAAAGTACCTCGCCTTTGAGAGACATATAGTTAGTCTCCTTCAAGACTTTACCGACATGCTCCAGTTCCCTCCTCATTTTGATTACAGGTAAGTCAGTTGGTTTACATGACATCAATTCAGTCATGGTAACTAGTATTACGGGCAATATTAAGATGAAAGGGCGCACATGCATAGCTAAGAAAGCTCCAGTTAAAATTTGTATAATTAAACAAATAGCTAATAAAGAACCGAAATTCCATAAATAACTAATGTTGGCTGGTTGAGGAGAATCCACTAAATAAGAATTTAATAATCTAAGTAGAACGTTTTTTTTTAATAATCTCATTTTTTGTAAATATTTGTATATTTCTATTTCTATTTCTATTGATTTTCTTACTCTTACTTAGTTCTATTACTCTTATTTAGATCTCTTACTCTTATGGGGATATATTACCCTGAGCCTTTTAATTTAGTCAATAGCTTTATGTGTGCTGCTCATATTCCTTAAGCTTAAGGTAATTTTAACTTTGAATTTTAACTTGAATTTTAACTTTGAATTTGTATTTTAAATTGAATTTATGTTGCATTTGTGTTTACTTTTTCATTTGATTTTCAATGGAACTTTTTACTGTTGTCTTGTGCTGGTTCTATTACTATTAATAGCTGCTGCTGTCAACAGCACCCGGTAGCAGCAAGTACCGATTATTATTATTTGAACCTTTGACTTGTTACACAACCAGGGCTAGTATATACCCTTGCTTTTGTGCGAGGCCAATTGCTGTTAATTTAGCAAATGCAACAGGGGAAAAATTTAAGTTCGAAAATGAAAAAGTAAAAATAAGAAAAAAAGGTGGCTGTTGTTTTGTACACTATAGTTTCACATTGTTTGCTACGAAGGGGCAACAGGGCAAAAGGGCTTTTGGGGAACGTTTACTCCAGGCTTTAACAGAGAAGAGGCCAGGGGTCCGGAGGAGTCACAAGCGAGTAAAGCAAATGTGAAATGAAAAGCAAATGTGAAAAGCAAAGGTTGCGGGTTAAAAATATTTGCATATTAAATTGAAAAAAAGCAATTCAAGAGTTAAGGACCCACAGCTGAGCGCTGAGGAGTTAAATTAGGATACGAGATATAACATGAGATAGTACCCCTCGAGGGCTAGTATAAAGTTTAAGATTAAAAACAAAATAAAATATTTTTTTAAATACCTAATTATTAGGCTTTATTATAAACAAGGGAGAATAAATTAAATTAAAATAAATTAAAATAAATTAAATTAAATTAATTGTTGTGTGCGTATACACAAAAAATAGTAAAAAATCAAAATTTCTTTTTTAATTTATTTATCTTACCGTAGTAACCTTAGTTAGAACTAAATTAATTTAATTATTAGTACCCCTCGAGGGCTAGTATCTTGTATTTTATATTTTATTTTATTTTATTTTTTATCTTAGAGTTAAAGTTATTATTTGCTATTACATACAATTATTTTAGACGGGCACTGCCGGATTCGAACCGACGACTTTATTTTAAAGTGCTCGTGTTCAAAACGAGTGCCATAAACCAAACTCGACCAAGTACCCCCTGTAGTTAACTTATGTTTGAATACAAAATTTATGTTTTTTTGTTGTTTGTTTTTTTGTTGTTTAGTTTTAGCCGGTAGCTGTTTCTTTAGCTTGTACTTTTATCTATACTTTTAATATAATTGGTACTCCTCCTGGACTGTATTCATTTAATTAATCTGCTCTTATAAGCAGTGTCCGTATGAATAAATTGAAACTTTCATTAATCTTCTAATTTCAGCATAGATCCAAGGAGATCACAGATTTTAATTTAAATTTTATGTTTCGTTTCTGTTAGCTCAATTTTAACCTAAATTGGAATGGAATGTTACCAAAGTATGATTAACACTAGCACGGGATTATATATTGATTATTGAATTCTAACTAAATTAATAATAAATTTAAATAAATAAAGATATTTAGCTAAGAATGAAAGAATGAAAACCCTTTGAATACAGCTGTAAATTTATAATATGTTTAATTCACTCTTACAAATAAATATAAATATAAAGTATATATTTAGCTAAAAATATAAGTACCTGCTACACTGCCAATTTTAACTCAGTATACTGAATGTTTTTGTTTTTGTTGTTTTTAGTTTTAGTTTAGTTTTTAGTTTAGTTTAATTTAGTTTAATTTAGTTTAGTTTAATTTAATTTATTTTAATTTATTTTAATTTATTTTAATTTAGTTTTTTCTCTTTTTGTTTTATATTTTATAGCATATTTTAAATTTGTTGATTATTCTTATTTCAAGTTATTTATAATTTAAAAAATTATAGTACTCAATATAGCACCCTAATCTTAAATTCTAGGTGTGTTTTATTAAAAACTAAATTCTAGGTGTGTTTTATTAAAAACTAAAAAGTCCCCAAATTATTGCTTCCTCCAATACAAAACTAGGGTCAATTTTTGTTCCACTCCTTCATTTACATTAAATAAGAGCAAATAAAATTCGTAAGTTTGTAGGACTTGTAAACAAACAAAACAACAAACAAACAAAAAAGAAATTCATTAAATTATAAGAAACTAGAAGAGATGGTCGAATTGATTTGGATATCGATTTGTAATACAATAGTTTTAACTTTAATTCCACATGGGAATGACAATTGCGAGTCCAAGATAGCAAACAGGCGAGTGGTTTACAATGCGTAGAGTTAAGCGAAATTTTAAAAAGCCGAAAAAACAAAAACAACAACAAACAAAGAAATATCCTTGGAAATGGTAAAATTTTACAAATATAGACTTTTTACACCAAAAGAGTGACGAAAAAGGATGGAGTTAACACTTATCATTGATCATTGATCATTGATCATTGATCATTGGAAAAGTTAAATTTTATTTAGAAGTATGCGTGTAACAGTATCCTTACAATGAAGGACACCTTTTTAGAGTTTAGATTGCTAATTAAATTTGAAATGCTATTTTTGTTGTTTTTGTTTTTTGTTTGTTTTTTTTACAAGTTTTATTTTTTAATCCTTATCTTTTAATCCTTAAGGAGGGTAGAAAAATGGAAGTAAAGTGTTAAATAGATTGGAAGGGAGCATTGGAAGGGTGTGTTATTTTATAATCTGGTATATTATATAAAATCATGGCGATCTGTCCTGAGCCCCCAAGTGTGGTGAGTGTGTTCGGGAGCTTTACATTTAATTAAAATTCTATTAGCTGTGTATACTTATTGGATCCTTACAACTTCTAGCTTAGGCAATTTTAAAGGGGATTTACTTTTTTGTTTTTGTTTTTGTTTTATTTCCGTTGTTTCAAGGTCCAAAAGGGCAAATGTTCCATTTTTCTTGTTTAAGTTTAACGTAAGTGATGACCAGGCTGCTATAGCTGAATGTTTATTAATTTTAATTAAAAAAGTAAATTTATTCTTCTTACTCTTACTTTCGTTAGAACACTCTTACTTACTCTTATTATAATTAATAATTAATAATTAATAATTAATAATTATTATTTTTTATTAGCTTGACTAAGAACACAAAAAGCTGAAGCAAAATAAATTATAAATAATCTAAATTCTTCTAAATAAGCCCCTGGAGCGCTAGTATTGTAACTGAAGGCTAAGTTACCCAAATTATTAAAAAATAAAGGAGCAAACACTAAAAATAATAAAGCTAATAAACCTAAAGTAATATATAAAGAATAAGTAGTAATTATACCAGTATCTAATCTAGCTAAATTTTTACCAGTATTATTAAAATAGTTAGATAAACCATAAGGTCCTAATAATTCTATTGCACCTCTATCAATTTCTTTAGATATAGTATATCCTAATTTAAATCCATTAGTAATAAAATATTGGTTATAAATAGTATCAAAAAAATATTTTCCATTTAAGAAAGTATAAAGACTTTTTCCTATACTGATATAATTTATATTTATAGAATTAACCCTCTGATCAGTTAAACGATAAAAACTTAAACCGCTTAAACTATTTTTATATCTTCTATTTGTCCTAAAGGAGGGTGCTCCACCAGCTCCAGGACTATTACTGTTATTATAAGCATAATTCTCATTCCCATTCCAATTAAATTTAAAATTAATTAACAAAATAGGTTGTATATGGTACAAATAGATAGCTAAGGCTGCACCAGATAAACTTAAAATTGCTGGTAATAATTTAATTATAGGATTTAAAGAGAATTCCGCTTCCACTATTGATATATTATTAGGATGTGTAAATATAGAATTAGCTCAAAAGTCCGTCCCTAATCCCACAAATAAATCAGAAAAAATGAATCCAAAGAATATACTAAAAATAGCTAAAATTAATAATGGAACAATCACAGCTAATTTAGACTCATGAGATTTTAAATAAGATTCTTTATTACCTTGAGGTGTCGTTAAAAAAACTAAACTTATTAATCTAAAACTATAAAAAGCAGTTATACCTGCTGTAATAGAACCTAAAATATAAGCATACATACCACTAAAACTATATTGACCAAAAGCTAATTCTAAAATTAAATCTTTACTATAAAATCCAGTTAAAAAAGGAGTCGCTAATAAACTTAAAGAACCAGTTAACATTACTGAATAAGTAAAAGGTAAAAATTTGATTAAACCTCCCATTTTTCTGACATCTTGCGATTGTAAAATTAAATTTGCATGGTATAAAATAAAAAGCTCATATCTTTTTAGGATACTACCTAATATCAAAACTACGGGTACCAGGTAGTAGAAAAGGGGGGGGAATTTTTAATTAAATGCTTTAAATTTATTATTTCAAGATTTAAGTTAAGTTAAACCTTCTTGAGTTAAATAAAAACTTATTTTCTATTAAAAAAGTATTTCTTTTCAAATTTCAAATTTTTTTTAATTTTAATATTATTAAAGGGTAAGATTCAAAATAAGATGAAATAGAAACAAGGTCATATATATTAAATACTTTTCATTCAACTACACTATTATATTTTGAAATTTGAAAAATAAATACCTCCCTTTCAACTAAAAAAGTTTTGGATTTTATCTAATAATAGTTTTTCTCTAGCACTGAAATCTATGGATAACCAAGCACTAACATGATTATTTTAGTTATTTATAGTTATACAAAAAAGAACCATCTCCGTCTATAAATCCACTAATCCAATAAGGATTTAATTTATTATTATCAGGTTTATATTCTTTTCTATCTAAAAAAAATTTAATTTAGAAAAATCTAATTTTAATTTTGTAGACAATACCTGATTAAAAATAGACTTAAGATACACAATTTGGATTATTCCATTTGGTGTTAAATGTTTTTTATCATTTAATAAACTTATAATTTGTGACCACAAATAAAAATCTATTGATTTAACCCTTTGTCCTAAAGGAGGATAAAAATTAAATTGAGGAATAATAAATTTATTAATATCTCTTAAACTAACAACATTATAACGACAACTATTTTTTGTAAGGTTTTTACTAATTGTACCTACTCCAAAAAACAAACAAAAAAAAAGATTGTATTTTTAACAAATAAATCAATATCTTTCAAATGAAGTTCTAAAATAAACCTTGCTTGTACCTCGTATCTAATAGTATTTATTCTTTTTTGATACTGATACATTAAAACAACCACTCGCTTACTTACCTGGTAACCCGCCTGGCGTGGGCATCTGTAAAACCTGATATATACCAGGGATTAGGTTTTAAAGGAATTATTGAATTTTTAGTTACTTGTGTGTAAATTTGGCATGAATAGGCTCTTTTTTTGAATATGAATATTACTAGGTAACTTATTATTATTAAAATTTTTATGATTATAATTTAAATTATTAAATACTTTAGCAGAGTTTAATTTTTATCCTCACAGCTTTATATTATATTATATCACCGCATTGAAACCTATTTTTTGTTTTGTTTTACTCCATTAGGATTATTAATTATAATAGACTAATTTTATAGGTTTTTCATACTTTCGTAAGGGGTCTGACTATATCTTAATTCTACACTTATAAGCAAGTTACTTAATTTAATTCGAGATAGTGCTAGAGCATCCCGTGTAGACACTATTACCTTTTAGTCGATGCGCTTTTATCCTTAATAAAATTAGGCAAAACACTTGCTATTGTTAATCCTAATCTTTATATGTTGTTATACCAAATGCATATAAAAAAATTATTAAGGAACTTAGTTCCGCGAAGATCCATTTATCTTTCGAACATCTTAAGTCTCGTTACATCGGTATTTCCATAGATAGATAATTACTCTATCGTACTTTCAAAAGTTACCTTTTTACTCGCTGTAACTTAAGTTTTAGGAATTGCCCAGAGTTTGGTAATATTACAACATTATATCTTGTTGATCAGCAAAGGAGTGGATTACAGCCTATTTCTTGAACTACTCCTTTGTTAGGCATGATTTAAATCTTTTAATTCATTTTTGGGTCGGCACGACTCTTGCCCTCTTGCCTCGCATCGCCTTCTAGGGTAATTAGCCAATAAGTTGCTCAGCTAAGCTCAGCTAGACTCAGTTGGAGTCCTACGCCAGGACTAAAAGGCTAAGCCCAATGAGTGCTCGGCCAGAAAATAACATAAGGTTAAAATTTTAAGGCAAAGGAGCGATGAATTAAATCTCTTAAATTTATTAAAGAAAAATAGCATTAACTATATAATATAATATAATTATTATAAAATAAGTAAACAATTTCTTATTTTTATTAATTTAAGGTAGATACTCAATATATTACTATATTGTTGGGACCATATCTTAGTTATGTAATTTATAAAAATTTTTTAGATGATTTCAATGATCAATGAAAAACCGTTCTTCTATCATTCATAGATGATTTAATTTGAATAATTTCGTTATATTTATTTTTATGTTCTTTGTTCTCAAAATAATTTAAAACTTCCATTCAATCTTTAGAATTTAAAAACTTACTAGTAAATAAAAGGTATTTTAGTAAATAAAAATTTAAACTATCTTAGAGTGAAACGCCTATAGTGTAACTACTAATTCAATGTTGAGGATTTTTAGAATTAGATTTAGTTTCTTTAACTTGACATAGTAAATAATTACTACAAATACATTAAAATTATTATTACCATCTAAATCAATTAATTTTTGGCTTTGGGATATTTATAAAGAACAAGCTATTCTTTTTAATATGTTTTTCTTATCAGTAGAAACTCTTACATAAAATTGTACATCAGCATCAATGATCAATGAATCCTGATAGTCAAGCATTTTAATTTAAAGGAGCTGCTGGCTGTTACCAGCAGCCAGATTAGCTACACGAGGTATTTATTAATATCATATCCTCCTTTAGGATTATTAAGATAATCTATTAACTTATTTAATTTATAAATTTTGGGAGTTCTTATATAACCGTTTATAATATTAGTAGCTCTGCATGAGCTTACTAAATTTGATATTAGATAAGGATAGGCATTTTTACCTTTAACTTTTTAAATATGACCTATATCTAATTTCTCTTGTATTATATAAATTAAAGGAAAATTTTTAGAATTAAATGTTAAAGTTATTAATGGTTAATGGTTAATGGTTAATGGTTAATGGTTAATGGTTAATGGTTAATGGTTAATGGTCATAGGATATATAATTTTATTCATTTTATCCCTTTCATTTATAGGTATTCAAATACACCCATCACCCTCAAATAAACCAGCTAAATATGAACTAATTTTTTTATTTATAGTTCTAAAACTTTTATTCACTACCCCTTAATAAGGAGGGCTAGTGCTTGTTTTTTTAAAGGAATCTTTAATTCTCCTTGAGCCAATGTCTCCATTGTACCTGTGCTTTTTCTTTGGCAGGTAACGAATGAAAATTTCAAATTATTAATTAATAAGACAGATGAGTTTAGATCAAATGAAGAACTATTTTTAAAATCTAAGAAAAAAAATTTATAATTATAACTTCCTGCGTGTGGCCTCTAAGGATCTCTAAGAGTTTATATCTTAAATTTCCTTTTGATTGTCCTGTTTTTAATACTCCTTTAGGAGTTATAGTTTTATACAGGAGTTTCCAAAATATAGCAGGATTTATAGCAAGCACATTAATACCAGCACCTAAAAATAATAATGCTTTGTTTGAATAGGTAGAATTTTACAATTTTTCCCCTCATAAGAACCGTACGTGCGACTTTCACCGCATACGGCTCAATCTTTATAAACAATTGCTTGTTGTTTCACACTTCCTCTTATAATTATCAGAAGGAATAGCTTATTGAAATTCAAGTGAAACAAGCTAATTAATAATATATATAATTTTATTTTTTTTTTAATGATTTTAAATAATACTTATTTTCTAATAATATGTTTTTATCTAACATAGAGTTTAATTTTTTATGGCCTATTTTTAATTCTTTCAGAGCTAAGGTAGTACTTTTAAATTTCTGGACTTCAATTAATTTTTGATCTAATAGTACGATTGATTTAGATTTTTTTAATTTAGTTAGATCACTCTCCCCTCCCAATTGCCATTGGCCTCCTTAAGGAGTCTCGTAAGAGAGGGCTCTTTTATAAACGGTTCCTTTAGATTTTAATCTTTTCCACTGTAACTTAGCACCTTCAGACAAATTTTTATTGTTTCTAAAGTTCTTTTTTTACCGTAGTAATGATGCTTTTCACCTAATTTACCTAAACTAATATTTTTCCTATGTTCCTCAGTTAAAATTTGACCTTTTTTTGCTAAACTTATTAAAAATTTAGACTGTCCGTAGGAGTATGTTTATTACCTTTTCAACTGGTAGAAAATTGGGATAAATTTAAAGTATTTTTACTATAAAAAGGACAATGAAATAAAACATCTAACCAAAATTGTTATCTATTTAGAAGAACTTCATTATTTTCTATAATTTCAATAATTTTAAATCCAAAATTAGACCAATAATATTTATGGTCATTGGGTCATTGGGTCACAACTATAAAATTTAGGATGCCTATTATTATTTTTGTAAGATTTATAATGAGTATTAAATCTTCTTTTTAAATTAATAGCAAAACCTAAATAACATTTAGAGGGGTCCTCTAATAACCAAAATAAATAAATACCTGAACCTAAATTAATTAAAGACTTATTAATTAATTCATAATTTTTATCAACATTAATAAATTTTAAATTAGGTTTGGCTAAAGGAAAATTAAAATTACAATGACAGTTTAAATCCTTAAAATTTAAAGTAGAAAATTTATTTATTCCTTGCGAAGCTAGACCATTTTTAAAATATAAATCATATATTTTATTTTTGCCTACTTTTTTATGTTTTTTTTGTTTTTGTTTGTTTTTGTTTTTGTTTTTTTAGCTCATAACCAACATTTTATGTATGTAATTTCTGATAAATCTTAAAAATTTATTATTAAAATTACGTTTTTGATTATATTTATTAATTAATTTTTTTAATCTATATAATATAACCTCTATAGATAGATTAAATTCAAATATATTATTACAATCTTTTTTAAAATCATTAATTGAAGTTATATAATATATATATACAATACTTTATAAAAACAATATCTAATTCAGCATTCTCACGAATTGGTTAAATATAACCTATCCTTGGCATTACCCAAGGCTTTAGCTTGGTAGATTATCCTGCACAGAATCTGTATAATTTTATTATTCTAAAACTATCCATTAAAATGGTAAAATAACAATTACTTGTATTTAAGATAATATTTTTGTAGATACAATTTTTTATTCACAATTATATCTTTAACAATAACCTGATACTTATTTTGGGATAAATTTAATTCTTTCAAAGTTACCCTAGCCCTTGGAGTGTTTTTATTTTATTACCATTAATGTCAGTCATAATTATAGGTTTATATTTTTTATATGAAAATTTTAAAGAAGGATGATTTTTTTTAAAAGCTAAAGATATTTTTAATTTAGTTTCTTCTGATTTAGGTTTATTTAGTTGTTCGTTATCTTTCATAAGAATATTACCATTGCTTATATTTATTTTATGTCTCTCTTATTTTCTCTTTCCTTTCACTGGCTTTGTTGTATATACGATTCACTTATCAAATTTTTGGTTTTTTTTTTTTTCATTATGTTTATAATTTAACCAATTATTCCCTAATTTAAGTATATTTATACTTATACTTAATACTTAATACTTAATACTTAATACTTAATACTTAATACTTAATACTTAATACTTAATACTTAAAAAATATTATTCAAATGAATCATTAAACATTTTATTTAACCAAATATTTTCTTTTTCTCTTAAAATAGTTTTATTTTTGTCTAAGTCTACTACTAGAAAACCAAATTTAGACCATTTATATTTTTTAACACAACTGTAAAATTTAGGATGATTATTATTTTTTAAACTATTATTATAATGAACCATAAACCTTTTTCTTAAATTAATAGCAGAACCTAAATAACATTTAGAAGGATTATCTAATAACCAAAATAAATATATACCTCCTGAATTTAAAGAATTTAATTTTATAATAATATTTTTATATTCTTTTTCAACATTGATAAATTTTAAATCAGGATTAGCTATATTAAATATAGCTTTTAAAGTATCTGTTGCTACGCTATCCGTAGGAGCCGTAGGAGCCGTAGGAGTAGGAGTAAGTATATTAGGTGATTTATTCAAACAATTATCTTTCTTAATTATACTCTCCCCCGCGTGAGGCCAGGGCCGGTTTGTATTGTCACCAACAAGGGGGTCCTTGAATAAATAACTCCAGGGAGCCGGGTTATAATATAAATTATATAATTTAGTTTTGCCTACTCTTCTATGTTTTTTTGTAGCCCATATTCAGCTTCTTTTGTGTATAAAATTTTTCATAAATCTTTTTAATCTATAAGAATTTCTCCCTGACGCTGCTGACGCTGTAACTAATGTCTGATTAATTAATTTAGCTAAATCCAATACAATTTTATTTTGAGACTTATTTAATTTAAATAATTCTTTACATTTTTTTTTAAAATTTTTAATTATTTCACCATCCCCCAGACTCGGGTCGGGGCAAGGGTTATTATTAGTATTCTGACTAATTAATAATAATTTAGAGATTTGTGGCTCTCCGAATAAGCCTAACCAATTATTAGTCTCTACACATAACAGATAACCTAATAAAAACATATATCCTAGAGTTATTATCTTTAGAATCCCCCTCCGCCAGGACCATTGGCAAATGGCGGAAGCGTTCGGGACAGTGTCAAATTTTCTTAAATAATTATTTAACAGATTCTGCTTACCAACCTTCAACATTTTCACAATTTTTACAATAATATTATTGTATGAGGGTAAGATTCTCTCTATTCTGCATTTATTCTTTATATGATTAACTTTTATATAAAAACTTATAAAATTTGGTCCTTTATTTATCTTCTCCTGAATAAATAAATCATCTGACCTGTAAAGGTATATAGAATAAAAATTTTCAATCACGTTATTGCAGTTTTGATAAGAGTTCACTCTCGTTAATCTTTCTCATCTTAAATATAATTTAAATTTTGATCATATACTCGTCCTTATATGTTCATTAAATATATTCTTTAAATCAGGACCGTATTTAAAATGAAAATGCCTATGTTGTCATACGAAGAAAGCATGATTTACAGTATGCATTAAAGCTACATTGTACTGACTAAGCCCGATAGCCATCATCATATCAAAAAATATAAATACTTTCGTAATTATTTGGACTATACCTTCTCTATTAATTTTCCGTATCATTCTCCAGTATAATTTAGACTTTGTTATTCTAATTCATTGGAGCCTTTGCCATTTTTGTTGTTTTGGAGCCTTTTTGGATACTCAAAAAAACAAACAAAAAAACAAACAAAACAAACTACCCTACCCCGTTGGGAACAGCCTTTGCCTGTAGGGCTCAACCTTTTCCTTTAGGGCAAACGCAGCCTTTGCCTGTTGGGTTTTTTACTCAAAAAACAAACAAAACCAGCCAACAGGGCCACAGGGAGGAAAAAAGAATAAAAATATAAGAGTTTCACACGTAGTCTCTGAGGATCCTACTTTAATTACCCCTTGCCTCCTTGTTGTTTTTAAAAAAATTAAAACAAAAAAAGCCTGAGCCTTGGGCCTGAGTAAGCAGGGCTGCGAGGCTAGAGCCTAAAATATTTCGTTTAAATCTTTTAGACGACTTTTCAATTATTTCATAAATATGAAATAATTTAAAGCAGAGGATCTAGTTTATATAAAAATTTGGTTTCCTGCTGATTGTCCACCTTTGCTTTTTACTTTGCTTTGTTCTTTTTATTCTTTAAAAAATAAAAAAAAAAACAAAAAAACAAAGGCAAAAGTTGCTATTATACTTGAATTTGTTACTATGGTTTCTAATTATAACTAAAGTATACAAGTCTTTAGGAGTTACCAGCAAACAGTGAAATTTTAATAGAACATATGATGAAAATTATTTAATATTATTATTTTTATTTTTATTTATTGTTTAGATTTTAACAATAATTTATAATTAATCCCATTTATATTACAAAAAATGGTTTATTTTTATCCAATTTTTGTCTAATATAATAATTATTTATATTAACGTTACGCTCCATTTTCGTAACTCTTAAATACCATACATAAATTATTAGTATCCCGATCATAACAATAAACTTTTGTTTTTGTTTTTGCTTTAGCATTTTCTTTAGCATTTTCTTTAGCATTTGCTTTAGCATTTGTTTTTTTTTGTTGTTTTTGTTTGTTTTTTTATGAGCGCCTAATACATGATTTAATTTTCTTTAAAGCTTTTACTTATCTTAGATCTTATAGAATCAATTACTTTTTTACCAAATCTATAATGATTTATACCTATAAAAGGATTTAAAATAGTTTGAATATTATATGATGGATTAATAATACTATGCCAATAGTTTTCTCTAATAGATAATAATTCTTTATAAGAAAGTAAATCTAATTCTGGTTTTTCAATTATCTCTAAAATATAAAAAGAAAATTTGTCTATACCGTATTTATAAATAGCTGAACAAATAGCCATTTTTGCTTTATTTTTCAAAATATAAGAATTAGAAAGATAATTTTTATTAATCTATTAAATAGATCAACAGATTTACCAACATAAGATTTATTATTTATATTATTAACCCATAGAGATATACCCATTTTTTTTAAATATTTTCTTTAATATTTGATTCTATTATTAAAGGAAAAATCATTATATATATCTAAATATTTATTATAAGATAAAAATTTATCTTTGGTCTATTTTTCATCTAAAGACGATAGAGCTAATTTTAAATTAATTTTCAAATTTTCACTCTGATTCTTATAACCAGCTTTTCCAGTTTTATAATTACGAAAACCAGAAAAATAAGTATGTTTATTACCCTGTTCAATTAATTTTATATTAAAAATTCAGGGAATAATGGAGTCCTGCGGAGTGTAATTTTTATAAAATATAGAGTCCTGGATGAGTATATCCTCTAGGTCCTCCCCAAGAGGAGGGGGAGTATATTAAAAATAAGAAAAAGTAATAATATTAATAATAGAATATATCCTAATTGAGATATTGTACTAAAAGCAATAATTCTTTTTAAATCATTTTGTAATAATCCACAAGTAGCAGCAAAAAAGGCAGTACTTGATCCTATTAAAGTAATTATTAATAAAACACTTCCACTAAATTCTAAAATAGGAGAGATTCTTATTAATAAATATATACCTGCAGTAACTAGTGTAGCTGCATGTAATAAGGCACTTACTGGTGTAGGCATTTTTGTTAACAGTAAATTTATTTACTGATCGGACTAAATCATCTTCTTTTTAATATGAAGCTTCACGTGTAGTCTCTGAGGATTCTACTCTAGCTCTAGTTTCGCAGGGTCCGATATCCACTACTGGGAGTGCATTCTTTATACTATTTGGTTTCCTGCTGATTATCCATCTTTGCTTGTTACTTAGTCCTTACGGATCGCTTACTTTTTAAACCATGTACCCGACAGGGCCACTGGCAAAAGTTGTTATATCTTTAAGATTTTTACAAATAACTATAAATTTAACTTACTCGCTTACTTTTTAAACCAGGTACCCCCCGTAGGGGAGGGGGAGGGCCAGGACTATATGTTTTTACATGCTTTTTTAGTTGAGTTTGCTAATGCTGCATTTCTACCTAATTAGTCAGTAATAGAGGCGGGCACTTCTACACAAAAACACACAAAAGAAGTAATAATTATATTATATTATATTATATTATATTATATTAATAATTATTTAAGTTAGTTCATATTTGTTAGTTTTTAGTTATTTGCACTTAAGCTTTAGGAGGTTCCAGCATATAGTGAAGTTTAAGGAGGCCACTACTTATTCCTTATTCCTACTTATTTTATTTAAATAAAATTTTATAAACCTAATTTGTATTTCATTGATCATTGAAAGAATAAAATAGGATTGTTACGGACTAATGATAAGAACTTATCACGTGATCGTTTACGACTACTAATATAAAGTCTATAACCTAACGTTCCACCTGAAGTATTACGATTTCTGAAGTATTACGATTTTGGATTGTAACTGTTAAACCAAATTTAAATTCCAATACCTTTTTAAAGGTTCTACTTCAGCTAAGGTAAATGATTCTGTACTTAAACATATACCATTACCAGACTTAAAACCATCATCCATTATTCAAAGAGCTAAACCAATTGGAGCTGCTATTATTAATAATAGTAATAATTCCTCTATATTAAGTGGTACTATTTTAATGAATCCTTTTTTGTATTCAGATCATTTATATCATTGCCCTCGAGGGGTAATAAAGTTAATGAAGGTAATGCTCTAGATTTAAAATTATATTGAATTGTTGGTAATCCAGTTTTAGGATTAGGTCCAGGAGTTGGTACTGTTTTAGTACAAATAGTGAAATAAATGTTTTGTCATAAATGATCAACATACTCCTTGTTTTATAAAGTTATAAAAAAATTAGCATTTGAACTTGGTTTTTGGTAATCCATTTAATCCTTTCTTATTTATCTGTAAAGACCCATCACCTAATAAATTACCAATTAAAGGATCCATTACTTATTTAGAGAGTGGAATTATAGGTTTTAGTTCTTCTTGATTAGGAGATCTAAATCTACCTTTACTGTCTCTTAATTTATAGTCAGTACATATGATAGGAATATTAAAACAATAAAATTTTTATAAATCAGGGTAAAATAAATATAAATAAATATAACAAATTTTGTAAAATAAATTGAAATAAGAAAAATAATTTAAGGTAGGTGAGAGGAGCCTCCATGCTCCCAGGCAACCAGGAGTGTAAAGGGATATTAGCACTTTTAGCTAAAGCACCTCCTAATAAGAATAGAGCTATAATAGTAATAGCTACTTCATTCAAATAAGGTACTAAAGAAAAGACTTCAGAATAATTTAAAGAACCAAAGATAGAAAATATAGCAAAAAAACCTATACTCATTAACATATCCAAGGCGATCAAATTTATCATGCAATTAAATATTTTTTACTTTCCCCTTTTAGGGCTATTGCAAGAGTCATACGGACAGCTTCTACAAGAAGGAAGCTACAGAAAGAAGGAGTTAAATTATTTTCTTTTGTTGTTCTGCTCTGCGCTCTGCGCTCTGCGCTCTGCGCTCTGCGCTCTGCGCTCTCCCCCCTTACGGGGATCCGCTCCCCCCAATCGGAGGACTAATTTTGATTAATAGAATTTCAGCTAATCCTTCATCGGTCATCGGTTAGATGTTTACCTTTATCTATTAAAGCAGCAACTTTACATAAATCTTGAGATTCCAACTGTTTTATTCCTTGAATTGGATAGGGTTTAAACATTGGAATAATTATATTTTGGTTGTATGCTAATTTAGAAAAGTGAAATCAAAAGCATTTTCACCGTGAGAATAAACAGCTCCACAATTCAGAAATTTAGAGACTAACTCTAATAATTCTTTGTCTCTTTTATTTTTGTTTTTGTTTTTTTAGTTTAAACATTAATTGAATAGCATAACCAATTTTAGTTCTATTCGATTTAAAAATACTCACAAAGAAACAACATTCAGCTGTTACAAAGCCTGCAATTCAATTCGGATCTGGAATTTTATAGTATTAATTACAGTGCGCCACAGCTAAAGCGCTACAGCTAAAGCAACAGTACTCCTACCCCGGGATAACTAATAAGAGAGAGCAACAGGTTTATAATTAGGAAAATTAGATTTCTGAAGATTAGATAAACCTAAATTTATTAAAGCTCTAAGATTAATTATTTGCAGTAACCCTTCCGCAGTCAAGTGCACTTTATTTTTTATAAATTTAACAATTATAGTAAAGAATATAAATTAAGCACCTTTTTCCTTGACTCGTATACTTAAAAGGACAAGAGGAGTTGCTTTTCATTTCGTTCTTATGGCAACAGCTACAAATGAAAAAGAGGATAGTTTGAAAAATGTGGAATTATACAATTTGTTAAATCTTGAAGCGAATTTACTCTAAAACTAGCTTCATTTTTGTGTTTTTGTTTACGATTATTTCACATCCAAAAAGTTATTTCAATTGTAACAGTAAGTTTATATCTTTAGAATTTAGAGATATTTGAAAGCTCGGTTTTACAGCTCAAACTAATCTATCTTTAATTCTATTGTCGATATAAATTGTAATACCAAAAGATCATCCGTCAGGACCATCTACAAATCCTGTTATGAATCAAGGATTAAGCTTAGAACTTGTAGTATTTGGTATTTGGAACTAAAGTAGAAAAGTTTCTTTTAAAATTTAATTGTTTAGAAAGGATTTTGACTTGATAATATCTCTCGAAACCCATTAGAGTACACCTTAAATTTATTAATTAAACAAAAACAAAAACAAAACAAACAAAAATTTTGTGTTAATAAACTAACTACCGTCTACTCGTTGCTCTTTTACAGAAATTATTCCTGATTTAGATCCGCGATAATCCATTTTGTTTTCACTCATCTTTTGAGTTGTTACCATACCCAGGTAATTATTCTGGCCACTTAAATACTTTCGGATTAAGCTTGGTATCAAAAGTTTTAGGGTGTCCCCGGAGTTTGATAGTTTTTGGCACAAATTTGAAATCCAACTTCAAAAAGCACCTCCTCTATTCATAGTAAAAGCTAACATAGCTGCTTTATTTGATTGTATTCTAGTAAAATAAAAATTAATTAATAAATATGATACTACACCGATTGCTTCCCACAATAGTTTTTATTAATGATATCTTAATTTAAATTAACCCTTTAACTTTATATGACCTCGTAGAGGTGGGGTACATATAAGGTCCTACAATAGAAGCTAATGATTGTATCTGTCGTACTGGTATAACGATCGCCCATTGTTCTTTACGTTTTTTAATAAGACGAGTTCTAAGGTAAAAATATTCTTTTAAAGCAACTCGTAGTAAATTAATATCGTTTAAAATAAAACTATCTGTATTTAAATGAGTTGCTCTAAGTGTATCAATTCCCCATCGTCCATAATCCAATAAGCTAATGCCCTTGCATTAAGTAAATTTTTAATATTATACGGTACTACTTAATATCGTTTATAATTTTCATCATAATTATAAAATAAATCATAATAATAATTAAGACTAGTATATCGTAAAGACTTGAAAGCTATTGTTTAATAAACTTTATTTGTCCTCTTATCTGGCTTTCGTGTTTTAATTCTAGGGGGTGTTCCTGTTAAATCCTTAAAGATCCCGTATAAAGATAGTAAATATTCTTTATGTCTTGGGTATGTTTGATCATAGCGTACTCGAGGATTATGAGTAGGTTTATCTCGTTCCAAACTAGCATCTCCTAGAAGAGTACCAACAAGAACATCTTTTTATAGAGATGTTAATACTCCTCCAGGACTATTAATTGATATCGTAGAAAAATTAAATTGATTAAAATATTCATTAATTTCTTACTATAACCCTGAACTTTTAAGTTAAGGAAGGACTATTTCTTCAAGTCTAAGTTTTTGTTTTTTTATTAGACTGCACCACGTATAGTCTCTGAAGATCCTACTTTTGAGTAGTCATTTTTCTCACTCAATTTTGGTTTCTTGCTGATTGTCCACCGTTGCTTGTTACTTAGTACCCGACAGGGCCACTGGCAAAAGTTGTAATATCTTTAAGATTTTCACTTTAAAAATTAAAATCAATAACTAATAATAGTACTTAAAGTTTTAAGAGATTCCAGCATACAGCGGTGTACTTTATGTAAATCACCCTACAATTAGGCCGGGAAAATTAAACCTACAAACATTACAAACAAATTACCTCCACAGATTAAAATTAACATACCAGCCGTAAAAGCTGATAAGTAAGAAAAAAATCGTTGATTGTGAGGATCTGTAGATAAATAGTCGACACTATAAATATGAATTAAAGTTGAACAATATAAAACAGCTAAACATAAAGAGACTGTTAATTGATCAAAATAGAAAGACCAACTTATACTCAATAATTCTATATCTAACCAACTAATAATATCTATTGTAACAGGAGAGGCACAAATACCTACTTCATAAAAGGCAATAGTAATTAAGAAAGATGATATAATTAAACTAGTACAAGTAATTATTTGAGAACCGGTTACACCTACTTTTCTACCTAATAAACCACTTACTATTGATCCTAATAAGGGTAAGAATATTATTGATAAATACATTAATTTTGTTTTTGTATAGAGATTGTCCCTCTTAATCTATAATAAGCAACTAATATGCTTAAACCTATAACAGATTCAGCACCAGCAACAGATATAATATAAATACTAAAAGTTTGTCCAATACTATCATCAAAAGCATAAGACATAATTAAAACTAATAGTGTAACAGCTAATAACATAATTTCTATTGCTATTATCATTAAAATTATATTTTTTCTGTTTAATATAAAACCTAAGATTCCTATTAAAAATAATATTAAAGAAATATTCATAGTTTATTGTTTTATTTATAAAATTTTCAATTTTCATTATTGTTTCCTGTAATAAATGTGGGGTTACATTTTTGTGTTATTTTATTTGTGTTTTGTTTGTTTTTGTTTATTATCTATGTACCCTCTATTCTTTTAGAATATTTTCTTAGGGTTTTCCCCCTTTAAGCTTCTAGTTTTTTTTGTGTTTTTTTTGTTTGTTTTTTTAATAAAATTAAATTGATAAAATTCCCTCCAACCAACCTTATTCTCTCTCTCTCTCCCCTGTTGCCTTTGCCTTTTACCTTCTTGACCCCTATTTTTTGTTTTGTTTGTTGTTTTTAAGTTCTTTTTTGTTTTATTTTTCTTGTTTCACCCCTTAGGGAGTGCCCTTGTAGCTTCTTTCACCGTAACGATCTTTATTTTTAATTTAATCTGTTTGCTTTTAGCTTTCAGAGACAAAAAGAACAAAAAGGGACAAAAGGACCCAAAATAAAAGTGACAAATAATAAAAGACTCCTAAAGATCGAAGCTAAGAGTTACTAGGGGGCAAGACCGCAAGATAACACGGATATCCTGATGCCAGGATACAATAATTCTATCGTTTCGTTTCGTTTAGTAGAGTGAGGATTTAGACAATAGTTAACGCTGCAGAGGTAAACGGACAACTGACAACAGTTAATAGTCAACAGTTAAAAATTTTGGTAAAGGTACATAAGAGCAAAGACTGTAAAGGCTAAGGGTGCTCTTGTATACTCAATGACTAAGAGTATATAATAAATTACACCTATTTATAAGAAATTACACATTTTTTTATTGTGTACATGTAATTTAATATTTAACAACTTTTCTCGATCCCAAAACCGTTTAATTATTTAAAAAGGAGGTCTTGTCTAAATAAGGCAATTTAGAGCATCTATAATTGGTAAATTAAATGTTCTCGATTGTATTGTATCCTGGTCTTAGAATAAGCCTTCTACGTTTTTAAGTTAGAAACTGATTGCTCAAATATTTTAACAACCTTTGATTAGTCATAACCATAAAGGAAGAAGATTAATTCTGTATCCCCTTTAAAATCGTTACCCTTTAAATCTAAACAATGTTCTTCTGACAAATAAGCCTTAATAAACTTTCTAACACAGACTGCTAAAAAAAGTTTTATAGATGGATTTTTGTTTTAACTTTTTACAGGAGAGGTTTTAAGATACGGTTGTTTGTATGCAAACTTACTTATAAAACGTACTCTTGAACATTATAAAATTGAGAGGGGGTAAGGTTTACTATCAAACAAATTAAAACTTCACTCAAATCCGTTAAATCCTAGTGGTTCTAAAATAACCCTTCACTCGCTTACTTGCTGGTACCTACTTTTAGCAATAAAATTTACTATTAATATAAACTTGAATTTTTTTGTTTGTTTTCTTTTCTATTAATAGTAATAGAAGCAGCACAAGACCAATAGTAACCTAATCTTTTATCTCTAAAATTTAATGTTACGTGACCACCTTTTTTTAACACATCCTTGTCACTTCTGATTTTTGATTGTGTGTACTCAAACTCCTTTAGTGTACTTTTAATAGTGTCTTTAAAAATTGATACCATCTCCTCATTAGTCTAACAGACCCGTTGCTTTGAAAACCGTTATTTCTAGTATTCATGCGGAACTTCCTAACTGACCTTTTGTACTCCAACTGACTATTCCTGTGCTTTTTGTTTAAACTCTAAATCGTATGTGTTGTAAGATCATAGTTTAAATCAACTCTTAATTTCTTGAAAAGTTTTATTCTTGAAAAGTTTTAACAGGGGGGATATATTCACCTTTAAGTTTTAATAGTTTGGTTTCTAACTCCGGTACTTCCGTTATTAATTCGTCGCTTGTTACAGCTACTACTTCACCCTTAATTTTTTGTACGTTGTGTAAGCAATCACCAACAACACTTCTTATAAGGCTTTTATCTATTAAGCTAAAATGGGGTTAAATAGCTCAGTACCCTAACCCTAACCCTAACCCTAACCCTAACCCTAAACATTACTCCAATCTTCGTATTGAAAGTCTTTTTATTTGATTTTACTTGTTTACACAAGAACAACGTTACCATAGGTTGAATTACCTATTTACTTTTAAAGAGATTTAATGACACCTCCTTTTTTAAAAGTAAAAGTCTCTTGCTGTGTAATTCTTGTATTATTTCATGGGAAGGTTTTACTGTTAATGTAATGTTTAATTTACCCACCTTTTTCTCACTTATGTGTGTGGTATATTTATATTTATATTTATATCTAACGCTGATTTTATTTTATTTCGAATTCGCATTTCTAGCTCCCTTCTTATTAAGAGTCTCCTTATAGGTAAAGTGTCAGTTACCAATACAAATCAAAACAACCGGATCAGAACCATAACACTTATTACAGAACTTATAGACCTTTTTTCTAGAATAAAAGTAAAAGCTCAATTCCATAATGGTTCAAATATTACAATCGAATGAGGAGATGTTTTATTTCTTTATTAAAAACTCTATAATAAAAATAAATAATAAAAATAAATAAAAGAGTATTAGAATTAAGCAGCGAGATAGTGTAATTGGTTACCACGATAACCTCATGAGTTATTAATTAAAGTTCAAGTCTTTATTTCGCTAAATTTAAATTTCTGAGAATTTTCTGTGCCATACTCCCCTCCCACCAATTAGTCCCAATTAGTCAGGTGTTTGAATTGGTATAAGAGTAGAGGTTAATCCTAAGAGTAAGGATGTCAATGGATGTTTCTCTTGCAGGAGATTAGTTTATAAAATACAACAGTCACACAAATTAATTATATCAAATCATATCAAAACAGCGACGGGGGAAGTGCCCATTTGAGGTAACCAATTAAATTGAAATTATGCACCAGTCAGTGGTAAAATTAATTAATATTATCCTAACAAATTTAGCTCCTTAGCCTTTGCAATTTGGATTTAAATATAGTGTTGCAACCTTTATAGATTTAGGTTTTGGTTTCGGTTTTATTTAGGTCTTGCTTTTGTCTCTGGTACCTGGTTACAGTTGCTATTTAGTATTTTTCTGTTTATTATTTAATATTTTAATACTAAAGTTGCACACCCTATCTGGGTTTATAAGTGTCAATGTCCCGTACGCCGCCCTACCTTGTTATTTAGAAATAGAGTTACCTCGCCTTTAAATTAAACCTCGTCCCTAGTTACCCCTATCTATACACAATCCCTCTCATCTCAGTCTTAATCTGACCTAAGTATTTTATTTATTCTTCTGGTTCTTCTTCTTAATCTTTACAAAAATCAGAATAAAAACAATAGTCGTAAACAACAACAAAAACTTTAAGAATAAAAATAAAAAGCACTAGCCATCCTTAAGTATGTATATGTAGGAGGCAATTTAATTTATATGATGGGTGTAGCACCTATATATGAAAATAATAAGAATATTAATAAAGATAGCTAATTGGATGGAGACTATTATCAGGGATGCTAAAAGTGCTATGGGAATAAAAGGTTTTAAGTTAAGGATTAAAGAGGTGCATACTATAACTTAAACAAATTGTTATTTGTTATTTGTTTAGATCCGAATCGAAATTTTTATTATTCGATCGAAAGCCTAGAAGAATACTAAATTAAGTAGAAAGTTAAGTTAGGTATTAAAGAGGCGCACAAAAATATAAATTTTTTATTTCTCTAATATTATCACTTTTAAATGCTAGTGTTTAATGGTATAATAATAGTAACATTTATTACTTCATTTTATAATGTAGCTCACATATAGCTATGTAACTTATAAATTAATCCAATTCGCGGGGGGTCTTTAGCTTTTGTGCTCAAACAAACTAAATAAACCCGTATGTAGTGATTCTTTCATCAATAGATAATCGATTTATAAGTAGAAGTACTTTCTTTAAAAAAAACATAAGAAAATTAACAAACAAATATAAAAAAATGGCTAGATTTTTTGCAGAGCTGATTAAAAAACATGGGGTTGGTATGGTTATGAGTGCTATAGCAATGGATGGCTATAGGAGAACGGTTAACAATGACAATAACAGTGCGATACTTAAGGCCATAGAAGAAAAACGAGAAGCAGCACGTAAGGAAGGAGATACAGCAGCGCAGACTGAATTACAAAGACAAATAAAGCATATGAATGAAAAAGCTGAAAATTGTGCTGTTAGGGGTCGACAAAAAGAAGCAGCAGAGGAGCACCATAAAGCTGTTGAAGCCTATAGTAAAAATCCTACTGAATATCACAAAAAAGAAGTTGACCGTTTAAACAAAAAATTTGGACCAATCTTATGAGGAGGTTAAAGAGTTAAAAGAGTCTAGTTTTTTCGAATATATTAATTCATTATACAATAATTATAGTGAATATCTGGATAATCTAACTCCAGATAAAATAATTTGTGTATTTAATATCATAGTAGGAGGTATAATCTTTTCATCTTACACCACTGTATTATCTATAATGTTAAGTGAAAATATAATTAATAGATTCAAATTTTTAGACAGATTTCCTAGACTGTTAACTCTTTTAAAATTTAGAAATATTATAAATAAAAAAATAGCTAAATTTTATTTAGTTCTTCATTTAGTTCTAATTTTATGGGGTATTTTATGTAATCTATATATGTATTTATTATAAACAAACAACAACAAAACATAATAAATAAAAATAAATTTTTAGATCCTTAAACCCCTTTGGCTAAAAAAATAAAAAATAAATATAAATATAGTTATAATAATTTTATTATTAATTTAAAATTTAACCCTTTTCCCTTAAATTATTAGATATTAAAATTTTCAACTAGTTAATATGGACTATTAAAATTTAAATTAAAGAGAAATAATAAAAATCATAGTGTACATTTACTTCCCTTTGTATTTTATTCTTTTAATAGTTATTAGTTATTAGAATTAAAAATATAAAAAAGTTAAAAAATAAAAGGATAAAAGCTAAAAAGAATAAACACTAAAAATATACAAATCCATCTCCGGTAACAAGAGAATACTACCACATGGTGTTACTGGACATAAATAAAATTTATAACTAAATTCTCAAATAATAAAACATATGAAATAAAATGTTTATATTAAATAAGGTTTCAAGTTTCAAGAGATATACTTAAATAAAAATAAATCTCTAATAAAATAATAATTTAAAATAATAAATGAAAACTAATTATGAATATACTGAAGTTAATAGTACGACAAGGTGTCGCACAAATATCTTTAATTCCTTTAAGTTAAATATGTGTTTATACGTTGTAACTTTTCCTTATTCAACTAAAAACCGTAATTTAATTGCGAGACGTTTTGCTCCTCCTGGACTAAGAGTAACGAGCTTAACTGGTATAGTAGAAATTATACAGGTAATTTGTACAGTTCAGTTCGTATTCAAATAAAAAAATATTCTACTAATTTTTCTATATTAAATAATGCCTTGGATAATAAAAAAGTTGATAAGAATTTAACATCAAAACCAACTGGTCCCTTAAAAAATAAATGAATAGATTATTATTTCAAAATTAATAGTATTATAATTCCTGATCTTCATCTTAAAAATGCTTTAAACAAATTTTATAAAGAAAAATTTTTAACTTAGACAAAGATACAACAATTGTAATTCAATTTAAAATTAAAATTGATGAAAAAACATTTAGATCTATCTCTTTCTTACAAACAGTTAAAGTTTCTGAATTTAATGAATTATTTGAAATCTTTAAAGAGTTTTGAAATGTTAAAGGTATAGAATATAATTATGATTATCCCCAAATTGATTCTATTATCTTTACTTATAGAATACTTTCTCTTCTAAAGTTTAAAAAGATTAAAAGTAATTTCTATAGATCACCTAACGAACACTTAGAAAAAAGAAAACATAAAATTAATGGTTTTAATTTACCTAATACAATGGATTTCAGCACATGGGGAGATTATGAAATATCAGATGATTATAAATTTGCCATAGTACAGAAATATAAATCTAAAGCTAAATACTATATAAAAATTAAGGATAATTCATTAAACGTAGATTTAAAATTAAATGGTAAAATTTTACAACGGCTCTGCTGTAGTTATGTTAGATAAAGAAGATTTAACGTATTTTTCAAGAAAATTAAAAACTCATAGTTATGTATATAAAAATGGAATTTTAATTATTAAAGAAATAGAAAGACAAACTAAATATTTAAAGCCTATCAAGAAAAATCTAACTCTTAATAAAGATTTCATTACGATGGATCTCGAGACTATTACTACAAATGGCATAATGAGTCCTGTTTGTATATCTGTTTATGATGGTATTAACGCTTCTTCTTTCTATTTATCAAACTTTGAAAATTAAGATAAGATGCTGCTGCAATTGAAAGTATCCTGAAACCTTGTTATAAAAATAATGTAGTTTACTTACATAATTTTAGCTATTTTGACGTGGTATTTTTAATTAAAATTTTAAGTTCCTTTAATGCTAAAATTTCTCCAATAATTAGAGATAATTGTATAATTGATTATAGATCTAGATCTAGGTTTTCTAATAATAAATTCATTACATTATATTTTAGGGACTCTTATTTATTAATTCCATCTTCTTTATCCAACCTGAGCAGAGTTTTTAAAGTATTAAAGAAAGATATATTCCCATATAAATTTTTGAAACTGGAAAATATCAATTATACAGGTAAAGTACCTTTATTTTAAGAGTTTGATAATATATCATTAGAAGACTATAATAATTATGTCAATAATTATAAACCTCATACTGATAAAGAGTGAAATTTTCAAAATGAATTAATCGCTTATTGTGAGAGAGATGTTATTTCTTTATTTCAAGTTATAGATAAATTTAGAAAACTTATATTTGATTTGTTTAGAGTAGATGTATTAAGATTTCCTACTATTTCTTCCCTAGCTTTTGGAATCTTTAGAAGTAATTTTCTACTTAAAGATATAAAAATACCTTTAATTTTTAATGAGATATATAAAGATATAAAAGACTCATACACAGGAGGATCCGTAGATGTTTTTAAAACCCTATGGGGAAAATATTAAATGTTATGATGTTAATTCTTTATATCCCTATATTATGAAATTCTGTAAAATGCCTGTTGCTACAGTAAAATATTTTACGGGTGATATTTCTTTATTAGGGGGGATATACCATATGATATTTTCGAAGTAGAGGTAGAAACCCCTGAATATATAAGACATCCAATATTACAAGTAAAAGCTAGAACAAAAAAAGGTGGAACTAGAACTATTTCACCATTAGGTAATTGAACTTCATGATATCATTCAGAGGAAATTAAAAATGCAATGAAATTTGGATATAAATTTAAAATATTGAGAGGTTAGACTTTTGATTCAGAATTTATTTTTTTTATTTTCACAGAATATGTAGATAAAATTTATTCTTTGAAATCTAGCGTTAGTCCTGGTGATCCTATCTATATTATTTATAAGCTACTTCTAAATTCTCTCTATGGAAGATTTGGAATGTCTCCTGAAACTGAAAATCATATTATTATTAGTAATGATAACGAACAGTTTCTTCTCTATCATAAAATATTAAATGTTTTAGATTTAAATAATGGTAATTCTTTATTAACATATAATATGAAAGAGACTAGTCATAATACTAATCTAAATATATCTATACCTATTTGCTGCTTCTATTACTGTCTTACGGAGCCCGGGTTTAGATGTCACAATTTAAAAATAATCCTTTATTTGATTTACTTTATACTGATACGGATAGTGCATTTACAGATAAAGCTATTGATTCTAAATTTATTGGTAAAAAATTAGGACAATTAAAATTAGAGCATGATTTTTTAAAAGTTGTTTTTCTTGCTTATTATTACGGAGGAATAGAAAATTTATTCAATGATAAATTAACTCCTGCGGTTCCTGCGGTATATATTAAAGTTAAAGGTTTAAAAGACTCAAATTTTATAGATTTTAATAAATTACAAAAGTTATTAATTAAAAACAATGAATTATCTATTTCAAATGAAAAATGGTATAGAAATTTTTAAGAGGGTAATATTGCTATTAAAAAAGAGTACTATACTTTAATAGTAACTGCAAATAAACGTATTCCTATTTATGAAAATAATGTTTTCGTGGATACAAAACCCTACACATTGAAAAACGGAGTAATAATCGACGACGGATTATAATTTGGACATATAAAAAAACACAAAATTATTTAATTAGTTTTTTTTGGTGAGTTGATTTAGTTAGGGTTTAAGTTTGGTCTAAATTTCTCCAATTTTTCCTCAAATTTTCTAAATTTTCAATTTTTTCTCATTTTTCTCATTTTTCTCATTTTTCTCATTTTTCTCATTTTTCTCATTTTTCTCTTTTTTCAAAAAACTAAAAGGATGATGAAATGAATTTTAATTTTAATCACTGTGGTTACGGCCCTGCCTTTATTTAACAAAATAGGTAATCTTAAGAAAGGTTATCTCAGCTTGTTCAAAGAAAAACTTTATAAAGTTTTAGTCTGGTTTTTCTTTACTTTGTGAGCGGTCATAGGTAAGTTTATATGATCGATATTCAGTCAATTGGATCAGTTCACGGAGGCTAGCTCTCAATTTTTAAGATACATAATTTATTTAATTATTTTCTTGATAATTTATTTTTGCTTAAAAGACTATTTAGTAGCTGATGCAGCTAATTCTCATTCTCATTTTAGTTTACAAGTTTTTGGTTTTGAAATCTTTTCTTGTTCCATACCTTGGTTTTACAAATTTAGAGAGAAAATTCTTAATTCTGAAGAGTCCGTAAGGATCCCAGAGAAAATTAAGGATACTAAAGACTGTTTTTATCAACTTTCTTGTGTGAAAACTCCTAATTTTTCCTTTAATAATTGAAATAAGGAATTCATCTATATTTTTGGTCTTGAGTTTTGCTTTGACGATAAAAATCAAATCTATAAACATTATAAGAAAGTTTATGATGTCATTGATTTGAATTGTATAATCGACTGCGTTTTACTAATATGAATTATATTAATAGTAGAGGTTTCGTATCTTTGGATTCAATAGGAAAAAGTTTTATTTCTGATATAGGTGCGCATTTTTTAGTTTAGGTTCTGAAAAGGCAGTTTTGGGGTAATTCTGAGTTTACATACATAGTATGTGGTTTAACTTCCTTTATCTTAACCTTTATTATTTAGTGGTTAAAGAATTAGGATAATACAGTGAGCGGGGTACTTCGGTTTAAACGATCAAGATAAAGTGGAGAGTGGATTTGAGTTAGAGCTTTTTTCTGAGTTAAAGTGTTTAAAAGAAAAATTGTATTATCGCCTGGATCAATATTTAAAAGTGCAAGTTAAAAATAAGGGTTTCACAATTCTTAAAAATACTTATACAGGTTTTGATACGGAGTTTGAAGAGGATCAGTGTAATACGAATAAGAATAAACTTCTATCTGTTAAGACATCTGTTCAGAGACGAGTTATTCTGAACTTAGTCAATGTTTAGCCCCTTTATATTAGTTACATCCACCCTATTACGTCGGCAGTTAGTGAAGTCTTAAAAATTAAGGTGGACGGTTATCAATATAAGTACACTTTCCTTTAAGATGCTAGTTTGTCTGTATGGTGTAGTTCTTTCTTCAAGAAGAATTTGAAAAAGGGTAATGAGCGAAAACAATTTAAGGAGTTATTAATCCTTAACAACTCACTCAAATTGGGTATCAAACAAGTACGTGGGTATTTGTCGTTTACGACTACCGTAGATACCTTCATTTATGAATTAAGTTGTAAAGTTAAAGAACTGAAGGGACTTAAAAATTTCGAAGAATTTTATTTTTACGATGACTCAAAAAGACGACTCAAAAAGACAACAAACTACATTCCTGCTTTAGCTGTCCCTTTTACAATACCTATTCATAAATTTGCCTTCCCTGATGTAGCTTTCAACTTCGTTGATTTATTAGAAATGTCAAAAGAAAAAGTTAATGTTTGTGAATTTGTACAAAAATTGTCAACGTACGCGTCAAATTCTCCTTTAATGCCGTGTGTTTAAGGTCAAGGAAAAGAAATGGAAAAATCTATTAAGTTGGGTGAATCCAAAATAAGTTATAATTCTCCAATTTCTTGTTCCAATTCTAATGTTACTTCTCAAAAATCTCATTCTGAACCCTGACTTCCTAACTCCACTTAATCTTCTTAATCTAATTCTAAATCCTTAATTTATAAGTTTACTGCTGCTTTAGCTGCTATCGAATCTGAATCTCCTGTTTCCTTAGATCTTAAGTCTTTAAATGTAGTTCCATAATCTTCTGTTCCTCCTTAAGGAGTAGTAAGTGTTCTGAATGAGTGTTATCTTTGTTTGGGATAATTAAAAAATCTTTCAGATCTTTATATTCTAATTTTGTTGGATTTTTCCTTTCCTTGACTTTTATACCAAAAATATGTATCAAAGTTTTAGGGAGGGGATTTTTACTAGGCATTCTGTTGCGTAGCAAGTACTATATGGTGTTAAGAATGTACTATATGGGGTTAAGAGGGAGGTATCGAGTAATATTACGGTTATTGTTGTAGATGATTAAATTCCGGTTATTCCTCTTGTTAAATTATTAAATTAGAAAGAAAGATTATATGTAACTTACAAGAAATTATGCATTTAAGTTCTTTAGAATGTAAATCTGAAATGTTAGAGAATGAAGAATGTAGTAGTAATAGTAGAAACATTGACGGCTTCATTGGTGTAGTAAACTTTTCTTCACCTTCACCGTTCTTGTTTTTTATCTTCTTTATCAACATTTTCTTATCACTCGGGGCTAAGAATGATAAAAGTATTATTCTAACATGATACACTAAATATTCTTTCAACAAACCCAGAACTCGTACTCCTCCAGGACTAAAATTCTTGGATAAGGTTAAATCCGAAATTTGTTTGTCAGTATTCAACAATAATTTAATCATAGTTCATTATAACGCTGCGGATTTATCAATGCTTAATGATTTTGAAGAGGTTAAAAAACAAAAAACAAACAAAAAACAAACAAAAACAAACAAAATCTAAGTGTTGTTGGTAAATGTTTTGTTACTTTAGCAAAACCTTTAACATTTGACTAAACTTTTGTTTACGTGAGAGATACTATGTTACTTGCACTGGGTGGTATGAAATCATTAAAAAGTATTGGTAACCTTTATAAAAATGACGGTGATTTTTCAAATAGAGAGGTTAGCAATGAGGACATCACTCAAATGAGTCAGTTTTTGGAAAGAGACAAAAAAGCTTTTATTGAATATGCGATTATCGATGAAAAATTTACGGTTAAACATGCAACGGAAATGGAGAAATTAAATAAAACGGTTAGAAAAATAGGAATACCCATTACACTTTATTCCATTGGTAGAAACTATGTATCTACACAATGAATTAAGAACTTTGATAAACACTTACCTCACCAAATTTATGGAGAATTTCTTATGAAAAATGCTAGTGAAATTCAAACACCAAAAGGTTTATTTGAAACAAGGGATGTTGGGGTACATATGTCCTATTACAATGCCAATTATAAGGATGTGATAAATGATTAAAAAAGTTTAATGTACGGAGTAGATGAAGATACTTACTGATTTGATTATGACTTAGTAAGTGTTTATACTACAAAAATGACTAACATCCCTCTACCTGACTACTATATTGCTAATCTAGTAAAGGTAGAAGAAGTTATCAATTGAAGTGATCAAGAATTAATGATAGATAGATGATAGATAGTATCTTATGGTTAACTGTGATTTCGAATTTCCCTCTAATGTTAAATACCCCTCTATACTTTGTTACGTTGATAAAACAACAACAACTTACCCATTAAAGGGGACGGCTTTCTTAACTGGTCCTGAAATTTTACTAGCTAAAAAACAAACAAAAAAACAAACAAAAACAAACAAAAAACAAGGAGCTTGATTTACCATAAAATCTGCGTTCTACACACACCAAAAAGAAAAATTAGATCAAATCAATAATAAAATGGTTTCTACAATACCGTTTCATGGAATCCTCAAGGTATCCAAGCTTTAAGAAGACAATTTCCCAAAGGTCATATCAATAACATAAAGAACAAGGAAATTGGAAATGGGATTTACGGTAATGTTTGTAAAGGTAGGTATATCAAAAAAAACAACAAACAAAAAAATGAACTTTGATTCGTTAACTAAGAAAAGTTCTAGAGTTACTGCTACAACATTATCCAATCCATTAATAGTTTCGTGAACTACTGCATTCATTAGAAGTGTCGTTGGTGAGTGTTTACATAATATACAAAAGTTAGGTGGTAAAGTTGTTTCAGTAACAACGGATGGTTTCATTACTGACATTGATGATTTAGAGAAAAACTATTATCATTACCACCTAATGAAACTATTTTACTTTCAAAGTAAAGAGCTTTGAGAAAAGATCTGTGTGACTCATCAGAGGCACTTGAAATAAAATATGATGGGAAAGGTATTATCTATTGAACAACGAGAGGTCCATTGGGTATCGGTTCTAAAATAGCTGCGGCTACGAGACTACAAAGACGCGACCTCGAGAAAGATGACAGAGTCGAGATTTTTAAAGAAATTTTAAGGAGTAAAGACAAATTCATGCAATTCACATCACAAGGACTTTGAGGGACAAAGGATATTTTGGAACGAGGGGGTCCTGGCGGAGTAGTAATGGAAAGAAAGGAACAAACGTTTAGAATGTTCTATGATAACAGAAGAAAATTTGTTGCACCTGTTTTATTTAACAACTCCAATTATCACGACATTTCTAATATATTACTTGATACTTAACCTTTAAATGATGTGCAACCTTGTAAAACGCTGAGTTTTATTAGTAAATTTCCAATAACATTACCATACAACACACACAATGCTAATAAGTCGACAAGTAGGTACACAAATACACTCGATGTGGCAGTAAAACAATTAATTAAGACTTACTACACACAATCTTTTGGACTTAGAAATAATAAATTAAAAAATACAAAAGACTTAATTTCCTTTATTAATGGTATTTTTCCAACCAAGGATCTTAAATTTTCTGTATATTTAATCATTAAAAAAAGAACAGAAAGATCGTATGAATATAAGTACCTTACATCTCTGTTAAAAAAGAAGAGAATGAGATGTTAGTTAATAAACTGAAAAGTCATTTTCCTATGTTTGATGTAGACAAGTTTTTACAACATAAACCAACACCAATACCACTCCTCCAGGACCAACAACAACACCTGCATTAGCATTACCAATACCAACACCACCACACCCTTACAAGCCAAATGCACCTTTTCCAAATGTAAAGATATACAGATGAGCTTACTGTCAGAGGTATAGAGCTAGTAAGTATATCGAGTAAGACAGGTACTGTTCTTAGTTGGCTTCGGTTATCTTCGAAGGGCAATCTTCTGTGGTAGGTTCCTTAATCCTAGTGTGTCCACGGTATAAATATGTTTCTACCTTCGTTTAAGATTCGATCGCGGGATCGATACAGGAGTCTTGCGGAGAAGAGGCTCTCGTAAATTTAAGAGTCCCTAATTGAGTGAGGTCATGCCTTAGAAGATCTCACAGCCGAGTACGCTTCAGTAAAAAGGGTTATTAATTCATAAAATTAGTGTACCCTTTTTGTAGTAGGTAACTTTAAACTAATTTAATAAATAAATAAATAAATTAATGTTATTATTATTATTATTATTATTACTATTTCTGTTGCATTTGCTAGTGCATTTGTTTTAATATTATTTTTTATTTGTTTACTTTTTATTATTTCAACTACACGACTACTAATGATAACGAGATGTACCGTAAACAAAAAACAAACTAAAAGGGACTTATAAAGGAGCCTCTTTAAAAAACGAAGGAAGTGTTGAATGTAATTCGATTTCATCTTTTGTCTTTAATGTAATGCGATTGCATCTTTTAAGTATGAACAAACTAATAATGTAAATACAAATGCTTGAATTAAAGAAACTGCTATTTCTAATCCAATTAATGCTAAAAAGATAGAAAAAGGAATTAAAGTAATAATAGCTACTAACAGGCTTCCTGAGAATAATTTAAATAAATAAGTAGATAATATTTTTAATAATGTATGCCCAGCTGTTATATTTGCAAATAGACGTACTCCTAATGATACTGCTCTAGCTAAATAAGAAATTAATTCAATTAAAACTAATAAAGATAGGGTCAGCGTATATAACAACTGCCCTCAGAACCGTACGAGATAGTTTCCCATCATACGGCTCGCCACATTGATACGAGTCCAATATAGAAAGAACGTTATGAACATATATAAATTTAAATAGTTGTAAGGAGTCCTCCCTAAGGGGAGAGAGATAATGGGTCCTACGGAGCTGTTACCAGTAGGTGGTTACTATTAATAGTGACAGCATTCGGTCATTTTTCTTAGATCTACGTAGTTTAGCACTCCCTGATTGTATAATTTCTGATGATCTTACCATAGTGGAACCTGCTTTTTCATTAGAGCTCTTTTAAAATCAGCAAAGGAGATATTATTACCTTTCCTAAATTTAGTTCTAACGTTCTTAACCGATCTGATATGATGCTTTTCTAAATCTCGGGTTGAACCTCAGATTGCGCAGACTTTGTAAAAAGACGATTTTGTTAATTTTCTCTTGCCTCCCCCCAAAATGGAAATGGGGGCCAGCTTTAGCCCTAAGCTCAAAAGCAACATAGGTTATCCTGTTCCCTGTCCTTGTTCTTATTTTTACTTGTGCATTTTATTATGAAAAAGCAAATGTTAACATCCGAATAAAAAGAATAGTCGGTCCCTCTTTATCCTTAGGCATCATGGGGGTAAAAATAAAAGCTTGCTTGTGAGGTACCTTTTGCCTCCTGTGCTTGTTCTTATTTTTATCCTTATCAGGATCACAGAAAAATACAAACGAATTTAAGTTTTGTTCTTATATTTACTGTTGCATTTTTTTCTGAACAAGCAAATGTTAAAATCAGAATAAAAACCTGAAGGTCACAAGCAAAGGTGTAAGCAAGGGCAAATGTGGCCAAAGCCAAACTCAACAGCCCGTTCGCATACGAGACCAATGGGCCATTGCTGTTCGTTAGAATCCGTAGGAGGGGGAAGGTTTTAAATTTGATCTGAAATATTAAGATAAAAACAACAGCCACAGGTGGCTATAATTCTAACGAACAGCTGCAAAAGGGGACCGGGGAGTGGTGCTGTTTGTACTCAAGCAAGGCAACAGGGGCCCTGACTGGGTGTATTCTAACGAAAGAAAAGGTATTAATATAAAACTTAAAACAATAGCATTTGTCTTATGGGCCCTGACGGGGGGCCAGGATAAAAAGCAAAGGTATTAAGATAAAAATTTAAACAATCAAATGCAAAAGGCAGAAGGGGGGTGTTTGTGTTAAGA
>WNFT01000026.1_pt1 | contig 85219 bp, 83 predicted proteins | sample 5400191 | NCBI WGS metagenome assembly WNFT01 (sample SAMN13153359, study PRJNA577476) | soil metagenome | isolation source: 80 cm saprolite under Madrone tree | place: USA:California | collected 2016-06-14 | reverse complement strand
TCCACGTACTTGAAGCAGAACTCCGAGATCGCGGGAATGTTCGAGCGGAAGACGAGCACGGCAGCGCCGGCCGGCGAGATGTCGTCGGTCGATACTTTGTCGCCGAGCTTGATCAGGACAGGCGCCTCGAGCGCCTCGCCCACGGGCTCGCCGAGCGGCACCGGCTTGATGTTCGGCCCGCGCAGGATCTCGCCTCCGCCGTCGGGCTCGACGAACCCCGCCGTCGAGGACGCGAAGCGGGGCGGGAGCGTCACCGCCGGCGGCGGGCCGAGCGTGCGCGGGTCCGTGATGACGCCGGTGAGCGCGGAGGCCGCGGCCACGACCGACGAGCAGAGGTAGACTTCGTCGTCCTTCACGCCGCTCCGCCCCGAGAAGTTCCGGTTGAAGGCGCGGAGGCTCTTGGCGCCGGCGGCCGGCACGTGGCCGATGCCGGCGCACGCGCCGCAGCTGGACTCGGAGACGATGGCTCCCGCGCCGAGGAGGTCGGCGAGGAGCCCCTCGCGGGCCATCGTCTCGAGGATCTTGTGGCTGCCCGGGAAAAGAACGAACGAGATCGATGGGTGGACGCGGCGGCCGCGGATCACCTCCGTGACCGACGCCATGTCGTGCCACGAGCCGTTCGTGCACGAGCCGACCATCACCTGCTCGACCGCCGTTCCGGCGACCTCCTCGACCGGCACCACGCGGTCGGGCGAGCCCGGCAGCGCGACGAGGGGGGTGAGCGCGGAGAGATCGAGCTCGATCTGTGCGTCGTAGGTCGCATCCTCATCGGGCGCGGCCGGGCGCCAGTCCTCGCCGCGGCCCAGACGCGTGAGAAACGAGCGCGTCACCTCGTCCGACGGGAACACGCTTGTCGTTAATCCAAGCTCGGCGCCCATGTTGGCGATGGTCATGCGCTGAGCCGCGAGGAGGGTCCGGAGGCCGGGGCCGCCGTACTCGAAGATCTTGCCGCTCCCGCCGCGGACGGTGAGGCGCCGCAGCAACTCGAGGATCACGTCCTTCGCGGTCACCCAGGGCTGGAGCGCGCCCGTGAGGTGGACGCGGACGATCTGCGGCATTTGGAAGAAGTACGGGCCGCCGCCCAGCGCCACCGCCACGTCGAGTCCGCCCGCGCCGATCGCGAGCATCCCCGCCGCGCCGCAGAGCGGCGTGTGACTGTCCGTGCCGAGGAGCGTCTGGCCCGGGATGGAGAAGCTCTCCATGTGCACCTGGTGGCAGATACCGTTGCCGGGCTTCGAGAAGACGGCGCCGTAGCGCCGCGAGACGGCCTGCATATAGCGGTGGTCGTCGGAGTTGCGCGAGTCTACCTGGTACACGTTGTGGTCGGCGTAGCTCACGATGCGGCCCGGCACGGCGCGCGGGAAGCCCATCGCCTCGAACTGGAGCCAGGACATCGTGCCGTTGGTGTCGGTCAGGAGCACCTGGTCGACGGCGATGCCGATCTCCTCGCCGGCCTCCGCCTTGCCGGCGACGAGGTGGCTCTCGATCAGCTTCCGCGTGAGGCTCTGGCCGATTAGTTCGACTGGGGGGGAGCGAGCGCCGCTCCTCCCCCAGACCCCCCCACCGCTTCGAACGGTGTTCTCATCGTCTGTCGAGCGGCATCCACGCGCGTCGGCCAGGGCCGATGTAGTCGCCGCGCGGCCGGATCAGTCGGTTGTCGTCGAGTTGCTCGATGATGTTCGCCGTCCAGCCCGCGATGCGGCCGGCGGCGATCACCGGCGTGAAGAGATCGACGGGGATCCCCAGCGAGTAGAAGAGCGGCGCCGAGTAGAAGTCGACGTTCGGGATGAGTTTCTTCGCCTCGTTGATGCGCGCGTGGAGCTTCACCGCCATCTCGTACCACTTGAACTGGCCGGACTGGCGGCATGCCTCCTCGGCCATCCCCTTGAGGATCGCGGCGCGCGGGTCGCCCGCCTTGTAGACGCGGTGGCCCATGCCCATGAACCGGCGCTTCTCGGCGATCGCCTTCTCGGTGAAGGCGTCGACCCGGGCGACCTCACCGATCTCCATCAGCGTCCGCATGACCGCCTCACCGGCGCCACCGTGCAGCGGCCCCTTCAGCGCGCCGACGCCACCGGCAACCGCCGAGTGCATGTCGGACTGCGTCGAGACGATCACGCGCGTCGTGAAGGTGGAGGCGTTCAGCTCGTGCTCGGCGTAGAGCGTGAGGCTCGCGTCGAAGGCCTTGGCGACAATTGCGCTGGGCCGCTTGCCCGTGAGCATGTAGAGGAAGTTGGCGGCGTGCGAGAGGTCGGGCGCCGGGCGGATCGGCTCCTGGCCGCTCCGGACTCGATGATGCGCGCAGATCGCCGTCGCCATCTGGCTCGTGAGCCGGACCGATTTCCGGAGATTCGCCTCGTGCGAGTTGTCGGTCGTGTCCGGATCGCTCATGCCGAGCATCGCCACCGCGGCCTGCAGCACGCGCATCGGGTCGGTCGCCTTCGGCATGAGCCGGAAGGTTTGGACGAGGTCGCTGGGGATCTCGCGCGCCGCGATGAGCGCGAGTGTGGTCTTGTCGAGCTGCGCCGTGTTCGGGAGATCGCCGTGCCAGAGGAGGTGGCAGACTTCCTCGAAGCTCGCCCGGCGTGCCAGATCTTCGATGTCGTAGCCGCCGTAGGCGAGGCGGCCGTTCTTGCCGTCGAGGTCGCAGAGCTTCGTCTCGGCGGCGACGACCCCCTCGAGCCCGCGGATGAGCTGGCTGCCTTCCTGGTCCATGGTCGTGCCTCTTGAAACTAGATTGCCTGGATGGTAGCAGGATTCCCGGCGAACGCCCACCCATCCGCGCCGGCACTCCCAGATTGCGAAGCGGGGAAGGGTAGGCTACCGTTCGCCAAGCGTGGTCGCGATGTCGCTGACGCTCGCGCCGATGGAGCCTACGGGCAGGCGGCTGGAGGTGTGGCTGAGGGGATCCGACTCTCCGGAATCGGAATGAGTATCTACGTCGAGATTCTCATCCGCGCCCCGATGGACGCACTCTGGGCGCACACACAGACGCCAGAGCTCCACGAGCGGTGGGATCTCCGCTTTTCTGAAATTGCGTACGTCCCCAGGAGCATCGAGACCGAACCTCAGCGTTTCCGCTACGCCACACGCATCGGGTTTGGACTCGAGGTCGCCGGCGAAGGCGAGAGCGTCGGCCAGCGGGACCTGGCGAACGGCAGCCGTTCTTCCGCTCTGAAGTTCAGCTCTGCCGATCGCCGCTCCATCATTCGCGAAGGCAGTGGTTATTGGAAGTACATTCCGACCGCGGACGGCATTCGATTCCTCACGTGGTACGAGTATCGTACGCGCTTTGGTGCTCTTGGCGCGCTGTTCGATCGACTCGTCTTCCAGCCTTTGATAGGGTGGGCAACCGCCTGGAGCTTCGATCGCCTCCGTCTCTGGCTCGAGGAGGGCGTTGATCCGACCCTTGCCATGCGGCAGACGCTCGTCCACGGCATGGCACGCGTCGGCCTCGCCCTGATCTTCGCGTATCACGGCCTTGTGCCCAAGCTGCTCCGCCCCCACGCGGACGAGGTCGCTATGCTCCGCGACGTCGGTGTCGCCGCCGAGAGCACCGGGATCGTGTTGACGATGCTGGGTATTGTTGAATTCCTACTCGCGTTCTGCTTGCTGCGCTTCTGGCGCCGCCGCTGGCCGCCAATGCTGTGCCTTGGCGCGATGTTGGTGGCAGCTGTCGGCGTGGCCGTGAGCTCTCCCCGATTCCTCGGTGCCGCGTTCAATCCGGTTTCGTTGAATCTGGCGGTCGCGTGTCTCGGCGCGATCGATCTGATGGTGCTTAGCGGACTTCCCTCGGCGGCCCGCTGTCGTCGACGACCGGTCTCCGAGGCAGCATGACCTCCATCTACCAGCGCGTCCTCGGCTCGGACTTTGGCCGTTTGCATCCGCAGATCCAGCGGCGGTTTGGCTTCGCAAGCACCGACAACCTCGCTTCGATCGGCCGTGGCCTCATGGAAGAGGTCTGGAAGGGCCGGTTCTACACGGTGCCGTTCCTCTACGTCGGCACGTGGCGCCGCATCATGTTCCCCGAAACAGGACGCAATATCCCGTTCACGATTGAGAATTATGCGTTTGTCGACCGGTTCGGTCGTGAGACGGTTTCCTGGATTCGCACGTTCGAGTCTCGTCGCACGCGCCGGTTCGACGCGTACATGATCTACAGCGAAGCACGCGGCCGCGTCGTCGACTATCTCGGATCGCACGAGCACTTGGCTGTCGACATCGATCTGTCAGTGGATCAGCAGGGTGGGGTTCGCCTCCGTTCGGGTGCACAACGCTTCTACGAGGGGCCCGTGGGCTTCAACTTTCCAATGCTCTTCAGTGGTATTGCGGACGTGCGCGAGTGGTACGACGAGAAGGCGCAGCGCTTTCGCATTGCCGTCGACGTACGCAACACGACTTGGGGGCCGCTGTTCGGCTATCGTGGAAGCTTCGACGTGGAGTGGCGGAAGGTCCGAGCTGGAGAAGTACCCATCCACATCCTGCCGCGCCGCCAGGAGCGTCGAGAGTAAACGCGATCGCTGAGCCATGCCGCCGCGCGGCAACATGGGTCTCGGCTCACCGCTAGGCCGAGCGGGTGCATGCACGGGCACGGTCCAGGACGTCAGGGTTGTGACCCCTGCTCAGGGAGAGCGGAGCAGCTGGACGAGCGGCGCCCGTAGCCGCCGCGGCGTCACACGGCTGATCTCCACCTCGTCGGCGCCCACGAAGACACCCAGCGAGCCCAGCGTCTCCGTCACACCGGCAAGCGCCTGATCCTGATCCACGCGGCCCCACCCGGACGGCGGCACGCCGGCCGCCGCGAACCACGGCTCGAAGTGCACGTGGCGGATCTCCAGGCGTCGCTCGGCGCGATGGGCCTTGGCGTCGACGCGGCCGATGAGGTGGCCGTGATGAAGGATCGGCAGCGTGTAGTAGCCGTGCACCCGCTTGGGCCCGGGCGTGTAGACCTCGATGCGGTAGTCGAATCCGAACAGGCGCGCCACCCGGTCGCGATGCCACATCAAGGAATCGAACGGTGAAAGCAGCGTCGTCCCGAGCGATGGCGCGGGCGCGCGTCCGGCGCGGGCCAACGCGGGCAGGTCGCTCGTGAGCGCGAGCCAGCGGCCGGGCGCACCCTCGATCTCGATCTCCCGGATCTCGCCTCGCTCGAGCATGCCGCGGAGCGCGGCGCGGCGGGCGCCCGGCTTGAAGCGGGGGAACGTGAGATAGCGGGCCAGATCGAGCTCGGTCGCCGCGCCCATGGCGCGCAGCGAGCGTTCGACGTGCCAGCGCTGGAACTCCTCGGACGAGACCGGCTCGATCGCGAGCGCGTCCGGCATGGCGCGCTCCAGGAGGTCGTAGCGCTTCTGGAAGTGCTGACGCGAGTGGATCGTGAGGGCGCCGGTCATCCACAGATGGTGGAGCGCGTGCTGGACGGGCCGCCACGACCACCACCCGCCGCCGCCGGCCGGGCGCCGCCCCTCGAAGTCGGCGTTGCCCATGGGTCCGTTGGCCCGCACGGCCGCCTGGACCGTGCTCAACACCTTTGCGTTCCGGCGTAACCAGCCCGACCAGCCCGTGTGCCGGCTGCGATAGTCGAGCATGGCGCGCCGCCACCACGGCAGCGTCGACGTCGGCACGAGGCACGCGGCATGCGCCCAGTACTCGAAGAGGAGCCGGCGACGATAGACCAGCCGGTCGAGCCACGCGCGGTCGTACGGGCCGAAGCGGGTCCACAATGTCAGGTAGTGCGCGCGGTCGAGGACGTTGATGGAATCGAGCTGGAGCCCGCCCACGTCCTCGACGAAGCGGCGCAAGCGCCCTGGCGTCAGCGCGACCGCGCGGGGACGGGCGAGGTGCTGTCGCTCCAGGAAGAGCGTGGCGGCGGCGCGCAAAGGAAGCGGGCGTGACATCCGGAAGGAGACTACCATCTCGGCCCAAGGAGGGCCTTGCGATGCGCCGGAAAGAGAGCAACGGACCGCTCAGCGTCCGGGCGATCGCCGGAACTCACGTCGTGCTGCTCGGCATGAATCTGCCCGAGCAACAATGTCCAGGGCTGCTGGGCTTCGCCCTCCGACGTCATGACCACACGGAGGGGGAGGTCTACTGGCTGCGCGGGTACAAAACGTTCGCGAGCGTCGAGCCGCATCCGGCCGTGGGCGTCTTGTACACGACGCGCCAGCACCCGATTCAAGGCTTCGGCTGGTCTGATTTCTCGGCCAAGCCCGGCTACGACTACACCTACGAGATCGTGGCGCTCCGCGGAACGCCGACCCAGCCCAAGGAATCGGAGAAGGTCGAGGTGAAGGTGCGGACCGAGACGGCGAAAATGCCGGGAAGCATGCACCACGTGCACTTCAACCGCGGGGCCGCGGCCTCGCAGGAGTACACCCGGCGGTTCGGCGACAAGCGGCCGGAAGACGTGGGGCCGGCGGCGTTCGACTGGCTCTCGCGCGGGGCGGCCGAGGCGATCCGCGATTTCATCGCGCGGGCCACCGGCCCAGGCTGGGGGCTGAGGGTCGGCGCCTACGAATTCACCGATGAGCACGTGCTCGGCGCTCTCAAGGACGCGTGGGCGAAGCGCAAGGCGGACGTGAAGATCCTCTATCACGCGGTGAACGACGCCCAGAAGACGAAGAACGAAGCGGCGATCAAGACGTTCGGCCTGGGCGCGGTCTGCGACAAGCGCAAGGCCAAGGGGCTCAAGCTCTCGCACAACAAGATCATCGTTCTGACGAAGGGCGGCGTGGCGCAGGCGGTGCTGACGGGATCGACCAACTTCAGCGAGGGCGGGATCTACGGCCACAGCAACGAGGTGCACATCTCCGAGGACAATCGCATCGCCGCGCAGTACCTGCGGCTCTGGAACGAGCTGAAGAAAAACGAGGACAAGAACGTGATCGCGCCGATTCTCGAGGGCCGGACGCCGCTTCCACCCGACCCGCCGAAGCCGGGCACCATGGCGCTCTTCAGCCCGCGTCCCGACCTGAAGGCGCTCGAGTGGTATGCCAAACGGGCGAAGGAAGCGAACGACGCGCTGTTCATGACCTTCGCGTTCGGCATGAACGTCCTGTTCCAGGACGCGTACCGCAACGGCAAGGCGCGGCTACGCTACGCGCTGATGGAGAAGATGAGCGGGCCGACCAAGACCGAGGCGCAGCGCAAGGCCAACGAAGCGAAGATCATCGCGCTGCGCAAGATGGAGCCGAACAAGTTCGCCATCGGGGCGTACCTGAGCAAGGGCGCGTTCGACCGCTGGCTGGCCGAGCGGCTCACCGGACTGAACGTCAACGTGCGCTACCTGCACACCAAGTACATGCTCGTCGATCCGCTCGGCACGAGCCCGCTGGTGGTCAGCGGATCGGCGAACTTCAGCGAGGCGTCCACCCAGGACAACGACGAGAACATGCTGATCATCCGCGGCGAGCCGCGGGTCGCGGACATCTACATCGGCGAGTTCATGCGGCTCTACCGGCACTTCGCTTTCCGCGACTGGTTGTCGCAGCATCCCAAGGCGGACGAGGCGCAGGTCTCTCATCTGGACGAGACGGACACGTGGTGGAAGGCATACTTCGGCACCTCGTTCGCGTCGCGCCAGCGGGAGTATTTCGCCGGCTAGGCCTAGGACGTCGCGACCACGTCCTCGGCGAAGGCGCGCCGCGCGTCCCAATCGTAGGGGCCGTCGCGGAAGGCGATGTTGACGCGGGCGCAGCCGGCGTCGCGGAACTTTGCGACCAGTTCCCCGCGCGTCCTTCGGGGTGCCGCGCAGCCAGCCCGAGCGCTCGTCGCCCCGCGGGCCCCAGTGGTTGCGGAAGATCTCTTCCCTGCGAGCGAGCCCTTGGCGTCGGCCCCCATGGAGAAGCCCGGGTTGACGGTGCGCCGAATCGTCCTCGGGTCGCGCTTCTCGGTCTCGCACCACTGGTCCAGCACCCGGCTCTTGTGAATCCACTCGTCCGGGCCGAGGTAGGGCGCGTTCCGGCCGTCCGCGTATTTGGCCGCCGCGCGCAGCGTGCGCTTCTCGCCCCGTCCGCCGATCCAGATGGACACGCGCGGCTGCAGGGGCTTGGGGACGTTCGGCGCGCCCTCGAGCCGGAAGTGTTTGCCCTGGAAGTTCGCGCGGCGCCCTCGGGGTCGAAGAGCAGGCGCAGGCATTGCGCGTACTCCTCGAGCATGTCCTCGCGGACGCCGGTGCGCGGAAACTCGAAGCCGAACGCTGTCGCCTCGACGTCGTGCCAGCCGGCGCCGATGCCGCAGTCGACGCGGCCGCCGGAGAGATGGTCGATCGTCGTCAGCGACTTCGCGTGGAGCCCGGGGTTGCGGTAGGCGACGCAGTACACGAGCGCCCCGAGGCGGACGCGCCGCGTCTCCACCGCGGCCGCCGTCAGCGTGGGATCGCCTCGTAGGCGTCGGCGAACTTCCACAGCGCCCGAACGTCATCGCCATGTGGAAGTCTCCTTGGTGAGTTCCGAGACGTTCCGTCAATCGCGGCACCGTGTCAAGGGTGATAGGCTACCGGATCATGGTGGACACGCTCCTGCCACGAGGCGCGAGCTACGAGGACGTCTACGCCCGCTTCCGCTGGACGGTCCCGCCCGCGTACAACATCGCGGTCGACGCCTGCGACCGTCACGCCGGCGACCGCTCCCGCGTGGCCCTCGTCTACGAGGATGACGCGGGGAGAATCAGCGAGCACACTTTCGCCGAATTCTGTGCGCGCTCGAACCAGCTCGCGCGTGTCTTCGCGGGATTCGGGATCGAGCGCGGGGATCGCGTCGGGATCGTGCTCCCGCAGCGGCCGGAGACGGCCGTCGCCCATCTCGCCGCCTACAAGCTCGGCGCCGTCGCCCTGCCGCTCTCGACGCTCTTCGGCCCGGAGGCGCTCGAGTACCGGCTACGCGACGCCGGCGCCAAGGTCGTGGTGACTGACGGCGAGAACGTCGAGCGCGTGCTGGCCGTGGCCAAAGGGCTCCCGGCGCTCGCGCGCGTGGTGTGCGTCGATCACGCCGACGCCGATGGCGTGGTGGAGTACGCGAAGGCGATCGAGGGCGTCCCCGATTCCTTTGATCCCGTGGCGACGGCGGCGGAGGACCCCGCGATCCTGATCTACACCTCCGGGACGACGGGGCCGCCGAAGGGGGCGCTTCACGCCCATCGCGTGCTCCTCGGTCATTTGCCGGCGATCGAGTTCTATCACGAGTACTTTCCCAGGCCCGGCGACCGTCACTGGAGCCCGGCCGACTGGGCGTGGGCCGGCGGCCTCCTCGACGTGCTGCTCCCGAGCTGGCACTACGGCGTGACGGTCGTCGCTCACCGGCCGAAGAAGTTCGACGCCGAGCGCGCCTTCGACGTCCTCGCCCGCCACAAGGTGCGCAACACGTTCCTCGTGCCGACCATGCTGAAGATGATGCGGTCGGTCGGCGACCCGCGCGGACGCTGGAAGCTCGAGCTGCGCTCGATGTTCACGGGCGGTGAGGCGGTCGGCGAAGAGGTGATCCGCTGGGCGCGCGAGGCGCTCGGCGTCACGCCCCACGAAGGGTTCGGTCAGACCGAGGTGAACCTCGTGCTCGGCAACTGCTCGATGCTGATGCCGGTGAAGCCCGGGTCGATGGGGCGCCCGATTCCCGGCCACGTCGTGGACGTGGTGAACGAGGCGGGCGGGTCCGTCCCCATCGGCGAGGTCGGTGAGGTGGTCGTGCGCCGGCCCGATCCCGTGATGTTCTTGCGCTACTGGAACAACGACAGGGCCACGCGCGAGAAGTTCGTGGGCGACTGGGCGCTCACCGGCGATCTGGCCCGGAAGGACGCGGACGGCTACTTCTGGTTCGTCGGCCGCAAGGACGACGTCATCTCCAGCGGCGGCTATCGCATCGGCCCGAGCGAGATCGAGGACTGCCTGCAGGGCCATCCGGCCGTCGCGCTCGCCGCGGCGATCGGGGCGCCCGATCCCGTGCGCGGTGAGGTGGTCAAGGCGTTCGTCCAGCTCCTCCCCGGGGGCACCGGCACGCCCGAGCTGGCGCGCGAGCTCCAGGCCCACGTGCGCACACGTTTGTCGGCGCACGAGTACCCCCGCGAGATAGAATTCATCGAGGCCCTGCCCGTGACGACGACGGGCAAGGTGAAGCGCGCCGACCTGCGGCAGCTCGAGCGCCAGCGGCGAGGACGGGAGACCTGAGATGGCCTACGACTACAAGGAGCACTTCGGCGAGATCACGCTGACCCAGGACCTGACGACACTGCCGGAAGAGCGCACCTGGCGTCTCGCGGCGCCCGAGCGGGAACCGGAGCCGCACCAGATCGTGCTCTACCTCGGCTGCAACGTGCTCCGCACCTCGCACATGGTGCGCACCGTCACGGCGATTTTCGACCGGCTCGGGCTCGACTACGTGGCCGTGGGAGGTCCCACCTATTGCTGCGGCATCGTCCACCACCGGAACGGCGACACGGCGGCGTCCGGTGGGATGAACAAGCGCACCGTCGAGCTGTTCCAGCGTTACCAGCCCGAGGAAGTCGTGATGTGGTGCCCGTCGTGCATGTACTTCTACGACGAGATCCAGAAATTCCCGTGGCCGTTCCCCGTGCGCCATACGACGCAGTTCCTGGCCGACCGTCTTCCGGCGCTCGAATTCACGCATCGAGTCGATGCGCCCGTCGCGCTCCACTACCACTCCCAGAGCGAGCCGCGCCGGCGCGAAGGCGCTGCGGCCCGCCGGCTGCTCGAGGCCGTGCCCGGGCTCCGCTACGTCGAGGTCGAGCCGGAGCCGCGGTTCGGGCGCCTCTGTACTGCCGACGTCCAGGCCCAGCTCGGCCAGGACGTCTGGGATGGGCTGATCCGCGACGAGATCGGCCGGGCGCGCGCCGGCGGCGCCGAGATCCTCGCGACGGTCTACCACGGCTGCCAGCGGCTCGTCTGCGGTTTCGAGACGGAGGGCGCGATCACCATCGAGCACTACCTCTCGGTCTTCGCGCGGGCGCTCGGGATCGAGTTCGAGGACCGGTTCAAGAAGTTTCGCCTCTGGCAAGACCCGGAGCGTGTGCTGGCCGAGGCGACGCCGTGCCAGACCGCGAATCACGTGGACCCCGTGCGCGCGCGGGAGCTGGTCGAGAAGACGTTCGGCCGGATCGTCGCCGCACCGGGCGCGGGCAACGCGGCGGCCTCCTAGCCGCGCTGTCGCGCTGGCGAAACCGTCGTGGAGATCGGGCTCTTCACCGAGTTCGAATGGCGCCCGGGCGTCGACGAGGCCCAGGCCTTCGACGACTCGTTCGCCCGGGTGATGGCCGCCGAGGACCTGGGCTACGACGCCGTGTGGCTGGCCGAGCTGCACTTCCAGAAGGAGCGCTCGGTCCTCTCCTCGCCTCTCGTCGTCGGCGCGGCGATCGCCGGGCGGACGAAGCGCGTGAGGATCGGTTTCGCCGTCCAGGTGTTGCCCCTCATCCATCCCCTGCGCCTCGCCGAGGACGTCGCGACGCTCGATCACTTGAGCAAAGGACGACTCGACTTCGGTGTGGGCCGAAGCGGGCTCCCCAGCCACTACACGGGCTTCAACATCCCGTACGAAGAAAGCCAGGAGCGGTTCGACGAGACGCTCGAAATCCTCCTGCGGGCGTGGACCGAGGAGCGGTTCACCTACGAGGGCAAGTACTTCCAGTTCCACGACGTGTGCGCGGTCCCCAAACCGTACCAGAAACCGCATCCGCCGCTCCGCGTCGCGGCGACGTCCGAGGAGTCGTATGCGGCCGTCGGACGCCGGGGGCTGCCGATCTTCCTGGCGGTGCGGACGTCGAGCATCAGCGAGCTCGAGCGTTACGTCGGCGCCTACCACGCCGCCTGGCGTGAAGCCGGCCACGCCGGGCGCGGCGAGGTCGGCGTGATCCTGCCGGTCTACGTCGCCGACTCGGAGCGCCGCGCGCGGGAGGAGACCGAGGCCAGCGCGATGCACTTCTATCGCTCGGTCGGCGAGGCGCTCCTCACCGGGCCGCGATTGGCGGTCGGTGAGCGGCTCCGGCGCATGAGCTTCGACGAGGTCTTGAAAGATTTCGCCGTCTACGGCACGCCCGAACGCATCGTCGAGCGACTCGAAGACCTGCGGGAGGCCCTCGGCTTCACGAAGCTCGCCGTCTGGATGAACGTCGGCTCGCGCATCCCGCCCGAGCGCGTGCTGGCCTCCATGCGGCTGTTCGCGGAGCGCGTCGCCCCGCGGCTCGTGTGATTCCGGCCCCTCGTTGGGGCCGGAAGCCGGCTCACGCGAACGAGGGATCGATCCTCACGTCGACGAGGTGCGGACCGCCGCTCGCGAGCGCCTTGCCGACCGCCGGGCCGATGTCCGACGTCTTCTCGACGCGCGTGCCCGGAACGCCGAGCGAGCGGGCCAGGCCCACGAAGTCGATCAACGGCTTGTCGAGGTCCATCGCGACGTAGCGGTCGTCCTCGGCTGAGAAGCCCTTCAGCGCCTTCGTCCGCTGCTTGAGGATCCGGTACGACGTGTTGTTGAAGATCACGTAGACCACCGCCAGCGACTCACGCGCCGCGGTCCAGAGCGCTTGATTCGTGTACATCGAGCTGCCGTCGCCGACCAGCGCGACCACCGGGCGCTTCGGCAGTGCCAGCTTCACGCCGAGCGCCGCCGGCAGCCCCCAGCCGATGCCGCCGCCCCGCAGCCCGAAAAAGCTCTTCGAGTCGGCGCACTTGAAGAAGTGGCGGATGCCCTGCGAGGACGAGATCGCCTCGTCGACGATCACCGCGTCGGCGGGCGTGACTTTCGCAACCTCGTGCATGAGTGTCAGCGGCGAGATCGGCACGCGCGAGGCCTCGGCCTCCGCGCGCTTTGCCAGCTCGGCGCGCTCGGCGGCGAAGGCGGCGGTGACCGCCTCTTTGCGCTTGGCCGCCTGCGGGTGGCCGTTCTGGCCGGTGTTGCGACGAATCGCCTCGGAGATCTCGGGCAGCGTTGCCTTCGGCTCGCCGAAGATCGCGACCTCCGCCGGGTAGTTCTTGCCGAGCTCCCACGGATTCACGTCGAGGTGCACGACCGTCAGCCCCGGCGGCATCGGATCGACGTCGTCGGGCAACGAGAGCGTGAAGAGGTCACCGCCCACCGAGAAGAGCAGGTCGTGGCGCATCAGCAGCGCCCTGATAGGCGGGCCGATGCGCGGCATCGAGCCCGCGTAGAGCGGATGGGTGAACGGGAAGCTGCACGTGCTCGCCACGCCTTCGGTGATCACGGGCGCCCCGATCAGCTCCGCCAGCTCGGCAAGCTCGGCGAGGGCGTCGCCGTGGGCGACCGCGTCACCCGCGATGATCACCGGGTTCTGAGCCTTCGCGAGCAGCTCGGCCGCGCGCGCGACCGCCGAGCGGTCGCCGACGATGCCCGGCGCGACGCGCGTCGGCGCACCGAGATCCAGGTCGCGCTCGGCGTTCAGCACATCGACCGGCAGCGAGAGGAAGACGGGCCCGCTCGGATGGGCAAACGCGGTCTTGATCGCGCGGTGCACGATGCGCGGCAGGTCCTCGAGTCGGCGCGCCTCGGTCGACCACTTCACCAGCGGCGCGGCCATCGGAGGAAGATCCGACCAGAGGATCGGCTCCGTCACGTTGAACCCCTGGTCGTGCTGGCCCGCGGTGAGGAGCATCGGCGCGCCCGACTTGCTCGCGTCGTAGAGCATGCCCATCGCGTTGCCGAGCCCCGGTGAGACGTGCACGTTGACGGCCGCCAGCCCGCCGCTCGCCTGGGCGTAGGCGTCCGCCATCGCAATCGCGACCGCCTCCTGCAGCGCGAGCACGTAGTGGATGCCGGGCTCGCGCGCGAGCCCGTCCATGAGCGGCAGCTCGGTGGTGCCGGGGTTGCCGAACATGACCGAGACGCCTTCCTGCCTGAGGATCTGGAGGAACGCTTGCTTGCCGGTGATGTATGCCATAGGGGGCAGATGATAAGCTCTCCTGCGTGTCAGTTCCAGATGCACCGCTGCTGCGCGCCGCCCGCCGGCAGCCGACCTCGTACACGCCCGTGTGGCTCATGCGACAGGCCGGGCGTTACATGCCTGAATATCGCGCGATGCGCGAGCGGTACGGGTTCCTCGAGCTCGCTCGCAACCCGGAGGCGGCGGCGGAGGTCACGCTCCAGCCCGTCGAGCGTCTCGGCGTCGACGCGGCGATCCTCTTCGCCGATATCCTCCTGATCGTCGAGCCGCTCGGCGTCGGACTCGAGTTCGCGAAGGGTGAGGGGCCGGTGATCCATCGCCCGGTCCGAAGCGAGGAGGCGATCACGCGACTCGACCGCATCGACGTCGAGTCCGCGGTGCCGTTCGTGTTCGAGACCGTGCGCCGCGTGAAGCGAGCGCTGGGCGGGCAGGTGCCGCTGATCGGCTTCGCGGGCGCGCCGTTCACGGTGGCGTCATACGTCGTCGAGGGCGGCCCGTCGCGCGACTATCTGCACACCAAGCGACTCATGTACGAGGAGCCCGAGGGCTGGAGCCGTCTCATGGGGATCCTCGTCGACGGAACCGCGCGCTATCTCAACGGCCAGATCGCCGCCGGCGCCGACGCGGTGCAGATCTTCGACTCGTGGGTCGGCGTGCTCGGGCCCGACGACTACCGCACCTTCGTGCTGCCGTACACGCGCGCGCTGATCCGTGCGCTGACGCCGGGAACGCCGGTCATCCACTTCGGAACCGGCACCGCGTCGCTCCTGCCCTCGATGCGCGCGGCGGGCGGCGCCGTGATCGGCCTGGACTGGCGGGTGGACCTCGACGCGGGCTGGGCGGCCGTGGGCCACGACGTTGCCGTGCAGGGCAATCTCGACCCGGCGGTGCTCCTTTCGAAGCCCGCGTACATCCGCCAGCGTGTGAAGGACATCCTCGACCGCGCCGCCGGCCGCCCGGGCCACATCTTCAACCTCGGCCACGGGATCCTTCCGCAGACGCCGGTCGAGCACGCCCGAGCGCTGGTCGAGATGGTTCACGAGCTCTCCGACCGGCGATGAGCGCCGTCGACTCGGTGCTGCTCGTCGCCTTCGGGGGCCCGACGGCGCGGCACGAGATCCGGCCGTTTCTCGAGATCGTCACACGCGGGCGCGGTATTCCCGCGGGCCGCCTCGAAGAGGTCGCGCATCACTACGAGCAGATGCCGGGCGGCCGCTCGCCGCTCGCCGAGCTCACGTTCGCCCAGGCCCGCGGGCTCGAGCAGGCGCTCGCCCAGGCCGGGCCCGCGCTGCCCGTGTTCGTCGGAATGAGGAACTGGCATCCGTTCCTGCACGAGACGCTCGCCGAGATGGCGGGCAAAGGAGCGCGGCGCGCGCTCGGCATCATCCTCTCGCCGCTCCGCACCGAGGCCTCGTGGGAGCGCTACATGCAAGACGTGGCCGAGGCGCGGGCCCGCGTCGCGCGCGCGCCCGAGGTCGGCTTCGCGCCGGCGTGGTTCGAATACCCGCGCTTCGTCGCCGCGGTCGCCGACCGTACGCGGGCAGCGCTCGGGGAGATTCCAGAAGACGCGCGGGCGTCGACGCCACTGGTCTTCACGGCGCACAGCGTGCCGGTCGCGATGGCCGAGGCCTCGCCCTACGTGTCGGACTTGACTGCGGCGGCGCGTGCCGTCGCGAGGCGCCTCGGCCACGCTCGCTGGTCGGTCGCTTACCAGAGCCGGAGTGGAAGCCCACGCGAGTCGTGGCTCGAGCCGGACGTGACCTCCGTGCTCCGGCGCCTCGCGGCCGACGGCGAGCGCCACGCCGTCGTCGTGCCGATCGGCTTCGTGTGCGATCACGTCGAGGTGCTGTACGACCTCGACGTCCAGGCCCGTCGGGTGGCCGCCGCCGCTGGCCTCAGCCTTCATCGCGCGGCGGCTGTGAACGATCATCCCGAGTTCATCGCGATGCTGGCGGAGCTGGTCCGCGGCATTCACGGCAGTGCGAGGTGAGATCGGCTGCCGGTCGAGCCGAGCGGTGACATGGCTCGGCTGAAGCTCGTCGTCGTCGGCGGGGGCATCACCGGGCTCGCGGCGGCGCACCGCGCCGTCGAGCTCGCGCGCGAGCGGTCCACGGCGCTGGACCTCACGCTGATCGAAGCGCGCGCCGGGCTCGGGGGCACCATCGCGACCGAGCGCGCCGGCGGGTTCCTGATAGAGGCGGGTCCCGACTCGTTCCTGTCGGAGAAGCCGTGGGCCCTGGCGCTGTGTCGGCGTCTAGGCGTGGAGGACCGGCTCGTCCGGACGGACGATCGCTTCCGGAAGGTGTTCGTGTGGCGCGCCGGGCGCCTCCACCCCCTGCCGGACGGGTTCCAGCTCCTGGCCCCGACCAAGCTCGGTCCGTTCATCACGTCAGGGCTCTTCTCCTGGCCGGGCAAGCTCCGGATGGCCCTCGACCTCCTCCTGCCGCGGGGCGTGTCCGACGACGAAAGCCTCGGCGCGTTCGTTCGCCGGCGGCTCGGCCGCGAGGCGCTCGAGCGCGTCGCCCAGCCGCTGGTCGCCGGCATCTACACGGCCGATCCTGACGATCTCTCGCTGGCGGCGACCATGCCGCGCTTCCGCGAGCTCGAGCGGCGCGAGCGGTCCGTCGTCCTGGGCCTCTGGCGGGCGAACCGCAAGGCGCCGCAGGCGGGAACGAGCGGAGCGCGGTGGAGCCTCTTCGTGACGTTTCAGAACGGTATGGAGGAGCTCGTCACCACGCTCGCGTCGCGGCTTCCACCGGGCACCGCGCTGCTCAAGCACCGCGTGGACGGGATCGAGCGCCACGGTCACGGCTGGCGCGTCCTCAGTGCCGAAGGTGCCGCGGTGGAGGCCGATCGGGTCATCGTCGCGGCCGAGGCGTACACCACCGGCCGACTGCTGCGGTACGTCGATCCGGCGCTCGCGACCTTGCTCGGCGAGATTCCGTATGCTTCCTCGGCGACGGTGACGCTGGGTTACCGCCGCGGAGACGTGCCGAATCCGCTCGACGGCTTCGGCTTCGTCGTCCCGCGCACCGAGCGCCGCGCCGTGCTGGCCTGCACGTTCTCGAGCGTGAAGTATCCGGGTCGCGCGCCCGAGGGGCACGCGCTGCTCCGGTGCTTCGTGGGCGGCGCGCTGAACGAGGGCATTCTCCAGTCGGACGACGGCGCGCTGGTCGCGGGCACGCGGGACGAGCTACGCCAGGCGCTCGGGGTCACCGCCGAGCCCGTCCTGACGCGCGTCTCTCGCTGGCCCAAGGCGATGCCGCAGTACCACGTCGGCCACGGGGGCCGTGTCGAGACGATCGAGCGGTGCGCCGCCGCGATCCCGGGCCTGCATCTGGCCGGCGGTGCCTTTCGGGGCGTCGGGATCGCGGACTGCGTGAGATCGGGCGAGGCCGCCGCCGAGCGAGCCCTCGGCAGCCAGTCGCCGGCGTCAGACCGTCTCGATCGTCCCGAGCCGGCGTAGCTCCTCGATCCGCTCCCGGGAGTAACCCAGCACCTCGCCGAGGACTGCGCGCGTGTGCTCGCCGACGCGGTACGGCGCCGCTCCGCGCGGCGCCACGGGCCGGTGGTCGACGTGAAAGGGCACGGCCGTGATCCGCACGGCGCCGCGCCCGGGGTGGTGGATGACCGGGAACGCCTGACGCTCGGCCAGGTGCGGGTGAGCGACAACCTCGGCGGGCGAGAGCACGGCGGCGGCGGGAACCCGCGCCGCCGTGAGCGCCGCCACCGCCTCCTCGACCGTCTTGAAGCGGTCGAGCCACTCGCAAATGACCGGGTGCAGCTCAGCCCAGTGCTCCCGGCGTGCCGCCGGCGTGGCGAAGCGCGCGTCCGCCGCCAGCTCGGGCCGGTCCATCATCGCCACGAGCCGCGCCCAGAGCTGCGGCGCCCCGACCGTCTGCATCGCCACGTGGCGGCCGCCGATCCCGTGGACGACCATGCCCGGGCGCGGGCCGGGATACTCCGCGCCCGCGTTCAGCATGCCGCCGTAGTTGATGTCCTCGGCGGCGACGAGGCACTCGAGCATCGAGACGTCGAGGTGCCCGCCCTTGCCCGTCCGCGTTCGCCGCCAGAGCGCGGCCAGGATGGCGCCGAACGCGTGCGTGCCCGCCAGCACGTCGGCCGCCTGGAGATATCCGGGCCGTGGCGCCGGGTCGTCCTGCTGCTCGAGATGCATCACGCCCGACATGGCGTTGACGATGTGGTGGAACGCGGGCTGCAGGCTCAGAGGCCCGGTCTGGCCGAAGCCGGAGATCGAGCAGTAGACGAGATCGGGCCGGACGGCGGTGAGCGTGGCGTAGTCGCAGCCGAGCTTCGCGACGACTCCCGGCAGGAAGTTCTCGACCACGACGTCGGCGGCGTGCGCGAGATCCAGCACGACCTCGCGCGCCTTGGGATGCGCGAGGTCGAGCGCGAGGCTCGACTTGCCGGCGTTGATCCGGATAAAGTACGTGGCCTGGTCGGTGCGCCCCTCCTCGATCTGGACGTGGCCCCGTCGCGTGTCGTCTCCTTCGCCCGGGCGTTCCACCTTGATCACACGCGCGCCCAGGTCGGCGAGCAGGCGCGTGCAGTAGGGGCCGGCCAGCACGCGCGTGAAATCGAGCACGGTGAGACCGGCGAGAAGCGCGTCGTCAGAAGCGGGCATGCGATCTCCTTCCTTCACGTGTTTCAAGCTCGCCTTCGCGCAGTCGGTCCATTAGTCTAGCAGGGCGTTCGATCGGAGCGAGAGGAGGACCCGGCATGCGGATGCTCGAGACGTGGCGGCAGATCACGGCGCGCGCCGTCGAGGTGGGCGTCGATGCTTGAGGCCGTGACGATGAAAGAGATCGACGCGATCTTCGCGGTGACCGACGCTCTCGGCATTCACCGGGAGTCGCTGGTGATCCCGCTCGGCCCCGCCGCGCCCGGGCGCGTCCGCCGCCTGCCGAGCGGAAAGCTCGAGATCACGGTGGACGCCAACCGTCCGATCGACGAGTGGGTGACCGAGCTTCCGCGGCTCATCGCCGCCGCCCAGGGGACGTGAGCTGACGGCAGGGCTCAAGCGCGAGCTGGGCGTCCTGTCGCTGGCGGCGGTCGTCTTCTTCAACGTGAGCGGCGGGCCCTACGGCGTCGAGGACACGGTTGCCTCCTTCGGCCCGGGACTGGCGCTGCTCCTGCTGGTGCTGACCCCGGTGTTCTGGAGCCTGCCCGTCGCGCTCGTGATGGCCGAGCTCGCCGCGGCCATGCCGGACGAAGGCGGCTACGTGACGTGGACGCGCCGCGCCTTCGGGCCCTACTGGGCGTTTCAAGTCGGCTGGTGGAGCTGGCTCGACAGCTTCGTGGACGTTGCCGTCTATCCGGCGCTGTTCGTGGAATACGTCAAATTCTGGTGGCCGGGCATGACGTCGACGGAGCGTTGGCTCCTGGCCCTCGCCTTCATCGTGCTGCTCACGGGTCTGAACCTCGCCGGTGTCCGACCCACGGGACGCGCCGCCGTCGTGCTCGCGATCGCGGCGCTCCTGCCGATCGCCGCTCTCACGATCGCCGGGGTCGCGGCAGCGCGCGGGGCACCGTGGACGCCGTTCGCTCTCGAGGACCGGCCCCTCGGCGCGGGGCTCGGCGTGGGCCTCGCCGTCGTGATGTGGAATTACTCGGGATGGGACACGCCCGCGACCGTGCTCGGCGAGACGCGCGCGCCCGAGCGGACCTTCCGCGCCGCGCTCTTCCTGGCGCTGCCCGTGATCGGCCTGGCGTACGTCCTGCCGGTCGGCGCCGCGCTGGCGGGCGGCACCGTCGAGTGGAGCTTTTGGACCACGGGCGCCCTCCCCGAGATCGCGCGATCGGTCGGCGGCGACTGGCTCGGTCACGCCGTCGCTCTCGGCGCTGTCGTGAGCAGCGCCGGACTCTTCATGTCGCTCGTGCTGACCAACTCGCGTCTGCCGTACGTCCTGGCCCGCGAGCGCGCGCTGCCCGCGTGGCTCGCCGCAGTAAATCCGCGGTTCGGGACACCCTGGGCCGCGATCATCGTCTCGGCGGCGTGCTACGCGGCCTTCGCCGTCTTCTCGTTCAAGGAGCTGATCGTCCTGAACATCTGGCTCTACTCGATCACGCTACTGATCGAGCTGGCGGCATTTGTGAGGTTGCGGGCGACCGAGCCGGCGATGAACCGCCCGTGGCGGGTGCCCGGCGGCCCTGCGGGCGCGGCCGTCGTCGTCGTGTGCCCCGCGCTCTTCGCCCTCGGCGCGATGGTGACCGCGGGATGGGGCAACACGGTCGCCGGCGTGGCGGCGGCGCTCACGGGGCCGCTGGCGTACCGCGTGCTCGGCGGACGCGCGACGCTGGCCCGGGAGGGCCGGGCATGAACGGCGTGGTGAACAGCGTGGCGTACGCGGGCGGCCTCCGGATCGGGGAGGTAGCGATCCCCGATATCAGCGAGGTCCTGAAGCAGCCGGGCCGGTTCGTCTGGATCGGGCTCCACGAGCCGGACGACGCAGTGCTCGCGGAGGTCCAGCAGGAGTTCGCGCTCCACGACCTCGCCGTCGAGGACGCGGCCCGCGCCCGCCAGCGGCCGAAGCTCGAGCGCTACGGCGATTCGCTCTTCGTCGTCCTGCGCACCGCCCACCTCGATTCCACCACCGGCGGGATCGAATTCGGGGAGACGCACCTCTTCGTCGGGGTCGAACTACATCGTCTCGGTCCGGCACGGGCCCTCGCTGCCCTATGTCGAGGTGCGCTCGCGCTGCGAGGCGAACCCGGAGCTGCTGGCCAAGGGGCCCGGCTTCGTCTTGTACGCGCTCATGGACTTCATCGTGGACCAGTACTTCCCGGTCGTCGATGCGTTCGAGGACAAGCTGGAGACGCTCGAGGACAACATCTTCAGACAGACCCTCACCCGGGAGACCATCGAGCGGATCTACGGGCTCAAGCGCGACCTCCTCGAGGTGAAGCGAGCGGTCGTCCCGCTGGTCGACATGTGCAACCGGCTCGTGCGCGCCGACGTCGCGGTGGTTCCCGAGGCCGCCCGCGTCGACTTCCGCGATGTCTACGACCACGCGATCCGGATCAACGAGATGATCGACACGCTGCGGGAGCTCCTGACGACCGCGCTGGAGGCGAACCTCTCGCTGATCTCGGTCTCCCAGAACGAGGACATGAAGCGGCTGGCGGGTTGGGCGGCGATCATCGCAGTGCCGACGATGATCGCGGGAGTCTACGGCATGAACTTCAAATTCATGCCCGAGCTCGAGTGGCCATTTGGCTACCCGGTGGTGATGGGCATCATGTTCGGGGCCTGCGGGTTTCTCTACTACCGCTTCAAGCGCTCCGGCTGGCTCTGAGCCGGCTCAGCGTCGGGTCCGCGCCCGGCTCGACCCAAGGTTCTCCTCGATGACGGCGGCCAGGCAATCGAGGGACGCCAGTGAGTAGACGTAGGTTTTCCAGTCGACGGCGACGTGGTCCTCCCGCTCGCCGGGGCGCGTCATCGGAAAGATCTCGACCGAGACATTGGGGCCCGGCGCCGAGCAACCGCCGGCGCACCCCTCGCGCAGCCGCACGCGCTCGTCGAGCCCCCGCTCGGCGACGAGCTCTTGCAGATGGGGCCCGATCGCCGCCGCGTTCAGCCTGACGGACCGTCCGCCACGCGCGATCGGCAACGCCACGCTGCCCGGCTCACGCGGGCACACGGTGATCACGAGCCGGCGGGGCGTCACGTGCGCGCCCGCGTCGCGGCGAGCCGTGCCGCGGCGACGACGGGCTCCTCGGCGGGCCGGTGCCAGCGCGCCCGGAGCCCGGCGCGGGCGACGGCGCGTATCGTCCCGGCGCGGAACCACGGATCGTCGAGCACGCTTCCGGCCCAGCTTGCATCCACCGGCTGCGGAAGCTTCAGCGTCCGCGCGACCTCGAGGGCGCGTGCCGCGAGATGGCGCTGGCCTTCCGCCACGATTCGCCGTGCGCGCCGGTCGCCACGGCGAGCGCGCGCGAGCACGCGCGGCGCCAAGGCGGCAATTGTCTTGACCGGGTCCGGCGCGTGGACAGCCCGGAGCGTGGACAGGAGGCGTCCATCGCGGACCGCCTCCCTGAGCCACTCGCGGCCGAGCCAGAAGCCGGAGCCCTCGTCGCCGACGAGCGGTCCGAGACCCCCGGCGCGCGCCCAGCGGCTCCGCGCGTCCCAACCAACGATGATCGATCCGGTGCCCGACAGCAGAAGCACGCCCGGCCGCTGTCCGAGCGCGCCCAGCAGCGCGGCTTGCGCGTCGGAGATGACGCGCACGCGGCCCGCGAGCGCTCGCAGCCGGCGCGCGAGTGCTTGTCGCTCGCGGACGGTCCAGAGTCCCCGCGAGGCCACGACAAGCGACGCGACGCGCCGTCGGCTCCACCGGCGACGCCGCCACACGACGTGCAATACCGACGCGAGCTTCTGCAAATCTCGGTCGGCGGGAACCACGACCGTCGGAACGCGGCGCGTGCCGGTCCAGACGGCGATGCGGACCCACGTTCCGCCGACGTCGGCGCCGACGCACACCGGCTTCCGCCGAGCCTCGTGTCGAACCGCGGACGGGATTGCCACTCTGTCCATTATGAGCCTCCGGGCAGTGATCCGAAGGGTTCTGAAATGACGCGCTTTCCGCTTATTCAGGCCCTGGCACAACTGATGCTGAAATAGGGGCCGGAGGATCTGGTCATGGGCAAGACACTCGCAGCCTGGATCATGGTGGCCGGTGCGGTCGCGGCGCCCGCGATGGGCCCGCGAGAGACCGTGGAGTCGGCGGTCGGCCGCGTGGTCACGCTGCTGCAAGACGGCGATACTGTGAAAACCGAGTCGACGGCACGGCACGCGGCGGATCGGCGTACCGAGATCCGGAGGCTCGCGCGTGAGCTCTTCGATTTCGAGGAAGTGACCCGGCGTACGCTCTCCCGCCACTGGGCCGCACGCTCTGCCGATGAGCGGGCCGAGTTCGTGGCGCTCTTCACCGACCTGCTCGAGCGCTCCTACGTCACCCGGGTCGAGGCGTACGCGGGCGAGAACATCGCGTACTTCGGGGAAGCGGTCGACGCGAGCTACGCCACGGTGCGGTCGAAGATCCTCACGGATCGCCGCAGCGAGATCGCGCTCGATTACCGGCTCCACCTTCGTGACGGTCGGTGGCGCGTCTACGATCTGCAGATCGACGGCGTGAGCTTCGTCTCGACCTATCGCAGCCAGTTCGACCGAATCATCCAGGCAGAATCCTACGCGGCGCTCGTCGAGCGCATGCGCAAGAAGAGCTTCGAGGCCACCGTGGCCGAGCGCGGAGGCAAGAAGCTCTAGCCGGAGCGGGGGCGCTGGGCGGGGTCCCGCCCCGCCCAGCGCCCCCGTCACAGTCTTCGAGAGTCGAAGGCCCGTCCCGCTGCTCGCATCGATCGACTCGCCGCTCGGCTCGCTTTCCGCATCGTTCGTCACCGACGTCTACCGGCCCCTTCTTGCCCGCGGACGGTCCGAACGCCACTACCTCCGCGTGTCGCGCGTGGCCATGCTCGCGTTTGGAATCGTGCTCGGCCTGCTCGCGTGGGCGTTCTCGCTGGTGACCGGTCAGATGCTGTGGGTCGTCTTCAAGGTCGCCGGTGTCACGAGCAGGGTCAGGTTCATCAGGGCCATCACGATCATCGCCGCCACGTTCGCCCCGTCGGCGACCCGGCGTGTCGTCAGCAGCCCGAGCAGGAACACGCCGAGGAGCGAGCCGAACGTCATCTCTCCGAGATGAAGGTGCTCACCTTCGGATCGTCGTGGCTGGTGGTCCTCGGGACCATCGGGACGATGCTCCTGGCCCTCATCTTCTCCGCGGCCGCCCGCCGGGGCTCCCCCCGACCGAGGTAACACCCGGACCGAGGCCGAGGATCCATCCCTCCACGACGCGCGCGTGGTCCGGGGGCTCCGGCACCGCGTCGTCGAGCACGAGCTTCGCGAGCGCGATGCAGGCAGTCGTCGCGTCGAAGGGGTCCTCACCGGACCTCGAGTGTCCGAAGCCCCCGCGCAGGAGGCCCCCGACCGCGTCGAGATCGATGCGGGCGTCGGTCTCGACGCCGCGGAGCAGCGCGCCCCCGCAGGCGGCGCGCGCCGCCGGATCCGACTTGCGGGCGACCGTGACCCCGAGCGTCCGGAGGAGGAACGCCGGGTACATTTCGGCGATGACCGGGCGGCCCGAGACGGCCAGCTCCATCAGCGGCCCATCGAACGGCCAGAGCGCCACGCGGTCGAGCCGCGGCGTGATGATATCGCGCCAGACGCAGGCGGCCGATCGGCCCACCTGCCGCGGGCCGACCAGCCAGAACATTGGCCCCGCGCCCGTCTGCCGGTCGCATTCGCGGGGCGCGAACGCCGCGTCCCCGAGCGCCTTCCGGAGGTCGTCGCGGGAGGTCCCTTTCAGCGCCCGGAGCGGATAGAAGGGGCGCTCGGTCGTGATGTCCTCGGCCCGGGCGGCGAACTCGTAGAAGTGACGGAACCGGCCGGCGCCGAAGGCGCCAAGCGCCTCGCGGAACGAGCGAAGGCCGGCTATCATCGCGTACGTGCGCGAGACGCCGATGGGACAGTCAAACGCGACGAGTGCGCCGTCGGGCAACTCGAGAGCGCCGACGTCCTCTACCGGCCGCGGCGGGGCCAGGACGTAGCGGCCGCGACGCAGCACCGCCCGGCACAGCTGGCGTTTGGCCGGCGTCGAGCCCCAGTCGATCGCCAGGATTTCGGCGGGCGGCTGCGGAAGACGGCTCACGCGTGGAGGAGACGAGCGACGACCGCGTCGAGCTGGCACTTCCTGAACCCGTAGGCGGTGAGGCCCAGCACACCCGGAGCCAGCAGGGCCGCGTCGTACGGGTCGCGAAGGACCACGACGGCCAGCGCGCGCGCTCGCGTCTGGAGATCGGCGAGCAGCTTCGCGTTCGACGAATAGAGGTGGGCGTCGAACAGGAATAGCACGATCGCGTCGGATGCCTCGGCCAGGGCAACGGCGCCAGCGATCTCCGGGTCGGTCGGCTCGATCCCGACCACGTACGTCACGGGCGCGACGCCCGCCCGCCCGAACGCATCGGCGACGTAGGCCGTCTCGGCGGCAACCTCGGGCTCGATCGTGATCCGCGACGCCAGATCCGAGAAACGTGGGAACACGACGCCGACACGCCCGTTCAGCGCGCGCCGCAGATCGGGACGCCCGGGCGTCAGGACGGTGACGGAGCGGGTCGCGATCGCTCGCGCGAGCGGTCCCGCATCAGGCTCCGGCGCGGGCGGACCTCCCTCGAAGCGAGTGGCGCGCCGCTCGCGAAGGCGACGCACTCGCTCGGCCGCGGCCTCGAGGTCGCGGATCGGAAGCACGCCGGAGCGGTACGCATCGACGAGGGCGCGAGCCGCGGCGCGCTGAGCCGGTTCCGTGTGGCAGACGAGGAGGAGATCGTGGCCGGCCGCGGCCGTCCTCACGACCGCCTCGCCGATCGGGCACGTCTCGCCGATGGCGCCCATCTCGAGGTCATCCGAGACGATGACGCCCGAGAACCCCACTTCGTCGCGCAGGCAGTCGTGGACTATGCGCCGCGAGAACGTCGCCGGAACGCGCGTCGTGTCGAGGTTCGGGTAGACGGGGTGGCTCGTCATCAGACACTCGATGCCTTCCTCGACGGCGGCGAGAAAGGGCGGGAGGTGCGTCGCGCGCATCTCGGCCCAGGTCGAGTCGATCGTGGGCAATCGAAGATGGGCGTCGAGCGGCGAGTGGCCCTTGCCTGGGAAGTGCTTGGCGCACGCCGAGAGGCCGCCCTTCTGCATTCCCTTGATTCGCGCGACGCCGAAGCGGGTGACCACGGTCGGGTCCTTGCCGTACGAGCGGATCCCGATGTTCGGGCTGTAGCGCTCCGTGAGGACGTCGAGCACGGGCGCGAAGTTCACGTCCACTCCGAGCCGCCGCAGCTCGCGCGCCTCGAAGAGGCCCTGGCGAAAGGCGAACGCCTCGTCGCCCGCGGTCCCGGTCGCGAGGTTGTCGGGGAAAATCGTCGTGGCGCGACCCAGCATGACGATGCGGCCGCCCTCGTGATCGGTGGCGACGAGCAAGCGCCGGCCAAGGGTCGACTCGAGGTCGCGCAGGAGGCGGCCGTGCTGGTCCGGCGTCTCGAAGTTCCGCCGGTACAGGATGAGCCCGGCGGCGCGCGTGTCGCGGAAAAGACGGACGTCCGCATCGGTGAGTCTGGGGCCGGACAGGCCGAACATCAGCCGTTCGCCGACGAGCGTCTCGAGAGTACTCACATTGCGATTATAGGCTGCGGTCGGCTCGCGACTGCGACCTGCTGGAGGCGCTCACTGTCAGGCGGCTGACACCGATGTGCCGACGCGACGCCGCCAACGCCAACCGGCGCCTATAAATTCCCTGAGTTTCGATCCACTCGGTTCTGGCACGGCGGCTGCACTTGCTGGCCATGGAAGACTGACGAAGGGAAAAACCTGATGCGTCCTTGGCTCGTCGCGTTCGCCATCGGGACCGTCGCACCGGGCCTAGCAGTCGGATCGGCTGCGCTGGCCCAGACGAGCTCGAAGACTTTCGGCGCGCCCACGGGTGCGTTCGACAAGCTGTCGGTTGGGAATCAGAAGGTCGCCGCCTCGCTGTACGAGGCCCAGAATGCTGCAACGTTCGCGACGGGCACTACCCGGCCGACGTCGACCGCCCGGCCCCTCACGCTGGACGAGATCGTAGCGAGAAGGCAAACCGGTCAGGGTTGGGGGCAGGTCTTCAGGGACATGAAGGCGCAGGGGCTCGTGCAGGAGAAAAGTCTCGGCCAGGTGGTCAGCAAGTACAGCCTGTCCACCGGTCCCGGTCACGACGAAAACGTGAGCGGTAATGGCAAAGGGGGCAAATGATGGACAAGAGCTGGAATCCCTGGAAGGTGACGGCACTCGTCCTCGCTCTCGTCATGGCAACGGCCCTCGTCACCGGGCTCGTCGTCGCCAACTGGTCGGGGTCGAGCCTGGAATCGGAGCCGAGGATCGCGGCGGGAATCCGCCCGGCCCAGCCCGCGCGGGCCACCACTGTCAAGCCGTCGACGCCTCAGGTGGTACAGGCGGTGCCGGCGACCCCGGCGGTCCCGACGCAGGAGGCCGTCGACGCCTGTAATCGGTACGCCGCCTCGCAAGTCGGCGAGCAGAACAAGACGCAGGAGGTCGTGAAGGACGCCGCGCTCGGGGCGGTGGTCGGCGCGGCCGTCGGCGCCGCGGGCGGCGCGGTGGCCGGAGGCGGGAAGGGCGCGGGCAAGGGCGCCGCGATCGGCGGCATCGTGGGCGCCGGAGGCGGCACGCTCTACGGGCTCAACGAAAACAAGCAGCACGACGAGCACTACCGAGCGGCGTACTCGAGCTGCATGCGCTCGCGCGGCTATACGGCAGGATGATCCGCTCCACGCGCCTCGCATGGGCGTGAGGAGGTTGTCATGAGGCTCATTACAAGCGTGCTGGCCTGCGCAGTGCTCGCCATATCGGCGCTGTCCGCCTTCGCAGCGGACGATTCGAAGGTGAAGGCCGCGACCCGGCAGGTCGAGACCGGCGCGAAGAAGATCGGCGACGGCAAGATCGGCGAGGGCGTCGAGCAAACGGCCAAGGGTATCGGCAACTCTGTCGTCGAGGGAGCGAAGTACAGCGGGGAAAAGATCAAGGAGGGCGGAAAGGCCGCCGAGCCGAAAGCCAAGAGCGCCTGGGGAAGCGTACGTGACGGCGCCGTGGACTTCGGCCACAGCGTGAGGAACTTCTTCTCGAGCGTTCTTGGGAGCTAGCGGTACAGCAGATAGGGAGCGCGGCGCCGCTTCCAGCGCTCGAGATCGCGCTGCCACGCACGCTCGATCGCTGCAAGCGGCGTCCCATCTTCGATCGCCCGTCGAATCGTGTCGGTCCCGCACAGGATGTCGATCGGCAGGCGCCGCGTCTCGAACTCGTAGGGCGGCCGGCGCCACGCGAACCCTCGCGGCGCCAGTCGGCGCGCGATCGCGATCTCGGCTAGCCCCGTCAGGAACGGCTTGAAGCGCGTCGCGTCGGTCACGTGAACCTGAACGCCTTCGCAGAGTCGTCCCGCCCACTTCTGAAACGTCGGCAGAAAGCGCGCGGGACGAAAGCGCACGCCGGGTAGCCGCTCGCGCTCGAGTGCAGCCGCGTACCGGTGCGCCTCGAGGTAGGGCGCCCCGATCCACTCGAAAGGCCGCGTCGTGCCACGGCCCTCCGACAGATTCGTGCCCTCGATGAGACAGCCGCCCGAATAGACGCGCGCGGTGTCCGGCGTCGGCATGTTGGGCGAAGGCGGCACCCACGGAAGCCCGGTGTCCTCCCAGAGCATCGCGCGGCGCCAGCCCCTCATCGGCACGACGGTGAGCCTGCAGCCGATGGCATGCTGCTCGTTGAGATAGCCCGCCAGCTCTCCGATCGTCATGCCGTGGCGGACGGCCAGAGGATAGAGGCCGACGAAGGACGAGAAGGCGGGGTCCGCCACGTTGCCCTCGACGAGCACGCCGCCGAGCGGGTTGGGCCGGTCGAGCACGACGACCCGCATCCCGATGCGCGCGCACGCGCGCATGGCGAGCGCCAAGGTCCAGACGAACGTGTAGTAACGGGAGCCGACGTCCTGCAGGTCCACGACGAGCGCGTCGACTCCCCGCAGCATGGCGGCCGTGGGCTCGCGGTGCGCACCGTAGAGACTCCACACCGGCAGGGCCGTGGCGGGATCGCGGGCGCCGGCGACTCGGACGTGATCCTGGGGTGCGCCCCACAGCCCGTGCTCTGGCGCCAGGAGCGCCAGGAGTTTCACCGCTCGAAGATCGCCCAGGAGGGCGGTCGCGTGCTCGTAGCGCCGGTCGATCGACGCCTGATGCGCGAGCAGCGCAATCCGCCGGCGGCGCAGGAGCGCCGGCCGCCGGCGGATGAGCACGTCGAGACCTGATTCGACGCGAGGCATTCGGTCCGATAGTAGTAGCATGCGGGCGTGCCGGCCTCGCGAATCCGCTATGCGCGCCTTGCCACCGAGCGCTCGAACCCGAGAAGCCGCGCCCTCGACCGCATGACGCCGCGAGAGATCGCGGCGCTGATGAACCGTGAGGACCGCCGCGCGGTGCTCGCCGTGGGGCGCGCGCAGCCCCAGATCGCCGCCGCGGTGGACATGATCGTCGCCGCCCTCCGTGACGGCGGCCGCCTGGTCTTCGTCGGGGCGGGCACGAGCGGGCGCCTCGGCGTGCTCGAGGCGGCCGAGTGTCCCCCGACGTTCGGCACGCCGCGTCGGCTCGTGCAGGCGATCATCGCGGGTGGGCGCGGCGCCGTGTTCCGCTCGCGCGAGGGCGCCGAGGACGACGCTGCCGCCGCCCGGCGCGCTGTGCGCGCACGGGTCCGCCGAGGCGACGTCGTCGTGGGGATCTCCGCCAGTGGCGTGACGCCGTTCGTGAGCGCGGCGCTCACGGCGGCGAGGAGGCGGGGCGCAAAAACCGTGCTCGTCGCCTGTAACGCCGAAGGTGCTTTCCGCCCGCCGCGGGCGACCCATGTCCAGGTTGTACCCGCCACGGGAGCCGAGGTGCTAGCGGGCTCGACCCGCCTCAAGGCCGGCACCGCCACCAAGCTCGTCCTGAACACTCTGACGACCGCGAGTATGACGGGGCTCGGCCGAGTTTACGGCAACCGGATGGTCGACCTCCAGCCGCGCTCGGCCAAGCTCCGCGACCGGGCGTTGCGGCTCGTCGCCGACCTGGCCGGAGTCTCGCGCAGCCGGGCCCGGGCGGCGCTCAAGGCGTCGCGTGGCCGGGTGCGCGTGGCGATCGTGATGGCGCGGAGCGGGCTGAACGCGACGGAGGCGTCTCGTGCTCTCGGGGATGCGGGCGGATCGCTACGGGTGGCGCTTCAGAAGTTTCGACGGAAGTAGCGGGCGCGAATCCGGACAGGCTCGAGCTTGAGCGCGAAGAGCAGCCAGCCGAAGGGGAGGACGATCGCGGCGACGGTAAGCCAGAAGGTGCTGCTCCTCCAGAATTCGCTCTCCCTTATCCTGTCCATGCCCTTCGTCTAAGCAACGCGGGTGCCATCCGATGATAGGCCTATAAGTAACTGAAATAATTGTCGTAAAAGAAGTCCAAAACGAGAATATTCCGGAAGAAAGTGGCAATTCTTTTATCAGAGGGCTGGAGTTTTTCTTCCCTGTCTGCGCGCGCGGGATCGCGCCGCGCCTCACTCGGACATGCCCGGCGCTCCCCGGGCCCGACCTGCTTGAAGCTTTCGTCGATCGGGAAGCTCTCGTCATCGATACGACGGTGGAGATCCGCGTGGTCCTCGAAGACGACGGCGCGGCCGCGATGCCTGAGCAAATGCGGCGAGGCGGGCCGGACTGCTTCAGCACCGCGCCGTCCGGACTCAGATTGCCGAAGAGGCTCACGGTGCCGCCCTCCCCGGCCGGCGGTATCGCGAGAGGACGGATGACGTCTTCGTCAGCGCCTCGCCGTACAGAAGCGGCAGCAGCTCCCTGAGCACCGCGGGGAGGCCGCCCGCGTAGAAGAAGTCTTCCCATCAGGTACTTCCCCGACGGCCGGAGATTCACGAGGAACGGCGTCGTCTTCGACAGCTCATCGAATCGCGTGAGGGGCAAAATCCTTCGGGGTCGCTCCGCCCGAACCAGTTGCGGCTTCTGAGCTGGTGTGCTGTCATGTGTGCTTCCGGGGCACCGACTATAGATCGAGGGGGACTTCATGCGGCTCGACGGCAAGGTCGCGGTCGTGACGGGCGGAGGCAGCGGTATCGGCCGCGGCATCGTGCTGGCGATGGCGCGCGAGGGCGCCGACGTCGCTATCCCCGACATCCAGGTGCTGAACGCGGAGAAGGTTGCCGGTGAGGTCAAGGGACTCGGCCGCAAGGTCCTGGCCATGAAGACCGACGTCACCAGCGCCGCCGACGTCAAGACGATGGTCGACCGCACGCGCGAGACGTTCGGCAAGATCGACATTCTCGTCAACAACGCGGGCGCCGCGGGACCTCCGGGCATGCCGTTCACGAACAACACCGAGGACGACTGGGACCGCACCTTCACGGTCAACACGAAATCGGTTTTCCTGACCTGCAAGGCGATCACCCCGTATTTCATCGAGCGGAAGGCGGGCCGCATCGTCAACATCGCCTCGATCGCGGGGCCCATCTCGGCGCCGACGATGCCGCCCTACAGCGTGGCCAAGATGGGCGTGATCACGCTCACGCGTATCATCGCCAAGGAGCTGGCGCCGCACGGGATCACCGTGAACGCGATCTGTCCGGGCGTCCTCTGGACGGACTTCTGGCAGAAGCTCGCCGCCCACCTGGCCGAGACGAACCCCGCCTTCAAGGGCATGACGGCGCGCCAGGTGTTCGACAAGCGCGTCGGCGACATCACGCCGATGAAGCGGGAGCAGACCCCGGAGGACATCGGCTGGGCCGCCGTCTTTCTCGCCTCCGAGGAGGCGCGCAACATCACCGGTCAGGCGCTGAACGTCGACGGCGGCGTCGTCATGCAGTAGCGGCAGCGAAAGACGAAAATATCCATGGACTTCGATTTTACCGACCGCGAAGAGGCATTCCGCAAGGAGGTCCGCGGCTGGCTCGAGGCCAACCTGCCGGATGACCTGCGTGGCCGCGCGTTCGCATCCTCGCGGGCCGACCGCGAGGAGGTCCGGAAGCTCCGCGCGTGGCAGAAACGAATGTGCGAGGCGGGCTATGTCGGGCTCGACTGGCCGCGCGAGTTCGGCGGGCGGGGTGCGACGATCATCGAGATGGTCATCCTCTACCAGGAGATGGCGCGTGCCGAGTCGCCGCAGCTCGTCAACCGCGGCGGTGTGTCGATGCTCGGCCCCACGCTCATGAAGCACGGGACCGCGGCGCAGCAGGCGCGGTTCCTGGCGAGAATCCTGACGGCCGACGAGCTCTGGTGCCAGGGATTCTCCGAGCCCAACGCGGGCTCGGACCTGGCGAATCTCCAGACGCGCGCCGTGCGGGAGGGCGATCACTTCGTCGTGAACGGTCAGAAGGTCTGGACGAGCATGGCTCACGTCGCCGACTGGTGCTTCCTGCTCGTCCGTACCGACCCGGCGGCCGCGAAGCACAAGGGGATCAGCTTCCTGCTCGTCGACATGAGGACGCCCGGGATCACGGTGCGGCCACTTCGGCAGCTCACCGGCGAGGCCGAGTTCAACGAGGTCTTTTTCGACAACGTGCGAGTGCCGGCCGAAAACCTGGTCGGCAAGCTCAACGAGGGATGGTCCGTCGCCATCACGACGCTCGCGTACGAGCGGGACATCCTGACATTCATCCGCCACATCTCCCTGCGCAACGCGCTGCACCGACTCGTGCGCCTGGTGCAGCAGCAGAAGAAGGGCGCCGACCCGCTCATCCGGCAGAAGCTCGCTGGCCTCTGGATCGGCGAGCAGGCGCTCCAGCTCAACGGCTACCGGAGCCTCACCAACATCCTGCGCGGTGGCGCGCCGGGGCCCGAGGGTTCCACCTCGAAGCTCTTCTGGAGCCAGATCGACCAGGAGCTGGCGCACGTCGCCACCGAGGTGATCGGTCCCTACGCGCAGATCGCTCACGGCTCGTCGTGGGCGCCGGACGAGGGCCAATGGGAGTTCTACGAGCTGCTCGCGCGGGCGAGCGGGATCCGCGCCGGCACCTCCGAGATCCTCCGCAACATCCTCGCCGAGCGCGTGCTCGGGTTGCCCAAAGACTAGCGCCGTCGGCGCCCCCCGTCGTCTATGAGGAGCTTGACCCATGAGTGACCTGCTCTACGAGGTGAAGGACAAAGTCGCGACGATTACCCTGAACCGGCCTGACAAGCTGAACGCGTTCACGCGCGACATGATCGACGCGTGGGCGAAGGCGCTCACCGCGGCCCAGCAGGACGACAGCGTCAACGTCGTCGTCGTCACGGGCACCGGGCGCGCGTTCTGCTCGGGCGGGGACGTCGGCCGCATGCGGGAGGGAGAGCCGAGCGCGCTCGACGGCAAGAACAGCCTCTGGGAGGGCGTCCACCGGGTGCCGAAGACGCTCGAGACGGTGGACAAACCGGTCATCGCCATGGTCAACGGACTCGCCGTCGGCGCCGGCATGGGCATGTGCGTCATGTGCGACATGCGCGTGGCCGCCGAGTCGGCCCGCTTCTCCACGGGGTACGTCCGCGTCGGCCTCGTGCCGGGCGACGGCGATACGTATTTCCTGCCGCGCCTGGTCGGCGCCGCCAAGGCGCTCGAGCTCTTGTGGACCGCGGACTTCATCGAGGCGCCGGAGGCCCACCGGCTCGGCATCGTGCAGCGCGTCGTGCCGGACGCGCAGCTGAAGGATGCCACCTACGCGCTGGCGCGCCAGATCGCCGATGGTCCCCAGATCCCGATCCGGATGATCAAGCGGCTCGTCTACCAGAGCCTTCGGCTCGACCTCCGGACGCACCTCGACCTCGTCTCCTCGCACATGTCGATCGTGCGCCAGACCGCCGACCACGCCGAGGGAGTCGCGGCGTTCAAGGAGAAGCGTCCGCCGAAGTTCCAGGGCCGCTGACGGTCGCAGTTACGTCAGGACCATCTGGGTCTGGATCGTCTGCGCGAGCAACCGACCTGCGGCGTCGGTCACGCGCGTCTGCCACACCATCGTGGTCCGGCCGCGGTGGAGCGGCGTCGCCTCGGCGCGGACCACGCCCTCGCGTCCGGCGGCGAAGAAATTGGTCTTGGACTCGATCGTCGTTGTCGAGGCGCCGGGCGGCAGGTTGAGGAACGTCGCGGTCGCTCCGACCGTGTCGGCGAACGCCATGATCGTACCTCCGTGGAGCGCGCCGCCGAGCGTTCGCAGATCGTCCCGGATCGTGAGCTCGGCCACGAGGCGATCCCTGGAGGTCTCGGTGTAGCGCATACCGAGGAGGCCGGGCAGGTACGCGCGTTGTCGCTCCGTCAGCTCGGCTGGATCAACCGTCACGAAGGCCTCCTTCGGGTTCGCTCCCTGGTGTTGCTCAGATGGGCGAGGCGCCGCGGTACTCCATCTAATAAGCGGTGATCTACGATGACACGCCGCCCGCCGTCACGACGCCGCCCTCGTCCACAACCCGCCGGTCCGTCACCACCTCGCGGCAGAGCGGGCGGAGCCGGTCGAAGGTGCGGTGATGGGTCGTCGTCGCCCGTCTCTCCCGGAGAGATCCCGCGAGGCCGACGAGCAGCGCCCCGCTGCAGACCGAGGCCAGCGGCCGCGCGTCTCCCCAACGTCCACCGAGGTGGCGTCAGCAGGGTTGGACCGAGGCCTTGTGGCGCTGGGCGAGCGCCTGATAGCCCTCGGGGTTGGCGCGCACCCAGCGCTCGGCCGGCGTGCCCGCGAGGGGCCCCCGCACCTTGGCGGGCGTGCCCAGGGCGAGCATGCCCTCGGGGATCTCGGTCTCGGGCGTCACGAGCGCTCCCGCAGCCACCATCGCCCGGGCGCCGATGCGCGCGCCGTCGAGCACAGTCGCGCCGTTGCCGATCAGGCATTCCTCGCCGAGAGACGCCGCGTGAATCGTGCAATTGTGGCCGACCGTCGAGCCGGCTCCGATCTCGGTCCCCGCGCGCGGCGTGACGTGCACGACCGCGCAGTCCTGCACGTTGGCGCCGCGGCGGACGACGATCGGGTTGAAGTCCCCGCGGAGGACGGCGTTGTACCAGACGGAGGCGCGCGCCTCGATGGTCACGTCGCCCACGATCACGGCGGTCGGCGCGATGAACGCGGTCGGATCGACGTTCGGACGCTTGCCCTCGAAGCTGAACAGTGGCATGGGCTGGACCCCCGCAGTATCCTCGAAGTGCTCACATCTTACTCGAACGCGCCCGCACCAGGAGGAGCGAATGCCGATCCCGAAGATCGCGGCCGTCGCCACCGCGACTCCGCCTCAGCGGTTCACGCAGGCGCAGCTGCTCTTGCTCGCGGGTTATCGCGACGAGGAGCGGCGAGGGTTCTTCCGGCGGAGCGACATCGAGGGCCGCCATCTCTGGATCGATCCGGCGACCTTTCGGCCGGACGAATCGGTCGACGAGCTGAACGAGCGCTTCCGCGGCGGCGCGCTGGAGCTCAGCGAATCGGCGGCGCGGCGCGCGCTCGCGGGGGCGGGCTGGAACGCGCGCGACGTGGACTTCCTCGCGACGACGACGTGCACGGGGCGTCTCACGCCGAGCCTCGACGCTCACCTCATCGCCAGGCTCGGCTGTCGCTGCGACATCCAGCGAGTTCACGTGGGTGACACCGGGTGCGCGTCGGCGATGGTGGCGCTCCAGCAGGCGTCGAACTACGTCACCGCGTTCCCCGGGCGTCGGGCGCTCGTCGTCGCCGTCGAGATCTGTTCGGCGGCTTACTTTCTGGACGACCGGCTCGAGAGCGCGGTGGCGCACGCGATCTTCGCCGACGGCGCCGGAGCTGTCGCGGTCGCGGCCGACGGCGCGGGACCCTCGATCGTCGCTCACCGCACCCTCTTCCGCCCCGAGCACCTCGGCGCGATGGGATTCGAGTATCCGGGCGGGCGGCCGCGCGTGATCCTCTCGAAGGACGTCCGTCGTATCGGCGCCACCATGATGGGCGAGATGGCCGAGATCCTGATGGCGACGCAGGGGCTCAAGCGCGAGGACATCAGCTACTGGGTCCTGCACTCCGCGGGACGGCGGGTGATCGACCGCGCCCGAGCGCTGCTGGACCTGAGCGAGGAGCAGGTCGGCCACTCGCGCTCGGTGCTGCGCCGCTACGGCAACATGTCGTCGGCGACGATCCTCTTCGTGCTGGACGAGACGCTGCGCGCCGAAGCGCCCATCTCCGGCGACTGGGCGCTGATGATCGCCCTCGGTCCCGGCTTCGCCGCCGAAGGCGCTCTCCTCCGGTGGTGACCGGCGTGTCGGAGCCACAAGTGCCTCCGGCGCCACGGACCAGAGCGCGCCTGTCGGAGCCACAAGTGCCTTTCTCAGGCCACCCTCGGTCAAAGCCGACCTCGAGGCACTCGCTACAATGAAACGCCTCGAGGGCGTGCTGGAAGTGCTCGACGGCGCGGTCGGCGCGGCAGACCTCGCGGCCACGCTCGCGGACGTCGACCGTCTCAACACGTGGTTCGGTGGCTACGCCCTGACCCTGCGCCGGATCCGTCGCCTGGCCGCGGCGGTCCCCCGGGAGCGCGTGCTGCGCGTGGTGGACGTCGGCGGCGGCTCGGCGGCGTTCGCGGTGCGCCTCGTGCGGTGGGGACGCCGGACCGGCCGCGCCGTCCGCGTCGTGGTCGTCGAGCGTGACCGGACGACACTCGCGCTCGCGCGGCAGGTCGCCGCGGCGTACCCCGAGGTGCTACTGATCCAGGGCGACGCGGCCGCGCTGCCATGCCGCCGGCGCGCTGCTGACATCGTGACGAGCAGCCTCACGCTCCATCACCTCGAGCCCGCGCAAGCCGTGGAGGGTCTCCGCGAGATGGCGGCGGCCGCCGCCATCGCCGTCGTCGTGAACGATCTCCTGCGCCGTCGTCTCTCGCTCGGCCTGGTCTGGCTCGCCACCCGTCTCTTCTGGTGTCATCCGATTTCGCGTCATGACGGACCGCTCTCCGTGCGGCGGTCCTATTCGAGAGCCGAGCTGCGGGCGCTCGCCGAGAAGGCGGGCGCGCGGCAGCTGACGATTCACGAGTATCCTGTCCTGGGTCGCATGCTGGCGATCCTCTCGTGACGACGGACGTCATCGTCGTCGGCGCCGGACCTGCCGGGGCGGCCACGGCCATCCTCCTCGCCGAGCACGGCCTCTCGGTTCGCCTCGTCGATCGCGCGCGGTTTCCACGCCCGAAAATCTGCGGCGAGTATCTGAGCCCCGAGGCGCCTCGACTGCTGGACCGGCTGGGCGCGCTCAAGGCGGTCGACGCTGTCGCGAGCCAGCTGACCGGCATGCGGATCACTGCTCCGGATGGCACGACGCTCGTCGGCACGTACCGGCCGATCGGCGCCTGGCGCCCCTATCGGGAGCACGCGATGGCGCTTCCGCGCGAGACGCTCGATGCGATCCTCGTGGACCGCGTGCGCTCGCTCCCCGTCGATTTCAGCGAGGAGGTACGCGTCACCGACGTGATCGTTTCGGGCGGCCGGGTGCTCGGCGTCGAGGCAGTCGACGGCGACCACCGTCGTCTGACGATCCGCGCACCGCTCACGATCGCCGCCGACGGCCGCGCTTCGGTCATCGCCCAGCGTCTGGGTCTCCGGCGGCCGCATCGCCTCCAGCGGATGGCGCTGGTCACATACGTCGAGGACATCGGGGATGCGGGGCGCTTCGGCGAGATCTTTGTCGATCCACCAGACTACGCGATCCTCAACCCGGTGTCGCCGGGACGCGCGAACCTCAGCGTCGTCGTGCCGATGGCCCACGCGGCGCCGTGGAGCGGGCGCCTCGACACCTTCTTCGAGGCGCGCGTGAGGCAGCTCCGGCACCTGGCCCGGCGAGTCGCCGGCGGCCGGCGGGTCGCCGCGATCCGGGCGATGGGTCCGCTCGCGTACCGGGTGGACGCGCCGCGCACCGGCGGCGTTCTCCTGGTGGGCGATGCCGCGGGCTTCTTCGACCCGTTCACGGGCGAGGGGATCTTCAACGGCCTCCGAAGCGCGGAGCTGGCCGCGGAGACCGCTGTGCGGGCACTCGGCCGGGGCGACGTCTCGGCGCAGACACTCGCGGGCTACGAGCGAGCCCGGCGTCTGGCCTTCGCGGACAAGGAGCGCGTGACGCGTGCCCTCCAGGTCGTGATCGCCCACCGTCCTCTCGCCAACCTGACGGCGCGGCTCCTCGCGCGCCGCCAGCGCCTGCTCGACCTCCTGCTCGGAGTCCTCGGCGACTTCGTGCCGCCCCGCGCGCTCGTGACGGACCTCTTCGCGCGCTGAGACGCCTGGCCAACCCCCGTCCGGACGGAGGAGAGACTCGATGAGTCCCAGCGACAACCTTCCGCGCCGTTTCGCTCGGATCTACACGGCGGCGATCACCGACGTCATGGACGAGATGGGGCTCCGGCGCCAGACGTTGCCGTCGGCGATCCAGCCACTCGCCGGCGGCATGCGGGCGGCCGGCTACGCCTTCACGGCGCGCGGGCGGCCGCACCGCGGGTCACCCCGCGAGCGTGATCAAACGCTGAAGCGCTTTCTCGCGATGCTGGGCGCGGCGCCGACCGACTCCGTCTTGGTGCTCGCCGCTCACGACAACGTCGCGGCGCACTTCGGCGAGCTCAGCGCGGAATGGTTCCGCGCCCGCAAGGTGCGCGGCGCGGTGATCGACGGCGCGACCCGCGACACCGCGTCGATCGTGCGCATGGGGTTCCCGACCTTCGTGCGCTACCGAACCCCCCAGGACTCGGTGCCGCGCTGGCGGGTAGCGGACTGGGGCCAGCCGGTGACGATCGGCGGCGTGCGGGTGAGCCTCGGTGACCTCGTCGTGGGCGATCTCGACGGCGTCGTCGTCATCCCGCGCCGCGTCGCCCACGAGGTGCTCGGGCGCTGCGAGAAGCTGGTCGGGACGGAGAACAGAGTGCGCGCGGCGGTTCGCCGAGGCATGACGCCGCTGGCCGCCTACCAGAAGTTCGGGAGCTTCTAGTCGAAGACCGACCCGCCCCAACTCCCGAGTACAGCCGGCGGGGAAGATCTACCGGGTCGGCTTCCTGGCCCCCACGACCAGTCTCGACGCGTTCCGGTCAGGGTTGGTGATCGACTAGTGTCCCGTCCGCGAAGTTCTGTTAACGATCACGCGCCACCGGAGGCGATGGGCGGGTGCGGTAGGGGGTGACGGGATCCGTTCCCGCCTCGCCCCATGCGGACGCGATGCGCCCGGATGGAGCACCAGGGTCCACGAATCTATCGGGCGCGGCGGCGGGAGGGGCGGGGCGCCGGGCGCGATGCCGGCTCTTCGTCACGCGCCTCGGCGCCGCTGATCTCGGGAAGGCCCGCCTCCTTCAACGGTTTGCCGATGTGGTCACGGATCCACTTCGCGTCCCACCACTCCAGCGGCGTGACCGACACGCCGTTGACCAGCACCTCGTAATGGAGGTGATCGCCGATCGCGAGGCCGGTCGATCCCGTGCGCGCGAGCTCCTGGCCCTTCTCGACGGCGTCCCCCACCTTCACGGCCGTGCTCGAGAGATGGGCGTAGAGCGTCTGGAGGCCCAGGCCGTGGTCGACCACGACGGTGTTGCCGTAGATCGTGAGCGGCTCGGCGAAGACGACAACGCCCTTGTTGGCGGCGGGCACGGGGGACTGCCGCGTAGACGCGAGGTCGTACCCGTAGTGGACCTGGCGGTCGATCTCACGTCCGCCGTAGACGTACGTGCGCAGCTCGGCGAAATTCGCGAACACCTTCGTGTTCCGCGGCTGCACGAAGGGCCCGTGCCAGAGCGGTTTGTCAGCCGTGGTGGCGCCGATCCGCCGCTTGGTGTCCTCGGCCTGACGCCGCAGATCGCGGTTGATGACCAGGAACCCGTCGGCGAGGGGCTCGGTCGGTGAGCGCTGCGGCAACAACTCGGGGACCTTGGCCTGGAGGAAGGCGTCTTTGATCTCGATCGTGTCGCGTGGGAACTTGCGTGGGCGAATCTCCCCGGGGATCCCGCGCGCCGCGGCGTTGCCGGCCTCATCGACCGCTCGGATCGCCAGCGGCACCGCCGGATCGAAGTCCCAGGGCAGGGCGATCAGCGCGACGCGCGCGCCTCGATCCTCCGGGCCGAAGGCGAACGAGGGGAACACGAGCGGGCCGGCGCTGACGTCGGTTCGCGCGGCGCCCGTCACCCGGAACGCGACGAGCCCGCTCCCGCCGGGCGACAGATAGCGGGTGGCGGCGAGCAGCTCGATCTTCGGCGGCGTGAGGTCGATCGTGACGGCGTAGCCGGCGATCGCGCGGTCGTCGCGCCGGAGCGGCCGCCAGAAGTCGTCGCGCGCCCACACCTCGATGGTCGCGCTGCCCTCCCGGAGCCCCAGCGCGGCACTCTCGACCACGAGGGAAATCTCCAGGCGCCGGCCGAGCGGGCCGTCCTGCTTGGCCACCGTCGTCGATTTGCCGGACTGCGCGATCCGGATCTCGACGCGCGTCACGTTGCCGCGTCGGGCCTCGAGCACGACCGTGAACGGCGTCTTCTGGCCGAGGAAGCGCGGCGGCGCGGACAGGGACTGCACACCCGGCACCGTCTGGCGCCAGCCGAGATACGACACGGAGGCGACCACGGCGAGGAGCAGCATCAGGAGGAAGAGCACCCAGACTTTCGAGCGAGACCGCTGGGGCACGGGGCGGATGATACCATGCCGGGCGACCACGAACGGGGAGGCGATCGCGCCATGAGCCCAGAGCTCGTCCTCACATCGCTCGCGCTGTTCGCGCTCGCCGGACTCTGCGAGATCGGCGGCGGATATCTCGTGTGGCTGTGGCTCCGCGAGGGGCAGAGCGCGCTTCTCGGCGCCCTCGGTGGTATGGTCCTGTTCGCCTACGGCGTCGTTCCGACCCTCCAGCCCGCGCCGTTCGGCCGCGTCTACGCGGCGTACGGAGGTGTGTTCGTCGTCCTCTCCCTGCTCTGGGGCGCGCTCGTCGGTCGAGCGATCCCCGATCGGTTCGACCTCTTCGGCGGCCTGCTGTGCCTCGCGGGTGTCGCGGTGATCATGTACTGGCCGCGCCCATGACGGCGGCGGCCCGGCTTGCTTGACACTCCGGTGGCGACCTTGACACTCCGGTGGCGACCTTGACACCCCCGGTGGCGACCTTGACACCCCCGGTGGCGACCTTGACACCCCCGGTGGCCGCTCGCTAGCATGACCCGGTGTCGACTACTGTCTGGCTCATCCCCGCCTTTCCGCTCGTCGGCACGCTCCTCAACATCTTCTTCGGCGGCGTCATCGGTCGTCGCGCGCACTGGATCGCGGTGCCGGCGCTCGCGGGATCGTTTCTCGCGTCGTGCGTGCTGTTCGCGAACGTCGTGCCCGGAGAAACGCTCACGACGACGCTCTTCGCCTGGATCGTCGCGGGCGACTTCGAGACGTCGGTGGTGGCCTACATCGATCCGCTCACCGCCGTCATGCTCCTCGTCGTCACCGGCGTGGGTGCGCTGATCCATCTGTACTCGGTCGGGTACATGCACGACGACCCGGGGTACGCGCGCTACTTCGCCTACCTGAACCTCTTCGTGTTCTCGATGACGATGCTGGTGCTCGCCGGCAATTTCCTCCTCCTGTACGTGTTCTGGGAGGCGGTCGGCCTCTGCTCGTACCTCCTGATCGGGTTCTGGTACGCGCGACCGGCCGCGGCGCAGGCGGGCAAGAAGGCGTTCATCGTCAACCGCGTCGGCGACTTCGGCTTCGGCCTCGGCATCATGTGGATTTGGAGCGCGGTGGGCACGCTCGACTACGGCGGCGTGTTCAAGGGGGCCGCCGAGCTCCCGCCGGCGACCGCGACCGGCATCGCGCTGCTCCTGTTCATGGGCGCGTGCGGCAAGTCGGCGCAGCTGCCCCTGCACACGTGGCTGCCGGACGCGATGGAAGGGCCCACCCCGGTATCGGCGCTCATCCACGCTGCGACGATGGTCACGGCCGGCGTGTACATGGTGGCGCGCAGCCGAGCGCTCTTCGAGCGCTCGGCAGTCGCGCTCGAGGTCGTCGCGTGGGTCGGGGTGGCCACGGCGCTCTTCGCCGCCACGATCGCTCTCATCCAGACCGACATCAAGCGCGTGCTCGCCTACTCCACGGTGAGCCAGCTCGGGTACATGTTCGCCGCGGTCGGGCTCGGCGCGTACGCTGCGGGGATCTTCCACCTCGTGACGCATGCCTTCTTCAAGGCGCTGCTGTTCCTCGGCGCCGGCAGCGTCATCCACGGGCTCGGCGGCGAGCAGGATCTACGGAGGATGGGCGGGCTGTCGTCGCGGATGGTGACGACGACGATCACCACGACGATCGGCGCGCTCGGCCTGGCAGGCCTGCCGGGACTGGCCGGGTTCTTCTCGAAGGACGAGATCCTCGCCGCCGCGTTCGTCAGCGGGCACCGCGGGATGTGGGCGCTCCTGCTGCTGGGCGCGTTCTTCACGGCGTTCTACACCGCGCGCATGCTGTTCCTCGCGTTCTACAGCGGCCCGCGCATGACGAAGGAAGCCGCCCACCACGTCCACGAGGCGCCGGGGGTGATGACGCTGCCGCTCGCCGTCCTGGCCGTGCTCACGGTGATCACCGGCGTGGCCCTCGGGATTCCATCAGAGCACGGCACTCGGTTCGCGCGTTTCCTCGCGCCGGTGTTCCCCGTGCACGAAGGCGGGCACGGGGGCGTCGCCGCGCTGTTGGTCCTCGTCATGGCGGTCCTCGTGTTCGCAGCGGGCGTCGCGCTCGCCTGGGTCGTGTACATGGCCGCGCCCATCCGCGCCGACGCGATCGGGCGACCGAAGACGGCCGTCCACGCGCTCCTGCTCAACGCCTACTACGTCGACGCGCTCTACGACCGGGTGATCGTGCGGCCGCTGCTCGCGCTCTCCGAGTTCCTGGCGCGCGTGTTCGATCTCCGGCTGATCGACGGGCTCGTCAACGCGCTCGGCCGCTCTGTCGTGGCGTGGGCGGCGGGGATCCGCCACCTTCAAACCGGGTACACCGTCAACTACGCGCTGACGATGCTGGCCGGCGCGGTCGCGATCCTCGCCTTCCTGCTGAGCCGATGATGAAACCACCCGCCAGCGCCCGTCTCACACGTGCGGTGCCGGCGCGCATCTTTCTCAGGCCACCCTCGGAGCTCTCCGTGCTTCCCGCACCCGATAAATGGTGCCGGTGCGCATCTTTCTCGGGCCACCCTCGGAGCTCTCCGTGCTTCCCGCACCCGAAAAATGATGCCGGTGCGCATCTTTCTCGGGCCACCCTCGGAGCTCTCCGTGCTTCCCGCACCCCATAAATGATCCCGCTCGTGTCCATGGTCACGTTTCTTCCGGGCGCGGCCGGGCTCGCCCTCCTGTTCGTCCCGCGACGGTCGGTCGCCGTTCTTCGCGTCGCATCGCTCGCGATCACCGTCGTCACATTCGTGTTCTCGCTGCCGCTCTACTTCGGATTCGACGGCGACATCACCGGCTACCAGTTCGAGGAGAACCGGCCCTGGATGCCGACGCTCGGCGCGGCGTACCACGTCGGCATCGACGGCATCAGCCTCCTGCTCGTGCTCCTCACGACCTTCCTCATGCCGCTGGCGCTCGCCTCGGCCTGGGGCGTGATCGAGGATCGGCTCAAAGAGTTCATGGCGACGATGCTGATCCTCGAAACGGGGATGCTCGGCGTCTTCGTGAGCCTCGACCTCTTCCTCTTCTACGTCTTCTGGGAGGCGATGCTGATCCCGATGTACTTCATCATCGGAGTCTGGGGCGGGCCGAATCGCATCTACGCCGCAGTGAAGTTCGTCCTGTACACGATGGTCGGCTCCGCCCTCATGCTGGTCGCGATCCTCGCCCTCTACTACCAGTACGGCGCCGCGACGGGGCGGTTCACGTTCGACCTGCCGGTGCTGGCGCAGTACGTGATGGCGCCCGGTCGCGCTCAGGACCTGATGTTCCTCGCCTTCGCGCTGGCCTTCGCGATCAAGGTGCCGCTGTTCCCGTTCCACACCTGGCTGCCCGATGCCCACGTCGAGGCGCCCACGGCCGGCAGCGTGGTCCTCGCCGGCGTCCTGCTCAAGATGGGGACGTACGGATTCCTGCGCTTCTGTCTGCCGCTCTTTCCGGACGCGAGCCTGGCGTTCGGGCCGGTGGTGTGGACGCTCGCGGTGATCGGCGTGATCTACGGCGCGTGGGTGTCGACGGTGCAGCCGGACATGAAGAAGCTCGTCGCCTACTCGAGCGTGAGCCACCTCGGCTTCGTGATGCTCGGGATCTTCACGTTCAACCAGCAGGGACTCGTGGGCGGCCTCATCCAAATGGTGAACCACGGGCTCTCGACGGGCGCCCTCTTCCTGATGGTCGGGATGATCTACGAGCGCCGTCACTCGCGTCTCATCGCCGACTTCGGCGGCCTGTGGCGGGTCGTGCCTGCCTTCTCGGCGCTGTTTCTCGTCGTCGTGCTGTCGTCGCTGGGGCTGCCGGGGCTGAACGGCTTCGTCGGTGAGTTCCTGATCCTGGTCGGCGCGTTCCAGCGGAGCCGGTGGCTCGCGGCTCTGGCGACCAGCGGGATCATCTTCGCCGCGGTCTACCTGCTCTGGATGTACCAGCGCGTGATCTTCGGCGAAGTCACCCGCGACGCGAACCGCGGTCTCAAAGACCTCACGACCCGCGAGTGGGCGGTGCTGGTACCGGTCGTGGCGCTCATCGTGTGGATCGGTGTCTATCCAGCGGCATTCACCGGCAAGACCGAGGCGACGATCGAGGCGCTGCTCGCCCAGGTGCAGGCCAAGGCCAGCGCGCACCGGTGATGGACGCGATCGTCTTGCCGGCCGTCGTGCTCGGTCCCCTGCTGCCCGCGCTGATCGTGCTGGCCGCCGCCGCGCTCGTGCTGGGGCTCGACCTCGCGCCACGCGCGCTCCCCCGCGAGCTCCCGGCGGTGACCGCGCTTGCCGGCATGCTCGGCGCGCTTCTCGCGACGCTCGCGCGGTGGGGCGCGCCCGGCCGCGCGTTCCGCGACATGGTCGTGCTCGACAACTACGCCCTCTTCTTCAACGTGATCATCTGCTACTCGGGCGCCCTGATCGTGCTGCTCTCGATGGACTACCTGCGTCGCACCGGGAGCGACTCCGCCGAGTACTACGCGCTCGTGCTCTTCGCCACCGCCGGCATGATGCTCCTCGCCGCGGCCGGCGACCTGGTGGTGGTGTTCCTGGCTCTCGAGCTGATGTCGCTCTCGCTCTACGTCCTAGCCGGGCTCTTCAAGCGGGAGCTGGCCTCCGGCGAGGCGGCGATGAAGTACTTCCTCCTCGGCGCCTTCGCCTCGTCGTTCCTCCTCTACGGCATCGCGCTTGTCTACGGCGCCGCCGGGACAACGAACCTCGACCGCATCGCCGCGGCGATGGCCGCGCGGCCGCGGGATCCGCTGTTCGTTGTCGGCTTCGGGCTCCTGCTGGTCGGCTTCGGGTTCAAGATCTCGTCGGTGCCCTTCCACATGTGGGTGCCCGACGTCTATCAAGGAGCGCCGACCAGCGTGACCGCGCTGATCGCCACCGGGTCCAAGGCGGCGGCGTTCGCGGCCCTCATCCGGGTGCTCGCGGTGACGCTCCGCGGCGTTCCGCCCGACTGGACACCCCTGTTCTGGGCCGTCGCGGTCGTCACGATGACGGTGGGCAACGTGGTCGCGATCGCGCAATCGAACCTCAAGCGGATGCTGGCCTACTCGTCGATCGCCCACGTCGGGTACATGCTGGTCGGCCTCGTCGCCGGCGGGGCTGGGGGGACGGGCGCGGTGCTCTTTTACCTCCTGACATATACCTTCACGACCGCCGGCGCGTTCGGGGTCATCACGCTGTGCGAGCGCGCCCGCGGCGAGGCGGTCGAGGTCGGGGATTACGCCGGGCTCGCGCGGCGCCATCCGATGCTGGCGGCGGCGCTCGGCATCTTCCTCCTCTCGTTGATCGGCATTCCGCCGCTGGCCGGCTTCGTCGGCAAGTTCTATGTGTTCGGGGCGGCCGTGCGGGCGGGTTATGTCTGGCTCGCCGTCATCGGGATGCTGAACACTGCGGTGGCCGCGTACTACTATCTGCGCGTGGTCGTCTACATGTACATGCGCGAGCCCGAGGGGGCGGTGACCGCGTACGCGCCCTCGTTCGCCGGCGGCGTGGCGCTGACGGTCGCGCTGGTCGCGATCGTGCTCCTCGGCGTCATGCCGGCGCCCTTCGTGGACCTCGCCCAGGCCGCCGTCGCGCCGCTCCTCCGTTAGGCGGAAGGACGCGGTCTGAGCGCGTGCCGTCCGACTTCGTCCTGCCGCATCGGGGCTGGCTCTTCGATCTCGACGGAACCGTGTACCGCGGCGAGTCGCTGATCCCCGGTGCGGCCGACGCCATCGCCGCCTTGCGGGCGGCGGGTCGGCGGGTCGCCTTCCTGTCTAACAAGCCGATCCACACCCGCGCTGACTACGCCCGCAAGCTGACGCGCCTGGGGATCCCGACACCCGAAGACGACGTGGTCAACTCCTCCCTCGTGCTCGCGCGCCATCTGGCGCGCCTCGACCCGGGCGCCCCGGTGTTCGTCATCGGCGAGCCGCCTCTGATCGGCGAGCTTCGCACCCACGGGTTCGAGGTGCGTGGGGATCACCGTGTCCGCTGGGTGGTGATCGCCTTCGACCGCACCTTCGACTACGCGAAGCTGAACACGGCGCTCCAGGCGGTGCGTCAGGGCGCCAGGCTGATCGCGACCAACCCGGATCGGACGTGTCCGACCGAGGACGGCGAAATTCCTGATTGCGCAGGGATGACCGCCGCCGTCGAGGCGGTCACCGGCCGCGCGGTCGAGGTCGTCGTCGGTAAGCCCTCGCCGATCATCCTCGAGATCGCTCTTGAGCAGCTGGGGGTGCCGGCCAGCGAATGCGTGATCGTCGGCGACCGCTTGGAAACGGACATCGTGATGGGAAAGCGGCTCGGGCTCGCGACGGTCCTGGTCCTCACCGGCATCACGACCGCCAGCGACGCCCGCATCGCCGAAACGGCTCCTGACCTCGTCGTGTCCTCAATCCGCGACCTCCTCCGCTGACCCGAGGTCGTGGCTGGGAGCGGCGGGCGGGGCGGCCAGCGGGAAGGGGTTGCGGTTCCCGATGGAGCGGGGACGGGCGTAGCGCGCCCAGATGGAGCCCAGCCGCACCGGAGTAGCGAACGCGTGCCGCGTGGTCGCGCGACCCCCTCCCCCCGCTGGCCGCCCCGCCCGCCGCTCCCAGCCACGACTGACGCAGGCGCGAAGTTGACGGCTCTTGTCGCCGGGCAGTACGGTGAGGGCTGGGGTCGCGCTGGCCGGCGACCCAGGAGAGCGAGCCATCATGAGCAGGACCACTCCGGAGTGGGCGGAAGGGAGCGCCGGTCGCCCTGCGCGTCGCCACGAGCGTGATGCTCGGCGCCCTGCGTGGCTGACCGTGGCCACCACGCCGGAATTCCACCGTCTTCGAAGGGCCGCCTGACTCGATGAACACCCGTCCCTGGCCGCTCGAGGATGCCGAGTACGACGTTGTCATCATCGGGGGCGGCATGGCCGGCGCCGGGGTTGCGCGCGACCTGGCTCTGCGCGGCGTGTCGGTGGCGCTGGTCGAGAAGGGCGACTTCGCCTCCGCGACGACGTCGCAGTCGTCCAAGCTCATCCACGGAGGCCTCCGCTACCTCGAGATGTTCGACTTTGGGCTCGTGCGCGAGTCGCTCCGGGAGCGCGAGACACTGCGCCGCCTGGCGCCGCACCTGGTGAGGCCGCTGCCGTTCCTGGTGCCGATCTACCGCGAGTCCTCGCGGAGCCTCATCAAGGTCCGGATCGGGTTGAAGCTCTACGACTGGCTGGCGCCGGGGCGGAGCCGCGAGCGATCCCGGGTGCTGCCCCCGGTCGACGCGCTCTCCCTTGAGCCGGCGATCCGGGCGCGCGACCTCCGCGGTGCCGGCTACTATTTCGACGACCTGCTCGTCTTCCCCGAGCGACTCTGCCTCGAAAACGTTCTCTCGGGCTGCCGTCTGGGCGCGCGAGCCTTCAACTACGCCCAGGGGGCGGAGATCGTCCGGAACCCGAAGGGCGCGATCACCGGGGTCCGCGTCCGCGACCTGCTCACCGGTCGCGTCGCGACGCTGGGCGCACGCATTGTGGTCAACGCGACCGGCCCGTGGGTGGACGAGCTCCGCGCCGCCGCGCGTGTGTCCGAGCGCGGCCCGCGGATCCTCCGGCGGACGAAGGGCATCCACTGTCTGCTACCGAAGCTCACCGAGCGTGCCATCTACCACTCGACCGGCGACGACCGCATGATCTTCGTCATCCCGTGGCGCGAGTTCTCGCTCGTCGGGGCGACCGACAGCGATTTCGACGGCGACCTGGACCGCGTGCACGCGACCGGCGACGAGGTGAACTACCTCCTGGACGAGGCGTACAAGGTCCTGCCCGACGCGCGAGTTTCGCTGGACGAGGTCGCGTACACGTACGCCGGCGTGCGGCCGCTCTCGTTCGAGCAGGGTAAGCGCGAGTCCGACGTCTCGCGGGCCCACAAGGTCGTCGCCGAGGAGCGGGGACGCTTCCTGTCGATCACCGGCACCAAGCTCACCTGCTTCCGGAGCCTGGCGGCCGTGCTGGGCGACCAGGTCATGCGCACCCTCGGCCGCCCTGGGACCAGCCGCAGCGACCGCGTCGCGCTCGACGGCACGGACGAGGAGGTGTCCCGGATCGACGCGCGCACGTGGCTCGACGTCTCCGGCGAGGCCGCGGCCACCGGGCTCGACCCCGAGACGCTGGAGACGCTGGTGGCGACGTACGGCCGCGGCTGGACACGGGTGATCGACCTCGCCGGCAAGGTGAGCGGCGGAACCGAACGGCTGTGCCCCCACAACCCCGACATCGTGGCCGAGCTGTACCACGCAGTGCACGAAGAAATGGCCGTGTCGCTCCAGGACGTGCTGCTGCGACGGACGGGCATCGGCACGAGCCGCTGCCAGGGGCAGGACTGCGCGGAGTCGATTGGGCGTCGGATGGCGCAGCTCCTCGCCTGGACCCCCCGCCGGCTCGAGGCCGAGCTCGTCGCCTACGAAGCGCACGTCGCGCGCTCGCACCAGTTCCGGATGTAACCGCCGCGTCGCCCGGGCGTCACGGAGCGGTCGCACGCCTGTGCTATAGTGCGGCGCACCTGGCACGGATGAGTCCCTCACGCCCACCATGGAGGCTTTCATGAAGCGCCGGGTCCGCGCCGTCGCAGCGCTGGCGGCCTTGCTCCTCGTCGTCCTTCCGACCCCGGCACTCGCGAAGACCGAGATCCACCTCTGGCACGCGATGGGCGGACAGCTCGGGGAGACCGTCAACGAGCTCGTCAAGCAGTTCAACCAGAGCCAGGCGGACTTCGAGGTCAAGCCCTTGAACAAGGGGACATACCCCGAAGTTCTCACCGGCGCCATCGCAGCGTACCGGCAGAAAAACCCGCCCCACATCGTCCAGGTCTTCGACGTCGGCACCCAGACCATGCTGCTGTCGGGGGCGATCCATCCGATCTTCCAGCTCATGAAGGAGCAAGAGATCAAGGTCGACTGGAATGATTTCATCAAGCCCGTGACGGGTTACTACTCCAAAGACGGCAATCTCTACTCGATGCCGTTCAACTCGTCGAGCCCGATCCTGTACTACAACAAAGAGGTCTTCAAGAAGGCGGGGCTCGCCGACAAGCCTCCCGCGACGTGGAAGGACGTCGGCGAGTTCTCGAAGAAGATCATCGCCGCGGGCGGCGCGAAGTGCGGCTTCACCACGTCGTGGCCGTCGTGGACGATGCTCGAGAACACCTTCCCGTGGCACGATCAGCCGTTCGCCACCAATCAGAACGGCTACACGGGGCTCGACACCAAGCTCCTGATCAACGGCGAGTTCGGGGTCAAGCACATCAGCCAGCTCGCCGCCTGGCAGAAGGACGGCGTCTACTCCTACGGTGGCCGCATGGGGCTGCCGGATCCGAAATTCATCAACGGCGACTGCGCCATGCTGATCCAGTCGTCGGCCGTGATCGGCGGCTTCAAGAAGTCGCTCAAGTTCGCGTGGGGCACCGGCCCGTTGCCTCACTGGGGACCTCCGTACAAGAAGCAGAACGCGGTCGTCGGCGGCGCGACCCTGTGGGTGATGAAGGGGCAGAAGCCGGCCGACTACAAAGGCGTCGCCCAGTTCATGAAGTTCATCGCCGAGCCGCACCAGCAGATGTGGTGGCACGTGACCACGGGATACCTGCCCATCACACAAGCGGCGATCAAAAACCTCGAGGCTGGCTACCACTTCAAGAAGAACCCCGAGCAGTGGACGGCGCTCGGCCAGCTCTCCGGCACGCCGACCGCGAACAGCCAGGGCCACCGGCTCGGGAACTTCGCCCAGATCCGCGAGGCGATCGAGGGAGAGATGGAGAACGTCTTCGCCGGAAAGAAAACCGCCAGGGAAGGGCTCGACGCCGCGGTGGCGAAGGGCAACGACATCCTGAAGGAGTTCGCGGCCGCCAACAAGCCTTAGTCGAATGAAGCGGTCCGTCTTCAGGAACCGGGCGCTGCCGTACCTGCTCGTACTACCGCAGATCGCGGTGACCGTGGTGTTCTTCTTCTGGCCCGCCTTCGAGTCGCTGCGCCTGAGTCTCTTCCGGACCTCGCCCTTCGGCGACAAGACCTCGTTCGTCGGGCTCGAGAACTTCCGGAAGCTCCTGACGACGCCCGAGTACTACCAGTCGATCGCGAACACGCTCGTGTTCGCCTCCGGGGTCACGGCGATCGGGCTCGGCGCCGGCCTCTTCGTCGCGGCGCTGGCCACGCAGAAGATCCGCGGGCTCGCCGCCTACCGCACGGCCGTTCTCTGGCCGTACGGGATCGCGCCGCCGATCGCCGGGATCATCTTCCTCTTCATCTTCCACCCCTCTTACGGCGTGCTGCCGTACTGGCTCGGGTTCGTGACCAGCTACGAGTTCAACTGGCTGCTGAAGGGGTGGGTGGCCATGGCTCTCGTGATTCTCGCGACGGCGTGGACCCACGTCGGTTACAACATCGCGTTCTTCCTGGCCGGGCTGCTCGCCATCCCGACCTCGGTCCTCGAGGCCGCCAGCGTGGACGGCGCCGGCGCCATCCGGCGCTTCCGGTCGATCATCTTCCCGCTCCTCTCGCCCATCACCTTCTACCTGCTCGTGGTCAACCTGATCTTCTCGTTCTTCGGCTCGTTCGGCGTGATCCACGCCGTGACCCAGGGGGGTCCGGGCGGCGCGACGGAGATCATGGTCTTCAAAGTGTACAAAGACGGCTTCATCGGGCTGAACCTCGGGTCTTCCGCGGCCCAGTCTGTGCTGCTGATGATCCTGGTGATCACCCTGACGGCGCTCCAGTTCCGCTTCGTCGAGAAGCGAGTGACCTACTCGTGAGCGCCGGAGGAACGTTCGCCGCGCCGGCGCGCGTCGCGGCGCTCCCGCGCGTCGTGGAGGCGCCGCGGCGGCGAGCGTTCGACTGGGGCAGCGTCGTCGTCCACGCGCTCCTCCTGATCTGCGTCGCCGTCATCGCGTTCCCGCTCTACTACGCGTTCGTGATCTCCACCCAGACGGTCCAGGAGGTCGTGGCGCGACCGCCGATCTTGCGCCCCTCGGTCCACCTGCTCGAGAACTACGCGGAGGCGTGGGGCCGCTCGCACATGCCGCGCCTGCTCTGGAACAGCGCCATCGTCGCGGTCGTGTCGGCCCTCGGCAAGATCGCGATCTCGATGCTCTCGGCATTCGCCATCGTCTATTTCAACTTCCGGGGCAAGGCCATCGCGTTCTGGATGGTCTTCATCACGCTGATGCTTCCCGTCGAAGTCCGGATCATGTCCACCTACGAGGTGATCGGGAGCCTGGGCTGGCTCAACTCGTACGCGGGGCTGACGGTCCCCCTGATGGCCTCGGCGACTGCCACGTTCCTGTTCCGGCAGTTCTACATGACGGTGCCCAACGAGCTCGTCGAGGCCGCGCAGCTCGACGGCGTCGGCCCCCTCCGGTTCCTCTGGGCGTTCCTCCTGCCGCTGTCCTGGGCCAACATCGCCGCCCTCTTCGTCGTGCTCTTCATCTTCGGCTGGAACCAGTACCTCTGGCCGCTGATGATCACGAACTCCGAGGCCATGCGCGTCGTCGTCATCGGGCTCCAGGACCTCATCCCCCGGACGGGGACCCACGTGCCGGAGTGGAACGTCATGATGGCGGCGGCGATGATGGCGCTGCTGCCGCCGGTGACGGTCATCCTCGTCATGCAACGCTGGTTCGTGAAAGGCCTGATCGAGACCGAGAAGTGACGCGGATCGCGGCCCACCGCGGCGGCGCGGCCCTCTGGCCCGAGAACAGCCTGCTGGCGTTCCGGAACGCCGTGGCGCTCGGCAGCGACTTGCTCGAGTTCGACGTGCACCTGACCCGCGACGGTGGCGTGGCGGTGATCCACGACGCGACGGTCGAGCGGACCACCGACGGCACCGGCGCGGTCGCGTCGATGACGGTCGCCGACCTCCGCCGCCTGCGACTCAAGGGACCGGAGGGGACGCTGACCAGCGAGCGCATGCCGACGCTCGACGAAGTGCTCGAGGCGGCGGCCGCCTCGTCCGTGCGGCTTCTGGTCGAGGTCAAGGGGCCCGCCCCGCGAGTCCGCTACGACGGGCTCGAGGAGAGGATCCTTGCCGCGCTGGCGAGCGCCGGACTCCAGGACCGCGCGACGGTCATGGCGTTCAATCCCGACGTCATCGCGCGCGTCCGCTCGCTGGCGCCGCGCGCGCGGACCACGCTTCTCGTCTCCCGCGGCGCGGTCGAGCGGGCCGGGGCCCGTCCCGAGGCCACCGTCGGCTGGGCGGTCGCCGCTGGCGTCACCGACGTGGGGCTCGAGCACACGCTCGTCGACGAGCGGGTGGTGGCGGCGGCGCGTGCGGCGAAGCTCTTGCTCGGCGTCTGGACGGTGAACGACGAGGTGGCGATGCGCCGGGTCCAGGCCCTCGGCGTCGACGTCCTCACGACCGACCGGCCCGACGTCGCGAAGCGCCTGCTCCGGGGTGACGGGTGACTCGGGCGCTTGTCGCCCTTGCGGGTGCGCTCGGCGTTCTCCTCGCGTACTCGGCGCTTGCGGCGACCGCTGGCTCGGGGCCGGCGACCCTCGTTGCCGCGCACCGCGGCGGCGCCGCCCTCTGGCCGGAAAATAGCCTGCTGGCCTTCCGGCAGGCGCTGGCCCTCGGCGTGGACGCCCTCGAGTTCGATCTCCACATGACCGCCGACGGCGAGGTCGTCGTGCTCCACGATCCGACGCTCGACCGCACGAGCACCGCCAAGGGCCCGGTGCGCGAGCTCAGGCTCGCCGACCTCGCCCCGGTGAGGCTCAAGGCGCGCGACGGGACGGTCACCGACGAGCGGGTCTCGACCTTCGCGCAGGTGCTCGACCTCGCGGCATCGACGTCCGTGGAGCTCGTGCCGGAGATCAAGATCGATGCGACGGGGCAGCGCTACGACGGCATCGAAGAGAAGGTGCTGACCCTGCTCCGATCGCGCGGGCTTCTCGCGCGGGCGACGGTCCAGGCATTCCAGCGCGAGACGATTCGCCGCCTGCGCGAGCTGGAGCCGAAGGCGCGCACGATGTTTCTGGTGACGCGAGGCGACGTGGAGCGCGAGCGCGCGCGGCCGGCCGAGGCGGTGCGGCGCGCGCGCGAGCTCGGCGCGACGGACCTCGGCATGAACCACCGGCTGATCGACGCCGACGTGGTGTCGGCGGCGCGCGTTGCGGGGATCCGCCTCGCGGCATGGACGGTGAACGAAGAAGCGGACATCCGGCGCATGATCGACCTGGGTGTGGACATGGTCATGAGCGATCGCCCCGATCTCGTGAAGCGGCTCCGGGAACGATGACCGCGCGCCGTCACATCCTCGCCCTCGATCAAGGCACGACCGGGTCGACCGCGCTGGTCGTCGATCCCGACGGCCGCGTACTCGCGCGGGGCTACGCGGAGCTGCCGCAATACTTCCCGCAGCCCGGGTGGGTCGAGCACGACCCCGAGGAGATCTGGTCGACCGTCGCGCGGTCGGCCCGCTCGGCGTTGTCCGAAGCCCGGGTCGACGGCGGCGAGATCGCGGCCATCGGCATCACGAACCAGCGCGAGACGACCGTCGTGTGGGAGCGCGCAACCGGTGTCCCGATCCATCGCGCCATCGTCTGGCAGTGCCGCCGGACGGCGCCCCTGTGCGATCGGCTCCGCGCCGAGGGCGTCGAGGGCCTGGTGCGCAAGAAGACGGGCCTCGTCCTCGACGCCTACTTCTCGGGCACGAAGATCCGCTGGCTCCTCGACGAGGTTCCCGGGGCGCGCGGTCGCGCGGAGCGCGGGCACCTCGCCTTCGGCACCGTCGACGCGTGGCTGCTCTGGAAGCTCACGGGCGGCCGCGTCCATGCCACCGACGCGACGAACGCCTCGCGCACGCTCTGCCTCGACCTCAGGACGGGCGACTGGGACGTCGAGATGCTGAAGATCCTCGGTGTCCCGCGTGCGGTGCTGCCCGTCGTGGCGCCGTCCTCCGGCGTCCTCGGCGAGACGGCGGACCTCGGCTGGCTGCCGCGCGGCCTGCCGATCGCCGGGGTCGCTGGCGACCAGCAGGCGGCGCTGTTCGGGCAGGCGTGCCACGTGCCCGGGGCGGCCAAGAACACCTACGGGACCGGATGCTTCATGCTGCTCAATACCGGGCCCATTCCGGTGGCCTCGTCGCATGGGCTCTTGACGACGATCGCGTGGCGGATCGACGGGCGGACGACGTATGCCCTCGAGGGCAGCGTATTCATCGCCGGCGCGGCTATCCAGTGGATGCGCGACGGGCTCGGGCTGCTGCGGAACGCGGCCGAGAGCCAAGCGCTGGCGGAATCGGTTCCCGACACCGGTGGCGTCTACTTCGTCCCGGCGTTCGTCGGTCTGGGCGCTCCCCACTGGGACATGTACGCGCGCGGGACCATCGTGGGGCTGACGCGCGGGACCACCGGCGCCCACCTCGCGCGTGCGGCGCTCGAGGCGATCGCCTTCCAGAGCCGCGACGTCCTGGAGGCGATGACGGCGGACGCCGGGATCGCGGTCCGGGAGTTGCGCGTGGACGGGGGCGCCGCCGCCAACGACTTCCTGTGTCAGTTCCAGGCCGACGTCATGAGCGTCGCCGTGTTGAGGCCCCGCGTCATCGAGACGACGGCGCTCGGTGCCGCCTACCTGGCGGGGCTGGGCGCGGGCGTCTGGCGCTCGCTGGATGACGTCGGACGGTGCTGGACCCTCGAGCGGAGGTTCGAACCTCTTCCGGACGAGCGGACACGGGCGGCGCGTTACGATGGCTGGCGGCGGGCCGTGGCGAGGTCCAGAGGGTGGGTGACCCCATGAGAGGAGACGACTGATGAAACGATTCGGGATCCTGGGGCTCGCGGTCCTTCTCGCCGCCGGCGCGTCTGGCCCGGCCCTCGGGCAGGCGCCGATCGAGAGCGAGCTGGCGCTGATCACGCCCGTGTCGAAGTTCATCCACGACGCGGCGCTCAAGGCGTTCGCCGACTACGCGAGGGAGAAGTGGAACGTCCCGGTGAAGGTGAGCGCGATCCCGGCGGGAACGCCGGTCGCCTACGGCCGCATCGTCGAGTGGAAGGGCAAGCCAGAGGTCGACATCTTCTGGGGCGGTGAGTCGGCCCTCTTCGAGAAGCTCGCCGAGCAGAAGCTCCTGCAGAAGGTCGAGATCTCGCGCGAGGTGTGGGAGGCGATCCCCGCGTCGATCGGCAAGCCCCGGCCCATCCCGCTCAAGGACAAGGACGGCTTCTGGGTCGGCACCGCGCTCGAGCCGTACGGGCTCGTCTACCACCCCAAGAAGATGCAGCGCCTCGGGATTCCCGAGCCCCGCGAATGGGACGACCTGCTGAACCCGAAGCTCAAGGGCGAGGTCGCCCAGTGCGCGCCCACGCGCTCCTCGTCGTCCAACGCGACCTACGAAGTGATCTTGTCCATGTACGGGGAGGACAAGGGCTGGGAGTGGCTCCGGAAGCTCGCCGCGAACACCGGGCACTTCACCGCGCGGAGCCGCGACGTGCCGACCGTCGTGGCCAAGGGCGAGTACAGCGCCGGCTTCGCCGTCCCGTCGTACATGGCGTTCGAGGAGAAGCTCGCGGGCTTCGAGCTCAAGTTCGTGGCCCCGAAGAACGCCTTCGTCACGCCGGAGCCCATGGCGATCCTCGCGGGCGCCCGCAATCCGAAGACCGCGCGCGCCTTCATCGAGTTCCTCCTGAGCGAGCGCGGGCAGAAGGTCTTCATGGAGCGGGGGCTCTTCCCGATCACGCCGAAGTACAAGGTGCAGGGCCCGCCGGGCTCGCCCGCCGAGGTGGCGGTGGAGTTCACGGGCGGCGTGCGGTCGTATTTCGAGCGCGAGGTCTCGAACGTCTACGACGAAGACGTCGCGCAGAAGCGGTCGGACACGCTCAAGCAGAAGTTCCGCACGGATATCGAGTCGACCTGGAGGAAGCCGTAGCGTCCGTACGGCCCGAGCTCGGCGTCGTCATGGAGGACCGGCTCCGACGGTGAAGATCAGGCTCCGCCAGGTGCGTAAGCAGTTCGGGAGCGTGACCGCGGTCGACGGCGCGAGCCTCGAGATCGGCGACGGCGAGTTGTTCACGCTGCTCGGGCCCTCGGGCTGCGGCAAGACGACGCTTCTCCGGCTGATCGCCGGCTTCCATACGCTGGACGGCGGCGAGATCTGGTTCGGGGACCGGCGCATCGACGGGCTCAGGCCCTACGCGCGTAACATCGGCATGGTGTTCCAGAACTATGCGCTCTGGCCGCACATGACGGTGAAGGCGAACATCGCCTACGGACTCAAGATGCGAAAGCTCGACGGTGCCACGATCGCCGAGCGCGTCGCGGCCGGCCTCCGCAAGGTCAACCTGGCGGGCCTCGAGCTCCGTTATCCCGGCCAGCTCTCCGGCGGCCAGCAGCAGCGCGTCGCGCTCGCCCGCGCCCTCGTGCTGAACCCGGACATCCTGCTCCTGGACGAGCCGCTGTCGAACCTCGATGCGAAGATCCGGGTACAGGTGCGTGCCGAGATCCGCAAGTTGCAGAAGGACCTGGGAATCACGACCGTGTACGTCACGCACGATCAAGAAGAAGCGCTTTCGCTCTCTGACCGCGTCGCCGTGATACGCGACGGCCGGGTGCTCCAGGTGGCGCCCCCCAAGGAGCTCTACGAACGGCCGGTCGGCCGGTTCGTCGCCGACTTCGTCGGCACCAACAACTTTCTCTCGGGCACCTGCCGCGAGATCGCGGCCGGCCGCGTCGCCGCGGAGACGGCCATCGGTACCGTGCGGGGCTCGCCGACGTCCCGGGTCGGCCTCGGCGATCGCTGCGTGCTGGCGGTGCGCCCCGAGAACATCGCGCTCGGGCGCGGCCCCGAGAACACGTTCGAGGGGCGGGTCGTGCTGGCCGCGTACCTCGGAAGCACGCTGCGCTACGACGTCGAGATGCGCGCCGGCGTCGTGCTCAAGGTGGATGTCGGTGACCCGTGGCACCACGAGGTGCTGCCGGCGGGTGCGGCGGTGTGCGTCACCTTCCCCGCGTCAGCGGCGCTGACGCTTCCCGACGAATGACACGGCGCCGGGTCGCTTCTGTCTCAGGCCACCCCCGGTCCAAGCCGGGCTCACGGGCCCCGCTACAACGGCGCCGGGTCGCTTCTGTCTCAGGCCACCCCCGGTCCAAGCCGGGCTCACGGGCCCCGCTACAATGACCAACGGCGCCGCGACCGCAGCCCGGCATCTCGCGCCCTCGCGCGTGGACCGCCTCCTGCCGGCGCTCGGCGTCGGCGTCATCTGGCTCTTCCTGCTGCTCTTCCTCGTCTATCCGCTGATGCGGATCCTCTACGACGCGTTCAGCGACGATGCCGGGCGCCTGACGCTCACGAACTTCGTCGAGTTCGCCCGCGACCCCTATTACCTGCGCTCGCTCGTGAATTCGCTGCTGCTCGGCCTCGGCACCGTGGCAGCGACCTCGGTGCTGGGGTTCGCGGTGGCGTTTCTGCTCGTGCGCTACGATTTCGTGGGCCGCAACCTGTTCAGCTATCTGACCTTGATCCCGATCATCTCGCCGCCCCTGGTCGGCGTGCTCGGGTTCACGTTCATCATGGGCCGCGCCGGCACGGTGAACGTGCTGCTCGAGGACTGGTTCGGGCTCGCCAAGCCATTGAACTTCGTATACGGGCTGCACGGCGTCCTGCTGGTGGAGACGCTCCACCTCTTCCCGATGATCACGCTGAACGTCGTGGACGCGCTCGCCAAGATCGATCCCGCGCTCGAGGAGGCGGCCGAGAGCGTCGGCGCCCGCGGCTGGAAAAAGCTCGTCACGATCACGCTGCCCCTCACGACACCCGGTTACGTCGCCGGCGCGCTCCTGGTCTTCATCTGGACCTTTTCCGACTTCGCCACCCCGCTCGTGCTCGGCGTCCACGATCTCCTCGCCTCGCAGGCGTACCTCAACATCGTCCAGTTCGTGGACCGGCGTCTGTTCCGGATGGGTATCGTGATCTCGGCGCTCATGGTGGCGCTGGCCGTCGTGTTCCTGGTGGCGGCGCGCCGGTACGTCGCGATCAAGGACTACTCGTCGCTCTCGTACTCGAAGATCGCCCGGCGGCGCCTCTCGCCTCTCCGCCAGGCGGCAGCGATCGCGTTCCTCTCGGCCGTGATGCTCCTGTCGTTCATCCCCTACCTCGGCGTGGGCCTGGCGTCCGTCGGCAAGGGGTGGTCGCTGACGCCGTTCCCCCTGCGCTACACGCTCGGCTACTTCGAGCGCGTCATCGTCGAGACGCCGAAATACATCGTGAACACCTTCCTCTACTCGGCGCTCGCGGTGCTCCTGTGCGTCGCGATCGGCGTGCCGATCGCGTGGATCCTGGCGCGTACGCGTCTGCCCGGCCGGGATACGCTCGACGGGCTCAACACCCTGATCCTCGCCATCCCCGGAACCGCCATCGGCATTGCCTACATCCGGGCGTTCCACTTCGACCTGCCCCTGGTGGGCCGCGGGCTCACGAGCCTCTGGATCATCCTGCCGCTCGTCCTCGCGATCCGCCGCCTGCCCTACACGGTGCGTGGCTCCTATGCGTCGCTCCTGCTCGTGCACCGGTCCATGGAGGAGGCGGCCGCGAGCGTGGGCGCGAGCGGGTTCCGCTCCTTCAGCGACGTGACGCTGCCGCTGATCTGGCGAGGCGTCCTCGTGGGCTCGCTCTTCTCGTTCATGACCTCGCTCCAGGAGGCCTCGGCAGTGCTGTTCCTGTCGCTCGGCGGCTGGGAGACCATCACGGTCGGAATCTTCTCCTTCTACATCGCCGGCAGCGCCAACGAGGCGGCGGCGCTCGGCGTCATCCTCATCGTGGTGGCGGCCGTGAGCGTGACTGTCATCAATCGCATCGCCGGCACGCGCATGGGGGGTATGTTCGGTTAGGTTGTGCTGCACTCCATTCCGAGGCTATCTCTGCAAGACAGTGAAATCAGTCACTTGCGATCGCTTGTCGGCTCCGGATCATTATGCTAGTGTCCTTCTTCACATGGCGCCGGCCGGGGAGCAGGGGACCTGGAAAGCGCTCGGGGAGCTATCCTCGATCGGGCTGACGCTGGTGGTGGCGACGGTCTTCGGGCTCGTCGCCGGCTACTATGTAGACCTTTGGCTGGGAACGAAGCCCTGGCTCCTGCTGATCGGGCTCGGACTCGGGATCGCGGCGGGATTCGTCAACCTCTTTCGATCGGTGAAGCGTGCGGAGCGGGAGCTCGATGACTCCAAGTGAGCTGACGACACGGGTGACGCTCGACACGTGCGCCGCCGTCGCGGCGCTCGCCGCAGTCGCCGCCTGGCTCGGCGGCGCGTCGGCGGGCCTGGGCGTACTCGCAGGCGGAGTCCTCGCGGTGGTGAACTTCCGGTGGCTGGTGGCGCGCGCGTCGGCGGCGACCGCCGCCGGGAACGCGGCGGCGAGCGCCTGGCTCGTCGGGGCGGGGCTGCGGTTCGCCGCGTGCACCGTCGCCTGCGCGCTGCTCCTCACCACCGGCTGGGCGCACCCGGTCGCGCTGGTGGCGGGGTTCACCGTGTTGCCGTGCGACCTGATCGCGCGCGGGCTCGCAGCGGCGCGCACCGAGCGCTGAGCGTGGAAGCGATCGATCACCCTCCGATCTTCCGCCTGCCGGGCATCCCCGACCACGTGACGTACACGTGGCTCGTGATGATAATCCTGGCGGCGCTGACCTTCGCCGCGTCGCGCAACCTGCAGCTCGTCCCTCGGGGCATCCAGAACTTCCTGGAGGTCGTCCTCGAGCAGTTCATCCAGATGATCGACGACGTGATGGGCCACGAAGGCCGGCGCTACCTGCCGCTCCTGGCGACCCTCGGGTTGTTCATCCTCACGGGTAATCTCATGAGCCTGGTGCCCGGGTTGGCAGGCCCGACCGGCAACCTCAACACCACCGCCGCCTGTGCCATCGTCGTGTTCGTGGCCTACCACGGGATCGGCGCGCGGAAGCAGGGTGTGGTGGCGTATCTCAAGCACTTCGCGGGACCCGTTCCCCTCCCGCTCAAGCCGCTCATGTTCGTGATCGAGCTGATCAGTCACCTTGCCCGCCCCCTCTCGCTGACGCTCCGACTCTTCGGCAACATGGTCGGGGGCCACATCCTGCTCGCCGTCATCTTCCTCCTGATGGGCCTGGACGGCCTGATCGGCTGGGCGCTCTCGGGTAGCGTGGTGGGCGCCGTCGTCGGCGGGATCGGTGGCGTCGTCACGATCGTCTTCACGGTCGGGTTCCTCTACCCCTTGAAGATCCTGGTGGCCTTTCTGCAGGCGTTCATCTTCGTGATGCTGACGATGCTCTACATTTCAGGCGCGATCGAAGAGACCGATCACCATTCCGAGCACCACTAGCAGATCACACGCATAGAGGAGGGAGTCGTGCGACGTTCACTGATTCTGGGAGGTGTGACGGTTCTGGTGTTCCCGACCGCGGCGCTGGCGGCTGACGGCGCGAGCGGCGGTTGGATCGGTCCGTTCGCCGTCATCGCCGCGGGCATCGGCATGGCGATCGCGGCGGGCTTGTGCGGGCTCGGTCAGGGCAGGGCGGTTGCATCGGCCGTCGACGCGATGGCCCGGCAGCCGGGGGCCGCGGCGCGGATCCAAACCGCGATGATCATCGGGCTGGCGTTGATCGAGTCCCTCGCGATCTACACGCTCGTCATCGCGTTGATCCTCCTGTTCGTGAAGGGCATCCAGTTTTCGTGACGTCCAGCGGATAAAGGGATCGGCGCGCCGCACGCGCCCCGCGCGCGGCGCGCCGCACGATGACGCCACGCGCGAACGCCCGCCTTCCGAAGATCCCGGAGATGACGATCCGTCGTCTCTCGGTCTACACTCGGTGCCTCCTGCAGCTCGAGGAGGACGGGGTCAAGACCGTGTCCTCCCAGGAGCTGGCGGAGCGGTTCAACCTCAACTCGGCGCAGGTCCGGAAGGACCTCGCCTATTTCGGTGAGTTCGGCGTACGCGGCATCGGCTACTACGTCTCGGGCCTGAAGGCCGAGCTCCTGCGGATCCTCGGCCTCGATCGCGAGTGGGCGGTGGCGCTGGTCGGCTTCGGCAATCTCGGCTCGGCGCTCTTTCACTATAGAGGGTTCGCCCGCCAGGGGTTCAGGATCGCGGCGATCTTCGACGAGGACCCGCGCAAGGTGGCACGCGAGATCGACTCGACGCCCATCTTCCCGAGCCGTGATCTCGGCCGCGAAGTGAAGGCGCGCGGGATCCAGATTGCGATCGTCGCCGTGCCGTCGGATGCGGCCCAGTCCGTCGCCGATCAGCTGGCGGCCGCGGGCATCAAGGCCATCTTGAATTTCGCGCCGGCGCGGATCAAAGTCCCGAAGGACGTGCGACTCAAGCACGTCGATCTCTCGATCGAGCTCGAAACCCTCTCCTTCTACCTCGCCAAGTCCTCCCGCTAACGGGCCGGGGCTGGGGCTGGGGGGTCACGGGAAGGGTCGCGACGACCACGCGGCACGCGCCCGCAAACCCTTCGCGGCTGGGCTCCATCCGGACACGTCGCGCCCGTCGTCGCTCAGCGGGAACGGGTCGCTGCGACCCTTCCCGTGACCCCCCAGCCCCAGCCCTGAGCGCTACGTCTAGCAGCCAGCATCATCGATCCCGGCGCCTCCAAGGGTCGACGCGATTGCAGGCCGCGCGCGAGCGACGGGCCGGTGGGGAGCGCTCGGGAGGGAGCAGTAGGGGTCGACCGGACCCGTTCCCGCAACGTGGCGACGGGCGCGGCGCGTCCGGATGGAGCCCAGCCGCCCGGGGGTAGCGCACGCGTGCTGCGTGGTCCGGCGGCCCCTACTGCTCCCTCCCGAGCGCCCCCCGCCGGCCCGCCTCCAAGTGTCGTGATACGGTAGAGCGCTCGGTTCGATGTTGAGAGAGTGGCCGGCTTTTGAAGCGCTGGCGAAGTCCTTCGCGGAGGGAGATCCCTGCCTGCGCATCGCCGGCCTCACCGGTGCGGCGCGTGCCCTCGCTGTTGCCGAGCTCCTGCAGGCCCATCCGCGTCCCGCCCTCGTCGTGGTCGGCGGCATGGCCGACGCGCACCGCTGGACGCAGGATCTGAGGCTCTTCGGAACCGCCGCGCTCGAGTTTCCCTCGCCGGAGCCCCGGCTCTGGCGCGGCGGCCATCATCGGGAGGCGGACGCCGAGCGGGCGATGATCGCGCGGCGGCTCACGGTGGCCGACCCAGTGACCGTCGTCGCCACGCCCGCGGCGCTGACCGCGCCGCTCTTGAGTCGCGCCGAGTTTGCCGAGCGTACGCTCCGGCTCACGACCGGCGACCGCCTCGACCGCGAGCTCCTGCTCGAGGCGCTCGAGCGGTGCTGCTACGAGCGGGTCGAGACGGTCGTCGCGGTAGGACAGTGGAGTGTGCGCGGTGGTATCGTCGACGTGTTCTCCCCCAGCCAGGCGAGCCCGGCGAGGCTCGAGTTCGTCGGCGACGACATCGAGTCGATCCGTCTCTTCGACCCCACGTCCCAGCGCTCAGTCGTGTCGCTCGACGAACTGCTCGTCCTGCCGCTCGCCCCCGAGGACGGCGCGGACGAGCACAGCGCGCGACTGCTCGACTATCTACCGGTGGCGGCGCCGATCGTGGTCGACGTGCCGAAATTGCTCGACGGGCCGACCGAGGAGGCTCCGGCGGATCCGCCACTCCGCGAACGGCTCGCCGGCCGCCAGCTCGTCGAGCTGAGCCTGGTCGCTGGCACCTCCAGCGCGGCGGCCGGGGTGTCCGCGGCGACCGAGTTCACGCTGGAGACTCACGAGGTGCCGCGCTTCACCGGGCGCTTCAATCAGCTCACCGTGGAGCTCGGACGCTGGCGCGACGAGGGCTTTCGCGTCCGGCTGACCGCCGCCGACGACCGCCAGGCGGAGCACCTGCGCCAGATCCTGCGCGAGCACGGGGTCGAGGCCGTGGTCGCGGCGTCGCTCGAGGGGTCGGAGTCGCTGGCGGTTGTCGTGGGCGAGTGTTCGGCCGGATTCGCGGTCCCCGCCCTCGGTGTCATCGTGCTCACTGAGGGGGAGGTCTTCGGCTCTCGACGGCGGTCGCTGCGCCGGCCGAAATACCAGCGCGGCGCCGCCCTCACGGCGTTCACCGATCTCGCGATCGGCGACATCGTTGTCCACGAGGACCACGGGCTCGGGCGCTACCTCGGCTTGCAGACGATGAGGATCGGCGACCGCGAGGGCGACTTCCTCCTGCTCGAGTACTCGGAGGGCAACCGGCTCTACCTGCCGGTCCAGCGCCTCGACCTCATCTCGAAGTACCTCGGCGGAGACGCTGGCGCCGCGCGGCTCGACCGCCTCGGTGGCGCGTCCTGGCAGCGCGTAAAGGAGTCCGTCCGCGCTGCGCTGCGCGAGATGGCCGAGGGGCTGCTCCGACTCTACGCGCAACGAGCCGTGGCCGACGGCCACGCGTTCGCATTGGACACGCCCTGGCAGCGTGAGTTCGAGACGGCGTTCAGGTTCGAGGAGACGGCGGATCAGCTCCGAGCGATCGAAGACGCCAAGCGCGACATGGAATCCGATCGCCCGATGGACCGGCTCGTCGCGGGCGACGTGGGGTACGGCAAGACGGAGGTGGCGCTTCGCGCCGCCTTCAAGGCGGTGGCCGACGGTACGCAGGTCGCGGTCCTGGTGCCGACCACGGTGCTGGCCCAGCAGCACTGGGCCACGTTCGCCGACCGATTCGCACCGTTTCCGGCCCGGGTCGAGCTGCTGTCGCGCTTCCGCGCGCCCAAGGAGCAGCGCGCAGTCGTCGAGGGGTTGCGCCACGGCACCGTGGACGTCGTGATCGGTACGCATCGGCTCCTGTCGAAAGACGTCGCGTTCAAGAACCTGGGTCTTCTGGTCGTCGACGAAGAGCACCGGTTCGGCGTCGCCCACAAGGAGCGGATGAAGCAGCTGCGCGCCTCCGTGGACGTGCTGGCGCTCACGGCCACCCCGATTCCCCGGACCCTGTACATGTCGCTCTCCGGCGTCCGGGACATGTCGGTGATCGAGACCGCGCCGCTCGACCGGCTGCCCGTCGAGACGGTCATCCGCCGCTTCAGCCGGGGCGTCATCAAGGAGGCGCTCGAGCGTGAGCTGGAGCGCGGCGGCCAGGTGTTCTTCGTCCACAACCGCGTCCAGTCGTTGCCCTCGATGGCGAAGTTCGTCCAGGAGCTGGTTCCCGACGCGCGCGTCATCATGGGCCACGGCCAGATGAAGGAGCGCGAGCTCGAAGCCGCGATGGTGAAGTTCGTCACCGGCCAGGCGGATGTGCTGGTCTCCACGGCCATCGTCGAGTCGGGGCTGGATATCCCCGCGTCCAACACCATCATCGTCAACCGCGCGGATCGCTTCGGGCTCGCCCAGCTCTACCAGCTCCGGGGACGGGTCGGGCGCGAGCGCCAGCAGGCGTACGCCTACCTGCTTGTGCCCGCGGACGGCCGGGTGGACGAGCAGGCGCAGCGGCGCCTCCGGGCTCTCCAGGAGTTGACCGAGCTCGGCTCGGGGTTCAAGCTCGCGCTACGCGACCTCGAGATTCGCGGCGCCGGGAACCTCCTGGGTGCCCAGCAGCATGGCCATATCGCCGCGGTGGGCTACGATCTTTATTCGAAGCTACTGGCCGAAGCCGTGCGAGAATTGGCCGGCCGACCGACCGCCACCACGGTCGAACCGGTGATCAGCGTGACCGTGGAAGGATTCTTACCCGACGACTATGTGCCAGAGGTCAATCAACGGCTCGCTCTCTACAAGCGCCTCGCCGGCGCCGCCGGCGACTCGGAGGTTGCCGACCTTCGCGCGGAGCTGGCCGACCGGTTCGGCCCTTTGCCCGCTGCCGCCGGGCAGCTTCTCGACATCGTGCGCATCCGCGTCGCCGCGCGCACGGTGGGCGTCGAGAAGATCGAGGCGGGCGACGGCAAGGCGCTCGTCACCTTCTCCCCCGCGACCCCGCTCGAGCCCGAACGGCTCGTCCGCGCCATCGAGCGGAGCCATGGTCGACTCAAGATGAAACGCGAGTTCACGCTCGAAGCGACGATCGCGCGTGGAGAGTGGCCGCGCGTCCGAGACTCGCTTCTCGGACTTCTCGACGGTCTGAGCCGCTCGTGAGCCGTCGATTCGCGGTCGCGACGCTCCTGGTGCTGGTACTCGGCGGCTGCGCGGTGCCCCGATGGATGCCGTTCATCGGCGACGGGCCGGCCAAGGGGCCGGAGCCCCCGAAGCCGGCCACAGCGGCGACCTCAACCGTGCCGATGCGGCTCGGCGCCGCCGGGAGGCCCGCGTCGGCGCCCGACGCCGGCGTGACCGACCGCGTGCTGGCCGTCGTCAACAACGACGCGATCACGCTCTCGGAGCTCCAGGAAGCCATTGCGGTCTACCAGTACGAGAATCGTGAGCGGGCGCCGGAGGCGACGAGCGAGCTGGCCCAGCAGTTCCTCACCCGGATGATCGACACCCGGCTCCAGATCCAGGAGGCCGAGCGCGAAAAAATCGTCATCGAGGACGCGGAGGTCGAAGAGGAGCTGGCGGAGCGGCTCAAGAAGATGAACGTGAAGGGCCGCGACGAGTTCGAGGCCCTGCTCAAGGCGCAGGGACTCTCGATGGAGTCGGTCAAGCGCCGAATCGGCGACGAGCTCCGACGGGGCCGGATCGTGGGCCGGAGGGTGAGGCTCCGCGTGTCGGTGATGGAGTCCGAGGTCACGCAGTACCTCGAGGCCAACCGCGCGAAGCTCGAGACGGGGCTGACCTACCATGCGCGGCACATCTTGGTCCTGCCCGACGCAGGTGTCGCCGACGCGGCCTGGGAGAACGCCCGTATCCGTGCAGAGCTCCTCAGGGCCGAGTTGCTGAACGGTGCCGACTTCGCCGAGCTCGCCCAGCAGAACTCGCGGGATGCGAGCGCTCGGGACGGCGGCGATCTTGGAACGCTCAAGCGCGGCGAGCTCGCCCAGGACATCGAGACGCAGATCCTCAGCCTCGCGGCCGGCGAGGTCTCGTTACCCTTTCGCTCCGCGCTCGGGTACCACATCTTCCGGCTCGAGTCCAAAGACAGCCTCGTGGGCGAGGGGTTGACGCGGGTCAAGGCTCAGATCCGTGAGATCCTCTTCCGCGAGAAGTTCGACGCCCGACTCGACGCCTGGCTCAAGGAGATCAAGCAACGCGCGATCATCGACGTGCGCCTGGACGGGCAGCCGTGAAAAATCGTTGACAATGCGGCCCCGAAATGGCAGGATAATTTGCAGCGTTAGCTTTCCAACCCCGCAGTAGACCTAGGCAAACGGCTAACCGACTCACTTGCTTGCGGCGCCAGCCGCCCGGAGCCCTTTGATGAGTGCCCGCCGAGAAAGAGTTCAAGGAAGCCCGACCCAGAACTCCGAAGTGAACGGGATGAACCTTTCCGAGCTGAAGGAAAAGAGCATCTCGGACCTGAACGTGATCGCCCGCGATCTGAACGTCCAGAACATGGGCGGGCTGCGCAAGCAGGAGCTGATCTTCAAAATCCTGCAATCGCAGGCGGAGAAGGACGGTCTGATCTTCGCCGAGGGCGTCCTCGAGGTCCTCCCGGACGGGTTCGGCTTCCTGCGGGCGCCGGATTACAACTACCTGCCGGGTCCGGACGATATCTACGTGTCCCCGTCTCAGATACGACGGTTCGACCTCCGGACGGGCGATACCATCTCCGGCCAGGTGCGGCCGCCAAAGGATACGGAGCGATACTTTGCGCTGCTCAAGGTCGAGGCGATCAATTTCGAGACGCCGGAGCAGGCGCGCGAGAAGATCTTCTTCGACAACCTCACGCCGCTGTATCCGATGGAGCGGCTCCGTCTCGAGCACGACACCGAGAATCTGACGACCCGGGTGATGGATCTCCTGTGCCCGATCGGCAAGGGCCAGCGGGGCATGATCGTGGCCGCGCCGCGGACGGGCAAGACGATGATGCTCCAGTCCATCGCCCATGCGATCGCCACGAACCATCCGGAGGTCTACCTCATCGTGCTCCTCATCGACGAGCGGCCCGAGGAGGTCACCGACATGCAGCGGTCGGTGAAGGGCGAGGTGATCTCGTCCACCTTCGACGAGCCGCCCCAGCGGCACATCCAGGTCGCCGACATGGTGATCGAGAAGGCCAAGCGTCTGGTCGAGCACAAGCGCGACGTCGTGATCCTGCTCGACTCGCTCACCCGCTTCGCGCGCGCCCACAACGCCGTCATCCCGTCGTCGGGGAAGGTCCTGTCGGGCGGCCTCGACGCGAACGCGCTCCAGCGACCGCGCCGCTTCTTCGCGACGGCGCGGAACATCGAGGAGGGCGGCTCGCTCACGATCATGGCGACAGCCATCGTCGACACCGGAAGCCGGATGGACGACGTCATCTTCGAGGAGTTCAAGGGGACCGGCAACATGGAGGTTCATCTCGATCGCCGGCTCATGGACAAGCGGATCTTCCCGACGATCAACATCGAGCAGTCGGGGACGCGGAAGGAAGAGCTGCTCCTCGAGAAGGACGAGCTCCAGAAGGTCTGGCTCCTGCGCAAGGCGCTCTCCCAGCTCAACCCCGTGGAGGGCATGGAGCTCCTGCTGGACAAGCTCAAGCTCACGAAGACGAACAAGGAGTTCCTGGCCTCGATGCACTCGATGGGGTGATCCGCCGGGCTGGCGGGAATCCTCGGGTTTTTGCGTGTTCTGGTCAGGGCTGGTATTCTTGGAGCCCTGAGGGGGTGGCTCGAATGAAGGTGGGCATTCATCCGGACTATGTGGATACGACCATCACGTGCGCGTGCGGAGAGGTGGTTCACACTCGCTCCACCAGGTCCAACATCCACGTGGAGGTCTGCTCGAAGTGCCATCCCTTCTACACCGGGAAGCACAAGCTCATGGACACCGCGGGTCGTGTCGAGCGCTTCCAGCGGAAGTACGGGCGCCAGACCGCGTCCGCGTAGCACGCGCTCCGAAGCCGGCCGGGTTGGACTCGGGCCGGCTTTTTGTTTGCCCCCCGGGTCGCGCCCGCGAAACGGCGCGCTGAGCCGCGATGCTGTTTGACAAGCTCCGTCAGATCGAGGAGCGGTCCAACGAGATCGCCCGGGCCCTGTCCAACCCCGCCACCTTCGGCCAGCCCGCCGAGTACGCCCGGCTCCGGAAAGAGCACGCCGACACCGTCGACATCGTCGAGCGCTTCACCGCGTACCGCGAGGTGCTTCGCCGGATCGGCGAAGCCCGCCACATCCTCTCGGAGGGTGGCGACCGCGAGCTCGCCGAGCTCGCGCAAGCGGAGATCGACGACCTCGCCGCCCGGCAGGCGGCGCTCGAGGAGGAGTTGAAACGGCTCCTGCTGCCGCGCGATCCGAACGACGAGAAGAACGTCTTCGTCGAGATCCGCGCGGGCGCCGGTGGCGATGAGGCCGCCCTCTTCGCCGCGGACCTGAGCCGCATGTACACGAAGTACGCTGAGCGCCAGCGGTGGCGGGTCGAGATGATGGACGCCAGCGCGACCGGCGTCGGCGGGTTCAAGGACGTGATCCTGTTCATCCAGGGGCGCGGCGCGTGGAGTCGTCTGAAGTTCGAGCGTGGCGTGCACCGGGTGCAGCGTGTGCCCGTCACCGAGTCGAGCGGCCGGATCCACACCTCGACCGTCACCGTCGCCGTGCTTCCGGAGGCCGAGGACGTCGACGTCAAGATCGAGGAGAAGGACCTCCGGGTGGACGTGTACCGGTCCTCCGGCCCCGGCGGGCAGGGCGTCAACACGACGGATTCGGCCGTGCGGATCACCCACCTGCCGACCGGGCTCGTCGTGACGTGCCAGGACGAGCGGTCACAGATCAAAAACCGGGCGAAGGCGATGCGCGTTCTCAAGGCCCGGCTGCTGGAGCGGGCGCAGGACGAGCAACAGGCGGCCATCGCGGCGGACCGCCGCAGCCAGGTCGGGACGGGCGAGCGCAGCGAGCGGATCCGCACCTATAATTTCCCGCAGACGCGCGTCACCGATCACCGAATCGGTCTCACACTCCATCGGCTGCCGGCCGTGCTGGATGGTGACCTCGACGAGCTGATCGACGCTCTCGTGGCGGCCGAGGAGGCCGATCGGCTCCAGCGGGTAGAGCAGTGATGCGCCCCGTCACGACGTTCCGAGACCAGCTCGCCGCTGCCACGACCGCGCTCGAGGCGGCCGGCGTCGCCAGCCCGCGGGTCGACGCCGAGTGGCTGCTCGCCGGGCTGCTAGGCGTCGGGCGGGTCGCCGTTCGGTTGGATCCGGCCGGCGCCGTCCCCGCGCTGCTCGCCGAGCGTTATGGCGACGCCGTGCGCCGGCGCGCGCGCCGTGAACCGCTCCAGCGAATCCTCGGCTGGGAGGAGTTCCGCGGCTTGCGCGTTCGCCTCACCGACGCGGTGCTCGTGCCCAGGCCGGAGACCGAGGCGCTCGTGGAATGGGCGCTGGCGCTCCTGCCAGCGCGCGGCGGCCGGAGGCTGCGGGCCGTCGATCTCGGGACCGGGTCGGGGTGCATCGCCTGCGCGCTGGCCGCCGAGCGGCCGGATCTCGACGTGGTCGCCATCGACGTGTCGCCGGCCGCTGCGGCCGTCGCTCGGGAGAACGCGATCGCCCTCGGACTCGCGGCGCGCATCAGGGTCGTCGCCGCGGACCTGCTCGACGGGGTCCGCGATCTGGGCGCCGACCTCATCGTGAGCAACCCTCCGTACCTGCCGACCGGGCTCGTGCCCAAGCTCCCGCCGGAGGTGCGGACCCACGAGCCGGTCGTCGCGCTGGACGGTGGCGCCGACGGTCTCGCGCTGATCAGGCGGATCGCCGCGATCGCCCACCGCGCCCTGCGTGTGTCCGGGGTGCTCGTCGTCGAGACGGCGGGCGGCGCCCAGGCGACCGCCGCCGCCGCGCTCCTCCGGACGGCGGACTTCGCGCAGGTGGCCGTCCGCGCCGACCTCGCTGGCGTCGACCGGTTCGTCGCGGGAAGAGCCTGATGCCCGCCCGGCTCGAGATCGACGGTGGAGTGCCGCTCCGCGGCTCGGTGCGGGTGAGCGCAGCCAAGAACGCGGCGTTGCCCGCGCTGGCGGCGTCGCTGCTGACCGCAGAGCCGGTCCGTCTGACCAACGTTCCGGACCTCGTCGACGTTCGTACGATGGTGCGGCTCGTCGAGACGCTCGGCGCGACGATCCGGCGCGAGCGCGGCGAGCTCGCGGCGCAGGTGGCGCGCGTCACCAATGACGTCGCGCCGTACGACCTCGTCTCGACCATGCGCGCGTCCGTGCTCGTCCTGGGCCCACTCGTGGCGCGCCACGGCTCGGCGCGCGTCGCGCTGCCGGGCGGCTGCGCCATCGGCGTGCGGCCTATCGACCAGCACCTGAAGGGTCTCGCCCGCCTGGGCGCCGAGATCGCGATCGAGAACGGGTACGTGGTGGCGCGGGCGAGTCGGCTGAAGGCGGCACGGATCGCCACCGATCTCGTCACCGTCACGGGGACCGAGAACCTCATGATGGCCGCGGCGCTCGCCGAGGGGACGACGGTGATCGAGAACGCCGCGCGCGAGCCCGAGGTCGTCGACCTCGCGACCCTGCTCACGGCAATGGGGGCGCGGATCCGCGGCGCGGGCACCCCTCGGGTGGAGATCGAGGGTGTCTCCGAGCTGGCGGGCACCTCGCACCGGATCATTCCGGACCGGATCGAGGCGGGTACGCTGATTGTGGCGGGCGCGATCACGGGCGGGGACGTCACGGTCACCGATCTCGTGCCCGATCACCTCTCGGCGCTCATGGCCAAGCTTGACGAGTGCGGCGTCGCCCTCGAGGTCGGCCCGACGTCGGTCCGCGTGAGGGGCTCCGGGCGCCCCCGGGCGGCGGACGTCACCACGAGCCCGTTCCCCGGCTTCCCCACGGACATGCAGGCGCAGGTGATGACGCTGCTCGGGCTCGCGGACGGTCAGTCGCGAGTCACCGAGACGATCTTCGAGAATCGGTTCATGCACGTCGCCGAGCTTGCCCGGATGGGCGCGCGGATCGAGACCGACGGCGCAATCGCAGTCATCCGCGGCGTGTCGCGCTACCAGGGCGCGCCGGTGATGGCGTCGGATCTGCGCGCCTCGGCCGCGCTGGTGCTGGCGGGCCTTGCTGCTCACGGCCGCACCACGGTCTCACGCGTCTACCACCTCGATCGAGGCTACGAGCGGCTCGAGACCAAGCTGGCGGCGCTGGGCGCCCGCATCGAGCGGCGCGCGTGAAGGAGCGACTCACGATCGCGCTGCCGAAGGGGCGTCTGCTCGACGGCGCGCTCGAGCTCCTGCACGCGCTCGGCGTCGAGGGGATCGACCAGGACTCGCGGCGGCTGATCTTCACCGACGCCCGGCGCGGGCTACGCCTGCTGTTCCTCAAACCGGTCGACATCCCGGCGTACGTCCTGTACGGCGCGGCCGACCTGGGGATCGTCGGCAAGGATATTCTGCTCGAGCAGGAACCGGACGTGTACGAGCCGCTCGACCTCGGGTTCGGATTCTGCCGGCTCGTCGTCGCGGAGCCGCGCGAGCTCTGGGAGCGCGACGATCCGGCGAAGTGGTCCTGGGTGCGCGTCGCCACGAAGTATCCCCGGCTGGCCGAGCAGTACTTCACCGACCGGGGCATCCAGGTGGAGATCGTGCGCCTCGACGGCTCGATCGAGCTGGCGCCGCTTGTCGGGCTCGCGGAGCGCATCGTCGATCTGGTCCAGTCGGGCGAGACCTTGAGGGCCAACGGGCTGGTCGAGGTGGCCGAGATTACCCGATCCACCGCCCGCCTCATCGTGAACCGCGCCTCGATGAAGACGGAGCACGCGGCGGTCAGCGAGCTCATCGACGAGTTGAAGGCCGCGCTCCGGAGCGAGCCTGTCCGGCACCCGGCCGGAGCGCGGGTGCAGCCGGCGCCGCGGGTCCCGCGCTCATGATCCGCACGTTCGATGCGCGGCGCGGAATCGATGCCGTCGTGACGGCGCTCGAGCGATCGCCCGAGGCGGTGGCGCCCGAGATCCACCGGACGGTCGACGAGATCCTCGGTGCGGTGCGCTCCCGGGGTGACGCGGCGCTCTGCGAGTACACGGCGCGTCTGGATGGCTGGAGCCCCGGCGCCGCGGGGGAGCTCGCGCTGACCGCCGCGGACTTCGAGACCGCCGAGCGCGCTCTCGCGCCAGACGTGCGAGCCGCCCTCGAGTATGCCGCCGACCGCATCGAGCGCTACCACGCGGCCGCGATGCCCAAGTCGTGGCGCATGACCGACGAGCACGGATCCGTCCTGGGCCAGGAGATTCGCCCGCTCGACCGCGTGGGTGTCTACGTTCCGGGCGGGCGGGCGGCATACCCCTCGACGGTGCTGATGACCGTCGTCCCGGCGCGCGTCGCGGGCGTGCGGGAGATCGTGCTCGTCACGCCCCCGGGACCCGGCGGCCGGGTCGAGCCGGTGGTGCTCGGCGCCGCGCGCATCGCCGGGGTCACCGAGGGCTACCGGATCGGCGGGGCGCAGGCGGTCGCCGCGCTCGCATACGGCACGGCGCTGATCCGCCGGGTCGACAAGATCGTCGGACCGGGCAACGTCTACGTCGCGCTCGCCAAGGCGCGCGTGTTCGGTGAGGTGGGGATCGACATGGTCGCCGGGCCCAGCGAGGTCGTCGTCGTCGCGGACGCGACCGCGGACCCGGAGTGGATTGCCGCGGACATGCTCGCCCAGGCCGAGCACGATCCGATGGCCCGTGCGCTCCTCATCACGGACGCCGCCGAGCTGATCCCGCGCGTGGCCGCGGCACTGGAGCGCCAGCTGGCGGCGCTGCCGCGCCGCGCGATCGCCGAGCCGGCGCTCCGGGCGAACGGCGCGCTGATCCGGGTGGGGAGTCTCGACGAGGCGGTCACGCTCGCCAATCGGCTGGCGCCCGAGCACCTGGAGCTACTGGTGGCCATGCCGGCGGCGCTGCTGGCGCGGGTGAGGCACGCCGGCGCGGTGTTCATGGGCGGGCACACGCCCGAGGTCGTGGGTGACTACGTCGCGGGCCCCAACCACGTGCTGCCGACGGCGGGAACGGCGCGATTCGCCTCGCCGCTCTCCACGGAAGATTTCGTGAAGCGCTCGAGCGTCATCGAGTACTCGCGGGGTGGGCTGCGCGCCGCCGCCCCGCATCTGAAAACGCTGACGCGCATCGAGGGCCTCGCCGGACACGGGAGCGCGGCCGCCTTGCGACTGGATAGGGACGGAGGGAGGGGCGCATGAGTTCCGAGACGACGACCCGGCAGGCGCGCGTCGAGCGCAAGACCAAGGAGACGGAGATCACGCTCCACCTCAACCTCGACGGCACCGGCGCCTCGAAAGTGCAGACGCCGATCCCGTTCTTCAGCCACATGCTGGAGGCGTGGTCGAAGCACGGGCTGATGGACCTCGCGGTCGACGCCCAGGGCGACGTCGAGGTCGACCAGCATCACACCGTGGAGGACGTCGGCATCGTCCTGGGCCAGGCGCTCCGGCAAGCGCTCGGCGACAAGCGGGGCATCGTACGCTACGGAACGGCCTACATCCCGATGGACGAGGCGCTGGTGTCGTCGTCGGTCGACCTGTCGGGACGGCCCTTTCTCGTCTTCAGCGTGCCGGTCGCGCGCGCCCGGGTGTCGAACTTCGATCTCGACCTGCTCCAGGAGTTCTTTCGCGCGTTTGCGTTCAACGCCGAGATGACGCTGCACGTAACCATGCACTACGGCCACAATCTCCACCACATCACCGAGGCCGTGTTCAAGGCCGTCGGACGGGCGCTGGCGGAGGCGACGCGCGTCAATCCCAGGATCGCCGGCGTGCTTCCCTCGACGAAGGGTGCGCTGTGATTGCCATCGTCGACTACGGGCGCGGAAACCTCGGGTCCGTCGAGAAGGCATTTCGTCGCGTCGGCAGCCCGGCGGTGATCACCCAGGATCCGCGCGCCGTCGACGACGCGGAGGCGGTGGTGCTGCCGGGGGATGGCGCGTTTCACGACGCGATGTCGAACCTCGACCGCCTGGGCCTGCTGCCCGCCCTCGGCCGGGCGCTCGATGGCCGCCGGCCGTTCCTGGGGATCTGCCTCGGCTATCAGCTCCTGTTTTCCACCAGTGAGGAGTTCGGCGAGGGACGAGGGCTCGACGTCGTCCCCGGTGCCGTGCGCCGTCTGCCGCCCGGGCCGAAGATTCCCCACATGGGATGGAACCGCGTGGAGCACGCCGGGGACCTCGGGCTGTTCGACGGCATCCCCTCGGGCGCTCGCTTCTACTTCGTCCACTCGTACTATCCGGTCGTAGCGGGGGCCGTGAGCACGGCTTTGACCGAGGGTGGCCTGACAGAGGCGCACGTGGCTCCGGACGCGCGATCTGCGCGTCGCCAGAGGCAAGCGGACGAGGTGCGCGTGGCGTGGTGTGACTACGGCGTACGATTCGCGGCGGCGATCGAGCGCGGCCGGGTCTACGCGACCCAGTTCCATCCCGAGAAGAGCCAGCGGTGGGGCCTCCGTCTCCTCGAGAACTTCGCCGCCGTCGTGAAGGGCGGACGGTGATCGTCATTCCGGCGATCGATCTCCGCGACGGGCGGTGCGTTCGCCTGCACCAGGGGCGGGCCGACCGGGAGACCGTGTTCTCCGACGATCCCGTCGCGGTCGCGCTCAAGTGGAAGAAGCTCGGCGCCGAGCGCCTGCACGTCGTGGACCTCGACGGCGCGTTCGCCGGCGAGCCGCGGCAGAGCGCGCTCATCACGAAGATCGTCGCCGCTTTGGTGCCGGTGCCGGTCGAGGTCGGGGGCGGGCTGCGCGACCTGCGGGCCGTCGACTCGGCTCTCGAGACTGGCGCCCGGTGGGTGGTGGTGGGGACGCGCGTGGCGCTGGACCGCGCGTTCCTGAGCGACGTCTGCCGACGACACGCCGGACGGATCATCGTCGCCGTGGACGCCCGCGGCCCGCGCGTGGCCGTGAAGGGCTGGACCGAGGTGGTGGACGACACGGTGGCGGAGGTCGGCGCGCGGGCGCGCGACGCGGGCGCGGCGGCGCTGCTCTACACCGACGTGAGCCGTGACGGCACCGAGACGGGGCCCAACGTCGACGACACGGCGGCGCTCGCGCGCCAGATCGAGATGCCGATCCTCGCCTCGGGAGGCGTCGGGCGGGTCGAGGACCTCAGACGGCTGGCCGCGATCCCCGGCGTCGTCGGCGCGGTCGTCGGCCGCGCCCTCTACACGGGCGCCATCGACTTGCGCCGCCTGCTCGGGGACCCGTCTATCTCGGGCCACCCTCCCACCAATCCGGGCTCAAGGCCCCCGTTACAATAGATGCTGGCCAAACGCATTATCCCGTGCCTCGACGTGAAGGACGGCCGCGTCGTCAAGGGCGTGCGGTTCGTCGACCTGCGCGATGCCGGCGATCCCGTCGAGGCCGCGCTCGCGTACGACGTCCAGGGGGCCGACGAGCTCGTGTTCTTGGACATCACCGCCTCGCACGAGGCGCGCGACACCATGCTCGACGTGGTCCGCCGCACGGCGGAAGGCATCTACATGCCGCTGACGGTCGGCGGTGGGATCCGCTCCGTCGACGACGTGCGCCGGCTGCTCCGGGCGGGGGCCGACAAGGTCTCGTTGAACACGGCCGCTCTCGAGCGCCCCACGGTGATCCGTGAGGCGGTGGAGCGGTTCGGGAGCCAGTGCATCGTCGTCGCGATCGACGCCCGTCGTGAGCCGAGCCGGCCGGGCGCACCGGATCGATGGGGCGTCTACACGCACGGCGGCCGGCGCCCGGCTGGCCGCGACGCGATCGCGTGGGCGCGTGAGGCCGTCGAGCTCGGCGCGGGCGAAATCCTCCTGACGAGCATGGATCGTGACGGGACCAAGGACGGCTACGACCTCGAGCTCACACGCGCGGTCTCGCAGACCGTGTCCGTGCCCGTCATCGCCTCGGGCGGCGCCGGCTCGCTCGAGCATCTCTACGAGGGCCTCGTCGAGGGCTGCGCCGACGCGGCGCTCGCCGCCTCGATCTTCCACTTCGGGACTCACACCGTCGCCGAAGCGAAGGCCTATCTGCACGGGCGGGGTGTCGAGGTGCGGGGCGAACCGTGACCCTCGACGAGCTCCGCTTCGACGGCGAGGGCTTGATTCCGGCAGTCGTCCAGGAGGCCGACACCGGCGAGCTGCTCATGGTCGCCTGGATGGACCGTGCTGCTGTCGAGAAGACGCTGTCGAGCGGCGTCACCCATTTCTGGTCGCGCTCGCGCGGCAAGCCCTGGCGCAAGGGGGAGACGTCCGGGCACGTCCAGCACGTCCAGTCGGTCTTCGCCGACTGCGACAGTGACACGCTGCTCGTCCAGGTCCACCAGGAGGGCGTCGCCTGCCACACCGGGCAGCGGACGTGCTTCTTCACGGCGCTCAAAGGAAGCTCGGCCGATCCTCGTCCCGCGCCGTCGGGCATGCTCGAGCGGCTCGAGCGCACCATCGAGGAGAGAAAGGTGAGCCGTCCGGCCGGATCGTACGTCGCCGGCCTGCTGGCGTCGGGCGAGCCGGAAGTGTGCCGGAAGATCGGCGAAGAGGCGACCGAGGTGATCACGGCGGCCCTCGGCGGTCAGGGAGACCGGCGCGTCACGGAAGAGGTGGCCGACCTGTGGTTCCACACCCTCGTGCTCCTCGGCGCGCGTGGGATTCCGCTCCGCGAGGTCCTGAAAGAGCTGGCGCGACGCCACGCGGGACGACCCACGCCGGATCGGTAGCGGCCGCGTGCGCCGGGCGCCAGTGGCGCTCGTGCTCGGAGCCTTCGTGGTGCTCACCGGGTGCGCGGGCCGGCGGATCGAGAACGGTGTGTATCACTCGACCAAGGGCTACCGCGTCACGCTCCCCGGGGCCGACTGGTCCGTGGCCGCGGAGAGCAAGGCCGACCTCGAGTTGCGGCACCACGACGGGACGGCGGCGCTGCTGGCGAACGCGCAGTGTGACGATCACACGCGGTCCCGAAGCGCCGACCTGCTGTTGGGGCACCTGTTGATCGGGCTGCGTGACCGCGCGACCATCGAACAGGAGGAGATCTCGCTGAACGGGCGACGGGCGGTGCGTCGGGTGCTGGACGGCCGGCTGAACGCCGCCGACGCGCCGACCCGGATCGAGGCATACGTGATGAAGGACGAGCGCTGCGTCTACGATTTCGTCTACGCCGCGCCACCGCCGTCGTTCGACGAGTGGCGCGCCGAGTTTCGCAGGTTCGTCGAGAGCTTCGCGCTGGAGCATGGGGACTGATGGAGGCCTATCTGAGACGAACCGCGGTGTGGTACGGCGGGGTCGGCCTGCTGACCGGCCAGGTCTTCCGCAGCCTGGCGCTGCCGCCGAAGTACTTCCGCCTCGTAGTCCAGGAGATCGAGGTGATGGGCGTGCAGTCGCTCGGCGTGGCGCTCACGGCCGCGATCTTCACCGGCATGGTGTTCACGATCCAGAGCGCGGTCAACATGGCCCGCTTCGGCGCGGAGAGCTACGTCGGGCCGCTCGCCGCCCTGGCGATCCTGCGCGAGCTCGGGCCCGTCCTGACCGCGATCCTCGTCGGTGGGAAGGTGGCGTCGGGCATCACGGCCGAGCTCGGCTCGATGAAGGTGACCGAACAAATCGACGCGCTCCGGACGCTCGGCGTGAACTACATCAAGCGGCTGGTGGTGCCGCGGGTCCTGGCCGCCCTCGTGGTGTTCCCGCTGCTGACAGTGCTAGCGGACGCGGTCGGCGTCCTCGGGGGCATGGCGATCATGTTCCTCGAGCGCGGCGCGGACATCTACGCCTACTGGAACGTCACCACGTACTGGGTCGTGCCGAAGGACTTCCTGACGGGCATCGGCAAGTCCGTGTTCTTCGGCGTCATCGTGACGCTCATCGGCTGCTACAACGGCCTCAGCACTCAGGGCGGGACCGAGGGGCTCGGTCGGGCGACGACGGCCACCGTCGTTCACGTGACCATGGGGGTCATCGTGTCCGACTTCTTTCTCACCAAGCTGTTCCTGACGCTCTTCTATTGAATCGGGCCATGCCGGAGCCCGTCGTCGGGGCCGTCGACCTGAGGAAGAGCTTCGATTCGACCGAGGTTCTACGCGACGTGTCGTTCACCGTCTCCAAGGGCGAGACGCTGGTCGTCATGGGCGGCAGCGGCGCCGGGAAAACGGTGCTCCTCCGGCTCGTGGCGGGCCTGATCCGTCCCGACGGCGGCCAGCTTCGGGTCTTCGGACGCAGCATCGAGCATCTCTCTGAAGAGGAGCTGCTCCCGCTCCGGCGCCGGATGGGATACGTGTTCCAGGGCGCGGCGCTGTTCGATTCACTGTCCGTTCGCGAGAACGTCGCGTATCCTCTCCGCGAACACACGAGTCTCGGAGAAGCGGAGATCGCCGAACGCGTCGTCCGGAACCTGTCGCTCGTCGGCCTCTCGAGCGAGGTGTTGCCACTCCTGCCGTCCGAGCTGTCGGGCGGTATGCGGAAACGCGTGGGGATTGCGCGGGCGCTCTCGGTCGAGCCGGAGATGCTGCTGTTCGACGAGCCCACGGGCGGGCTCGATCCGACGAACTCCAAGCTCGTCGCCGAGCTGATTCTGCAGCTTCGCGGCGGGGTGTGCGACACGGCCATCGTCGTCACCCACGACGTCGAGCTGGCGAAGACGGTGGCGGACCGCGTGGCCGTGCTCATCGACGGCCGGTTCGGCGCCCTCGGACCTGTCGACGCCGTTCTCGGTGGCAACGACCCCGCGGTCCAGGCGTTTCTCGCCGGGGCGGCACGGTAGTGCGAGCCGCAGGCCGTCGCGGGGCTGGGGCCCCGCCGGCCGAGGCGAGCGCAAGATACGGTAGTGCGAGCCGCAGGCCGTCGCGGGGCTGGGGCCCCGCCGGCGCGGTGAGCGAAAGATGAAGATCTGGGAGGCGCAGGCTGGTGAACGACGAACGACGTGAGATCGCCTTGAAGTTCCGCGTCGGCGTCTTCGTCCTGGTGGCGCTTGCGGTGTTCCTCGGCCTGGTGTACGCGCTCGGGGCCCGAGCGCGATTGTTCGAGGCGCGCTACACGATCCACGCCGACTTCACCGAGGTGGGTGGCCTGGTCGAGGGCGCGACCGTCCGGCTGGCCGGCGTGCAGATCGGGCGCGTGACGGGCGTGCACCTCCCCGGCGAGCCGGGCGGCAAGGTGAGGGTCGATCTCACCATCGCCAGGCGCTACTCCGACCGGATCCGCAAGAATTCGATCGCCCGCATCGAGACGCAGGGGTTGCTCGGCGACAAGATCGTGGAGATCACTGTCGGGAATACCACCGCTCCGCCGGCGGCCCCCGGCGAGGTGCTGGCCGCGCGCGATCCGGCCGACTTCGGGCGGGTGATCGCCGCGGGCGCCGAGACGGCGAAGGATGTCGGGGCGCTCGCCGCCGCGCTGCGCGAGACGGCGGAGAAGGTGAACCAGTCGAAGCTCATCGAGGATGCCGCGACGACGGTCAACAAGCTCGGGCGCGTGGTCGATCAAGTGGAACACGGCCGCGGGTGGGCGCACGCGCTCGTGTACGAAGAGCCCCTGGCGTTGCGCCGCCTCAACGAGCTGCTCGCGACGACGCAGACGTTAGTCGAGCGGGTCGAGAAGGGGCAGGGCGCCGCCGGGGTGCTCGTCTCGCCCGAGAGCACCGCCTCCGCGAAGCGCTTCGTGGCCGCGATGGATCGGATCAGCGGAATGGTCGAGCAACCGGAGCGGGAGCCGGGACTGCTGCCCGGGCTCCTCTTCGATCCGAAGTACAGGCCGGTCCTCGAGGACCTGCGCACGGTCGCTCACAACCTCCGCGAGGTCTCCGATCGCCTGGCCGGCGGCCGCGGCACGCTCGGCAGCCTGGTGGCCGACTCGGGCGACGAGGGCGAGCTCAAGCTGACCCTGCAGGACCTCAGAGCCGCCGTCGCCAATTTCAAGGCGATCAGCCAGAAGATCAACGAGGGTGAGGGGACCGTGGGCGCGCTGATCGCCGATCCGGCGATCTACGAGCGTCTCGTCACGATCCTCGACGGCGCCCAGCGGAGCTTCCTGTTGAGATCGATGATCCGCGGCCTCGGGGACAAGGGGGCGAAGTCGAAAGATGGCGACGCGCGACGCTAGCGTCTACCGGTGCCAGGAGTGCGGGTTCACGAGTCCCAAGCCCGGAACCTGTCCCGACTGCCGGCGGGCCGGCGGCAGCTGGGTCCAGCTCGTCGAGGAACGGTCGAGCCCGTCGCGCTCGACGCAGCGGGCCGCCGTGGCATCCGCACGCCCCCGCGCGCTGAAGGACATCTCGATGGAGCGCGACGACCGCGTCCGCACCGGGATCGGCGAGCTGGACCGGGTGCTCGGCGGTGGCGTGGTGCGTGGCTCGCTGGTGCTGATCGGCGGTGATCCGGGCGTCGGCAAGTCGACGCTGCTGCTGCAGGCGGCGCAGGCACTCGCGCGGGTGACCCCGCCGGTGCTCTACGTCACCGCCGAGGAGTCGGCGGCCCAGGTGAAGATGCGCGCCGACCGGCTCGGCATCACGACCGACGGGCTGCTCCTGTGGCCCGAGACCGATCTGTCGGTCGTCCAGACTCAGCTCGACGACGTGAAGCCGCGGGGGCTCGTCATCGACTCCATCCAGACCGTGTTCCTGCCGGAGCTGGAGTCGGCGCCGGGCAGTGTCACGCAGGTGCGCGAATGCGGAGCCCGCCTCATGACGCTGGCCAAGGGCCTCGGCATCGCCACGTTCCTGGTCGGCCACGTCACGAAAGAGGGGGCGCTCGCGGGGCCCCGTGTCCTCGAGCACCTCGTCGACACCGTGCTGTACTTCGAAGGGGAGCGCCACCACGCGTACCGCATCCTCCGGGCGGTGAAGAATCGGTTCGGCTCAACGAACGAGATCGGCGTCTTCGAGATGGCGGAGGGGGGGCTGGTCGAGGTGAAGAACCCCTCCGGCTTCTTCCTCGCCGAGCGTCCCGTCGAGGCGCCCGGCTCGGTCGTCGTCTCGAGTCTCGAGGGCACGCGGCCGGTGCTGCTGGAGCTGCAAGCCCTCGTCGCGCACGCCGCCATCGGGACCCCGCGCCGGACGGTGCTCGGCGCCGACTACAACCGTGTGTGCCTGTTGCTGGCGGTTCTCGAGAAGCGCGCGGGCGTTCCGCTCGGGAGCCAGGACGTGTTCGTCAACGTCGCGGGCGGCGGCCGTGTGACGGAGCCCGCCGCGGATCTTGGCATCGTCGTCGCTGCGGCGTCGAGCTACATGGATCGAGCGGTGCCGGGCGACGTGCTCGTGGTCGGCGAGGTGGGGCTCACCGGAGAAGTCCGTGCTGTCGCGGGGCTTGAGCTGCGTTTGCGCGAGGCGGCCGCCCTGGGCTTCCGCCGGGCGATCGTGCCTCGGAGCAATGTCCTCGAGCCGACGAAGGTGTCGCTCGACGTCCACGGCGTGGCCACGATCGGCGACGCCCTGGCGGCGCTGCTCGGCTGACGGCACGAGCGTGAAGCCCATGCCAGGCAGACCCATGGTCGGGCGGGTAGCGGTGGTCATCCCTGCGGGCGGCGTGGGAGCGCGCTTCGGACGTCGCATCCCGAAGCAATTCATCAGGATCCAGCGCGTCCCGATCGTGACGATGACGGTCAGCCACTTCACGCGCCATCCGGCCGTGACCGCGATCGTCGTCGCCGCGCCGGAGTCTCACATCGAACGGACCCGCCGCGCGCTGGCCCCGATTGCCCGCCGCGCGCCGCTCGCCGTCGTGCCCGGCGGCCGGACGCGCCAGGACTCGGTGTGGCTCGCGATGCAGGCCCTGCCCGACGACGCCGAGGTCATCGTCGTCCACGATGCCGTCCGGCCGTTGATCACGAGGCGACTGATCGACGCCGTCGTACGCGCCGCCGCGGAGTCCGGCGCCGCGATCTGCGCCCTGCCGATCGCCGAGACCGTCAAGCGCGTGCGGGACGACGTCGTGGAAACGACCCTCGACCGCTCGGAGCTCTGGGCCGTTCAGACGCCGCAGGCGTTCCGCGCCGACCTCCTCCGCGAGGCGCACGAGAAGGCGCGCCGGGACAGCGTCGTCGGGACTGACGACGCCATGCTGGTCGAGCGGCTCGGCCATCCCGTCCGCGTCGTGCGTGGGCTCGTCGAGAACGTGAAGATCACCACGCCAGAAGACCTGCGCCGAGCGCGCCGAGCGTGGGCGCGGTGACGCGCGTCGGCTTCGGGTTCGACCTCCACCCGCTCGCCGCGGGCCGGCCGCTCGTGCTCGGCGGTGTCACCGTCGAATCCGATCGCGGGCTCGTCGGCCACTCCGACGCCGACGTGCTATCGCACGCGGTGGGTGAGGCGCTGCTCGGGGCGCTGGCGCTGGGCGACCTGGGCCGGCATTTCCCCGACACCGACGCGCGCTACCGCGGCATCTCGAGCCTCACGCTGCTCCGGAACGTCGTCGGCCTGGTGACCGCGCGCGGGGGCCGCCTCGTCAACGTGGACGCGACCGTGCTTGCCCAGGCCCCTCGCCTCGCGCCGCTGCTGCCGGAGATGGCCAAGCGGCTGGCTGACGTGCTGGGACTCGACGTCGACCGGGTGAGCGTCAAGGCGAAGAACCCCGAGGGACTCGGCCTGGTCGGCCGGCACGAAGGGATGGCGGCGATGGCGGTGGTGAGCGTCGAGGTGACGGGATGATCCGGATCTGCAACACGATGACCCGAACGAAGGAGGAATTCGTTCCCCTCACATCGGGCGAAGTCCGCATGTACGTGTGCGGGGTGACCGTGTACGACTACTCGCACATCGGGCACGCGCGGAGCGCCATCGTCTTCGACGTGATCCGGCGTTACCTCGCCTTCAAGGGCTATCGGGTCACATGCGTCAAGAACTACACCGACGTCGACGATCGGATCATCAGACGCGCCAACGAAGCGGGCGTTTCGCCGCGCGAATTCGCCGAGCGCTATGTCGCCGCCGAACGCGAGGACATGGCCGCCCTGGGGGTCCTGGCACCCGACGTGGATCCGAAGGCGACGGAACACGTATCCGAGATGCTCGAGCTCATCGAGCGGCTGGTCGCCTCCGGCCACGCCTACCCGGTCGACGGCGACGTCTACTTCGAGATCCGCCGCTTCCCCCCGTACGGCCGGCTCTCGGGGAAGAATCTCGACGAGCTGCTGGCGGGCGCCCGCGTCGAAGTGGACGAGCGGAAGCGCGACCCGCGCGACTTCGCGCTCTGGAAGAGCTCGAAGCCGGGCGAGCCCGCGTGGGAGAGCCCGTGGGGCCCCGGTCGTCCTGGCTGGCACATCGAGTGCTCGGCGATGGCGATGCGGTATCTCGGAGAGTCCTTCGACCTCCACGGGGGCGGGGAGGATTTGATCTTCCCGCATCACGAGTGCGAGATCGCCCAGTCCGAAGCGTGCACGGGCAAGCCGTTGGCCCGCTACTGGGTGCACAACGGTATGGTCAATATGGGCAAGGAGAAGATGTCGAAGTCGCTCGGCAACACGCTGAACATCCGGGAGATCGTCAAGCGCCACGACCCCGATGCGCTCCGGCTCTGGATGCTCGGGACCCACTATCGCAACATGATCGAGTGGTCCGAGGAGCGCGTCGAGGAGAGCGCGCGGGCACTCGACCGCCTCGCGCGCCTGCTCCACGACGCGGTCACCGTGCGCGACGCCGGCGGCGCCGCCTCGCTGCCGCCGGCCCTTGCCGAGTTCCGCACGCGCTTCGAGAAGGCGATGGACGACGACTTCAACACGCCCCAGGCGCTCGGCGTGCTCTTCGATTTCGGGCGCGCGCTGGCCGAGGCGCGCGACCGGCAGGCGGGGGCGCCCGGCGCATTCGTCGCCGGCGTCGCCGAGCTGGCGCAGCTGGCGCGGGTGCTCGGGCTCTTCGGCCGCGGCGCCCCGGTGGAAGGCCCAGGGGCCGCCGTCGAGCGCCTCGTCACCGCGCGCGGCGAGGCGCGAGCGCGCCGTGACTTCAAACGCGCCGACGAGTTGCGCGACGAGATCGCGCGGCTCGGCTGGCTCGTGGAGGACACGCCCGCGGGATCGCGGCTCACGCCGAAGGGGCGGTGATGGCCGAGGGCCGCGTCTACGGCCGCAACCCCGTGCTCGAGCTGCTGCGCGCGCACGGGCGGCGCGCCGACGAGATCGCCGTCCTCGCCGGCGCGCGAGGGCCCCTGGCGGAGGTCGTCGCCCTCGCGCGCCGTGCCGGCGTCAAGGTCTCCTATCGCACCCGCGACCAGCTCACCGCGATGGCCGGGTCCGACCGCCACCAGGGCGTCGTCGCCCGCGTGGCATCGGCGGAGTACGTTGATCTGGCCGCCCTCCTCGAAATTCCCAAAGCGCGCAGCGAGGCACCATTTTTCGTGGCGGTCGACCAGGTCCAGGATCCAAGGAACTTCGGCGCGCTCCTGAGATCGGCGGAGGCCTTCGGAGCACATGGCGTGATCGTACCGAAGCACCACCAGGTGGGCCTCACTGAGACGGCGGTTCGAACGGCCATGGGGGCGGTCGAGTACCTGGCCGTCGCCCGGGAGACGAACCTCGTCTACGCTCTGGAAATCCTTAAGAAGTCCGGCATTTGGGTCTTCGGTGGCACCACGGGCGCCGGTGTCACGGTGTGGTCGGCGGACCTGACAGGGCCGATCTGTCTGGTCCTGGGAAGCGAGGGCGAAGGGCTCAGGCCCAATGTCGCGCGAGCCTGCGACGTCCTGCTCACGATCCCGATGGCGGGGCGCGTGGGTTCACTGAACGTCGCGGCCGCCGCGGCCGTGCTTTGCTACGAAGTGGCGCGCCAACGAAGCACCGGAGGCAAAGAGCTTGACTTATTGAAAAGTCAAGCCTAATGTGGGCTTTTGTCTGTGCTGGCGTAGCTCAGGGGCAGAGCAACTGCCTTGTAAGCAGTGGGTCGGGGGTTCAAATCCTCCCGCCAGCGCCAGCTTTTTCGAGGGGTTCGCAAGTGCGTGCCGGCAGATTCGGGGAGGTACCCAAGTGGCCAAAGGGGGCAGACTGTAAATCTGCTGGCGTACGCCTTCGGGGGTTCAAATCCTCCCCTCCCCACCATTGTAGCGAGTGCCATGTGCTCGGCTCAGACCGTGGGTGGCCTGAGCGAGGTGCGCGTGGCTCCGCATGTGGGCGGGAATAGCTCAGTGGTAGAGCGCCAGCCTTCCAAGCTGGGGGTCGCGGGTTCGAATCCCGTTTCCCGCTCCAAGTCTCGCGCATGCGCCCATGTAGCTCAGTCGGCAGAGCGCGTCCTTGGTAAGGACGAGGT
>WNFT01000182.1_pt1 | contig 85424 bp, 73 predicted proteins | sample 5400191 | NCBI WGS metagenome assembly WNFT01 (sample SAMN13153359, study PRJNA577476) | soil metagenome | isolation source: 80 cm saprolite under Madrone tree | place: USA:California | collected 2016-06-14 | reverse complement strand
CATGGATCTGCAACGTGCCGCTAACCGCGCCGTGTTCGAGGGCCTGGCCGCTTACGAACGGCGCCACGGCTGGAAGGGCCATCTCCAGAATGTTCTAACCCGAGAGGTGACACTGGCCAATTACCAGCACCCGGACTGGGATAGCGGACCCGAGGTCAACAGCTATGTCCACGCTGTGGTGGTAGCGGTCTCGCCAACATTAGCAACGATTAAATTCGGCCGCTACTCAGCCATCCTGGCGCCTGCAGACGTGGCCTGGACCCATGGCAAGCTGCAGAACATCCTGCAACGCGGCGACATCGTTTACGTGAAGGCGCTTTCGTTGAACCCCGATGGCAAGGCGCGGGTCAGCCTGGAAGAGGACTCCGGCGCGCAAGGCGCGCTGGTTGCGATTGACAATGCCACCGGCGAGATCAAGGCCATGGTCGGCGGACGCGATTTCAATCTTTCCAAATTCAACCGTACTACCCAGGCACTTCGTCAAGTGGGGTCGTCCTTCAAACCCTATGTCTACACTGCCGCCATCGACCGCGGCGCCACTCCGGACGACACCATCGTCGACGCGCCAGTCACGTTTCCAACGCCTTCCGGCCCTCCGTACGAGCCGCACAATTACGACGAAAAGTTCGAGGGAACGATTACCCTTCGCCGCGCTCTGGCGCAGTCGCGCAACATCCCCGCGCTGAAGCTGGCTGATAGCGTCGGGATCAAGACCGTCATCGACTACGCCCATCGCTTCGGCATTACCTCCAACATCCCGCCTTACCTGCCCATCGCCCTGGGTGCAGTCGAAGTCACCCCCATCGAGCAGACTTCGGCTTTCAGCGTCTTTCCCAACGATGGTGTGCACATCAGCCCGCGTTACATCACCAAAGTGACAGACTATGAAGGCCGCACCCTGGAGGAAAATTTTCCCGACGTGAAGGATGTGGTCAGCGCCCGCACTGCGCGCACCATGACTTCCATGCTGCGGGAAGTGGTGCTGCACGGCACGGCGATCGCTGCGGCCAGCTTGAAATATCCGCTGGCAGGAAAAACCGGGACCACCAATAACTTTACAGACGCCTGGTTCGTCGGCTTCTCGCCGTCCCTAACCTGCGGGGTGTGGATTGGCTACGACGAGAAAAAATTTCTCGGCGCAAAAGAAAGTGGGGCCCGTGCCGCCTTGCCCATTTGGATGGATTTCATGAAGGTGGCGCTGGAGGGAAAAGACTCAGGAGAGTTCCAGCCGCCAGAGCCCACACCAAATTCAGCCCCGCGCGCAGTGGACACGCCAGATACAGCACCGCCGGAAGAAGAGACCCATTAGTCATCCCAGTCCGCGGGGGGCGAGTGGGAGCCGGCCTGGAGCGAAGTCGAAGGGACCCGTCCATGCCGAGCGAAAGCTCGGCCGTTTTACTTCTGCTTTAGCGCCGCAAAACTCTCATCCAGAATCCCGGCGGCCTCATCCACATCCGCATTCGAAATGTTCAAAGGCGGCGACATGCGGATCACATTGCCGTAAAATCCTCCCTTCCCCACCAGCAAGCCACGCTTACGCGCCTCTTCCATCAATGCGTTGGTGCCGGCGGAGGCCGGCTTCTTGGTCGTGCGGTCTTCCACCAGTTCCAGAGCCTGCATCAGCCCCATGCCGCGCACGTCGCCGATGATCGCATGCTTCGCTTGCAGTTCCTCGAGCTTCTGGCGGAAATACGCGCCCACGACCGCGGCATTCTCCCGCAAATCATCTTCCTCGATGATGTCAATCACGGCTTTGGCGGTGACGCTGGTGACGGGATTGCCTCCGAACGTCGAGATCGTCAGTCCCTGGAAAGAGTCTGCGATTTCGGGCTTGGCCACTGTCAGTCCGATCGGCACGCCATTGCCCAGTCCCTTGGCCGCGGTAATCATGTCGGGCTCAACTTCCCAATGCTCGATGCCGAACCACTTGCGGCCCGTGCGCCCCCAAGCGGTCTGTACTTCATCGGAGATGAAATCGCCACCGTATTGCTTCACGATACTGAAAGCCAGCTTGAAATACTCCTTCGGTGGCGTGATGAAACCGCCCACACCCTGAATCGGCTCCGCGAGAAACGCGGCAATACGACCCGAGGTTGAGAACTGAATCACGTTCTCAATATCTTTTGCACACGCGACTTCGCACTCGGGATATTTCAGTCCCAGCGGACAGCGATAGCAATACGGATTCATCGCGTGTACAAGTCCAACTTCAATCGTGCCCTTGCGCCAGGTGTTCATGCCGGTGAGTCCGCGGGTGAGCGACGAGCGACCGCTATAGCCGTGCCGCAGTGCCACCACTTCCAAGTTCCCGGTGTGCATGCGCGCCACCTGGATCGCGGTTTCATTGGCTTCCGTGCCGCTGTTAGTGAAATACGACTTTTTCAGCGCTCCGGGCGTGATCTGGGCCAGCTTTTCCGCCAGGTTGACCATCGGCTCATTGGGGAAACACGTCGACACGTGTTGCATACGGTCGATCTGCGCCTTGGTTTGCGAGATTACGCGCGGATTGCAGTGCCCCACGCTGATGGTGACAATGCCGCCGAAAAAGTCGAGGTACTTCTTGCCCCCCACATCCCACACGTGCTGCATAAGCGCGTGATCCATGGGAAGCGGATCGGAGTAGTAAGTCGACACCGAAGGGAAGATGTATTCCTTCTGCTTGCGATTGATTTCCTCGCGGCTCAAGCGCAACTTCTCAGCGGGAACAAAAGTAGTGCTCATGCTGGCACCTCGGGCGAACCTCTCATGGAGATTGCGACTGGCAACGTGATTCTTATTTGAGACTCACCATCATAAACCACTTCCCCCCCGGGCCCGGCGTGGCATTGTCTCCGGAAGCGCCTGGGCTCGGGCGCGGCTGCGAAATCGTTTCAGGACGGCGAAAATCTGTTCTCCATACAGCTGGGCCTTGTACTCGCCAAAACCTGAAATGCGCAGCAACTCGGGGATCGAACCCGGACGCTTGCGGCAGACCTCATCAAGCGAGCTATCGTGCATCACGACAAAAGCTGGGACGCCCTGCTGCTTGGCCGCCGCCTGCCGCCATTCTCGGAGGTACTCGCGCAATTCGGAGTCAAAATCTGGAATTGCGGCCTTGGCCGCAGGCGCAGCCGGCGCCATCAACGCAGGCTGAGACCGCTGCGCCGTCTTGATCGACTTCACCAACCACTCGGACTCACACCCACAGGAGTCGCACGCGCCGCAGGTCTGCCACTTCGGATTCTCGCCAAAGTGCAAACAAATCTGCCGATGGCGGCAGCCCTTCGACTCGGCAAACCCGCGGATGGCATGGTAGCGCTGCCAGGCTCGCTGTTTCTCGGCCGGATCAACAATCTGATCGGCAAAGTAGGCCAGCAGCGCCGCATCCCGCTTCTGCCACAGCAGGATGCAATCGGCAGGGTGGCCGTCGCGCCCGGCGCGTCCCGCTTCCTGGTAGTACTGCTCGATAGATTTGGGCAGCGCGAGATGCACCACCGCCCGCACCGAAGCCTTGTTGATGCCCAGGCCAAAGGCGATCGTGCCTACCAGCACTCGCACTTCGTCCGACATCCAGCGTTCCTGGTTTTTCCTTCTCTCCGTGGCGTCCATCTTTCCGTGGTAGCCGATGGCGGAAATCTGCTGATCCTCGAGAAAATCAATCGTGTCTTTCACCTTGGCGATGGTCGGCGCGTAGACAATGACGCTACGGTGCTGGTAATTGCGCAAGGTGCGGAGCAGGAGGCTCGGTTGCTCGCCCGCCTTGCACTCCTTCACCAGATACCGCAAATTCGACCGGTGAAAACTGGCAATGTACTTGTGCGGATCACGCAGTTGCAGCTGGTGAAGAATGTCGTGACGCACCCGCTTGGTTGCGCTGGCCGTGAAGGCCGCGATAGGGTGGTCAGGAAAATGCGCGCGCAGCCGGCTCAGTTGCCGGTATTCGGGACGGAACTCATGCCCCCACTCCGAGATGCAATGGGCCTCGTCAATCGCGAAGAACGCGATCGGGACACTCCCCAGCCAGTTAATGGTGTCGGCACGCGCCAGCCGTTCCGGGGAAAGATACAGCAAGCGGATATCACCGTGTGATGCCCGGCGCATCACCTGGGCTTGGATTTCGTTGGGCAAAGAACTATTCAACACCCCGGCCGGAATTCCCATCTGTGCCAGTTGCGCGGATTGGTCCTGCATTAGCGCGATCAACGGCGATACCACGACTGCCGTGCGTCCCAACATTACTGCTGGCAACTGGTAGCACAGCGATTTCCCGCCGCCGGTCGGCATCACCACGCAGGTGTCGCGTCCGCCTAGCAGGCTGCCCACAATGCTCTGCTGCAAAGGCCGGAACGTACTGTACCCCCAGTAACGCCGGAGCGCGGTAAGAAGGTCAGTCTCCGAGGGCGCGTTTACCGGAGCGATGTCGGTCTGGTGCATGGGGTACCTGAACCAGTATAGGTCGTCCGCACTACAAGAGAGCGTGCTCGAGCGGAGTTGGTCCCGAAGCGGATCAGATGACAGAGCATCAGTAGTTTATGCCCGCAGCTTGCGGAGCTTGACCGGCAACTCAAGTGACCCAAGTCTATAATCGCGATTGATGAAGTCCTTTTTTCGCCTGATTCTGCTGGCACTGGTATTGCTGGTTGTGGCTCTGGTCTCGGCGCTTACCGCCATGCGCCTGGCCATCCACGGCCATGAAGTCGTCGTCCCGGACCTGGTGGGCAAGAGCCCTGCGGCCGCTCGGATGATGGCTGAACAAAGCGGATTAGAAATCAACGTCGAACGCCAGTACTACAGTCCCATGGTGCCGGAGGGGAAAATTCTCTCCCAAGTTCCCCGCGCCGGGAGCCAGGTTCGGCGTGGCTGGCAGGTTCGCGTGGCCGAAAGCCTGGGCCCACAGCGCGTCGAAATCCCCAACGTAATGGGCCAGAGCCAACGCATCGCCAACATCAACATCCGCCGTCGTGGCTTGGACGTCGGCGCAATAGCGCAAATGCGATTGCCTGACGCCCCCGAGGGCCTGATCTTGTCGCAGGCGCCGCCACCCAACGCCAGCGGCGTCTCCGCTCCGAAAATCAGTTTGCTGGTCGCCGAACCCCCGCTACCGGAGGCTCTCCTGATGCCCAGCTTCGTCGGACAACCCCTGGGCAGTGTGACGCTGGCATTGCAGGAAGCCGGGCTGCGTCTGGGAACGGTGACAGCTGCCCCGGCGTCGCCCGAGAGTCCTCCTTCGGCGACGCCACCTGTGTCGCCAGCCTCTGCCCCTTCGCCCGGCAGCATGATCGTCTCGCAAAATCCCGCCCCCGGAGAAAAAGTAACTGTTGGCGCCGCGGTGAACTTCGGGGTTCGGTAGCGGCAGCCTCCCGCCTGCCCGATGGGCGGGCGAGAACGCTCCTGACGCAGTCGCGGTGGTTCTCTGTCTTGGGTCGAGGCTATCGGTGGAAGCCGTGGCCTAGCTTTTTTGCAGGATGGCCACAAAGAATCCATCACACGCATGCAACCCGGGAATTGTTCTCACGAACGGCCCGCTCACCAGCGTATCAAGTTCCTTCCACGCCAATTCGCCCTCCGCCCGCAGTCGCTCCAGTTCAATCCGACCGTCGAGCGCATGGAATGAGGGTTCAGCGCCCAGCGCTTTTTCCACGACCGCCTCGTCCTCTTCTCGCTCCAGCGAACATGTGGAATACACCAGTCTTGCTCCAGCTCCGGCATGCTGCATGGCAGACTGCAGAATCGCCAGCTGACGCGCTTGCAGTTCGACGAGGTCCTGCGGCTTCCGTCGCCATTTGATTTCGGGATTGTGCGCCAAAGTGCCAGTGCCGGAGCAGGGCACGTCGGTCAGGATGCGATCAAAGGTTCCCACCGCCGTGAACTCGCGTACGTCTGAGTGGATGACTTCCACATTTCTTGCGGGCACCAATTTTCGTAGCAGTCGCGCGCGGTGCGGATACAACTCGAGCGCAACGATGTTGGCCTCGGGATTTCGCTCGGCAAGGATCCGCGTCTTGCTCCCAGGGGCGGCGCAACAGTCCAGGATTCTCGAGCCCCTACCCACAAGCAGTCCGACCAGCTGCGAGGCTTCATCCTGAATTGCGACTCGCCCCTGGGCGAAAGCACGAGTCGCGGTAACATTGCCGGACCGAACCCGCCGTGCCGAAGTCAACAACTGGCCAGGAGCGAGATCGATGCCGTTCTGCTTCAATTCGGCTACCGTTTTAGAATCAGCCAGACGAACCGTGGTCTCCGGAGCCTGCTGGTCGTAGCGGCAGACTTCCCGCGCACGATCAAGGCCGAACTCGCGCACCCAGCGCTCTACCAACCAAAGCGGATGCGCCAATTCCTGCGACATCTCCGCGGCGCTTTCAGGCGCTATCGTCTCAATTTTGTGATCTGGAGTCGCGCCGTTCGCCGCACAAGCCGCCGCCAGCTTGCGCAGCACGGCATTTGCAAAGGGCACCGCTGATTTCTTACGAGCTCGCTTCACCAGTTCGACACTCTCGTGCACCGCGGCACGCTGCGGTATGCGATCCAAAAACATCAGCTGATATCCACCCAGGCGCAGTGCCGTCAGCACTTCCAGATCGAGTTTCTCCACTCCCTTGGCTGAAAAGCGCTCGATTTCTTGATCCAGTCGTGACCGCCACCGCAGCACTCCCATCACCAGTTCGGTGACCAGCCCATGATCAGCGGCCGAGAGTCTTGCGTATTGGCTGGAGTGCAACAGTTCAGACGCGTACGCGTCTTGCTGCTCGATGCAAAGCAGGACGTCAAAGGCTGCAGTACGAGCGGGGGAAGTGGACATGGATTCTAAGCAACTCAGTTATCTTTATTAGTATTTGTTATTAGTATTAGTTCTCGGTTGCCAGTTGCGAAAAGCTTAGGGCACAATGCCAAGCTTCTCGCCTGGGCGTGGTTGATGGCCGTGGACGAAGTCAGACGCTGGCATCCGCTTCTTTCCCTCCATTTGCACTTCGAGCAGTTGAAGCGCACTTCCGCCGCCACACCCCACGAGCACCTCGCCGCCATCGACCGCGATTTCCCCTTCGGCCAGCGGGCGTTCCACCGCCCGCGCAACCCAGATGTGCAAATTCTTCCCGCGCCAGCTGGTGTACGCGCCCGGCCAGGGCTGGAAGCCCCGCAGGCGGTTCAGGATCTCTTTGGCGGTAAGGCGAAAATCAATCCGCCCATCTTCCTTTTTCAGCATGGGAGCCAACGTCGCATGGCCATGATCCTGTGGCCGCGGATGAATCGTGCCGGCCTGCAACCCGCGGACGGTTTCAACCATGAGGCCGGCTCCGATGGCGGCCATTCGCGGAGCCAACGTTTCGGCATTTTCTTGCTGCGCGATGGTGATTTCTTCCTGTAGCAAAATATCTCCGGTGTCGAGGCCGGCATCGATCCGCATGGTCGTCACACCGGTTACGCTTTCGCCGCGCGCGATGGTCCACTGAACTGGCGCCGCGCCCCGATACTTGGGTAGCAATGACGCGTGCAGATTGAGGTTGCCCAGCGGAGGCAGATCGATCATCCACGGTGGAATGATGCGTCCGTATCCCACGACAATAATGGCGTCGGGCTTGATCGCAGCGAGCTGAGCACGAAATTCTTCGTTGTTCTTGATCTTGTCCGGCTGGCTGACCGGCAATCCCAACTGCAGAGCCCGCTGCTTCACCGGTGAAGGTGCAAGCTCCATGCCCCGGCCTTTGGGTCTATCTGGCTGGGTCACCACCAGGCGCACAGCAAGGCCAGCCTCCACCAGTTTTTCCAGAGTGGGCACGGCAAACGCCGGCGTGCCGCAGAAAACGAGACCGGAAAGTTCGGGCATCAGACCTCGGGCGTCAAACCTCGGACCTTAGAGCTACGACCCTGATTCCAATAGCCGCGCGGTTGTACCCTGGACCTGACGTCCGAGGTCCGGCGCACGCCCGAGCTCCTCACCATTCTCCCGCCTTCATCAGCTTGCGGATCTTGCGCTTCATAAAGTCGCGCTTGAGGACGCTAATGTGGGTGATGTAGAGCTTGCCGTTCAGATGATCGGTTTCGTGCAGGAAAGCGCGGGCCAACAAGTCTTCGCCAGTCTTCTCAAACCACTTTCCGCTAACGTCCTGGGCCCGGATGGTCACTTTGCGCGCTCGTGCGACCGGCTCGCGAAATTCGGGAATACTCAGGCAACCTTCGTTCTGAGTGTGGCGACCCTCGGTGCGAACGATCTCAGGATTTGCAATCACCAGTTTCGCGTTGGGATCTTCCTTGAAGGTCACGTCGATGACGGCCAGGCGCTTCGAAATTCCGATCTGTGGCGCGGCGAGTCCAACCCCGTGCGCCGCGTACATGGATTCGAACATGTCCTCGACCAGCTTTTCCAGGTCGCCGTCAAAAACGGTAACCGGTTCGGCAGTTTTTTCCAGCACCGGATTTCCATACTTCACGATGGGGTAGATCATGCAGGTTCAGTCGCCAGTCGTTCGTCGTCGGTAGTAAGCAATCAGTAACTCTTCACTTGGTCGAGATATCCCTTAAAGTTTCGCAGGGTTTCTGGCATGGAATCGCCGCCGAATTTTTCGAGCGCGCAGCGCGCCAAAGTCAGCGCCACCATTGCTTCTGCCGCCACCCCTGCGGCCGGCACTACGCACACATCAGAACGCTCGTAAGCGGCTTTGACCGGCTCCCGGCTGGTGAAATCCACCGACTGCAAAGGACGTCGCAAAGTAGAGATCGGCTTCAGATATCCGCGCACAATGATGTCTTCGCCGTTTGACACTCCCCCCTCGATTCCCCCTGCGTTGTTTCTGCTTCGGGTAAATCCAGTGAAGCCGGCCGACCCGCCATATCCTATTTCATCGTGCACGGCGGAACCGGCGGCGGACGCCGCGGTAACTCCGGCGCCAATCTCGACTGCCTTGACTGCCTGTAACGACATGACCGCACCGGCCAGCAGTCCATCGAGGCGCTCATCCCATTGCGCATACGTGCCCAGCCCGGGCGGAACTTTATGCGCGACCACTTCAAAAATACCGCCGACGGAATCTCCTGTCCGCAGTACCTTATCTACTTCCTCCTTCATTTGTTGCTCGGCGTCAGCATCAGCGCAATTCAGCAGAACCTCGTTCAGTTCTGAGAGTCCACGAATTTGTTCCCAGGAAATCTCTTTTTTTAGTGTGGCGCCACCCACGGCCACAACGTGGCTGAGCACTTCGATCCCGAGTTCGCGCAGAAGCAACTTGGCCAGGCCGCCGACCGCGACGCGCGCCGCCGATTCGCGCGCCGAAGCTCGTTCGAGCACATAACGCGCTTCGGAAAAATTGTACTTCAGAGCCCCGGCCAGATCGGCGTGCCCCGGACGCGGCGACGCCACCCGCTTATGTTTGGCGGGATCCCCCTCTTCGACCGGAAGCGACTCCTGCCAGTTCTTCCAATCCTTGTTCTCCAGCACAATGGCGATTGGCGAACCGATAGTCGCCCCGTTACGCACACCCGAAAGAATGCGGATGATGTCGGTCTCGATCTTCATCCGTCCACCGCGACCGAAGCCCTGCTGCCGTCGCCACAGTTCACGATTCAGGAACACCTGGTCCACCGCTAATCCCGCGGGCAGGCCTGAAAGAAAGGCGACCAGACCCTCCCCATGAGACTCCCCGGCGGTGAAGTAACGAAGCATCGTTTTGGAATTGTATCCGATGTAAGCGCAAACCCCGGAACCAGCCCGCTCATCGGAAGGTGTGAAATTCGCTGAGGCTGATAGCTAAAGCTACTGCGTCCCGTTCGGATAAACCAGAATCTTACTGGCCTCGCCGGTCTTCAACCGCTCCATGCCCTTGGCGAAGTCTCTCATCCCGATGCGATCAGTGATCACGGGATGCAGGTCCAGCTTCCCCGCTTTCAGCAGAGCTGTCATCTGATACCAGGTTTGGTACATGCGCCGGCCGCTGATGCCCTGAACCGTTATGCCCTTGAAAATAATGTCCTCGGAAAAGTTCAGCGAGATTGGCTTGGAAGTCAGACCGAGAAGAGAAACTCGCCCGCCGCGCCGCACAATATCAAACGCGGTCCGTATCGCGCTGGGATGCCCTGCCATCTCGAGCACTACATCCGCGCCCAAGCCGTCAGTCTGCTCCATGACGATGGCGCGCACGTCATTCTTGGATGGATCGAGCGCGAAATCCGCCTTCATGTCGCAGGCAATCCGGCGCCTGTGTTCGTTTACTTCGATAGCAAAAATCGTCGTCGCGCCTACCGCCCGCGCCACTGCAATTGAGAACAGCCCAATCGGTCCGCAACCGGTAATCGCCACTGTCTTGGCTGCAATCTCACCCGCCAGCACGCTGTGCACCGCATTTCCCAGCGGGTCGAGGATCGACGCATACTCCTGCGGAATGGCCGGATCGAGCTTCCAGATGTTCGACTCCGGAATCACAACGTACTCGGCGAAGGCGCCATCGGCATCCACTCCAATGATTTTTACGTTCTGGCAGATATGGGCCTCGCCGGTGCGGCACAGCAGGCACTTGCCACATGCCACGTGCATCTCGGCGGAAACGAAGTCGCCCTCTTTCACGCTGGTGACTTCGTCGCCGTAAGCGGCCACCTCGCCGCAGAACTCATGTCCGGGGATCAGTGGCGGATGAATCCGATTCTGCGCCCAGCGGTCCCACTCGTAGATATGCAGGTCAGTTCCGCAGATGGATGCGACTTTAACCTTGACCAGCACGTCGTTCCGGCCGAAGCCCGGAACCTTGACTTCACGAATCTCCGCGCCCGGTGCGGCTTTCGGCTTAACGACAGCGAGCATGGTCTTTGCCATGATGGAGATTTCGAGCGATGGGTCGAACTGCGATTTTAACACTGGCCTCCCGGTTTCACGGGATTGGACACTTCCCGGAGTTGAATATTCCCCGGATCGCGTGCCAGTCCGGCAGCATTACGCGAGCGACATTACCTGATCACACGCTTCAGACCTCCCCCCACCCACCGCCGCCTGGACTCTCAATCCTGATGCGCTCGCCCTTACGCAGGCGGACATTGGTTTTCCCGGGCAATTGTTCCACCGACCCGTCTCGCCGGATTGCGGATGTATTCCCTGGCAAGCCATCCGCGCCTCCGCTCAATCCCCAGGGCCCGCGCGTCCGACGGTCGGCCAGCAGGGTCACTTCGGCGTCCGTCAATACTTCTATTTCGCGTACGATACCGTCCCCGCCGCGGTGTTTGCCGGCGCCACCGCTTCCGCGTCGCAGCGAATATTGCCACACTCGTAGCGGATACGAATACTCCAACGCCTCCGCAGGAGTGTTCAGCGAATTCGTCATATGGGTATGCACACCCGAGACCCCGGCCTTGGTCGGACGGGCGCCCATCCCGCCTGCGATGGTTTCGTAGTAGGCAAATGGCTCGCCAGTGCGCGGATCAATCCCCCCGATGGTGAGATTGTTCATTGTCCCTGACGCCGCCGCGGGAATTCGCTCCGGAAGGGCCTGCGCCAGCGCTCGCAACAACACGTCCACGATGCGCTGCGACGTTTCCACATTTCCGCCCGCCACCGCCGCCGGGGAATGCGCATTCACCACTGTCCCTGAGGGCGCGATCACCCGGATCGGGCCCATCAACCCGGCGGTTGCCGGCGCATCTTCCATCAGCAGACATCGAAACACATAAAAACAGGCAGAGTAGGTGATCGCCTCGACCGCGTTGACGCTTCCTTCAACCTGCAGATCCGTGCCAGTAAAATCCACCATCACCGCGTGGCCTCGGGTCCCCCTCCCGCGCTCTGCGCTGCCCGCAAACTTCACCGCGACTGCGATCTTCACTGGCTTTTCGCTGATTCCATCGCTATCCATGAAGTCTTCGGCTCGATACGTTCCCTTGGGCACACGCATCAAAAACGATCTCATCATCTGCTCGGAGTAATCCTGCAGTGCTCCTGCGGCTTTCGTCGCCCGTTCCAAGCCATACCGTTGGCAAATTTCGTGCAACCGTTCAGCCCCGGTGTGGCAAGCTGCAATCTGTGCGCCCAGATCGCCCTCGCGCTCATCCGGTGTACGTACGTTAGTCAACAGCAGCGCCAGAACGTCGCGTTCCATTCTTCCGGCGCGCCTGATCCGAACCGGCGGTATGCGCAGCCCCTCTTGATAAATCTCGCGGCACAGGCCCATCGACCCGGGATAAGTCCCGCCCACGTCCGCGTGATGAGCGCGCGAAGCCACATAGAAATCCGGACAGGCCCCGCTGTTTCGCCGACGGAGACGACGCCCCACAGCGCCCGCGTCCTCGCCGGCTGTCGCGAGGGCATCTTGCCCTCGCTGTTTGCTCCCTATATACACCGGCGCCACCAGGGTGATATCCGGCAGATGCGTCCCGCCGCGAAACGGATCGTTCAGCATCGCCACGTCGCCAGGCCCAAGTTCGAAGCTCTCGATGGCCGCTCGCACCGACATTGGCATGGAGCCCAGGTGCACGGGCATGTGATCGCCCATGGCAATGACGTTGCCGCCAGAATCAAAAATCGCGCAGGAGTAATCCCGCCGCTCCTTGATATTGGGAGAAAATGCGGTGCGACGCAGAGCCGCTCCCATCTCCTCCGCAATGGAGTGATAGATGTTCTTAAAGATTTCCAGTTCGATGGGATCGCGTCGCATAACTCAAGACCAATGTCGATCTAGCGGAGGGCGACCTCTGCCGTCCAGTCCGACTCCTGGAAAAACGGCCGAGAGACTGCCCCGAGCGAGAAGAGCCGCCTTTCGCTACATGGGCTCCCGGCCGACGACTGCCAGTGTACGACAACGTCCGCGTGCACCATCATCGGGGCAAGCCCGGCTTTTTGCTTGGATTTCGCCCCGATGCTACCTGCAGGAAGGCTGGTTGCTCTAGAATGCGGCTCTAGAATATGGTTGTTCCTAAGGCGCGGTCGTGCTAGAAACGCGCATGGGCAACAAATGCGCCCAGCGCGTTCCTGAAAATCGCGTTCCAGAAAATTAAGATGAGCCCACGAGCCCGCGCCACTGCCAAGTCAGTCACCGCCGATGTATTGATTCCGGAAAAACTCTATTTCCGCATCGGAGAGGTTTCCCGCCTGTGCCATCTGCCCGCCTACGTTCTGCGCTTCTGGGAAACTGAGTTCCCTCAGCTCAAGCCAGTTAAGAGCAGCACCGGCCAGCGCATGTATCGGCGCAAGGACGTCGAAAGCGTTCTGCGCATCAAGCAACTGCTGTACGAAGAAGGATTCACCATCCCCGGTGCGCGTCAACACCTGCGGTCTGAGGTCAAGGGCGACAAGAAGCAGACTCCGCTACCCTTCCCAGCGCGCCCGACTTCCGATCTCAAGTACGTTCGCCAGGGATTGCGCGACATTCTCACCATGCTTTCGGCGCGGCGCTAGTTGCGGCTGAAGGTGCCGGTAAAGTTATTACGCCCCATCCTCCCGTTCATGCTGATCACCTCAACCTCGTTTCGGTCGCGGTTGAGCCTGACATCCGCACGCCCTTGTGCATGTCCCCGATCGGAGCCGGTAATCCGCATGCTGAATTCCCGGTTGCCATCGGAGCGCTCGACCACTCCATAGAACGTAATCATGAAGTTGCTGCCCCTGAGCGAAACTGACGGGCGCCCGGTGCTATCCACGAAGCCACGGGTAATTCTGACATTCGCGGCAGCCCCGCTGTTGAAGCTGCCTCGTCCCGATGTATCTACCCTCACCCGGGGGTAGTTGCCCACGCCGGGTCCGCCAGCTCCAGGTCCGCCGGGCCTACTACCGCCGCTGCTCGCACGCGGGCTGTAAGTCGCGCGCTCCACCCGATTCTGGCGAACGTTCACAACGCAATCGTAGGTCGCGGCCCTCCAGCTATTCGGGCCTCCGATGCCATAGCGGAACCTTCCGCGAAGACCCTGACGTCCGTTAGCCGCGGAATAAGGATTCTGGGAATCCAGGTTGAGGGTCACACGCCGACCCGCGTCGGCGCTAACCTGGTCCAGCAGCGCGTTTTGGCATTGAGAGGCTACTGGCTGAGGTCGATTCGGCGGGTACTGACCGGGAGGATATTGTCCCGGAGGAGCTTGTATCTGGGGGTTCTGAGCCCATAACACCAGCATGGCTGATTTTGCAGTGAAAATCAGCCCGCAGGCGGCCAACACAATCAACCTTGCCAAGTTTCGCGACCGACCGTTGCCGAGCATGACAGGACCTCCTTAAGCGCTTTGAGCGCAACCAGTTCGCTGAGAGGCCGCGCTATACATTGCCGTGCCAAAACCTACGAGAAAATTGCAACAAATTTATTCGAACTACCGAGGGCCGGGTCGCGAATTGTGTCCCCTATCGACTGCGCAAGCAAGCATCGCCGCCTTGGCAAGCACGGGTGAATATCGCAGCTTGCTTGCGTCGATGAAGGGATAGGGATACCAGCCAACCGCCGCTCCGCGAATCAAGGACTAACAAAAATAGGCTAGCGGATAGGGCAACCAGAAGAGAGCACCTTCCAGCGCAATGAACCGTTGGGAATAAAAATCAGCCAGTATCCCAGGTACATCACCGGCACAACATCGTGCAGAAGAATGTCGGCGATCTTCTGTGCTCCCTGCGGGTTTCACAAGTGCCGCAGCAGTAGGGAATAGCTTACACCCACGATCGCGATGTAAACCGTCGTGCCGGACGCGGCTACGGGTCGGGAGAAAACCTCTCCCCAACTGGAATGGGTACCGCCAACGATGAGGTGCTCCCCAAGGCAACAAGAAAATTGGTTAGGATGGCAAAAAAACTGAAGTAGTTAACCAAAAGGACCTCGCCACTGCGAAGTGCCGACCAGGGGGGCGATCACGGAGGACTCTTAGAGGGTCTCAACTATCGCAAGCCGAAGACCGCGACCCCATAGGTCGTCCCCACGTACACCCTGCCATTGGCGATTGTAGGCGTGATGAATTTGTTGCCGGGGCCGACCTGGTCTTGTACAAAAGGGACCTGATTGCTGTTGTAGAGTTCTCTTGACAGATCTGTTGCATCGTAAGCGTGCAGCGTGGCTGAGTAGCCATTCTCTACCGCCCACAGGATCGCATCGTTCGTGCCGTTCGCAGAAATGCTCGGCGTAGCCCCAGGATAAAAGAATACTGTGGTGGTGTGGCTGGTCGGGGCGGACGGGAAGTGCGCGTTGTTGAGTGTGAAGGCCTTGATCTGGTCGCCGATCGCACCATAGTAGACGGTGCCGTTGAAGTATGCGGGTGTAGAGAATACGGGTCCGGGAAACAATTGGCTGATTTCCTGGAAGACGGCGTCGGCCACGGGATTGAATTTTCCCATAGCGTCCCGATTTACCAGGTAGAGGTTTGCATCCTTACCGGCGCCGACCGCCAGATGCCAGACCTTTCCTGAAGCGTCAGTCAGGTCTGGCAGCACCACGGTCCCGCCCGAACCGAGATCCTGGTCCGTGTCGTTTTCTCCCTGATCGACGGTCTCAAAATAATCAGCTACCGCCAAAGCTCCGCTTTGGGTTGACAACTTGAGAAAACCATTTCCAAAATCGCCCAGGCTTGGAAACCCATTGGCATCAAGTGTTGTATCGAATGTCCCGTTGCCATCGAGCAAGTAGATGTTCCCCTGACTGTCGGCGGCGGGGCCGCCTCCGCTCATCCAGATACCGCCTTCATTGCCGTTCGGGGTGATATTCAACACACCGGTTTGGTTTAGTGTGGATGCGTCAAAGCCAATGATCCACCCGGTATAGGGCCGCAGATCGCAATGAGATGCCCAGGTTGTATAGACGACTCCGTTCAGCAGAAGCAGCGCCGCTCGGTCCTTGTACTGTTTCGGATCGAAAACTACGGAGCCTCCAGAGCTGTTGTCGCCTGCGCCCGGATACGACGCGGTGATGTTCTTCGGCCCTCCAAACAGTTCGGCGCCGCTAGTAGCGTCCAACGCGTGCAATCGCTGAAAATAATTGCCTGATGTGTCTCTCGACATGGCCACCACATAAATTGCGCCATTAGGACCCTGGCCGCGATCAATCACGGGTGTTGCTGTGATCCCGATTTCTGGATTAACCGCCTCATCGCAATCGCGGGAATCGCTGGTAGACTCTCCGGCCCCCAACAGGGAAACGTGCCACAGCTCTTGACCGTTACTTGCGTCAAAGGCATAGACGGTGGCGTGTTCCGTGGCCACGTAGAGCACGGAATGTGCACCCTGGTCGGGAACATTCACATTGGAAAGATAGAGGGGCTGAGCGTCGACTTTGCCATCCACTATAAAAAATGCGACTTTACCGAAAGTCGGAGTGTGGACATTGTTAGGGGTCAAGACGGTTTCATTCAGACTTTGCCCCGTGCGTGCATTGTCGTTGTGAAACGTCACCACGTCGCTCGCGATTGTCACTGAACCCGAAGATGTGGTTTGCGACGACGTGCAAGAGCTTAGTCTAAATACGAGGAAACCTAGGCACAGCCCAACCGCGACAGTTCGGAACGCCCCAGACGCAGTCATCATGAGTTGAGCATCTAACCAACGACTGGCCATGGATTATGGCAAGTTCACAATCATCCTGACAAGCATGATTGATTTTCTTTACGCACCTTTACAAATCGGAAGGCCAGCGCCGGACCTGATGGCAGTGCTGAGGCCATCACGGACTGCAATTACGAGGGCACATGGTCGGCACGTGGAAGAGGGCTCCGGAGGATCACCACAAGCGGCCGAATGAGCTGGTTCAAACTCGATGGGGATGCCTGAAAGCCTTTGAAACATTGGTCGATACGGGCAGATTTGAGCTGCCGACCCCTCACACCCCAAGCAGTTGAGGATCATACGACGTCCGAAACGGAGCCTTCGCCCCATCTTCGCCACTCGGTTTGTTATTCTACCGAGCGATGGCATTCCAACCCACGCCTAACTGTCAAATCGAATATGTCTCCAGTGATAGTGATGTTGGCATGCCTTGCAGCAAACCGGCCGTGGCTAAGTGTGCCGACTGCGGAGCCTCGATTTGTTCTGATTGCTGTGTCGAATGCTGCGGAAGTTCATTCTGCGGTCAGTGCTACGATTACCACGTCACCCATTCATGCGCAAGAAAACCTGTTCAGAACGAACGCCATACATTTCCCAGCGGCGGTTATTGGTTCTTGACCCGACCAAGCTAGTCAATACCACTTGGCAACGCCGCCATGATGTGCGCACGTCCCACTCCTGTGCTTGCTGAAACTGTAGGTTCCATCGCGACACTGCGCCGTCGCACCCTGCGGTGCACTTGAGCAAGTCTCGGGGCGCAAGACAACTTGTCCCTGCTTGTTTACGTAGCTGCCCCGCCTCAGAAAACGTACCGGAATCAAAGTGTTTTCTCCAACGTAGGGATGAGCAGCCTGCCGACAGCATAGGGTGCGTCAACCTCCTTAGTGTGTCGCTTTTTTCGTTCCTCTCTTTCCGGTGTGCGGGTTGACATTCCCCTGTGTTGAAAAATTATCTCGTTGCGTACGGTTCTCATGTGAGCGGTAGTGGGGATGAACAACGGTTCCGTTCTTCTTGGTATAGCCGTGGACATGCACGTCGCTTCGGCTTCTGGAGCAGCAGGCAGTGCCGCCTCTTGTGCCTCTGGTGGAATAGTGAGAATGGCTGCCCCGCCCGAATACGGGCAGCGTAGTCAACAGGAGCAGCAGTGTTAGTCCCATCACTCTTTTCATGGATTTCTCCGCTGTCGGACATGCTCGGCTTGAGACAACCAACGTGCAATGGCACTAAAGTGCGAGACCACTGAGAAAGTACTCGAAACCTGCGACACATCTCCCCAAGACTTTCCGCAGTTCAAAGCTGAACGGAACCCTCCCTTGTTTCGAACCCTTCCCGTCAAGTTCACCAGAAGATCGTCGAGGTCGCAGTCAGAAACGTGCAGTCCTAGGATTTCTGAGACTGGGGCGACCGTGTCGAACAGCACACAGACCAGGAGATGTAGCCGCCGCTTGTAAAAGCCTTTCGTTTCCCAAGAGACGAGCAGCTTGACTTCCGGCAGAGAGAACGTGGGCAAGATAATCTGTGGCTCTTTCAACTGAGGAATTTTGAGAGGCGACCCGCTCCACTTTAGGAGTTAGGCGTTAATGGCTCGAATCGCTGAGTTGAACCCCTTGGCTTTCAGCCCCTTCCTCGTATCCGGCACACGGCCTCGTTCAGGTCATTCTGGGAAGCAGACTCGGTGTTCAACCACATCAGGCTGTATTTCTATCAACTCAGAGTTGCGGGTGAGGCGCCCATCAACATCTGGCGCTCTCTGCTGAGCTGCTGAAATCGAGCGGGCATAATCCTCCAAGGCGAGTGACGTTTTTCTCCCGAAGACCCGCACATATCCCTGTATGTTGTTGATTGGTCGGCCGTAGCAGACGATTTTCGAACTTTTCTGCTTAACCCCGATATTTTTGAACTAAGCCTTTCAGCGGTTTAAGACTGAATTATGCCGAATGGTTACACTCTGGCAGACGATTTCCGAACCCGGGCCAAGTCTTAACTTCCGGGTTGACAATCCGCCCGGAAGGCATTTTGCCCCCACTTCTGCCACACGCAGGAGCCAATGCGAGCACGGTTCGGCGCACGGGTCAAAACTTACACACCACTTTGCTATAACAGACCAATGCGCCTGCACGATTACGCACCCCGGCCCGCGCACCTCAAATGGCTCCTCGCTTCGGACCCGGCCATCCGTTGGCAGGTCATGAGGGACCTCACCGGTGAAGCCCCCAACGCGATTGCAGCCGAGCGGTCTCGCGTCGCAACCGAAGGCTGGGGAGCCCAACTTCTCGCCCGCCAATCTCCTGCTGGCAACTGGGGCCGGAGCCCCCGCGGGTGGAGAGACGATTTGTCGAAGGAGGACCGAGGCTTGCTTATTACCCTCTACAGTCTCGTCGTCTTGATGGACCTCGGTCTCGACCCCGCCAGCAAGGAGGCTCGCAAAATGATCGACCGGGTCGACCAGCGGCTCGTGTTTAAGCCGCTTAACAACCGGCCTTTCCTTCACGGCGAAACGGAGCCCTGCATCAACGGCAGAATCCTCGCCATCGGCTCGTATTTCAAAGAAGCGAACGACGAACTGGCCCATCAACTCCTGGGCGAGCAGCTCGAAGATGGCGGCTGGAACTGCGAAGCACCCAAAAGCCGGCGCTCCTCGTTCCATACCACCATCTGCGTGCTCGAAGGATTGCTCGAATACGAACGAGCAAGGCGCAAATCGGCGGCCGTCACTAACGCCCGCAAGAGGGCCGAAAACTATCTGCTCGAGCGCCGCATGTTCCGCTCGCTTCGAACCGGCGAAGTCATCAACAAACGCTGGCTCCGCTTCTCGTTGCCGACGTTTTGGCACTACGACGTCTTGCGCGGACTCGATTATCTGCGGAATGCAGGAATCAAACCCGACAGCCGCGTCAGTGACGCCATCGAAACCGTGATTGAGCGCCGCCACCAGAACGGGCGCTGGCCGCTCAACCTCCTTCATCCCGAACATATTCCATTGGAGATGGAAACCGGTGTCGGCAGGGCAAGCCGCTGGAACACACTGCGCGCTCTCCGAGTTCTGCGTTGGTACAAAAACTCAACGTGGTAGTTGTGACTTGGGTCCGCTATGGCTTGGGTCAGAAAGTTGCCGCGAATTTGCTATTCGGAGCGGATCACGGGCAAACCGAAAGTAATCGGGTGTTTGGTCGGGACGGGCAGATTTGAACTGCCGACCCCTCGCACCCCAAGCGAGTGCTCTACCAGGCTGAGCCACGTCCCGACTGGAAGGAACCATCCGCAGTCCTAAAGCGGCGGTGGGGTTGACTCAAGGATTTTACACCGCCTTAGCGATTCTTGCGCTTTGGAGCGGGCTTTTCCTCCAACACCGCAAACTGGATTTTCTTCTCTACCGGATCGATCCGGTCCACCAGCACTCGAACTCGCTGCCCTAGGCTGTATATCTTGTGGCTGCGCTGGCCGATGATCTCGCGGGTATTCTCGTGATAACTGTAACGGTCGTCGGTTAGGGTCCCCAGCGGGACCAGGCCCTCAACGAAGAGATTGGTCAACTCCACAAAAAACCCGTATTTGGTCACGCTGATAATCAGCCCGTCGAAGTCTTCCCCCACCCGGTCCTGCATAAACTTGACCTTCTTCCACTCCATTAGTTCGCGCTCAGCTTCGTCAGCGCGTCGCTCTGACTGACTGGATTCTTCCGCGATATCGTGCAGTTCGTCCAGCGGGATCGGTCCGCCGGCGGGCTGGACTGATTCGTGATGAGCGCCATGGTCACGGCGCTTCGACCAGGGCGAAGGTTGGCCGGTGTGGCTGGTGTTCCGCGCGCCCCCCGCCCGCGTGTCCGTGGCTGGTACTGGCTCGCGAGAGACCGTGCCCCCAGGTCTTTTCACACTGCCAGTTTGACCCACATACCGCCCAATCGGGACGTCTCCCTCCCAAAGCTCAGCCGTGTCACGCAAAACGTCCTTCAAGATCCGATGCACGATCAAGTCGGGATAACGTCGGATGGGCGAAGTGAAATGTGTATAGGAGGTCGCGGCCAGGGCGAAGTGGCCCAGGTTTTCCTCAGAGTAACGCGCCTGTTTCAGCGAGCGTAGCATGAGGAAAGAAAGAATGCGCTCTTCCGGCTTGCCCGCAATCTTCTCCGTCAGCTTCTGGTACATGCGCGGCGTGATGTGTACTTCTTTCGGAATCTCAATCGCCCGGACGTGCTTGCCAGTACCATAGTTCGCGCGGCGATCGCTTTTAGGCTGTACCCGCTGAATGGGCAATGGACCGACCCCCAGCGAGTAACCGAACGTCGCGGCAATCACTTCAAAGTCATACACCCGCTTGGCGTCGGGTTTCTCGTGGATGCGATAGAGCGAAGCGATACGCTTGTTCTCCAGATAGGAGGCCACGCATTCGTTGGCCGAAAGCATGAATTCCTCGATCAAGCGATGCGCAATATTGCGCTCCGAGCGGGTAATGCTCTTCATCAATCCCAATTCGTCGAACTCGATCACAGGCTCGGGCAGATCGAAATCAATCGAACCTCTGCGCTCGCGCTTGCGGTTCAGGATCAGAGCGAGATCACGCATCAATTCGAATCCGGACACCAGTTCGGCATAGCGCTGGCGCGCGCCGGAGTCACCTTCAAGAACTGCATTCACTCCGGTGTACGTCATGCGTTCAGCGGAGCGAATGATGCCTTCGCTCAGTTCGCTGCTGACCATCTCTCCGCGATGGTCTATTTCCATCACACAGGACACGACCAGCCGATCCACCTGCGGGCGCAGGCTGCAGATATCGGTCGAGAGATCCAGCGGAAGCATGGGCACCGCGCGATCGGGGAAATAAACGCTGGTGCCGCGCAGGCGAGCCTCCTGGTCGAGCGCCGAGTCCAGGGTAACGTAGTGGGCCACGTCGGCGATATGCACCTGAAGCTCAAAGTTACCGTTTTCCAGACGCCGAACGGCAACCGCATCGTCGAAATCCCGCGCCGTTTCTCCGTCAATCGTGACAATCGGGAACGCGCGAAAGTCGCGCCGCTTCCGGGCTTCGCCGGCGGGAATAATGGGTTCGGCATTCTGCGCTGCTTCCAGCACCGCCGGCGGAAAACGGTGCGGCAAGTGAAACTTGCGGATCATGATTTCCACGTCCACCCCAAAATCGTCTTCGTAGCCGAGAATCTCCACAACGCGCCCACGAGGATTCTGCGTGGCGGTAGGCCAGTCGGTGATCTCGACGTCTACGACAGCGTTTTCCAGGTCGCCCCAATCGACACGACGGGCGGCTTCCTGTCCCAGCACCCGGTCTGGATTTTTCTTGCCCTTGCGAGACGCCTCCGCTGCAGTCACCGAAGAGGGTGGCGCTGCGAGTTCACCCGGAATTTCCAATTCCGGCGGGATCACAATTTCCTGCGTAATTTTCTGGTCGATCGGAGTGACGTAGTTGCGAGGGCTGCCGTAGTGAAACTTTCCCACTACGGTCGCGTGGGCGCGGCCGATCAAACGCACGATGCGCCCTTCGGCGCGCCCGTCCGGACGAATATTGCTGATCTCCACCAGCACCCGGTCGCCGTGCATGGCCGAACCCACCGCCGGAGGCGGAATAAAAATGTCTCCCGAGAGCCGCGCCTTCAGGCGCTCATCGAGCGAACTGGCTTCGGGAATGACAAACCCGAAGCCATCCCGGTGCATGCTCAACCGCCCGACTGCCATGTTCTTCCCCGCGGCGGCCTGCGGAAGGGCAAAGCGGTCGGAGTCGAGCTGCACCAGCCGGCCGTTGGCCACCAACTGTTTCAGCCGCTGGGAAAGCTCGCGGCGGGCGTCCCCGCGCACGCCAAGTTCTCGCACCATCTGCTTGAAGCCGGCCGTGTGTTTGGGCTGGCGCTCGATCTTCTTTAGGATGTCGGAATCAGAAAGCATGGGCGTTGCCGGCTCGGAAAGTTCGCTGCGGAAAAAAGCTTGCTTCGAGCAAAATTGGGAGGGCACCAGTTTACTCGTGCCGCGAAGTCCTTCTAATTTTTGCATTCCGAGCGGGCTTCCGCTCGTGAGAAATCTGCTTTTAGCTTTTCCGCGAGCCCCTAGACTCGCGCCTGGACGAAATACTTTTCTTGCAGGATTCTCCTATGATGCAGCTCATGACCGGCAATGATATAAGCGATGGCCCGCACGCTCACTTGGTTCTTGTTGGCTACACCGCGGCGCGCCCATGCCACCTCATCCAGTCCCTGGAAAAGTGACAGGGTCGCCCGCCGGACAGACTTAAACTCCTCCACCAGAGCAGCCAAGGTGCATTCGCCGAACGGTCCATACTTCACGTAGTCATCCTGCTCGAAGCCTTCGATTGGAGTCTTGTCGTTGCGTGCAATTCGCAGCGCCCGGTAGCTGAAAACGCGCTCGCTGTCGATCACATGGCCGAGCACTTCCTTCACGCTCCATTTCCCCGGGAGATAGCAAAGGTCTCCTTCTGCCTCTTTGCGGGCGGAAAGCAGCCCGGCCGTTTCCGGCGACTGCTTTTCCAACGCGGCCAGGATGTCGCCGTCCGGGATCAGGGCAATGTAATTTTCGTAGTAGGGTACATACTCGTCAGACTGGGGCCTGCCTATGACTGGTGTTTTTGCGTTCATTGCTCCAGCTCTCAGGATTGGTTTGTAGTTTCAGGATACCTGAAGTGGAATCTAAGGGCGAGTTGTAGTCTCATCAGGCTGCCAATGAGGTACAGGCCGGCGATTCCCACCCGCGGGCGCGTTCCTAATTCAATCCAAGCTGAGTCAGCTTGACGGCACAGTGAATATTACCGATACAGCCGCCGGTGTTGACGTTGGTGCCTAGCGTGCTGAAGTAAACACTTGACGCCTGAGCCTGAGTACTGGTGTTGTCCCAGACGACTCCGCTGGTGCCCCCCGGATAATTGAGGCCGCTAAGAGTTCCGGTAATTGCACCGGTGCTGATGTCATCGGTGCGTAGCAATCCATTCGCACCCGCCCCCACCAGGCTGCTGATGATGATGTCGTGATCGCCATTCCCAAAGTCAACATTGGGATTGAATATCTCGGTGATCGGACTGCAGGGGACTCCGGCCGAAGTACCGCGGGTGATGCGGCCTGTGTAACTGGAGTTCATAGTTGGATAGGCGGTGAATCCAATCCAATAGAGAAAAGAAGTGGTGTCGGTGCCACTTGTGCCGCACAGGTAAAGCTGCCCGTTGGCCGGGGTCGCTCCGAAGAAATCGTTGTCGAAGGCGCCGCTGTAGAGGTTTGCATTCGTGGTGATGTTGCCTCGGCTTCCGAAACCGACGTGGGTTCTTACCAGACCCGTGAGATCTTCATTCAGTTGCGCCACCACAGCACTATTGTTATTGGTGCCATCATTGCCGGAGAAAGCAAAAACTTTCGCGCTTGAGCCATCCAGAAGCACGGGGTCGGGTATCCCGTAGGAACTGCCGTTGCCGATGCAATTTGTTCCGGTACCCGTACGCCCGGGGGGATGGGCCGTAGTACACGCTCCTCCTCCCACCATCGACGGCCCGGCGAAGACTAGGGGAGGATTCACGTTAATGTTGAGCACCCAAAGCTCGCCTAGCTGGTCCCCCACAATGAGGCGGCCTGTCTGAAAGTCCAGCACGGGACCATTCGGGGTCGCCGATGCGCCACCCGTGCCGGCAACCGGCAGAGTGAATGTCCAGTCAACGGTGGGATTGGTATTGAGCGCACAATTGAAAACACAACTGATCCGATAAATCTTGCCGTCATCGCTGCCGACAAAAGCCTTGTCATTGGCGTAGTCCACCCAGGGCGAAGACAGGGTATTTGTGGCGCTCGCGGAATAAGTCACCGACTTCAGGCACGAACTGGCCGGCGCGCCGCTCGTACAGCTGCCGTTGGTCGTCGGAGCGGCCGCAGTCGTCGCCGAGGTTCCTTCCCCAGCCTTCCAGGTCAGCACGTGGAATACGGCAGAACTGGCCGCGCTTTCTACATACGCGACCTTGCCGCCATCCAGGGAAATCACGGTAGAGGTCAGAATCTTCCCCCCAGCCACCGTGGTTCCGTTATATGCCCAATTTACGCTTGGCGTGGCTCCGCAGAGACCGCCCGTACCGCTGTAGAGATTGGTTATCCCCACCAGATTGGCTTGGCCTGCGGTGACACCGGCAACATTCAGTCCGAAGACGGCATAGTCAGAGGCGCAGTTCGCGCTCACGACCGTGCCATCGGGATTAAAGCCGAATTTTGCGGGAAACATGTTGGGAGCCACGCTCCCCGCGCCCAGGGAAACGCTCCAGTCCCTGGCTAAAACATTGCGTTTCCTAACTGGAAAGCGGGGATGGTCCCCACTCCGGGTAGGCTCGGGACGGAATTGCATGCGACTGCGATCGGCCTCACTGGCGGTTGGCGGCCCGAAAGAGCGGACTGCAGCCGGAAGATTGCGCTCCACGAGATGAAAAAGAATTCTAGGCTCCCGCGCCGCGCGATCCAGATTCTCGGTACTAAGAGGGCCACTGACAACAAGGTGGTGGTAGCTCCAATCGACTACCCGTCCGACGTGCGGCTCGGGAGCCGTCTGGGACTGCCCCGCCAGCCTAAGGCCGCCAACAAGCGACAGGCACAGCACTGCGTAGCGGCAAACGAATTTCATGTGGCGCTCCCAGATCATGGACAGGTATGTACTTAACGATCGCACTCTTGTTCAAGATTAAAGGAATCTAATCGGATGTTGCCCTTGTTCTCGGCTTACGCGCATTACATTAGTAACGTCTCGCTGTGACCATCCTATGCCGCCATCGGCTCGTAAGTGGCATGATGGTGACCGGGAAAAACGCCGCAGTTTGCATTGTCTACAAGGGGTCGCGGCAACGAGGTGGGAGAAACACACAACTGATCACCTTCCGATCCAGTCTTTGCATGGCCCGCGATATCAACAAAAAGGGTGTTTTTCACAGGTTCGGTTTTCAGTTTGCTGGAGTAAAATACCGATTGGTCAATGAAGTGCAGCCTTTGACGCAGAATCCATACGAGGAAAGGACTTTGTCACATGTGGAAACCCACGAATCAGCCCACGACTCCAGGCCGGCCCGGTGAGCCGGAGCGTCCTGCTACGCCCGCCACCTCATCAGCCGTGAGCGAACCCACTCCGGCGGCCCCGCGTCCCGTTGCCACCAGCACGGCGGATCAGGCGACGATCGGCAAGTCGCTGGTGATCAAAGGTGAGGTGACGGGTTCTGAGTCGCTCTACATTGACGGCCGGGTGGAAGGCTCCATTAATCTATCGGGCAACCGTGTGACAGTGGGCCGCAATGGCGTGGTCTCGGCCAACATCAATGCCCGCGAAATCGTGGTTCTGGGTAAAGTGCGTGGTAACCTCACGGCCAGCGACCGGGTCGATATCCGCAGCGATGGCTCGCTCACCGGCGACGTAGTGGCTGCCCGCATCTCCATTGAAGACGGCGCATTCTTCAAGGGCGGAATTGACATCCGCAAGGCCGGCCAGAAGCCGAACGGCGAAGAAGTCAAGACTTCGGTATCGGCCGAAGCGGCAACCGCAGCCAGGGTATAGGCTTTCCCCGGACAAAATCACAGCGGGCGCTCTTAGTCGGTCTACGAGCGCCCGTTTTATTTTGCTGCGGCGCCCCCAGATTTCCGGGCACGAGGTGAGGTTCTGAGCCGATCCCAGGCGGGGAATGGCTGAAAGCGCCTTCTTACGGCTCGATCCCCCCGCTCAGGTCTGCCGCTTGCACTTCTGCCACCCGGGGATAGGAAGTTGGTTTGCGGCGGCGAAGGTCGCCTGGCAATGAAGATCGGGTCAGCCAAAGGCCTGCCGCTATCGCTCCAGCCCAGGTAATCGTGATCAAGCCCAGGGCTTTAAGGTCCGCCATGCGGCTATTGCTTACCAGCACCACACGGGCAACTTGATAGCTCAACAACCCCGCCACCACCGCCGTGATCCCTGCCTTCCCGATCTCCCCCCAGTGCAACTCACTCACCCGGACCAACTGGCGACGATGGAGCAGGAATGCGAGGGCCAGGGTGTTTGCGACAATCCCCAGGTCGGAGGCCATGGCAAGTCCCACCGTCGAAAAATGGCGATGTAGCGCGGAATATATGGGGATCGACGCCAGCGTAATCAGGCTGCTGGCCACCATGGGGGTGAGGGTGTTCCCTGCGGCATAGAAGGCGCGAGAGTAAAGACCTTGCGCCGCCCAGAAACAAAGCGAAAGCGAGAACCAGAAAAAGTACCGGGCTGTTTCCTGAGAATCAGAAAACGTGAAGTGTCCGCGGCGGTAGACCAAATCGATCAGCGGTGTGGCCGCCACCATCATGAAGCTGCTCGCCAGCAGGGACGTGGCCAAGATGCGATAGATCGACCCGTTTACCGTATCGGCGAACTCGCGCAGCCGCCTTTCTCCAAACAGCTTGGCGAAAAAAGGCAAGGAGGCCTGGCTTGTGGCCTGCCCCAATACGGCGATGGGCACCGCGAATAGGCGCTTGGCGTAGTTCAAACGGGTGATATCTCCCACGGCTCCAGAAGCAAAGTAACGCAGGATCCAGTCGTCAGCGGTAACCAGCGACACGCCAAGCATCAGCGGAATGGAGAGCCGTACCCACTCGCGAAACGCGGAGTTGCGCACGTCGAATGAAATACTGTAGCCGGTTCCGACGCGAGCCGCGCCAATCGCGTTTATCAGGAATGGTCCCAGAAAGCTCCCCACTACCGCGCCATAGGCGAGCGAGGCGATGCCCAGCCGGCGCGAAAGCAGGACACCCCCCACAATGATCGCAGCGTTGTAGAGCAGCGGCCCGAAGGCGGGAAACAGGAACAGCCGGCGCGAAAGCAATACCGCCGAAACCACGCCGCCCACGTAAAAGAACAGTTGTGCCGGAAGCAGAATGCGGGTCAGATGAACGCAAAGCTGCATTTGTTCGGAGCTGAATTTGGGGAAGAGCTGATGCGAGATCTGAGGCGTGAAGATTTCCGCCAGGAGAATACCCACTCCCAGCACCGCGGTCATGACCGTGATGATGACCGAGAACGTCTTCTGCGCCTCCGCTTCTTTGTCCTCCGCAAGAAAACGCGTGTAGATCGAAACGAAAGTGATGGAAGCAGTTCCGCCCGCCACCAGGTAATTGAGCCAGTCGGGAATGGTGAAGCCGGCGACGTAGGCGTCGGTCGCAGGCCCGGCGCCGAACGCGTAAGCAATGTAGGCCTCGCGCACATAGCCGATCACCCGCGACACCATGACAGCCGACATCAGCAGCAGCGTGGCAGAGAAGGCGCTGTGCTGGTGCGAGGGACGAAGTAGGCGAAGGAGCCTGTTCATTTCAGCCGCAGATTACGCAGATAAACGCAGATTCCTATTCTTTGGCGTTCCCGAAGACTAGACGCTCTGTAAGGATTCTTAGAGCGTAACAGACCAGCCCTAAATCATCAGCGTTTATCTGCGTGATTCAGCGGCGCAAACCGCGGCAAAAAGCTATAATGCTCGCCCATGGCCGTAGTCGCGGGACAGAAAATCGGTCCGTATGAAGTTGCAGGGCAGATTGGCGCGGGCGGCATGGGCGAAGTGTACAAGGCGCGCGACCCGCGCCTCGGACGCGATGTCGCAATCAAGGTGCTGCCTGCGATATTCTCTTCCGACCCTGACCGCCTGCAGCGTTTTGCTCAGGAAGCACGGGCCGCAGCCGCGCTGAACCATCCCAACATTCTCGCCATTTTTGATATCGGCGAAGACAAAGGCGCGCCCTATGTGGTCTCCGAGTTGCTCGAGGGCGAAACCTTGCGCGAGCGCCTGCGTAGCGGAGCCCTGTCCACCCGAAAGGCCATCGACTTCGCGCTTCAGATCGCGCATGGGCTGGCTGCGGCGCATGAAAAGGGAATCGTTCATCGCGACCTCAAACCTGAGAACCTTTTCATCACCCACGACAATCGAGTGAAGATTCTGGATTTCGGACTGGCCAAGCTCACTCGCCCTGAGGAACACTCCAGCGCCGGTGATGCGCCTACCATGCAGGTCGCGACTGACCCTGGGGTGGTCATGGGCACGGTCGGCTATATGTCCCCTGAGCAAGTTCGCGGGAAGCCAGCCGACCATCGTTCCGATATTTTTTCCTTCGGCTCCATCCTCTACGAAATGCTTTCTGGAAAGCGCGCCTTCCACGGGGATTCGCCCGCCGACACGATGAGCGCGATCCTGAAGGACGATCCGCCGGAGCTTTCCGAGACAGCACGCGACATTCCGCCAGCCCTGCAGCGGATCGTGAACCATTGCCTGGAGAAGAATCCGAGCCAGCGTTTTCAGTCCGCCGGCGATGTGGCGTTTAACCTGGAATCACTGACAGAAACCTCCTCGCCCAGTAAAGGCGGGCTGCGTGCTGTGGCCACTCCTCCCCGCCGGCGCTGGTTGCTTCCGTCATTGGCCGCGCTTATGATCGCGGCTTCTTATGCGGGAATTTACTTCCTTGCCAGGCGGTCTGCAACGTTCGCCGCCCCTACCTTCCATCGCCTGACTTTCCGCCGCGGCACTATCCTCGCTGCGCGCTTTTCACCCGACGGGCAGACCATTGTTTACGGCGCAGCCCTGGAGGGCAGGCCCGTAGAACTGCTCACCACCCGCTTTGACAGCACTGATTCGCGACCCTTGGGGATGCAAAAAACAGATATTTTGTCCATCTCCAGCAACGGGGAAATGGCCGTACTTAAGGATGCGCACCCGACCGGCAGCTTTTACGAAACCGGGACTCTCGCGAGGGTTACGCTGGCCGGAGGAGCTCCCCGCGAAGTTCTGGATCATGTTGAAGGCGCGGACTGGACGCCCGACGGCTCAGATCTTGCAGTGATCCACTCGCGTGGCATATTTCTCGAAAATGGTCTCGAGTTTCCTACTGGCAGAATCATTTACCGACCGCAGGGATGGGTAAGTCACGTGCGCTTCTCCCGCCGCGGTGATTTGCTGGCTTTCGCCGACCACGTACCTACAGGCGACGATGGCCGCGTCGTCATCACAGATCGTGATGGTAACCGCAAGGCAGCTTCCAGTTTCTGCACCTCGGTGGAGGGCGTCGCCTGGTCGAGCGACGGAAAAGAAGTATGGTTCACCGCCTCCCCCGGCGGGACTGCACGCGCCGTTTACGCGCTCAGCATGGGGGGGAAAGAACGGCTGGTAATGCGGGTGCCCGCGACGCTGTCGGTGCAGGACATCACCCGCGATGGTCGTGTGCTGCTCACTGAGGACAATGCGCAAGCGGGCATCATCGCTATGCCGCCGGGTGAAAGCAAGGAAAGGAACCTTTCCTGGTTCGACTGGTCCACCAGTTCGGACTTTTCTCCCGATGGCCGGACTGTGATTTTTTCCGAGACCGGGGAAGCCACGGGCGGAAAATACGGGACTTTCAGCCGCGGGACCGATGGATCGCCCGCTATTCGGCTGGGCGACGGGGCAGGATACGGTGTTTTGTCACCCGACGGAAAGTGGGTGGCCACAACCGACCTCAGTTCACCGGGCCAGGTCCAGCTTCTTCCCACCAGAGCGGGGCAGGCGCGTCGTTTAACCAACGACGGCATGGATCATCAAGTTATCGCCTGGGTGCCGGACGGCACCGGCTTGATCTTCAGCGCCACCGAGCCGAATAAGCAAGGGCGCTGCTATTGGATGGACTTGAACGGGAAGAGTCGGGCCATCGCCCCGCCGGGAACCACCGGACTTGCAGTCACCCTGGACAACAGATTCCTCCTCGGGCGCGACTCCGAGGGCAATTATCTCTACTATCCGCTTGCAGGTGGCGATCCCAAGCCCTTCCCGGTCAAGCTTGATAGTGATGATCGCTTCATGAAGTTTGTGCCGGATGGCAAGAGCATACTCGCCTACCAGCGCGGTGTTCCTGCCAGGGTCTTTCGCCTCTCCATCGACACCAGTCGCCGGGAAGAAGTTCGCCAGATTGCACCTTCCGATCCGGCAGGCGTGGAGTCGGTCTCAGGTATCTATTTCAGCGCCGACGGCAAGTCTTACGCCTATTCGTACTATCGGGTTCTCTCTGATCTCTGGGTAGTAGACGGTCTCAAATAGGCGTGTGCGAGGGGTGCATAATCCTCACTTCCCATACTCATTCTTCACCACTTCTCCGCCCTTCATCACAAATTTCACCCGCTCAAGCGTGGTCACGTCCTGCAGCGGGTCGCCGTCCACGGCGATAATATCCGCCCACTTGCCGGATTCGACGGCGCCGATCTTGTCTGACCAGCCCAGCAGGTCGGCGGCGTCAATCGTGGCCGCCTGAATAGATTGCAGCGGGGTCAGTCCCAGCTTCACCATCACGGCAAATTCGTGGGCATTGAGTCCGTGGGGATAGACGGCTGCATCCGTGCCAAAAGCCACTTTCACTCCGCTGCTAAAGGCGTGGGCGATATTCTTGCGGGCTGCGGGCATTACTTCCTTACCTTTTGCCAGCAGTTCCGGGGGAACGCGCAGCCGCTCCGCGTTCGCCATAAACCAGTCAGCCAGATACAGGGTGGGCACCAGATAGGTGCCGTTCTTCTTCATCTCGGCGATGGCAGCATCGTCGATGTAGGAGCCATGCTCAATGGAATCGACGCCCGCCTGCGAGGCCCATAGGATGCCCTGGGCTCCGTGAGCGTGAGCGGCAACCTTCCGCCCCAGGCGGTGCGCGTCCATCACGATCGCCTTCAGCTCCTCGAGCGTGTATGCCGAAGCCTGCGGATTGTCGCCGTGGGAAAGGACGCCGCCCGTTGCACAAATCTTGATCAGATCAGCGCCGTACTTGATGACCTCTCGAACCTTGTGCTGCACGCCTTCCACGCCGTCAGCCACGCCTTCCGCCGTAACGTGGTACTCAAAGGGCAGCAGGTTCTCGTCGCAGTGACCTCCCGTGATCCCGAGCGCCGGGGTTGCGCGTGGAATTGAAATCGAGAGGGCCTGCGGTCCGACATCTTGCGGATTGCCGGTCAGATGCGTGTGCGCATCCGTCAGCCCCGGGAGGACCGTGGCGTTCGGAAGATCGATGAGGCGATCGCCGGACGAGCGATTCGTCTGCCCCATCGGGCCGACCCGAACAATTTTGCCTTCCTCGATCACGATGGCCTGATCGGTGAGAGCTTTCCCGGTGCGCACATCCAGCAACTTTCCCGCATGCACGATGACCCGCTGCGACGCCGCTCCAGCTTCCTGGGCCCGCCCCAGGGCACACAATGCCAACGACAACAGAATGATCGTGGGAAAAACCTGTTTGGCTGTTTTCCTCATGCGCTCCTCGTTAAATTTGGTTCGACGACGCGGAAATGGCGTCCGTGCACGAACCCATGTACGACCACAGACGCTCTGCCCAGGACTTCAACTCTAATGCTATTTTTCTCTTTACCCGCGCTTGCGTCCGTCCAGTCCCCACTCCTGCCCGGCGTCGGCGACGAAGAAGATGATGAACAGAAATAACAGCGGCAGGTGGTCGAGTTCCGCACCAAAGTAGCGCCACACCGGCATGCCGGGACCGGGTCCCCACCAGGTTGCGAGCATCAGGCTTACCATGTGCACCGCCCCCAGCACCGAAGCCGGACGCACCCAGATCCCCAGCAACAGGCACACCCCGACAAACATTTCCAGTACTCCCACCAGGTAACCGAAAAACACCGCGTGGGGTAGAATCAGGTCGTTAAGAATCGGCTGGTAGAAGCTCACAGCGCTGCTTTGGACAAAGCTCTGAAGATACTGCTGAAAACCGCCATGGGTAAACTCGGGACCGAAAATCTTATACTGCCCGAAAAGCAAGAAGAAGACAGACGTGGCAATGCGAACCGCAGCGATGGTCTTGGGAAGGGCGCCGGAAATTTTGCGCATCAGGTCCTGTACGGGTCCGAGTGAAGAAGGAGATTCCCTAACCTTCTCGCCCCGAGAGCGCGGCTCCGAAGGGCTCGGAATGGCTATGGACAGCGGGCAACATTCTCCCACAGCGCGGTGGAGAAATCATCACCGGCGCCGCTAGCCGCCGGGTCCATCGTTGGTGACGTATTGCTCGAGCGAGTCCAGTTCCTGGCTGAGATCACCGATCCGCTGTTCCAGCAGGTTGCGAATGGAAAGCATGCCCAGCAGCTTGCCGGAATTGTCCACCACCGGCAGGTGGCGAAAATGGCGTTCCAGCATGATGGCCAACGCCTCGCCCGGCCCCGTCGACATGGTCGCCAGTTCCACCGGAGTGGTCATCAATTCTCGCACCGGCGTAGTCGAAGGGTCGCGCCCAGTAAGGGACAGCTTGCGCAGCACGTCGCGTTCGGTAAATATGCCCGCCACCAGGCCTTCACTGTCGACCACGCCTACAGCTCCGACATGCCGGTCGAGCATTAGTCGGATGGCGGCGGCGGCGCTGACTTCAACTCCCACCGCAGCCACATCTGAATCACAAAGTTCCAGAATGCCCATAAGCTCTCCTCGCCTGCCCGGGTAGGGGAAGCTTGCTCCTAGATCGGGCCTGCAGGATCAAAGAGATTCCGGCATTATGCCCTGTGCGCAGCCGGTGTCAAGGAGATTTAGTCACAGGCGGTCCAGACCCTACCCTGATCCCGATCACTTGACGTCGTTTCTAAATACCCCACCGTCTTTCATAACAAACGTCACATCGCCCAGCACCTTGATGTCGCGCAACGGGTCGCCGTTGACGGCGATCACATCGGCATATGCCCCAGCCACGATCACGCCAATTTGGCCCGCCATGTCGAGCATCTCGGCCGCACGCGAGGTGGCGCTCTTGATGGTATCCATCGGCGACATGCCGAACTCCGTCATGCGGGGAAATTCCTGCGCCATCGGCTCCGTCCAGGGAATGCCGCCCATATCAGTGCCGAAAACAATCTTCACTCCCGCCTTTACAGCTTTCTGCAAAGAAACTCCATGCTCCGAGACGCGCTTGCGGTCACGCCGTCCGCTCGGCGTGTCGGCCGGAGCCCAGTCGTGATAGTAGGCGGCAAGCGTGGGGCAATACCACGTGCCCTGCTTCACCATTTGCGCGATTTGTGCATCCGTGATTTCCAGACCATGCTCGATGGAGTCGCAACCGCCGTCCAGGGCGCGTTGCAAGCCGATGCCATTGTAAGCGTGACACGCCACCTTCTTGCCCCAGCCATGGGTTTCGTCCACGATTGCCCTGAGCTCTTCCACCGTGAGTGTCGGCTGTGAAACCAGCTCGCCATTCTTTCCCACCCAGGAACGGTGCGTCATGTAAACCTTGATCCAATCCGCGCCGTGGTCAAGCTGTTCGCGAGCCGCCTTCCGCGCCTCCACCGGTCCGTCGATGATCTGCGCTCCCTTGGGCATGTCGAGTTCGGGCGCATAGCCTTCAAGGTTGTAGCCGCCGGTCGTAGAAATCGCCCGAGTCGCGACAGACAGGCGCGGCCCGGGAATGTAGCCGCCTGCAATCGCCATCTTGATGCCAACGTCGCCATAGCCCGCACCTTCGGTTTCCACGTCGCGCAGTGTGGTAAAACCCTGCTCCAGCGCCCGCCGGGCGGCAACCGTGGCCCGCGCCGCCCGCAAGGCCAACGGATATTTCAGGATGTTGGCGTCGTAACCTCCCTGTGCTGGTTCTTCTCCCTGTAGAAAGATGTGCGTATGGGAATCGATCAGTCCAGGTAACACGGTGGCGTGAGACAGGTCGATGGTGCTGACGCCCGCGGGAATCTTGGCGTTCGCAGCGTCGGAAACGCTTTCGATGCGGTTGCCGCGAATCACGATGACTTGATCTCGGCGAGGCTGGTCAGAATTGCCGTCGATGAGCACCCCGGCGCGGATGACAATCACCGCCGGGGGCATGGTTTGGGAAAGGACTGGTACAACGACAGTAACCGCAACGATAAAGTTGACCAGATAGCGCATGTCCACCTCTTTAGTTCGGGTGGGCATGATACATCATGGTCCTGAGTTTTTGTCGATTTCGGATCTGGCCGTGCGGGGCGGGTCGGAGCCTGCCCGGGAGAGCGAAGTCGAAGGGACCGGCCGAGCCGAGCGAAGCTCGGCGGCTGTATTCTCTAGATCGTTGCGGCTATGCCATCATCGTGTAATCACCGCATCGGCCTCGATCTCCACCAGCATTTCCGGCGATATGAGTGCGCTCACCTGCAGCATGGCCGTTGCCGGCCTGATATCGCGGAAGAACTCTCCGTGGGCCTTGCCGATTTTTTCCCAGTCGGCAATATTGATGACGAATATCCGCGTACGTACCACGTCCTTCAGGCCGGCGCCAGCCTTCTGCAGTGCCGACTCGATGTTCTTCAAGACCTGAATGGTTTGGGCATAGGGATCGCCCACTCCAACGACTTTGCCGTCTAAGCCCGTGGCTGTGGTTCCGGCCACATAAACCTGTGAACCAACTTTGACAGCCCGAGAGTAACCCACAATCGGCTCCCACGGTGTGCCGCTGGAGATGTTCCTGCGCTCCATGATTGCCTCCATAACTCATTGTAGCGGGTTGCAAAATGCTGGAATTGGCAGCCAACCGTGAAGTCTGCCAACAAACGCGGGGTAAAACCTTTCGATCGGTTCGATCTTCTAACCGAATAGGAAATACTGATTTGGGTGACTTACAAAAGTCACTTGCCTTGGCGGTTCAGCTGAGGTTAAGTAGACCGATAGAGTGGTGGCATTACAGATCCCGTGCCACTCGGGGTTTCTGGAGGAGGTGAGCACCACGATGATTCCGGAATCGCATCCCTTGCAGCAGCTCTTCATCGAGCTTGTGGGCCGGCATTATGCCGAAGAAATCGGCCTCCGCGATCCCCAGATCGTAAATTATGTCGCCCACCTCATGGCCGAGTTTTGCCATACGAAACAGCTATTCAAGATCAGCAATGCCGGAGGCAGGCCGCTGACCGATGTCGGCGAGATGCTGGTGGAATCGAATCCCGTGTTCGGACCCGCGCCCTCTTTCGACCGCGAACGCCAGGTGCGCAAACATATCGGCGATTACACGCTCTTCTTCACCGGAATGTTTCCCGAGAGCATCAATCACTTCCGCCTCCGCCGCCACCGTCTGGAGAATTTCGTGGATTGGATCAAAGCCGGCAAGGAGAGCTACTACGTCGTTTCAAAGTTTGAACATTTCGAATACGCCAAGGTTGCGCCCCTGTTCGCCAGCCTTTCGCAGCACTTCGAGCAGTGTGTTTACGGGCTCAATCTGGTGAAGAACGATCTGCAGGAAATGCAGCATCCGTTGGCGCAGCGCGCCAATGAACTCCTGATGTAATGACCTGCTGGCGTAGTGATTCGTGAATGTCGCTATAGGTACTTGCGTATTTCAAGCCGATCGACTGCAGCGGTTCAAACTCCAGCCGCTTTTCCCTTGCTCAACTTCTGCTCTGCCTTCACCGCGTACATCTCGTGGTCTGCACTATCGAGAAGAGCGGCCACCGTCTTGCCTTCCGCCCATTCCGCAACACCAATACTCAGGCTTAATTCGAAATGCTCAAGATGCCCCGCCCGATTCCATTCGGCCAGTCCTACTCTGATTCTGTCCACTACATGCCTGGCATCGACGCTTGATGTGTCCGCCAGAATTACCAGAAACTCATCCCCGCCATACCGGAAGACCGCGTCCGACCCACGCACAGAATGTTTCAGCAGGGCCGCCGTATTGGCCAATACCACGTCGCCGGTCAGGTGGCCGAATTTGGTGTTGACCTGTTTGAATTGGTCCACGTCAATCAGCATGAAGGTGAGCGGCTTCTTCGAACGCCTGGCCTGACTCATGAACCGGCCCGCCATATCCTCAAGGGAGTGCCGGTTGTAGATCTCAGTCAGGGGATCGGTAAAGGATTGCTGCTGGATAAGTTCCTGTTGAATGGTGCGGGAGATCAACTCTTCCCGTAACCGGCGGATTTCCAAACGCCTGGTTAACAGGTAGGTGTTCAGCAGGGCCAGTAGAGCCACCAGTCCGAGTACCAGCGGCCGGGATACCGTTATTTCAAAATGAATGTTGCCTTGCTTGAGAAAGGCGGCAGGATACAGGACGGCCAACAGCCCGGCGCCGACCAGCAGCCCGGCGAGAGACACAATCAGCCACAGCTCTCCATCTCGCTTTTCGAGTTGCGAGAGTTGTTGGCTAACCTGCGCCAAAACCCCTTCAGTTTGCCGATGCATCGCACGCCCAGTTCCAAGAGATTCAGTTCAGCGGGCCTAAGTTTAGCTCCTTACAATCTTCTGCCATACGGTACAAAGGTAACGCGCTTCGGGCGTCGGTGTCAGACCTCGGACTCTCGATCAAACTCGAGTATTGTGGGCTCCGCTGGGCTCTGGCCCTGCATTGGTCGATCATTTCGTGGTTTCGAAGTCTGAGGTCCGAGGTCCGAATTTCGCTAGAGCCTTCCCTTCCGGCGGAGCAAGGCAGCGCCCAGTGCGCCGCCCAGGCCGGAGAAAATCACAAAAGCCACCATTGTCCCAACCAAAGCCGACGTTACCAGCAAGGCGATGCCTTGCTCAGTCTTGAGAAATTCCAGGGCCTGCAGTGCTTGCGGATCTGGATTCCGAGCCGCTGCCTGCTCGACCAGTTCGATGACCTTCTGGCGGATCTGACCCCATTCATGGAGCATGATCGTGCGGGCAGAGAGCAACACGGTGAAAATGCAGCCGCCCAGTATTCCACTTGCCATCCCCAGACGCGAGCCCATTCGCGGAGTAATGTTGGCGACCGGGTTCCGGCGGCGGTAAAAGACCACCGACAGGCTCCCGCCGATCAGCATTCCCAGGCCGAAGACTACAAACGGGGTCATCATAAGAACCGCCGCAATCAGGCCAGCCAGAGCGGTCGCCGGCAACGCCTGCGACCAGTCAATTCTGGTGGCCAGCGGAGAAATGAAATACGGGTAGGACGGCGAGGTTGCTCCCTGATCGGAGGTCGCTACGGGAGGGGTTAGAGGCTCCGCCACCGCGACCCGGATTTGCGGCGCGTTGCACTGCGGGCAGAAAGCGATGCCTTCTTGCACCGTAGCGCCACATTGATAACAGGGATACTCCACTAAGTTTCAAGTTACAGCAGTGCGGCGAGCAGAGGCAAGGAAGCCAGGTCTCGGCTCGCCTGAAGGAGGAACTAAAGATTGACGGATTGACGGATTTTTAAATTGTTGGATTTGCAACCTACACAATACTTGAGGAGGGGAATCGTCTTTGAAACTCGTCAATCCTTAAATTCGACAATTCCTAAATTCAGATCGTGTCCTTGCCACCTCGCACCTGCACATACACCAGACCAAAATCTGACCCTTTGCCGGAGTCCGCGGGGCGGATAGAGACGATGTGCTGGCTCTGCCTGGTTCCAACCTTCAGTTCGACAATCTTGCCTCCATTGTCACCCTCACACTTGAGTTGTTTGGCTGGGCTGGAATCGTCGCTGGAGTCCATCGTGGCGCCGGCGTGATTCTTGTTGGTATGGCACTCGAGCACGCTTCCGTATTTCTTCAATTGATCTGTATAGTAGGCGATCAGCTTTTCCGGCGAATCATTGGACAGGTATTCGACGGCCACCACTCTCAGGCCGAACAGGCTGCTGGAGATGTTGACGTTGGCGCTGTTGCTATCGCCGTCATCGTCCTGGTCTTTTTCCTTCATCCGCGCACCCGGGTAAACGGGAAGGCCGGTGTCGCGGACAACGGCAGCGGTCAAAATTAGTAGCGAACTAGCGTCCCGCCATCTGAGCATGCGCATGTTGCGATCCCTCCTCTGCCGTCTGGGGCGCCCTCTCAATGCCGGCGCCACGCTGAGCGATGTTGGGAATGCTGACCGGCAAGTGGCCATGAATGGCCATTTCTCCAAAGAGCGCTTTGACCGCGCTGGTTTCCGAGACGCTAGCGTTGGAAAATGTGCAAAGGTAATTCTGGATGGCCGGGAAATCCTGCGCCACGTAGGGATTTCCCATGGCCAGAACCGCGGTTTTTTCCGCGGCATGGTCCAGAATCGCCTGCAAAAGCGTACCACTAGCGTCGTTCAGGGCAACCGAGTTGGTCAAACCGTTCGCGCCTTGCATTGCCTTACCGGCAGTCGGCACCACATACACCGCCGCAATCACGGCCTGGGCCTGGTCAACCGCCTTCAGTATGTCTGCTGACATGGCAGCGGCGATGCGTGGATCGACGTAAATTACATTGGCATCGGGCACGCGAACCTTGATGGCGCGTTCCAAAACGCGGCCCACGTCGGTGCGCACGTCTTCGGAAAGCACCACCACCACCGTACCGTTGCGCGCTTCTTCCACTTGTTGATACGGAAGCCCGGTCTGAACAGTTCCCGATTGTTTCAGCGGCAGCAGTTTGCCGTTATCGCGCACCAGGGTGACGGCGTCGTCGGAAATCTGTTGGCCGATGGCCAGGTTCTCAGGTCTGCCAACCATGTCAGGCAGGGCGTTCACATCCACCAGGCGGGCCTTGTGCAATCCCATTGACGCCTTTGCCTTCAACAGCTTGAGTACTGATGCGTCGAGCTGGGCAGAGGGAATTTCCCCACTGCGAGCGGCCTCGAGAACGGCTTTGTAGGAAGCATCCAAATCAGCGGGAATCAGCAGCAGGTCGCTACCCGCCTTGAATGCGTCCACCGCCGCCCGTCCGGTATTGGCCGAGTAAAGACGAGTCAGGCCGGCCATGTCGAGCGCGTCGGTCACCACAATTCCCTGAAATCCGAGCTGCCTTTTGAGCAGGTCCTTGACGATCACCGGGGAAGTTGTGGCCACGCGATTGACATCCGGCTCAAGCGCCGGAACCGTGACGTGCGCCACCATCACCGAATCGACTCCGGCCTCGATGGCCTTGCGGAAGGGTGCCAGTTCGACAGAATCTAACCGCGCCCGATCCCCGGTGACCTGGGCCACACTGAGATGCGAATCGGTTGCGGTATCGCCGTGGCCAGGGAAGTGTTTCGCGGTGGTCATCATCCCGTTGGCGCGCGCCCCGCGTATGTAGGCGGCGACCAGATCTCCCACCTGCTGCGGATCCTCTCCAAAAGAGCGCGTGTTGATGATGGGATTCGCCGGGTTCGAGTTGACGTCAGCATCCGGGAAAAAATTCCATTGGATTCCGAGGGCGCGAGACTCCTGGGCGGTAATGCGGCCGAAGGCTTCGGCGTAGTCCACCTTCCCGGCCGCTCCAAATGACATGGCATGAGGAAAAGTTGTGGCTCCATGCAGACGCATGGTCACTCCGCGCTCAAAATCGGCGGCCACAAGCAGCGGCAAACTGGACTGTTCCTGCAAACGATTGAGCAGTTCGGCGGCCTCGTATGGTTCGCTACGATAGAGAAAAGGTGGCTCCCAGCGCACCGTCATGGCGAATGCGCCGATGTGATATTTGTGCATGCTGTCCAGCAACTGGAGATAGGTGCTGCTATTGGCATTCAGGAAGTCCGCCCGCACCCAGATCATGAAAATCTGGCCGACTTTCTCTTCCAGCGAGAGCTTGCGCAGTGTCTTTTCCGCCCATTTCCCGCCGTCGCGGTCAAGATGAATGGGACCCGCGTGCTGATATTTTTCTTTGGCCAGGCCGGACCCGCTGGCAGCCAAGAGAAGTAGCACAACCACCAAAGACCGAATCATGGAAGGACGATAGCACGAGGGATACCGGGTGTCAGCTACCACGGAGCCAATTAATTCTTACTGCCCCGCGCCCTGCCGAATTCTTCCACCCGCTCGCGCACGCTGAGCACATGCTTCGGCAGATTTAGCCGGCTGCCGGCTTCGAGGATGGGAATCAGTTTGTCGAATTCCGGTCCGGAATGTGATCCGGTAACAATCAGCCGAACGGGGTGAAATAATTCTTTTCCTTTTGCTCCGGTCTCTGCCTTCACCTCGTTGACCAGCAGTTTGAAGCATTCGGGCGTGAGTTTCCCAGCTTTCGCCGATTCGTCTTCAAGTATTTTAACCGTGAATCTGTCGAAAACCGCATCGGTGTTAGGCCAGGCAAGTACTTCGGCGTTGTCGGGGGCCGCTAGCGCCGCTTTCGCATCGTAGTTGAAGATGAGCGACGCGCGTTCGGGCAGCTGATCAAGGCGATCCACGGATGGTGTAAGCAGTTCTGCGACTTGGGAAAACCAATCGAACGTTGCTTGCTCGACAAAGATGCCATGTTCCCAGTCTGGCGGGGAAATAAGACTCGGGCTAAGAGTGCCGGACCTCGCCAGAAATTCCAAAACGAGAAATGTGAGTCGAGGGGGACGACACTCTTTAATGTAATGCCGGTTCAGCCAGTACAGTTTCTCCATGTCGAACACGGCGGCCGAGGGTGTCACTCGCTCCAGCGAAAATTCCTCCACCAGTTCCTCCCGGCTGAAAATTTCCCGCGTACCTCCCGGCGGCGCCCAGCCGAGCAAAACCAAATAGTTCACCAGCGCCTCGGGCAGCACGCCCATTTCGCGGAAATTCGCAATCGACGTCGCCCCGTGCCGCTTGGAGAGCCGTTCGCGGTCGCTGCCCAGAATGGTCGAAAGGTGAGCAAACTCCGGCACCGGCCAGCCCAGAGCCTCGTACAGCACCACCTGCTTGGGCGTATTCGAGAGATGATCGTCGCCGCGGATTACGTGCGTGATCTTCATCAGCGCGTCATCAATCACCACTACGTAGTTGTAAACCGGCATCCCGTTCGAACGCAGGATGATGGGGTCGCTTACCACCTCGTTCGAGAACTCCACGTCTCGATGCACGATGTCGTGAAAGCGTATGGGGTGCTCTGGAATCCGCAGCCGGATCGCACAAGACTCCCCACCTTTCCGCCGCTGCCGGGTTTCCGCCGGATCGATCGCCCGGCACTTGCCCGAATAGATGGGCTGGCGATGCTCAGCCTGCGCCCGTTCGCGCTCCTTCTGCAACTCGGCTTCGGTGCAGAAGCACAAATATGCTTTGCCTTCATTCACCAGGCGCTCGGCGTGCTCCCGGTAGATTCCCAGACGGTCGGACTGGCGATAGGGCGCGTATGGCCCGCCCAGATCCGGGCCTTCGTCCCAGTCCAAACCAAGCCACTTGAGATCGGCAATGAGCTGATCTTCAAAACGAGCTTCGCTGCGTTCGACATCAGTGTCTTCGATGCGCAGCACCACGGTGCCGCCCTGCCCCCGAGCGAAAAGCCAGTTGAATAGAGCGGTACGCGCATTGCCCACGTGGAGATGCCCAGTCGGAGAGGGCGCAAAACGAACCCGGACAGAAGAATTTGAAGTCACGAAAAGATGTTAGCAGACAGGGGAGGAGGCCCAAACTCGTAGCGCCGGGGCTCCAACTGCCGAGCAACGCTCGGCCCAGGCCAGTGAGAGACCCGTCCCCACAATGGTCTTTGCTGAAGGCTGAAGGCTGACGGCTAAAAGCTTATTTTCTCGGCGCCATGTACGTTCTTGTGATTCGATCGTGCCAGCAGAGTTCGTCCTCGTCGAGCAGACACCAGGCATATCCCAGGCCCAGCGATATCCCGGAAAGCACGGACGCCAGCACGCGCCAGCGCCGCATAACCCGCGGCACTGGATCGCCGTCAAACCGTTGCAACTCCAGCTTGGCTAGCTTCAAGCCCGGCGTGGCGCCACTGTAAACCAGCAAGAGGTACTGGTAGGCGCACCAGAATGCGCCGGCAGGAAAAAATGCGGTTCCGGCCAGTTTGGCAAGTGACGGCATCTCAGCCGTGATCTTGAAAAAAATGTAAGTAAAAGCCGCGATGGCCCCCATCACGAGCGTGGCATCAATCCCGGCAGCAGCCAAGCGCCGTCCCATGGGCGCAGTTCGCAGCGGAATCTCGAATCCCGGTCGGCGCTCATTCGCCGGTTCTTCCACCCGTTCAATCGAGATGCCCCCTAGCGCCGGCGGAGGAGGCACAAGTTCAGGGGCCTCGATAATACGCGGGCGGTCGAACACCGGCTCGGCCAGTTCGTCGAACGGCCGGGGCGGCACGCTATAGCTGGCGAATTCAATCACTTTGGCCGTGGCTTCGTTCGTGGCCGCAAACAGGGCGCGTGGGTAGTCCGCCGGTTCAGCCAGTCTTATTCGGGGAACGGCGGCAGGCTGCACCCTCTCCAACACGCGCTGCGCAGTGGGCGTGGACGGGAGCGGTTCATCAACGCCGGCTGGAGCATGCCAAGGCGCTGCATCCACAACTGGATCACTCCATACCGGCTCAGTGTCAAACTTAAGTTGCAGAGAGGGATAGCGAGGCTCTCGCGGACGCCTGCGCGCGCGATAATGACTTAATCGGACCGCCACTTCGCGCCGCCACGACTCCGGATCCGGGGCGGCCTGGACGTCGGCCGCCGAAGGCGTCGGCGCTCCCGCTTCTTGAGTTTCCGCAGCCCGCGGTTCTTGTTCCTGTAATTGGCTCTCAGGTACGGTCTCCGCGGGGACTTCGGAGGCTTCTTCTTCCACCACAAATCTCGTCGGCCGGCTCAAAACAGTTCGTTCCAGACTGGCAGCGAATGTCTGTTCGCTGGCATCGTAGGCTTCGGGATCGATCAGGGTGGGCGAAAGCCGGTCGTTTACGCCGCTCTGATTATCGGGTTCGAATCTTGGCTTCATGAAGGAAATGATCGGCGCTGCATGGACCGCCAGCGGGGCGGCGGCCGAGCGACGGCAAAGCGGCAGAACAGGAACTGGTCCTGCAGGAAAAAAGCCGGAGCTCAAACGACAATCCGTGGAAACCCTTCGCGCTTTGCCACTCGGGCTGGCGCCGTGCTAACGTCACCTTACCCCAGCGTGGATGGTCTCACCAGGGGTTTCGTCCGCTTGCGATGACATCCCGCACTCGATTCCTTATCACGGCGGCGTTTGTTTGTCATCTGCTACTCGCGCCCTCCATAGTTACCAGCCAGTTGCTTTCCACCGCCGGACAGGCGGGCGCGCAACCAGCTTCATCTCTACCTCCGCCCTCCGCGCCTTCCGCCGTCAATACGCAGGAGGTCACCATCCGCGCTCTGCAGCAGGAAAAAGATGGGCCCGTATTCAAACTGCGTGGCCGGGCAGAGATTCACTACGGCACCTACGTCCTCTATGCCGACGCGGTCGACTACAACTCCGACACCGGCGGTGTAACCGCGGATGGCCACGTGGTTCTCGATGGCGGGCCCAACGACGAGCACGTCGAAGCCACTCATGGCAGCTACAATGTCCGGGCCGAAGCCGGACGCTTCGAACACGTGTCCGGCACCGCGGGCCTGCGCCTTCGAGGTAAGCGGCTGGTCCTGACGTCTCCGAACCCCTTTGCTTTTACTGGCAAGGTGGTGGAAAAGACCGGCCCCGACCACTACCTCGTCTATGACGGAACCATCACCACCTGCGAACTGCCCCACCCCAAGTGGGAGTTCAACGCCCACAAGATTGTGGTGGAAGTCGGAGGAAACGCCACCATTTACCGCAGCACTTTCCGGATCCGGAGCGTTCCAGTTTTTTATTTTCCTTTCGCCACCCATCCAGTGGAGCGTCTGCCCCGCCAGACCGGGTTTCTCATCCCCAGCGTTGGGAATTCCTCGATCAAGGGCACAATTGTTGGAGACTCTGTGTTCTGGGCCATCAGTCGCAGCATGGACCTCACCGCGGGAGCTGAATATTTCACTCGCCGTGGTTGGGCTCCCCAAGCCGAGTTTCGCGCCCAGCCGAGCGAAGGCTCCTACGTGGACCTCAAATACTTTGGTGTTTTCGACCGTGGCGTCGGACAGCCGCCTGTGAACCAGGGCGGGCACGAGGTACACCTCAACGCGGAAGACACTTTCGGACATAACCTCCGCGGGGTCGCCAGCATCGACTACTTAAGTTCGTTTGTCTTTCGCCTCGCCTTCAACGACGTCTTCAGCCAGGCCGTAAACTCGGAAGTCAAATCTGAGGCTTTTTTGTCCAACGCCACCCGCGGCTTTTTCTACAACGCGTCCACCCAGCGCTATCAGAACTTTGAAAGCACGACTCCCGGCGACGTAATCACCATTCTGCACGCTCCCAGCTTTGAATCCTCGAGCGTGGATCGGGCAATCGGGCGCTCACCCTTTTACTGGTCCTATGATGCCGCCGCGGAGGGACTCTCCCGCAGCGAGCCTGGATTTCGCACGGGCACGCTGGTGGGGCGCTTTGATCTAAGCCCCACTCTGTCCCTGCCGCTGGTGCTGCACGGCTGGTCGGTGCGTCCGGAGATTTCGCTGCGCGAGACTTTCTACACCCAGCAACTGGCGCCCTCCAGCGGAGTTGGTGTGGCCCGGAGCGAACTCATCAACCGCAAGGCCGTGGAAGGAGCGATGGACCTTCGCCCCCCCACTCTGGATCGCGTCTTCGACCGCGAATTTCTGGGACGCAAGTGGAAACACGTCATTGAACCCCGCGCGACTTACCGCTACGTCACCGGAGTCGACAATTTCGCCCAGATTCTACGCTTTGACGAACGCGACATCTTGAGCAATACCAACGAGGTTGAATACGGAGTGGTGAATCGCCTGTACGCCAAGCGCACCGGGGCAAAACCCGAAGACTGCACCGCACCCGGCATGTCTTCTCTCATCATTGGCCGTCCCGCCGCGGAGAGCCGCGTGCCCTGGGAGCGACAGCCCGAACCGGGAGCCGTTTCCTGTCAGAACGAGCCGCAAGTGCGCGAAGTCATTACCTGGGAACTGGCCCAGAAATACTTCCTCGATCCGACCTTCGGAGGAGCACTAGTGCCGGGGCAGCGCAACGTCTTTACCACCACTGCGGATTTTACCGGCATTGCATTCCTGAACGAGGCTCGCCGGCTTTCGCCGCTGATCTCCCGGCTTCGCTTCCAGGCCACGAGCCGGACGGAGGCCGAATGGGATATCGACTACGACTTCAAAAACAGTCGAATCAACGCGAGCACGGCATTCGTTAACTATCGCTTCGGTCCCTACACCATCGGCGGCGGCGACGCCTTCCTGCAAGCCCCCAGTGCCACAGTCTCTTCCACGGTGCAACAGGCTTTCAATCAGTTCCGCTTGCTGTTCGGCTACGGATACCCCAACCGGCGCGGATTCAGCGGGGCCACCAATCTCGGATTCGACGCCAATCTGGGCTTTCTGCAGTATTCGGCCGTGCAGCTGGCCTACAACTGGGATTGCTGTGGCCTGAGCGTTGAATACCGGCGCTTTGCCCTGGGCTCGGTTCGCAACGAAAACCAGTTCCGCTTTAACTTTGCCCTGGCGAACATTGGCTCATTCGGAAATCTGCGGCGGCAGGAGAAGCTGTTCTGATGTTTTACGCTCTCAAGGTAGCGACGGCAGCCCCCGTCCGCCCCCAATTCGCAATAACGCTTAAAACCATCGTAAGATAACCCTGTGCAACCGGACCCGAATCTCGCCGCCAAGCGCGCCTTGCTGGACCAGCATCTCCGCGCTCTGGGACGAACTCTGATCGCCTATTCGGGCGGCGTGGATTCCGCCTTTCTCGCCTGGGCTGCGCATCAATCATTAGGCAGCGATATGCTGGCCGTCATAGCCGATTCTCCCAGCCTGGCCCGCGCCCAGTTGGCGGATGCGACCGCCTTTGCCGGCGAACAGGGAATCCCGCTGGAAATCATTGTGACCGATGAACTGGATCGCCCCGAATATGCTCGCAATGACTCTTCCCGCTGTTTTCACTGCAAGGACGAACTGTTCAGCGCCATGGAGGAATTCCGCGCCCGGCGGGGCTTCGAGTCCATCGCTTACGGCGTGAACCTTGATGACCAGGGCGACTTCCGTCCCGGCCAACGCGCCGCAGAACAGCACCGAGTCGCCGCCCCACTCCGCCAAGCCGGATTAACCAAGCAGGAAATCCGAGAACTATCCCGTGCCGCTGGCCTTCGCATATGGGACAAGCCCGCATCCGCCTGCCTGTCTTCTCGCATCGAGTATGGACGCGAGGTTACCCGTGAGGCTCTCGGCATTGTCGAACAAGGCGAAGACGCTCTCCGCGTCCTCGGGTTCCGCCAGTTTCGGGTGCGGCACCATGGGGAAATTGTGCGTATCGAGATCGCGCCGGAAGAATTGGCGCGGGCGCTCACTGCCGAAATGGCCGCCGAGTTCACTCGCATCTTCAAGGCGCTCGGTTTCCAGTTCGTGACTCTCGACCTTGAAGGCTTCCGCTCCGGTTCGATGAACGCTCTGCTCGCAGCCGAGGTGCTGACCCGCCGACCCTGACCGCACGGCGGAGCTTGTTTTTTATTTCGGCCCGCTCTTCTTTCCCCTTTTCGCGAAGTTGTTTGCGGTCTTTGCGGCCAACTTTGACCGCGGGGTAACGTGCGTATCCAACCCCAAACGGCACCGCTCGATGCCCTTCAACCGACTCTCAGCTCTCTCCCGCGTGTGAGATAATCTTGCTTTACCCCAATGTACAGGCGGTTTTTAGTGACGTTTCTGCGGCGTGCCACACTTGTGCTGCTGCTCGTTTGTCTGGGCTGTTCGGCCCAATCAGCGCCTCCCGAAGTCGCCCGGCGTATCGAGCAGCAGGTGCGAGCTTTTTACACCATTCCATCCGGCGTCAAGATAGTTCTTGGAGATCTCAAGCCGAGCGAATTCGCCAACTACGACGCTTTGACCATCACTTTCGATGGTGGCGAGAAGAAGCAGCACTATGAATTTCTTCTTTCCAAGGACGGTAAGACCCTGCTCCGCGTGACCAAGCTCGACCTCAGCAAAGATCCGTTTGCCGAGGTCATGAAAAAGATCGACATCAGCAATCGCCCCGCTCGCGGCGATAGGACCGCAAAAGTTGTCGCGGTCAACTACGACGATTTCGAATGTCCTTACTGCTCCCGCATGCACCAAACCCTGTTCCCGCAATTATTGAAGGAATATGGCGACCGTGTGATCTTCATCTACAAGGACTTCCCTTTGGCGGAGATTCACCCCTGGGCCACCCACGCCGCGGTGAATGCCAACTGCCTGGCGGCCCAGAACAAGGATGCGTATTGGGATTTCGCCGACTACATCCACGCCAACCAGGCGGAAGTAAATACGGAAAAGAGTCACGACGGTCAGTTCGCGGCTCTCGATCGCATAGCCGTCGCACAGGGGCAAAAACGTAGTCTGGATGGAACCAAACTCCAGGCCTGCATCAAAGCCCAGCAGGACGACACCGTCAAGGCTTCCGTGCGAGAAGGCGAAGCGCTGGGTGTGGAAGCTACTCCTACCATGTTCATCAACGGTGAGAAGGTGGATGGAGCGCTACCCATCGGCGAGCTTCGATCTGTCCTGGACCGCGCCCTGGTCCAGGCAGGTGTGCCTGCGCCAGCGCACGCCGCCTCGGTTCCAGCCGAAGCCTCACCACCGGCGACTAGGCAACCGGCGACTAAGTGACCGATGCACCCGAAGCATGCATCCTCAGCGCGTCAACGTATAATCCCCCTGGCCCTGCGGAGGACCTGATTTGAAAACCTACCCGCGTTCGCGTCGCAGCATGATTCGTCGCCAGCTGGTTCCTCGCAGTCTGTTCGCGCTGTTCGTTGCCTCGCTCCTGCTCCTTGCTGCCGGTTGCACTTCCAAACGCCCCGGCGATGATGTATCCGCCACCGTGGACGGCCGCAAGATCTACCGCGCCGACGTGGAAAAGTACTACCAGAACCAGACTGCCGGCTCCGACCAGCAACCAGTGGGCGAGCAGGCCACCAGCCTTCGCCTTAGCATTTTGAAGGAGTTGATAGACAACGAAATCCTCATGCGTCGCGCCGAGAAGCTGGGGCTGCTGGCCACCGACGAGGAAGTCGACGGCAAGCTGAGCGCAATCAAGTCACCCTACAATAACGAACAGTTTGGAGCCCGCCTCAAAGAGAAAAAGATCACGATCGACGATTTCAAGCGCGACCTGCGCCGTTCGCTCACCGTGGACAAGGTGCTGAACAAGGAAATCACTTCCAAGATCAACGTTTCCGATCAGGACGTCACCAACTATTACAACGCGCACAAATCCGAATTTAACCTGATCGAGCCACAGTATCACCTGGCCCGCATCCTGGTCACGGCCACGCCCAACCCTCAGGTCCACAATCTGAAGAACGACAAAGCGCAAAATGAAGCCGACGCACGCAAGAAAATTCAGACGATCATAAATCATCTCGACAGCGGCGACGACTTCGCCACCCTCGCCATGAACTATTCGGAAGATCCCGAGACTTCCGGCAACGGCGGTGACTTGGGCTTCGCGCCTGAATCTTCCCTGCGCAACACTGACGCCGGCACCCGCGACGCGGTAACCAAATTGAAACCTGGCCAGTACAGCGTCATGATCCCGCTCGCCAACCCGATGAACAAGCAGGTCGCGGGATTCCAGGTGGTAAAGCTGATTTCCAAGGAACCGGCAGGACAGCGCGAGTTGGCCGATCCACGTGTGCAGCAGGCCATCCGCACCCAGCTCCGCGACCGGCGCGAGCAACTGCTCAAAGCTGCGTATTACGAGGTTCTTCGCGATCAAGCTCGCGTGGAAAACTACTACGCCCAGAAAGTACTCGACGGCAGCGGCACGGCTCAGTAGGAAGAAACAGGTGGCCCGGACGCCCTTATCCGGATGGGCAAGCGCGGCTCGCCGGATCTCAGTAGCGGTTAAGCCTGCCGGTCTTTGCCCGGCCCGGTGGGGCACCCGCCCCTACGTGGACCTTGGCGTCCCATACAGATCGAGCGAACCCCGAGGAGTGCTTCTACTCTACGATCGCTAAAACATCTCCGGCATTGACCGCAGCACCCTCGGCGACCGCCAATTTCAACACAATCCCCCTTTTGGGCGACTTGATTTCATTCTGCATTTTCATCGCCTCCACTACCACCACGCCCTGTCCAGCCTCAACCGCCGAGTTCTCGCCGACAAGGAACCGAACCACCTTCCCGGGCATTGGAGCCACCAGGTGCCGCGCTCCATTGCCATGGTCAGCCCGGAGCTTACGGCCGCGTAACGATCGCGGGTCTCGCACTTCCACTGTATAAGGTCGATCGCCAACCCAGATTCGCAAGTCGGCCTCAATCCGCTCGCGCTTGATCTCGTAAGAGTTGCCTTCCATCACGACTGACAGGACGTCAGGCCGCGCCAATACTGCGTCCATCTCGACTTCACGTCCATCTAGCAGGCAACGCCATTTCCCGGCCGCAAGATCCAGTTCGAGCCGGTATTCCGTTCCCTCAATGGTGACGTTGTAGATCATCGGAGATTCCGAAATACTCGATGTAGCGACGGGCGTCCCTTCGCTACATCAGTCCCTCAACTCTTGCGGTCCTCTTCCAGCTCGAAGCGCCTGCGCCTGCACCAGCGTCCGCCGGACCGCTTCCATTGCTAGAGGCTTTGGAGGTCGCATCCAGCACGGCAAACACAGCCGCAGCGACAGCGGCAACATTCGCTGCCTCTGATTTCCCTCCACCACGTTCGGTACTAGCAACTTCGCAACCAACCTCCGCTCCCAGCAATCGCTCTAAATATCCAGTGTCAATCTTGCCGGAGCGGAAATCTCCATCCCCCAGAATCCGCCGGAACAGTCCAACGTTGGTCTTGATGCCAGCCACGAAAAGTTCCTCGAGCGCTCGCACCAGCCGGGAAACCGCCTGGGCCCGGTCTTGGCCGTACCCCACCAGCTTGGCCAGCAAGGGATCGTAGTCGATGGACACCGTCCAGCCTTCGTACACGCCGCTGTCCAAACGGATTCCCGGCCCTGCCGGGGTGAGCAGCATGGTGATCGTCCCCGGACTGGGAAAATAATTGTTGTCCGGGTCTTCCGCGTAGATACGGCATTCGATAGCATGCCCCCGGATCAAGACATCTTCCTGCCGGAATGGAAGCCTCTCTCCGGCGGCGATTCGAATCTGCAATTCCACCAGGTCCAGTCCCGTGATCAATTCCGTTACCGGGTGCTCCACCTGCAACCGCGTGTTCATTTCCAGGAAATAGAAATTTTTCTCCTGATCGACAAGAAATTCGATGGTCCCGGCGTTCCAGTACCTGGCGGCTTTGGCCACCCGCACCGCAACTTCTCCCATGCGCCTGCGCATGTCCAGATCGACCAGCGGCGACGGCGCCTCCTCGAGCACTTTCTGATGCCGCCGCTGGATCGAGCACTCGCGTTCCCCGAGATAGACGGTGTTGCCATGCTCATCCGCCAGCACCTGCATTTCAATGTGCCGCGGATTGAGAATCGCCTTCTCCAGGTAAAGCTCGCCGTCCCCGAAGGCCCGCTGCGCCTCGCCCTGTGCCGCTTCCAGCGCGGCTTGCAGCTCTTTAGCGGCACCCACCCGCCGCATCCCTTTTCCACCACCCCCCGCTGCCGCTTTCAGCATCACGGGATAGCCAATCTTGGCCGCCACATCCTTCGCCTGCTGGACCGACTCCAGCCCGCGGGAAGTTCCCGGCACGACTGGCACTCCGGCCTTTTCCATCTCTTGTCGGGCCCGTGTCTTTGATCCCAGCATTTCCATGGAAGGGGGGCTCGGTCCGATGAACTTTATTCTTGCGTCCGCGCAGGCCTGGGCAAACTTCGCATTTTCCGAAAGAAATCCGTAGCCGGGATGGATCGCATCGGCGCCGCAGCGTTTCGCAACATTAAGAATCTTTTCGAGGTTGAGATAGGACTCGGCCGCGGCGGCTCCCCCGATCGGATAGGCCTCATCGGCCTTCAGGACGTGCAGCGCTACGCGGTCCGCATCCGAATACACCGCAACCGAAGGAATTTCCAGCTCGCGGCAGGCACGGATGACCCGCACCGCGATTTCTCCTCGATTGGCGATAAGAATCTTCTTGAACATGAGCGTGGCGCTTCAGCCCCGAGGACTGACAACTGGAAAATCAAAAGCCCCTTCCGTGCGGGAAGGGGCTTTCGTTTGCTAAAGAGTTGACAGCATCCCTACTTGCTTGGCATGGTAATGCCCTGATTGCCAGGCTGCCTCTCGGCCTTGATCTTCTTGGTGGCCATGGTCTTGTCCACCCACTCGTCGGCCGTCTTAAGATCCGCTGCCCGAGCTGCAGGATCGTCGCACTCCAAGTCGCCCTTTTCCCGGTAAAGCAGGTTCAGGTAAGCCATGGCGTCGTCGTAATCCGGCCGTAGCTCCAAAGCCTTTTGCAGCATCGCGATCCCGTCCTGGATGACGCCCGAGTTCTTCTCCCGCAGCATCTCGCAAACCTTCTTGTTGCCCTTCTCTTTCATGATCCACTCGTCCGGCTTCAGGCCCACCTTAGCGCGTTCTTCCATGCGGGGCTGGTAGCTCTGCGTCCAATCAATGACCGCAACCGAGTAGTAGGGCTCGGGATCATTAGGGTCGAGGTCGATCGCCTTGCGGTAGAACGTCTTGGCATCATCAAATTTCTTGATTTGCAAGTACAGGTAGGCGATGCCTTTGACGCTGTTGATGTTCTTGGGATCGCGTTCCAGCACCTCCTTGTACTGATCAATCGCCTGTTGAGCGTTTTGAAGATTTTCAGGGGTATCGACACCCTGAATGACTTGCTGGGCGTACGCGGTAGCCAGATAAAGGCGGGCATTGACCAGACTGGGATCAAGCGATACTGCCTGCTGGAAATGATTAATCGCCTCTTCATACTTGGCGTTCTTGTAGGATTGCACGCCCTTGTTCAGCTGGTCACGCGCCCTCAGTTTGCTGCAGCCCGTGGTGGCCAGCAACACCAACCCGAGGGCCATCATCGCCAGCGTTCGTATGCTTGTTTTCATTGCGCTGTAAGTCTCCTTGCCAGAAAATCGTCAGGCTTGTGTTGAGCCAATGGACCAACAGCACGCCGCGGTATGAGCGCGAGCGCGGATGAGAATGGGCGGACCGGAACATCCGCCCCACGACGGTGTGTCACAAACTTCCGCGGGCCTAGCCGCCAGCCTCAATCTTGGCTGTGATCAGGCCTACTTTGTCCACGCCCGCCGCATGCGCGATGTCAATCACGTTGGCCACGTCGGCAAACGGAACCGCGTCGTCGCCCTTCACGAACATCACTTTTTCCGCGCGGGTTTTGAAAACGTCGGTCAAGCGCCCCTGCAGATTCTCCCAGGTGGTTTCTTCCTGGTTGATCTTCAGCGCCGGCGCCTGGCCGGCGCCACGATCAATCAACTGCACCACAATGGTGCGATCGGGCGTGTTGTTTTTAGGCGCATTCGGCGGTGGTGGTTGAGGCACCAGCGCGTCCAGTCCCTTGGGGGTTAACGGCGTGATCACCATGAAGATGATGATCAGCACCAGCAGGACGTCAATCAGGGGCGTAACGTTCATGTCCGCGCTCTGACCACCGCCCGATCCCATTGCCATTCCCATAACTGTTCTCCTCGAATGTCTAGGCGCTGAGTATCCAAGCTATGAATAAATCAGGGCTCTGAAAATCCAAGCCCTGAAAGATCTCAGGGTTATTGCCCGCCGGCTGGCGTAGTCGGGGCTGCCGGGGCCGGGGTCGTAGGTGCCTTGCGCTGGTCAGTCAGCAAGCCGAGTTGGTCGACTCCCGCCGCGCGCACGTTGTCCACGACTTCAACCACCGATCCAAACCGGGCGCGCGCGTCCGCCTTTACGAAAACACGCTTGTCCACGCGATTCGTCAGCCGGTCTCTGACCTTGCCGGTTAGCTGGTCCGCCGGGAGCTTGTCAGTCCCGAAATAGACCGTCCCGTCGCGCATGACCGAGACCAGTAAAGCGTCTTCCTTGTCCGCGTCCGGCATGGACTCCGGATTGTTAACCTTCGCCATGTCCACGCTCACGCCGTGCTGCAACATAGGCGTGATCACCATGAAGATGATCAACAGCACCAGCATCACATCCACCATGGGCGTCACGTTGATGTTGGAGTTTACCTTGACTCCTTCGTTCCGTTTTGCCAATGCCATAAGCTCACATCTCCTGGGCGGTCTCTTGCTGCCACCCGAGCCGAGGACGATTCTCAGCGTCTCCTGTTTTGAATCCGGCGCCGGACCGTTTGCCCGGCGCCCGATCAGCAACTCGGAGGTTGTAGCCCTGCCTTACAGTAACGCCGCGGTAAAGCTCAAAAGCTTAGGTGCGGCGCATTCCCCGGCGCTTCAGGAAGTAATCGATCAGTTCGCTCGACGAGTTATCCATCTCCACGTCGAACGCTTCCACGCGGCCGGTCAGGTAGTTGAACATCATCACGGCCGGGATGGCCACGAACAGTCCAATCGCGGTGGTCACCAGCGCCTCCGAGATACCGCCCGCGACAGCCGCCAGACCAGTAGCCTTTTCGGACTGAATACCTTTAAACGCGTTGATGATGCCGACCACAGTGCCGAGCAGCCCCACGAATGGGGCCGTCGATCCGATGGTTGCCAGACCACCCAGGCCGCGCTTCAGTTCGGCGTGGACAATAGCTTCGGTGCGCTCGAGCGCACGCTTGGAGGCTTCGATGGTCTCACCCGGAATCTCTCCGCTTTCCTGGTGAGCCCGGAATTCCATCAGCCCCGAAGTTACAACCTTGGCGAGGTGGCTTTTCTTGTTGCGCTCCGCTACCTTGATGGCTTCTTCGATCTTGCCATCGCGCAGTGCGCCGGCCACCGCCGGAGCGAATGAGCGCGACTGCTTGCGGGCCGCGCTGAACGCCATGGCCCGGTCAATCATTACCCCGATCGACCAGCCTGACATGATGAACAGAATGATGACCACTGCCTTCGCTGGAATACCCATCTGGTGCCACAGCGAAATCGGGTCCCAACCCACTGCCGCCTGTTCCTGGAAAAACCAGGCCGCCGCAGTAGACATGTATGTGTGAGTAAGTGCTGCTAGATTGGCTACGAACATGAGTTGCTTTCCTCCTCAGAGCTTGTCAGATTGCGAAAATTGCTTGTGCACGAATCCCGCGTTCCCGCTACAGCACGTCCCCTCGGCGACCGAAGCCTAACCCCCGGCCAGCGTAAAGTTGACCGTAATCTGGGTTTCGACTTCCACCGGCTCGCCATTCAGAATGTACGGTCTGTACTTCCACTGCTTCACCGCTTCGATGGCGGCCGGAGCCAGCATCGGATGACCGCTGATCAGGCGCAAGTTCTGAATCGAACCATCCTTGCTAATCTCGGCCTGTAGCAATACTGAGCCTTGGATGCGCGCTTGCCGCGCCAGGGGTGGATAGTTGGGCTGAATCTTGCGGAGTAGCAAACCCTGGGTCACGCCTTGCGACACCCGCACTCGCTGCGGCGTGGCCACCTTGGGCACCGCGACAGGGGTCGAATTGATGATGCCGCCAATCACTCCACCCATGGCCCCGCCCGCACCCGGAACCCCGCCCACGACGCCAGCCATCGAAGAAACTGGAGGCGGCGCCTCTTCTTCCTTGATCATTTGGACTTTCTCGGGGATCTTGGTGGGCGTACGCAACTGCCCGTTGATGATATCGGTCTGAATCTGCTTGACAACTTTAACCGGAGCGGCGGCTGGTGGCGGAGGCGGAGGTGGTGGCGGCGGCGGTGCCACCAGGAAGGTCATCAACTGTGTTTTTGGCAATGCTTCCGTGAACAGCAGTGGCAGCAATACCAGCACTCCGATCAGCACCACCTGAAAGCAAAAAGAGATGATGGTGGTCATGCCCCGCTTGGTTCTTAGCTTTCCACCCGATTCAATGAGGCTGTCTTCAAACATAAGGATTCTCCCGGCACAACCCTACGTATTCTTAGACACCGCCTGTTTCCTGTTTGCTCCCAAACCCGGCTTGCATCCTACACGGCAATTCGACAAATTCAAACTATTGAAAAAAGGGGGCATTCGCAGCGGTTCGCGCAAATATGTCGTTGCTTTGCGGCCTTCGCCTTGACTTCGCGAGCTTTGCGGTCAAAGTCTTGAATCGCAAGGGCATCGAGGGCCCCCGATCAAGCCAGCACTACTAGACCACGTCCCAAGAACCAAGCTGCGTATCGAACTGAGAAAGAACCCTATAAGCCGCTATAAGCCGCTCGCCACCCGGCCCTTGCCGGCCGCAGCCTTACCCTTGCTGCCTGCGACCACTACCGGAGCCTGCTTTCCCCGGCTTCCCCGCCAATCCTGGTAGGCGACCAGGATGGGAGCCGCAATGGCGATCGAAGAATAGGTCCCGATCAGGATTCCGATGACCAGTGCGAATGAGAAGCCATGCAATACCTCTCCGCCGAACAGGTACAGCGCCAGAACGGTTAGAAATGTTAACCCGGCGGTCAAGATCGTCCGGCTCAGGGTCTGATTAATACTCCGGTTTACGATTTCTGACAACTTCTCCCGCCGCATCATCTTCAGGTTTTCCCGGATGCGGTCAAAGATCACGATGGTGTCGTTGTTCGAATACCCGATAAGAGTCAGGATCGCGGCGATAACTGTCAGCGAAATTTCCTTGTTGGCCAGGGAAAACGCGCCCACCGTGATCAGCGTGTCGTGAAAAACGGTGATCACGGCCGCCACCCCGTAAATCCACTCGAAGCGGAAGCCCAGATAGACCAGCATGCCGGCTAGCGAATAAACCACCGCCCATTTGGCTTGGCTCTGCAACTGCTTACCCACCTGCGGTCCAACGATCTCTACCTGATAGACACCGAAATCAGAAAGAAAGAACCCCTCCTGCAAAGCCGTCACCACGGCGGGATCGGCGACAGCCTTGAGTTCGTCAAAGGAACTCAAAACTCCGCCCTTGGTCTTGTCGCGATAGTCGACGATTGCCTTGGCCACAGCCGCATAGCGCTGGCTGGCATCAGTTCCGGCACGCAGGGGATCTTTTTCCAGCAGGTAGTTGGCTAATGTCAAAGAGCTGGTGTTGTTCAAGTCCAGTTTGCCCGCCGGAGCATTGGTCTCCAGCGCGTTGATGATCTGAACCTTACCCTGATCGAGTGCCTTCTCGCTGGTCTCCCGGACGTCGAGATCGATCAGCACTTCGTTGTTCGCGGGCACGCTCTGAATCCGCACCTGTCGCAAGCCCACTTTTTCCAGCGCCGCGCGGATGGCATTGTCATCCGGAGTGTGCGAGAACTTCACGTACACGAGCGTCCCGCCCCGGAAGTCTACGCCTAGGGGGATGCCATGCCAAAACAGCATGGACAATATTCCCGCCACGCTGAACACCAGCGAAAAGGCGAGAAAATACCACTTCTTGCCGAGAAAGTCTATGTTGGGTTCTCTAAAAAATTCCACGCTGTCGTCAAACCCCTTCCGAGCCTAGGTCGCTGACCCTGCCGGGCTGGACGCTAGCCCGGCAGTTTCTTGCAAAGCTAGATGCTTAACGCCTCGCCGCGTTGCTTGCGGCTCAAAATCCAGTCAAAGATCATTCGCGAAACAAACACCGCCGTAAACAGGTTGGCTAGCAGACCAAAGGTCAGCGTGACCGCAAAACCCTTCACTGGACCTGTGCCAAACAAGAACAGGATCGCTGCCGAAACGATGGTAGTCACGTGAGTATCCACAATCGTGATCCAGGCATGGCCAAAGCCCTGCTCCACCGCCGAAGGCGGTGTCTTGCCGTTCCGCAGCTCCTCGCGAATACGCTCAAAAATCAGGACGTTCGAGTCCACGCCCATGCCCACGGTTAGGATTACGCCCGCGATTCCGGGCAGGGTCAGGGTCGCGCCAAAATATCCCATGAAACCCAATAGAATGACCAGGTTCAGAATCAGCGCCAGATCGGCATTGATGCCCGCGCCGCGATAGTACACCAGCATGAACACCAGCACGGCGAGCATGCCGATGATCGCCGCCCGTACGCCGGAGCGAATTGAATCCGAGCCTAACGAGGGCCCTACGGTACGCTCCTCCAGATACTTGATCCCAGCCGGCAGCGCCCCCGAGTTGAGCACCAGAGCCAGGTCTTTGGCGGCCTGATCACTCATCCCGCCACCGCTTATCCGGCCCTGATCATGGATCTGCTCGTTGATGGTCGCAACTTCCCGCACCCGGTTATCCAGAACGACCGCCAGCTTTTCCCCTACGTGCGACCCGGTGAAAGCGGCGAACTTTCTTCCCCCTTCGTTGGTCAGAACGAAGCCCACGTCGGGTGAATTGGTGTTCGAGTCCCGTCCCACAGTAGCCCCGCCCGACCGAAGGTCCGCGCCAGCCACCGCTGAGCTGCGCGTTACCAGATAGTATTGCTCGCCGGTATCATCAGTGGTCTGGCTTCCGACGCTGCGTCCCCTCAGCAAAAGGGAATCCGGAGGCAGCACTCCGCCGTGTTGCTGGAGCGCGTCCTGTTCGCTGGAATACGGCCCGCCCAGCACCTGCTTGATTTCCAGCATGGCGGTGGACTGCATGATTTCTTTCACCCGCGCGGGATCGTCCACCCCGGGAAGTTGCACCAGTATTTGATACTGCCCAAGTCCGTGCTCCTGAATTACCGGTTCACTCACGCCCAACTGGTCAATACGGTTGCGGATGGTCTCAATCGCCAGAGCTACCGCCCGGTTCTTCAGTTCGGCTAAGGCCTGCGGTTTCATGGAAAAAGTCCACGAATTGTCCGCGCCCGAGTTGAGGTCATACTCGGGCAGCCGTTCGCTCACGATGGAGCGCAACTCCGAAGAGGACGCCGGGGGAACGCCTTTCAAAACAATCTGGTCGGGGCGATTTACCGGGTCAGGCTTGGTGATTTCGGTGTAATTGATCTTGTGGGTGCGCAGGTCTTCCTTCAACCGTTCCACGGCGCGGTCGGAATCTCCGTTCACCGCGTCGTTGACCTGCACCTGCAAAATCAGGTGGGTGCCACCCTTGAGGTCAAGCCCCAGATGAATGTGCTCCTGCAGCGAGGTCAGCAGTCCGCTGCCCGAGAAGTCCTTCGGAAGGCCGAAGATGCCAAACAGGAACACCAACAGGGTCGCAACTACAAGTCCGAGCTTCCAACCTAAAGTCTTGTTCATGGCCTGAGGATCAAATTTCTTTTCCCTTCGTAGCGCCGGTAACTTGCCGGCTGTGTCGAGGGCGTCCCGCCCTCGGGGGTGCGAGTGGGACGCCCCCGCGACAGCCGTCGGGACGGGCTCTACTCTACAGCGGCACGGCTTTGCCTTTCATGATCCGCATTTCATGCCGCTTTATTGTTTTTGTCCTCGGGCGTTGTCACTGACGCAACCGACGCCCGGGTGACTTCGATGCGCAAATTGTCTGGCGGGACACGCAGCTGGATGTAATCATCGCGCAGCGCGATGATGGTTCCGCGCAGCCCACCGCTAGTCACGACTTTGTCCCCATTCTTCAGGTCATTCAGCATCTGCTGCCACTTCTTCTGGCGCCGCTGCTGGGGCATGATCAGGAGAAAGTAAAAAATAGCGAAGATGAAGATGAGCGGGGCGAAGCCCAGCCAGCCCCCGGCCCCAATTGTTTGCACCGCCAGTAAGTTTGCAATGCTCATAGAACCGGACCACCCAAAATAGATCAGGACTGCGCCCATCGGCGCTTCCTGGCCCTGTTTAATTTACCGCGGGATTTCTCGCTTCCTCAGGCCGGAGATGCTTCAGCTTCTGGCATGAACCGGGGACATCAGGCTAACGTTTCGCTCGCGACCGCTCCCCAGGAAGAATTTGGGCCTTATTCCCAAGCGCAATAGAATGACGCAGCGCCCGCATGGTGTCAAGGTAGAAGCTGAGATTGTGGACGGTATTCAGAACCTGGGCCAAAACCTCGTTGGCCGCATAGAGATGCCGCAAATAAGCCCGCGAATAGCGCTGGCAGACTCGGCAGCCGCAATTTGGGTCCAGGGGACCCTGATCTCTGACGTATCGCGCCTGCTTGATCGAGACTCTGCCTTCGGAGGTGAACAGCAAACCATGCCGCGCCGCTCGGGTTGGCAGCACACAGTCCATCATGTCCACGCCCAAGCCGGCATACTCGACAATCTCCTCCGGTGTGCCCACTCCCATCAGGTAGCGTGGTCTGTCCACCGGAAGGTGCTGCAATGTGGCTTCCACGACTTCCCGAGTGAGAGCCCGCGGCTCACCCACACTCAAGCCACCAATCGCATAACCAGGAAACCCGATCTCGATGGTGCGCTCGACGGATTCCTTTCTGAACGCATGATCCATGCCGCCCTGCACGATGCCAAAGAGGCCCTGAGACTGCGTGGGGGACGCCTTCGTCCGGGCGGGCGAAGGTGGACTCGCCGCTACGGCCGAGCTGCGCTCGGCTGGGCGGACGAGGACGTCGGCCCCTACGTGGTCTATGGCCCACGGCACTTCCTGCTTATGGGCCTCAAAATAACTCTTGCTCCGCTCCGCCCATCGCAAGGTCAGTTCCATCGACTGCCGCGTACGTTCCCGATCCGCGGGATGCTCGGTGCATTCGTCAAACGCCATAATCACATCAGCGCCTAGCCCGATCTGTGCTTCCATGGAGCTCTCTGGCGTAAAAAAATGGGACGAGCCGTCCAGGTGAGAACGAAAGGTGACGCCTTCATCCGTCACCTGGCGCAGCTCGTTCAAACTGAAAACCTGGAACCCGCCTGAGTCGGTGAGAATCGCGCGCGGCCAAGACATGAAACGATGCAACCCGCCCAGCTGGCGCACTTGCTCCACCCCGGGCCGCAAGTAAAGATGGTAGGTATTCCCCAGAAGCAGCTGTACATCGAGTTCCTCCAGAATGTCCTGCGAAACGCCCTTCACCGACGCCAATGTTCCCACCGGCATGAATACCGGCGTTTCCACCACGCCATGGGGCGTAGTCAGGCGCCCCAAGCGGGCGGCGCCGTTGGTGGCTTCGATTTCAAAGGAAATTGACACCGAGGAGGATTGTAGCAACCGGGTGGCTCTGGCCACCTGGCGGATGGCGGTCAGAGGCCGGTGATCGGTTGGCCAGTCGTAGGCTTATTCACTGACCAGATTTCATTTCTTGTCCATGATAGTAGCGGTCCAGAGCGTGGTGCCACGAAACTCCCAAATCAGTCCCACTAATCCCAGGAGGACCAGAATTAGGATTAGTTTCTTCATCTGCACAATTTCTCGTTTGTGGCTGAAAAGTTTCCTGTGCTCTTAGCCCGCCGTAAGCAGAATCGGCTCCCCCCGGGTGATCACCAATGTGTGCTCGTAGTGCGCCGAAGCCCGGCGGTCAGCGGTTCGCACCGTCCAGCCATCCTTCGCGACCACCGCTCGTCCGGATCCAGCCGCGATAATCGGCTCCACCGTGATCACCAGGCCTTCGCGCAGAATCTCGTTGGCTTCCGGGTCGGCGTAATTGGGCACGCGGGGCTCTTCGTGGATGGTGCGTCCAATACCGTGTCCGCCCAGATCGCGAATTACCGAGAAACCGCTGCGCCGCACTTCGCGCTCGACCACGCGTCCAATCTCGGATACGCGGAAACCGGCACGAGCCACCAGCATGGCTTTTGTGAAAGCGCGCTCGGCGCAGGCAATCAGGCGTTGGTTCTCTTCAGAAACCTCGCCGGCGGCCACAGTCTCCGCGGCGTCGGCCATGAAACCGTCTTTTTCGATGGTGACATCGAGCTTGACCAGATCGCCTTCGCGTACGGTGCGATCTCCGGGAATGCCGTGTACGGCTTCCTCGTTAAGGCTGATGCAGTTCACGCCGGGAAACTTGTACACTAGTTGCGGAGCGGATTGCGCTCCGCGCTCGCGCATGACGGTGGCTCCCACTTCATCGAGCTCGCTAGTAGTCACGCCGGGACGGACAGCTTTTTTCATGGCCTCCAGCATGCACCGCACGATCGCGCCCGCGACCCGCATGCCGGCAAGTTCTTCCGGACCGTTAATGGACATAAGGTCCTCCGTGACCCATTCGGCTTCTAGCCTATCGCATTGGATGGGCGGCGCGGGCCGAAAAACAGCATCAGGATGAAACCCGCGACGTAAGACGTAAAAAGCGACCACTTGCGAGGACCCGTATCCGGAAAAACGCAGGAGCGAAGCCATACAGCGCCACCGCCTCACTAAGCGCGTAGGTAGCAATGTAGCCGGCACGCCAGCGATTCAGTGCACCTATATCCTCAGGAGTCGCCGCCAGAACGCTCTCAGCTCGGAATACTATTGGTTCGGCGTACAACGAAAATCGCCCCAATCATAAAAACGGGCAGATCCGCGACCGCGCAGAAAAAGACCGGAGTCATTTCCTTGGGCGCGGGACCGAATCTCTCAGCGAGAAACGCATTGAACAAAATACTTGCCAGCATTGCCACTGGGACGGCCCGCAAGAGCTTGAGCGAATTCTCCATTTCCATGGATTCTGCCTAAGTTTCTTTCGGAACGCAGGAGAAATGGCAACGGGTGCCGGGAATAGCCACTCTGAGGCCGCAGGGAGCGGGGAACCGGTACTCTTACGATCCGGTAATTTTCAGGCGTAATTCTTCCGGCAGACGCTCGCGAATCTCAGCGGGTAGGCGGTCATGCACGCGGCGCGCTCCGACTTTTGCGGCATCCACCATGGTCATCGGCGCCGGTGTGGCAACTGCTACCGCGACCCAGATCAAGGCAGAAAGCGCGAAACCAACCAGCGCCGCCAGTTCTAGCCAAAAGGCATGCCGGGGACCAAGATGACGGATCACGCCAAACGCCAACAGGAAGACCGCTGCAGAAAGCGAAGCCAAGGTAATTAAGGAGAGATCAATGGTGCGGTGCAGACGCTGCCGGGACCGGCAGCGCTCGCAGGCGTCAAAGTGTTCTTCGTAGTCGGCTCGCATCTCGGGCGCGATGCCGGAGATATCGTAACGCCAGCCGGCTAGAATCTTGCCTACGATGGGATCGACGCATTCGCTCATACTGACTACAGCAGCAGACTACAGCTGGATCGCTTCCATCGGCTCCGACTGCCTTGCCAGCAGCACCCGGTTGTGCAGCAATGTCTGGCGAAGTCCCAGGGCCTTTTCCGCCGTTCCCCGAGCGATTTCGGGATGGTTGTTAAGCTCGGAGAGATGCGCCAGCACTAGATAGGATGCATCGCCGTCATATTCGGTGCATAAGAATTTCGCCAGCTTCTCGTTCGATAGGTGCCCGGTCGGGCTTCCGACGCGTTGTTTGACTGACCAGGGATAGGGCCCGACCCGCAGCATCTCCAGATCATAATTGGACTCAATCACCAGCACGTCGCAACCACGCAACTCGTGGCAAACGTTGGGTGGTGTGTATCCCAGATCGGTGGCAATTGCCACCTTGATTCCATCCGCGCGGAACGTCACTCCGACCGGATCGACGGCATCGTGGGGAATAGTGAACGGAGTAATCTCGATATCGCCCACCTGAAATCTTCGGCCGGCGGAGAACAGTTCCAACCGCGCCAGGTGCGGGAGTTCACCTGCGTCGTCGCGCAGTGATCGTGCCCAGGCCTGGTGAGTCGCACCCGTCATAAACACCGGAACCTGGAACTTTTTCGCCAGCCCAGCGAGGCCATAAACGTGATCGGAATGCTCGTGGGTGATCAGAATCGCGGAAAGCGTCCGCGGATCGTCGCCCGTGGAGCGCATGCGCTTCACCGTCTCGCGGCAGGAAATGCCCGCGTCCACGAGAATTTTCGTGCCCGAACTCGAAACAATCGTGCTGTTTCCCCGGCTGCCGCTGGCCAGCACCGACACCGAAACTGCCATGCCCGAAGGATACTCGCTGCGGCTGTGGAAACGCGAGTAACTATTGGGATGAGCTGTCAGCGGTCCAGCAATCAGCACTCAGCATTTGCCATTTGGCCACATCGACCCTGTCACCAGGTTCCTGAACAAGACAGACGAGGGGGGTTCGTTCATCGGAGGCGGGCGGTTTGCAGCCAAGGGTGAGGTCTTGGTTAAATGCCAAGTGTTAAAGGCCAAGTGCTAAATGCCAAGTGCTGAGCGCGCTACCTCTCTCTGAATAGTTCAACCAATCCCCTGCGCGCGGTCGATCCTCCATAGGCTCCGGCGATTCCGGTCAGGAACCCGAGAAACGATTCGTAGATTTGCGCGCGATAAGGTTTTTCGGTCAGGAGCAGATAGGCGACGCCTTGAACCAACGGCACGAAGACCGCCACCAGCAGTGTCCATCGCCAGGGCCGGCGGGGACGCAGCGCTCCCAGAAGCATGGTGGCTGTAAGCACGAACAGCGCGGTGAGAAGCAAGTCGCCAAATTTTACGTCGAGATATCCGGCGACGAGGCCCAGTAATAGGCCGAGCGTGTAGATGCGGCCGTCCTTGAACGTTCCCGATTGATTGAGCATTTGAAGCACAAGTCGAGCCGTCGTGCTGAGTGCCGTGTAGACCTTAATGGACTTCGACGTGCCGCCTAATTTGATAGCGGGCTGGATTGCCACAGGCAGTGAGGGCCGCATCAGCGCAGTCGCGTTCCAGCACTTCTACCGGGTTATCGATGGTAGCTGACACTATCGTTCCGTTCACCAGACTTACCCGAATTTTGCACATCGAATGTTTCCTTGCCAATCGCGGCAGCATACTTGCCGTCAGAAGTCTTGCTTACTTGGACCCAGTTATTCTGGGTATCACCTACCGGCGCGCGCATCCAGTCGGCAACTGTCTTGACTTCAGGCATGGCTGGGGGCACGTGCCGGACAACCAGCATGACAATGTGATCGGAAAGGTTGATGTCGGTCAAGGTAACTTCAAAATCAACCGAGTCTTCTCCGATCAGCACATAATTTCCATCTGCCCACGAAGCGGGGGTGCCACGCTTGAAGTAGAAATGATCTCCAGCATGAGGAAGCTGGCCTTGATGAGCAACCAGCATATCTGCATAGAGCGTTAGCAAGTCCGTATGGTCCGACAAGCGGGATTACCTGGCTGAGATCAGGGACTGACAGCGGGTAATCCGGCTCCAGCGAAAGGATCTGCCGGAAGCTTGCGGCTGCGGGAAAAAGACTGACTGCAGCATTGTCCCTGATCAGATTGGACCAGGCATACTCTTCCACGAATTGCCCAGCCGAGTCTTTTTTCACCATGCCATCGGCTTGTGCTTCGTAACTAGTCGTTGTCAGGCGGTCCCGGTTTGTCGCTTTCATGCGGTAGGTTAATTTTTCGCCCTCCAGATAGTGACGACCCGGCAAATTGAAACTCACTGGGGCGGCCTGGTTATGCCTTCGGTTTGTGAGTGCCCGAGACCCTGGCAATGTGGTGATCAAAACTCCAAAAACTAAAAGTGAGACGCTGGCCGCGCATAGCTGCGAGACTCGTGATCGCATAAAGCGCGTCTCCTTCCGAGCCTAAACGATCGAAATCAATATTTGTAGAACCCTCTTCCACTCTTCCTTCCCAGCCAGCCTGCATCCACCATCTTGATCAGCAGCGGGCATGGCCGGTACTTGGGATCGCCCAGGCCATCCTGCAGCACTCGCATGATGTCGAGGCAAACGTCGAGTCCGATAAAATCCGCCAGGGTGAGCGGGCCCATGGGATGCGCCATTCCCAGCTTGAAAACTTCGTCTACGGCTTCGGGAGAGGCGACCCCTTCCATCACCGCATACATGGATTCGTTCAGCAGCGGCATCAGTACGCGGTTGGAAACAAACCCGGGCGCGTCGTTGACCTCGACTGGAGTCTTGTCGAGCTTCAGTGCCAGATCGCGCACCGTCTCGAAAGTCTCCTGCGCCGTGGCCAGCCCGCGGATTACCTCCACCAGTTTCATCACCGGCACGGGATTAAAAAAGTGCATTCCGATAACTTTTCCCGGACGCCTGGTTACCGCCGCCAGCTTGGTAATCGAAATGGAAGAGGTATTCGAAGCCAGCAGAACTTCAGCCCGGCAGATGCGGTCGAGATCGCGAAAGACTTCCGCTTTGACTTCGAACTTTTCGGTTGCGGCTTCGATCACGAAGTCGCAGTTCGCGAGTTGGGTGCGTTGGAGCCCCGGCACAATCCGCTTCAGCGCGGCGGCCTTGCCCTCGGCGGTGGTTTTGCCCTTGGCAACTTCACGGTCAAGATTCTTGCTGATGGTCTCAAGCGCGCGATCGAGGTATCGCTGCTCCACATCGCACAGCGTCACCTGGTACCCGCTGCGCGCGAAAACCTGGGCAATGCCGTTGCCCATGGTCCCCGCTCCGATCACTCCAACGCGTTCAATTGGCATAGGAAATAGCCTCGCTTGAGGGCCCGAAGTCTGGCTCAGTCTACCACCCCCAAGTGATTGCATGACTTAGATTTAAGGTTCACTTAAGATTCAGAAAAATATCGCCGGGGAGCACCCTATTTCATCTGCGCAGGCATCCGACGATTTAGAACCGGACCAGCGAGAACTGAAGAGCGGGCGTGATCGCAAGAAGGCCCTTCGGACGATGGCGCCGGGTGGGAGGAACTTATGCGAAGCATGCGGCTGGCAGCATTGGCAGTGGCCATGACGCTGGCATTCAGCGGTCTGGCTTTGGCCCGAGACCATGATGACGATCATCACCGGGACAAGCACGAAGACCGTCACCATGACCGGGATCATGACCGAGATCATCGTTGGAATCGAGATGGGAATCGAGATGGGAATCGAGATTGGAATCGAGATTGGAATCGGGATTGGAATCGAGATTGGAATCGGGACCGCGACCATGACCGGGATCACGACGGTTGGCGGGATCGCGACCACGACCGGGATCACGACCGCTGGCAACGTGGACATCGCGGCTGGTGGCGCGGAGACGGCGATCATGACCGTGACGACGGCTACTATCGCGGCGGCACCGTCTACAACCGCTATCCCCGCGGCTATCCCAGCGGCGGATACGGCTATCCAGGCAGCACAATTTATGGCCGCTCAGGTGGCGACGCGAATATAGCCTACAACACCGGCTATTCGGACGGCAGCTATCGGGCTCACGAAGACATTGCAGAGAACAAGCCGTTCAATCCCAATCCTCGCGGATCGTTCGGGAACCGCGATCACGGCTATCACAGCGCGTACGGGGACAAGAATTACTACCGCTCCCAATACACGGATGGCTATGCGGCGGGCTACCAGTCAAATTACCGGGGAGGCAGAGGCCGCGGCTGGGGATTCTAGAAGCAGCATTTGGCAACTAGCAATTGGCCTTAGCCATAAAAAAGGGCCGCCAGCAGATGGTGGCCTTTTTATTTTCCCGAGAAGACAGAAGCTCGGAGCTCAGTACTTAGCATTCAATCGCTGTGCAAGCCCATCATCTGGCCACAAGCCAAATGCTAATTGCCCAGCGCCAATTGCTGCGATTCACTCCCGCTCCAGATTCTCATCCATCGCAATCTTGCCGCCCTTTTGCACTTCGATGATGCGATGGACCCGCTTGTATCCCGACATGGTGACGTCCACCACGTACGTGCCCGGATTGAGATATAGATCAACCGGGGAAAATTTGTCCATGATGCGGTTGTTGATCGCGACCTGCGCGCCTTTGGGCTGGGTCTTTATGCTGACGGCGCCCATGCCGGCTGTCTCTCCGCCGCCGAACAGCTTCTTGAATTTTCCGCCGACCTTGATGTCATCGGTCGAGCCCAGCGCTTTAAGACTGGGCGCGAAGTGAAAGATCTGGCCGGGCTGTAGATTAGCGGTGGCGGTTTCTTCCAGATAGCCCTGCTTCCGGACCAGGAAGGTGTGCGTGCCCGGCTTGTCCACCAAAATCTGCGCCGGAGTTACTCGTCCCGTATCCCGGCCATCGATGAAAAGTTGTGCGCCGGCAGGCTCGGTGCTGGCGGCTATCATGGCCGTAACCTGCGCCAGTTGGACCACCAGAAAGGATTTGCTGCCGGACGCCACATCAATGGTACGGCTCTCTGTCGAGTATCCGGCGCGGGTGATGGTCACGCTATGCTGCCCGGGGACGAGTCCGGGCAGATTGAAAGGGGTCACCCAGCCGGGGTCGCTGCGCCCGTCAATGTGAACTTCAGCGCCTTCAGGAGTGGAGTTGATGGTCAATTGCCCGGGAATCGCCGCAATCGCGGAAACTGGCGCGGCCTTGGTCTTCTTCCGATTGTACTTGGGAACAACCGACACGGCGGCCGGTTCGCGCTGCGCAGTGATGCGTTCCAGCGCCGCCGCTGGTGCCGGTGTCGGAGCTGGCGGCTGCGCGGTATTCCACGCTGGCTTGGCGGCTGCGTCGGATGGCACCACCGCTGCCGGTTGTTCGGTCGAGCCATCGTCCGCGGAATTCTCCGAGTGGATGCGCCAGGCAATCGTGCTCACAATCAGCAAAATCACGCCTAGCGCTGCGGCAATCGAATACGCGAACAGCTTGGGCGGGGTTTTCTTGATTTCCGCTACCGCCTTCCGGGCCACTTCCCGCGGCTGCACCTTGGGCTTTTCCGGAACCTTGCTGCTCCGCGCTGCCAGCGCAGGCTCAGCTTCGGGCCCGGCCGGCGGTGGAGGTGGCGGCGGTGTGTAAATTTCTTTCAGCGGGGGTAGTTCACTGATTTCGGAAAAACTCGGGCCGAGCGACTCTTCTTTTTTCGCTGCTTCCACCATCGCGGGATCGACACTACGAGCCGGAGCCGGGGGGGCAGGAGCTTGACGTGCAGGAGTCCGGACAGCGGCTTCGTCGGCTTCGGCCACAACGCTGGCCCGCTCCTGAAATGAGCTTTGAGCCACGGCCTTCGGCGCAGCCTGCACTTCTTTCGGTGGCTTCGGGGATTCATCAACACTGAACCGGCTCGCACTCTCCCATCCTGCGGCAGCGGCAGCGGCCGCAGCCTTTGCCGGTGCAGGTGAGTCTCCGGTGCTGTGCACAGTCGGCGCCGACGGCACGGATTGTTTTTGTGCGGGCGCGGAGCCTGCCGATTTCGATACCTGCGGCACATTCAGTCCCTGCGCGGGCGCCGCCGCTTTCTTGGCTTCCTTCTTGGGCGTACTCTCCTTACATCGCTCCAGATCGTTAACCAGTTCCTGCCCGCTCTGATAACGCTCTTCCGGCGCTTTCGCCAACGCCTTCATAATCACTTCACTTAACACGGGGTGAATCTTGGGATTGATCTGCTGCGGGGCCACCGGCGTGGCTTCATATATGGCATGCCGAACCTGATCTGCATCTTCACCCGCAAAAGCTTTGCGCTCAGTGACCATTTCGTACAAAATCGCGCCCAGGCTGAACATGTTGGAGCGGGCGTCGACTGGGTCTCCCCGCAATTGTTCCGGCGAAACATAGTGGAGAACTTCGGGCCCTTTACCGGACGCCTGGCAGGTAAATGCGCCCATGCTGGAAGCGCCGAAGCCTAAAACTTTGACGGTGCCGTCCCAGGTCACCATGATCTTGGCCGGCTCCAGACTGTAATGCACGACGTGATGAGAATGGGCGTGGTCCAGTCCCTGACAGGTCTGGCGCGCGATGTCCTGCAGGTCCCAGATGGAAAATCCCTCTTTGCGGGCCAGCATGGTACCAATGCTATTGCCCTGGACGTACTCCATGGCGGCACAGAACTGCCCGTCAATTTCTTCCAGACCGTAAAGCAGCGCGATGTTGTGGCTGTTGAGCGGTTTGGTGCCTTCGGCTTCCTGCAGAATGTGATCAACCAGCACGGACGCCTGATCTCCAAGCGTTTGCAGTTGGATGGTCTTCAGCGCAATTGTCTGCCCGCTCTCGGGATCGGCGGCTTTATAGACCGCACCGAACTCCGAATGCACGATCTCGCTGAGAATCTCGAAACGTCCAATCTTGTTGGCCATGGCTCGCTGAGCCCCGTCAAATAAAGAACCAGGCGTCTGCTGGAATTGGGCCAGGCGCTGTCTCTTAGGGGAAAAGGACGATTCAGGATATCCCGCCTGAATCAGGGATGGGAGTTACGAAGGTACTCGGAAAAAACTCAGACTTCTGTTTGTTCCCAAGCCCATTAACCCCGGCGCTTTCGCGCCAGACATTGCCAGCAACGTCTCTACACTCGACTGTAGAGACGCAGCTTTGCTGCGTCTGCCTGGAGGCTGAGCGAGTTCTGCTTACCGGATTGAGGTCAGCCAGGCCTGCAGCAGGTGCCGCACCTTGGCTCCTTCCATTTTCCGTCGCACCGCATCCATCACCGCAAACCGCGCCCGGGCGCCGCGGCCGCGAAATCCTACCCAGTATGGGATGTAGATTTCGCCAGCGACGGGCTCGGCGGAAATGCGCAAATTGCGGACCCGGAAAAAGCCGGTGCTGAAAAGTTGCCGCTGTACTTTGGCGGCCACAATTTTCTTCGCTTCGGCTTCGTCGAGCAGCGGTTCCGAACAGTTGCGAGTTTCCAGGTAGATTACCTCCCGCTCGTCCGGGAGTTGCTCGAAGTGATAAAGATCGAGCGACCCGTTGACAGCGTCCAGTCCGAATACCCGCTGGTCGCGCTTGCCGCGGTTGAAAATTTCAACCTGAAAAAGCCGGAAAGGGATATAGAAGTCGGCCACCGATTTCAAGGGACCGAACGCCGTTGTCCGCAGAATATCCCCCAGGCCGGAAGAAAACTGTTCTGTCGCTTCTTCGCGGGTGACGTTGGCTCTCAGGCTGCGGATGCGGGCCATTTCTGGTGTCCGGATTGGCCGACAATGGGCTACCGGAAATGGATCCAGAGTCCGAACACGGTGGCGATAAGCGCCAGGCTGAACACGACGTTGAGCCGGTGCTCAAACGCGGTCTCCGCCGCTGGGGTGTGCTCGAGCGTTCGCACCGGCACTGCGTCCATCTTGTCGTCCACGGTGGCAAACGTCAGCCCCGCCAGTTTCTTGCGGTCCGGAGCCGGGGTCATCAGGCTTACACCGATCAGCACCGCGCAGCAGATCACGAACATGAGGATCGAGTAGTGCAGAAAATTCATGTCCACCAATCCGCGCAGGAAGCCATTGTCGAAAGCGCGACCGCCGGCTGCCCGATCCATCAGCTCAAGGATGAAGCGAGCCGCCCCCATGACGAATCCGGTCAACAGCGAACTAATCGCGCCCTGCGCGTTCAGCCGCGGCCACAGAATCCCCAGGATGAAGCAAGCCGCAATCGGCGGGCTGATATATCCCTGCACGCTTTGCAGGTAAATGTAGAGCTGGCTGCTGATCAGGTGAATGAACGGAACCCAGGCTAGTCCGAGCACCACCATCACACCGGTCATCACTCGCCCAAAGCCGACCAGTTGCCGCTCGGTCGCGTCGGGCTTAATCTTCTTGTAGAAATCGAGAGTGACCAGCGTGGATGCCGAGTTGAACACCGAACTCATCGCACCCATCAGCGCGGCCAGCAGCGCCGCGATCATTACACCCACCAAGCCCGTGGGCAGCAGATTGATGATCAGGGTCGGATAGGCGATGTCACCGTTCAGCACTTGCCCGTTCGGTCCAAACTTGAACAGATCGCGGTAGAGGCCCACGGCAATCAGACCTGGCAACACCAACATGAACACGGGGAGGATCTTGAGAAAGCCCGCGAAGATGGTTGCGGCCTTGGCGTGTCCCTCATCCTTAGCCGATAGCACGCGCTGCACGATCACCTGATCGGTACACCAATACCAGATCCCGAGAATGGGCGCCCCGAAAAATATCCCGGTCCAGGGAAAGTCCGGATCGCTGGCAGACTTGACCATGTGGAAGTAGTCGGCGGGCAGTGCGGCGCGCAGGCCCTCGAATCCGCCCACGCGATGCAATCCGATCACGGTCAGGATGACCGCGCCGAAGATCAGGATCAGGGTTTGCACCAGGTCGGTGTAAATCACCGCTGCCAGTCCTCCGGCAATCGTATAAATACCGGTCGCAATCACCAGGATTACCGCAGCGGTCAGCGGGCTCCAGCCCACCACGCGCTCCAGCACAATCGCCGCCGCATACAGGTGGACTGAAATCTTGGTGAATACGTAAGCCAGAATGGAGATCCCGGCGAGATAGACGGCGCATGAACGGCTGAAGCGCCGCTCCAGAAACTCGGGCATGGTGAAAACGTTGGAGCGAAGGTAGAACGGAACGAAAACCCAACCCAATAGGAGCAGGATGAGACAGGCGAGCCATTCAAACGAGCCGACCGCTAAACCCGAACTGGCACCGGAACCAGCCAGTCCGATAAAGTGCTCGGTCGAGATGTTCGAAACGAACAGCGACGCCCCAATTGCAAACCATCCGACATTGCGGCTGGCGAGAAAGTAATCCGCCGAAGTGCGTTCCTTGCGTGCAAAGTAGAAGCCGATGGCGAAGATAATAACGAAGTAGACTGCAATGATCGCAATGTCGATCCCGGTGAGAGCCTTGTGGGTGAGATGCGTCGCCGTTTCGACCATACTCCTCCATTTGCCGCTTATTCGGGTTCAGTGCCGTGCGTCATGCTAGTGCATCCGGTCCACCCAGGCAACCTAAGAGAGTGTTTTTCGGAATTATCACGGTTATAAACCAGAGTCACATAGCTTGCCGCTCTGGAGGAATGGGATAACGAGCGGCCAATTTCCTGAGGCGCTTGATGTGTTCGTGGATGGCGGCCCTGAGTTCTTTGAGAATGTTGTGTAACTCGGCGGAGTCGTTGGTCGTCACCGCCTGGGCGCACAGTTCGCGGATTCGGTCGTCCAATCGCTGGGGCATGAGGGTGGGGAGGTTATTGGTTAGAGTGCCACACACCCAAGCCATGGTTGAATACGGTACGTCCTGTAGTTCATGCTGTAGTTCATACACCTCATTATTGAGTGGCCTACGGCCGTAACTTTTTGAGCGGGTAAACCGTTATTTATCAGGAGAGTTAAGATAAGTTTCATTTTTAAGGGGCAGGTGGTTGCCTAGCCCAGACTTTTTCGTCTATCTTTACAGGAACTTGGGAACGGTCCTAGCCGTATCTCTATCCTGTTGACTCCCGGAGTTCGACATGACCCTGACTCGCTTTGTGACCAAGAACGCCTTCCGCAACAAGCGTCGCAGTGTTTTGACCGTGCTGAGTATCGGCGGCTCGCTGCTTCTGCTCACGTTCCTGATCACCATCTGGCGCAGCTTTTATGACAGCAAGCCCAGCGAACAGTCGGCGCAGCGCCTGATCGTTCGCCATAAGGTGTCCCTGGTCTTCAATTTGCCCAGCTATTACCGGCAGAAGATCCAAGCCATCCCGAACGTGAAGGAAGTGGTGAACCAGCAGTGGTTTGGGGGCCAATATAAGGACGATAAGCCAGGTAACTTCTTCGCCCAATTCGGCACCGATCCACAAGAGATCATGAAGGTGTACCCGGAATTCAAGATACCCAGCGACCAACTCGAAGCCTGGCAGCATGATCGGGCCGGCGCCATCGTGGACGTGGGTCTGGCCAACAAGTTTGGCTGGAAAATCGGCGACCGCCTGAATATTACCGGAAAGATTTTCCCGGTTAACCTGGAATTAACGATCCGGGGAATATTCACGCCGCCGGACCCGACTCAGGCGGTCTACTTCAACAAAGACTATATTGACGAAGGCTTTACGCGACTCAAAGGACAGGAGGGATTCTTCGCGGTTTTGGCCGACTCGCCCGAATCCGTTCCCAAGGTGGCGCAAGCCATTGACGAGGAGTTTCGCAACGCCGACCGTCCCACCAAGACCGAGACCGAGCATGCTTTCCAGCTGGGCTTTATCGGCATGCTGGGAAACATCAAGGCCTTCATCATGAGCATTTGCCTGGCGGTGGTTTTTACCATCCTGCTGGTATCGGCCAATACCATGGCGATGTCGATTCGTGAGCGAACGCGAGAAGTTGCGGTGCTGAAAACTCTGGGCTTTACCCGCAACAGCATTCTGGGATTGTTCGTCGGCGAGGCGGTTTCGCTGTCCGTTGTGGGAGGGCTGATCGGCTCGCTGCTATGCTTGCTGGTGGTGAGTGCGATGGCAAGCCAGGGCGGAATGTTCACAGGCATGAAGGTCACTCCGATCACCATCGCGGCGGCGCTGCTGATCGCGGCAGTGGTGGGGTTCGCCAGCTCCTTTATCCCTTCCTACCACGCGGCCAAGGTCAACATTGTGGATGGCTTGCGTCACATCGGGTGAGCTAAGGCCGAGCTAATCTAAGACCAGGCGCTACGAGGACAGGAATAGATATGGCAATCCCTCTCAGCTACAACGTGCGCAATCTCAGGCTGCGCAAGAGCCTCACCGTCATGACCGCGCTCGGAATCGCTCTAACGGTTGCCACTGCCGTGTTCATAATGGCGCTTCTGGCGGGCTTGGGACGTGCCTTTGCCACCACCGGCGATCCCCTGAATGTACTGATGCTGCGTAAAGGTTCAGACTCGGAGTTGGCCGCCGGCGGGGTATCGCGAGATGCCATGCAGGTGTTGAAGGACCTGCCCGGTGTTGCCAAGAACAGCAAAGGGGAGCCTCTAGTCTCCGGCGAAGACATCCTGGTGGTTGTGCTGCCGCGCAAGGGCGGGACGGGGGAAACCAACGTCACCACCCGCTTCCTCACTCCGCTTGGAATTGAGATGCGGCCTCAGATTCACCTGACCGCCGGGCGCTGGTTCACTCCGGGACAACGGGAAGTGGTGGTCAGCAGTTCGATCAACCGGCGTTTCGAGCACGCGAACCTGGGTGATATCGTCCACATCGGAAAAGGTGACTGGCCCGTGGTGGGCATCTTCGACGCCAGCGGCACCGCGCACGATTCCGAAATCTGGGGCGACATCAACCAGTTGGTCACCGACTTCGAGCGCACGGTGTACTCCTCGGTCCTGGTGCGGGCAACCGATCCGGTCGCGGCCCAGGCACTGAAAAACCGCGGCAACGACGATCAGCGGCTGGAACTCAATGGCCTGCTGGAACCCGACTACTATGCCTCGCAAACCAAGTCGGGAGGTCCCATCAAGGTGGTGGGGTGGATCGTGGCCTTTATCATGGCGGTCGGCTCCTGCTTCGCCGCCGCCAACACCATGTATGCGGCGGTGGCGTATCGTGGACGCGAAATTGCCACCCTGCGCGTGATTGGGTTTTCGCGTCCCAGCATTCTGACTTCATTCATGCTGGAATCGCTGCTGTTGTCCTTGCTGGGTGCGACGCTTGGCATCATCCTGATGTTGCCGTTCAACGGCATGACGACAGGAACGCAAAATCAGGTGACGTTCAGCGAAGTCGTGTTCAGCCTGCAAATGACGCCGGCCGTGGTTGTTAGCGCCATTCTGTTTGCTCTCATCATGGGAGTCGTGGGCGGGTTTGCTCCCGCCTGGCACGCATCGCGCCGCGACATTCTTAGTGCTCTGCGGGATTAGTAACGCCTCCGGGCCGATCGGCGAACGAGACGCCACGCCGGACAGCTGGCGAGCTGGTCGTGAGCGTAGTCGAAGGAACGCCGGCGCTGTTCTTAAAAGGAATTTGCATCAGCGATACGACGTGCATCATATTTAAGCAAAATGCCCATTGACGCAAAGCACGAAGACCTGCAGAGTCTGCGAATCGATCGCACCGCCGGCGGTGACGGCGAACCTCCGGTCTGGGCACGCCGGTACATCCTTATTGGCATCGGGCTGCTGGTGCTGTTGGGCCTGGTGGCGATGGCATACCGTTTGTTCTCGCATGACGCTCCGGAAGTGGGAGTGGTTCGCGCCTCGGCACAGAACAGCGATGTGGGCGGAATCGTGCTCTCCGCCAGCGGCTACATCGTGGCCCACCACAAGATCAATCTGAATTCCAAGGTGACGGGCCGGGTGAAGTGGATCGGCGTGGAAAAGGGAGACAAGGTCAAAGAAGGCCAGATTCTGGTCCGCCTCGAAGATGACGAATTCCGCGCACAGTACGAACAAGCGAACGGTGCCGCCCAGAACGCCCGGGCCTACCTTCAGGAATTGCAGAACGGATCTCGTCCCGAGGAAATCCAGCAAGCGCAACATAACCTCGACGAAGCCAGAGCCACGCTGGTCAACGACAGACTTACTCTGGATCGAACTCGCAACCTGGTGGCACAAGGTGTGCTTTCGAAGCAGGCCCTTGATGACTCTACCGCGAAGTTCGAATCTGACCAGCAGCGGGTAAATTCGCTGGATAAGAGCTTCCAACTGGCCAAGATTGGTCCGCGGCAGGAGGAGATCGCGCGCGCCCGCGGCGCCCTCCAGCAGTCTCAGGGTCAGGCGGACTACGCCAAGTCCTTGCTCGACGCGACGGTGATCCGCGCCCCGGTGACGGGAACCATTCTCGAGCGTGCCGCGGAAAAAGGTGAGCTCGTGACTTCGGGATTTGCCAGTACGGCAGAGGGAGGTCCGCAAGGCTTGGTCGTGTCCCTGGCTGACCTGAACGATCTCCAGGTCGAACTGGATATCGCGCAGGACGATTTCGCCAAGCTGGGACCCAAACAGAAAGGCGCGATCACCGTGGATGCCTACCCTGATCGCAAGTGGGACGGCATGATCGCCGAAATTTCTCCCCAAGCCAACCGGGCCAAAGCAACCGTCCAGGTGAAAGTGCAAATCCTCAATCCGGACGCATATCTTCGCCCGGACATGAATGCCACCGTCAAATTTCAGGCGGACGAAGCCAAGCGCACGAGCTCACAGCCGCAAGGTGTTTTTGTGCCGACTCCTGCGATTCACGATCGAGATGGCAAGAAATTCGTCTTCCTGTCTTTTGATGGCAAAGCAATGGTGCGGGAAGTGAAAATTCTGTCGCAACGCAGCGGCGGCGCGCTGGTGCAAGGCCTCAACGGCGGCGAAGACGTCATTACCTCCGCACCCCAAGATTTGAAAGACGGCGAAAAAATCAAGATCAAAGGACAGTCATGAGCGCAGCTACCGTTCCCCATACCGCAATTCAAACCAAGGTGGTTCAGGCCCGCAACGTCAACAAGATCTTCAAGCGGGACGCTTTCGAGGTGAAGGCCCTGGACGACGTTTCCATCGAGATCGGCGGCGGCGAGTTCCTCGCCCTGATGGGTCCCTCCGGCTCGGGCAAGACCACTCTGCTGAATATGATCGCTGCCATCGACCGGCCCACCGCCGGTGAACTGCTGGTGCTGGGCGAAAACATTTTCCGCTTCAGCGATGCCCAGTCTGCCCGCTGGCGCAACGAGCACATTGGCTACGTCTTCCAGACTTTTAATCTGATACCCGTTCTCACCGCGTTCGAAAACGTCGAGCTGCCGCTTTTGCTAACCAAGCTCTCCGCGCAGCAGCGGCGCGATCACGTGATGACGGCTCTGAAACTGGTTGGCCTGGAGGAACGCGTCGGCCATCTACCCAAGCAGCTCTCCGGCGGACAGGAACAGCGCGTGGCCATTGCTCGCGCCATCGTCAGTGACCCCACTCTGTTGCTAGCGGACGAGCCCACCGGCGACCTCGACAGCCATTCGGCGACCGAGGTGCTGGAAATTCTGAAGCGTCTGAATGAAGATTTTCACAAGACCATCGTGATGGTGACTCACGATCCCCACGCGGCGTCCTACGCGCACGTGACTCGTCACCTGGAAAAGGGAATGCTCCTGCCCGGATAAAGGGATCGCGTAGAGGCGGTTTCCGGCTGCCCGCTCGAGCGAAGCTCGGCAGTTTTGTCGTTGGCATTGGCTTCGCCGAGTGTGCCCGCTCTAAACTGCCGAGCTTCGCTCGAGCGGGCGGGTCAGAGACCCGCCTCTACCTGATTCGGTTAGCTTCTTGTCACAACCCGGAAAGTGGAACGGTACCACGCACCGCTGCAAATCCGCTGTCCGCCGGATCCGCCACCCACTCCCATGCCCTGCGCCCGTTGTCCCGCAACACCGTCCGTGCTTCGCCGTATTCCACCAGCCGATTCAGCACGGTAGTGACCGAGGCCAGCGGGTCCTTGTGGCGCAGCAAAACCGGCGGAATCCGCTGCTGAATCCTCTCGCATACGTCGCGAGCCCCCAGAGGACAATGCGATTCCATCAACACCATCCGGCAAGCCTTGGTGAATCCCGGCTGGCGGCCGCCGGTCTTGCGGTCCACCAACTCCAGCAGTTCTTCGCTAAGCACAGCATCGCCGAAAAGGTTGGCCAGGCCAACAATGGTTTGCTTCACCGTACCGATGCGCTTCATCACATCGGCCCGCTGGCGCATGAGCTGGCGCAGTTCCTCATGCGCCGCCCTCACTACTTCCTGCACATGTGGGTCCGTGCCGCCGGAAAGGTTCCTGTTTGCCGTGCCGTTGCTACCAATTCGCCCCATATCCATGACTTGACCTCCAGCGAGGGCCCACCCTATGGCTGCGTGCCGCCCAGAACTCCGGTTCTGCGCAACACAACTCCTTACACTCTGATACGCGATCACTCCCTCGATTAGTTCCGTCAAAAGTGAATCGATCTTGCGGTCCGGGTTCCGCTCGATCGCGGCCCGCGCTCATCTTCTGCTGGCTTAGACGTGGAGATTCCTGAAAGGTTAAGGCGAAGATTTGTAAAATCAACGCCTGGTAGATTCCATGTTGACCACTCGAATGCCCCTACGGACGCTAAATTCGGCGGTTAATCCTGTCTGCGGATTTCCATATTTTCAGGCGTGAATTCACTTCCAAAGTTGGGATTTCGTAGTGTTATGTTTTGGCCATGAACCCGAGCGAGACTTCGCTGGTCAATCGAGCTTCGCAAGCGAGCTTATCCAAAAATCAGCTGCCATAGACTATTCGGTTGTGTGGTCGCAATTGCCACGATTGGTGCGGATTCCGATTCGGGCAAGATCCTTCGCAAGGTCAGGAGGACGCCTGGCGTTAAGCGGCTGAGGTTTCAAACTGCCCCATTCCCCGCGCTCTTACTCCTTGACAAAACCGAGACAACTGATAGAGTTCGACTTAATCGGTTCAATTTCTAACGAATTCCCGGGTGCTACGCATGAAGAATGTTTACGAAGTTCTGAGACAGAAAGAGCTTGAGCTCTCGCGGCTGGAAAAGGAAGTCGAGGCGTTACGGGTTGCCGCCCCTCTGCTGTCCGAAGACAAAGAAGGCGGTACTGACAACAAGCCGACGTTGACCCCGTCGGCGGCGCCGCAGCAGCCCATCCGGATTCCGCAGCCGGCGGTGAACGCCGCTCCCCAAGCTGCCCGGGCCGCGGGATGGGAAGACACCGCCAAGCGCTGGCCATAGCCGATTCGCGAGCCTCGACCACCTGTCTTGTGCGCTAGGAATGGATCTGGCCCGGAGCCTCGCTTCGGGCCGATGGCTTTATTGGAGTTAGACGAATCTGACCCAAATGCAGGAGTGAGCCTCCGCCTGCAGCTCAGATCGATAACTCGATTCAGGCAATCAGATTCAGGCAATCATGAGCGCTGCATCGGGACACACTTCGTCGGGACCCTCGACATCGGACCTCAGCAGAGCTCGCCGCCGCATTCCTCGTTATCCGGTTGCGGTCCCGGTGGACGTCACCGTACTGCGTTCGGGTTTGCCCAGCAGCATTCCCGGCCGCTCTCTCGATGTCGGCGAAGGCGGTGTCGCCGCCGTCCTCGCGGCCGAGCTTCAGACCGGAGAGTGGGTTGCCGTCGAATTCCAGTTGCCCAGCGCCGGCTATTCGCTCCAGACGAAAGCGGTGGTACGGCACCACAACCAGCTGCGCTGCGGCCTCGAATTTCTGGGGCTCTCCCGCGACCAGCGCTACATGATCCGGCGCTGGGCCGCAGGCGCCCACTTGGAACAATCCGCGCTCGAATCCCCGCTTGCATCCCCGATGCTCAGTTCTCCGCTCGCAAAACTACCCACCCCCGTGGCCGCCGGATTACCGGCACCAATTCTGGCCGAAGCCCCGGCGAAAGCACAGACGCAATCGCAAATGAGCAGACCGACGCGCCGGCTTCTGTGGCTGACGCTGGCATTATTTTTGGTTGTAGCTATTGTATCCGCCTGGCAATGGCATCGCGGGTGGCAGCAACTGGAAGCCCAGACGGCGAGAAGAGACGCGCACGCCCGGCCGCCATCCGCGCGGGTTCCCCCAGACGTGATGGAGAGGCTGCTGATCCGCAAGATTGACCCGGTCTATCCCGAAGCCGCCCGCCGGGGGAATATCCAGGGCGTCGTCGTGCTCGACGCGATCATCGCAGCGGACGGAACGGTCGTACACCTTCAGCCCATCAGTGGCTCGGAAGGACTGACCTCCGCCGCCATGGATGCGGTCCGCTGGTGGCGATTCCGTCCCTACCGCGTCCAGGGCGAAGTCGCGCCGGTAGAAACCTCGCTAGCCATCGAATTTCGCCCCTAGAGGACACTGCCAGAGTGCCAGTTAGCAGCCTTGCCTCTGCCTGTTTGTGCTTTGCTTCCTCAGCCCTTCATCTGCGACACTGAACGCGATCCAGCAAGCGCCGCACTCTTGTCATGGGCAGAATCCACGTCCTCTCCGAACATGTCGCCAACAAAATCGCCGCTGGCGAGATGGTGGAACGCCCAGCTTCGGTAGCCAAGGAACTCCTCGAAAATTCCCTCGACGCCGGTTCCACCCGCATTCGGATTCAGGTAGAGGCCGGCGGGAAAAAACTCATTCAGATCACCGACAACGGCTGGGGCATGGTGCGCGACGATGCTCTGCTCGCGTTCGAGCGTCACGCGACCTCCAAAATCAGGAATGCCGAAGACCTGCTCAGCGTGGCTACGCTGGGTTTCCGCGGTGAAGCTTTGCCCTCGATCGCTTCTGTCTCCCGCCTGCGCCTGGAAACCCGCGCCGCTGATGAGGACTCCGGCACGGTGGTTGAAATCAACGGCGGCAAAATCTTCACCGTAGAAGAAGCCGGCTTGCCCGCCGGGACCAGCATCACGGTTCGGGATCTGTTCTTCAATATTCCGGCGCGAAAAAAATTTCTGAAAGCCGAATCCACTGAGCTTTCCCACATCGCATCGCTAGTCACGCACTACGCGCTGGCCCATCCCGCCAAGCATTTCGAGTTGCACTCCGCCACTAACGCCATGTTGGTAGCTCCACCGGTAGCCGGATATAGCGAGCGCGTGTACCAGGTTTTCGGCAAAGAAGTCCTGGGCCAACTGATTCCCATCGCGGCGCTGCGGCCGCTGGAACGCATCGGCCTGCCCCAACCCCCACCCTGGCGCCGCAAGGAAGAGCAGAGTGGCGCGGGCGCCCTCGCCCGCGAAAAGCCTGAGTCCGAAATAACAGCCGAAGCAACCGGCGAAGAAGCCGCAGCCTTCGGCGAACTTCGCCTGCATGGTTTCATCTCCAAGCCGGAAATCCAGAAGCTCAACCGCAACTCGATCTATGTCTTCGTCAATGGACGCCTCATCCGCGACCGCCTCATCCAGCATGCCATCACCGAGGCCTACCGCAACATCCTGCCGCCCACGCTCTACCCGGTCGTACTGCTGTTCATCGACTTGCCCAGCGGCGAAGTCGACGTCAACGTTCACCCTTCTAAAACCGAAGTCCGCTTTCGCCAGCAATCAGTCATGCACGATTTCGTGCGCGAATCGATACGGGCCGCGCTGATGAAAGCGCGTCCTGTACCTCAATTCGCCGTAGAGATCAGCGCACACCCCAGCGCCAGTCCATCATTAGTGGCTGGATCGATCGCGGGAACGTTGGCTGGAGGTCGCGGCGCTGCCCCTGACGCACCCGCTCCCTGGCGCACGTTGTACTCTCCAGCGGCGCAACCATTCAACTTGCAGGCACCAATCCCTCCGCCGATTACAGAACGATTTCAGTTTGGCGAAGGCATTTGGGTGGACGGCAATGCAGCCCTGTCCCTGGTTCGCGCCCCCGAACCGGTGCGGAGCGACGGTTGCGCTCCGCCCATTGCCGACGAAGCGGAAGCGGAGGTGGGGAGCGATCTGGCTCCAGCGCTGGCTTCGCTCAAGCCGCTGGGTCAGATTCGCGACTCGTTCATCCTGGCGGTAAATCACGAAGGCCTGTGGATTGTGGATCAACACGTGGCCCACGAGCGTGTGCTGTTCGAGAAAACCCTGAAACAGCGCGCAGCCCAGAAAGTCGAAAGCCAGCGCCTATTGTTGCCGTTGGTGCTTGAACTCACGCCCGCGCAGCAAGCGGCGTTCACCGAAATCTCCGATGAACTGGCCAAAAACGGATTCGAAGTCGAGCCCTTCGGCGCCCGCAGCGTCGCGGTAAAAATCGCGCCCGCCGGTATCGAAGCTGCCGCCGTCCAGCATATGTTGCACGAACTACTCGACCAGTTTTCCCACGAAGAGCAAGCCCTGAACCTGGAGAAAATTCGGATCCGCATCGCCGCCTCCATCGCCTGCCACGCCGCCATCAAGGTCAACATGCCGCTCGAGCAAAACAAGATGGAATGGCTGCTGGCTGAACTGGCCAAAACCGACTGTCCCATGTCCTGCCCGCACGGAAGACCGGTAGTTCTGCGATACTCTTTGAAGGATATTCAGAAGGCGTTTAAGAGAATCTAGAAAAATAGCCTTCAGCCCTCAGCTATCAGCTGTTCTTATGACTGACCAGGAACTCGACCAGCTCCGCCGTGAGAAGTGGCACCTTAACGGGACCCCGCTGCGCACTCTTGATGACGCCCAGCGCTTCGTCGAGTCGGTCGGGTTTTGCCTGATGTATCCCATGCGCCCACCGCTCCTGGTTCCGACCTTCATGGGCGCCTGGACTGGATCGAACAAAAATCTGCCTGCCCAGCAGCATGCCTTTGCTGACCCACGCGCCCAAGAGGCCACCGAGATCATGGTCCGCTTGCTGCGTAACCACGACGCTTACGAAGCCAACCAATTCGAGGAGAACAACGCCTTCCTGGTGGCAGGCTCGATCTTTCCTTACTTTTACGCACTGGTTGGCAAGCGCAATCCCAAGCTGGCCCCCAAGCCCAAGCCGCGCTCGGAGTATTCGCAGCTGGCCTGCGACGCTTTTGAGCTGATCAGCCGCGCCGGCCCAATCTCGAAGCAGAAGATGCGCGAAGATCTGGGTGGAAGCATTTCGTTTGTCGCTCTGGACCACGCGCTGGGCGAGCTGTGGTCAAAATTACGCATCACCCGCGTGGACTACAAGCCGGAGGAGGGCGCATCCTGGGATGTGCTTTATCGTTGGGCCCCTGATGCGGTTCGTGAAGGAATGAGTCTATCGGTCGGCGAAGCGCTTTCGGCACTGCTTTCCAAATACCTGGACTGCGTAATCGCCGCCGACCAGCAGGAAGTAGAGTCTTTCTTCGGTAACTTCGTCCCTCGCTCTCGCGTCAGGGACGCCATCAACGCCCTTCAAGCGGCCCGGGAATTGGACTTCATCCACGTAGGCAACCGCTCGCTGATCCAGATCGCGCAGCCCAAAGCCGCCGTAAACCGTGCAGGGACGGGCACTCCTGCCCGTCCAGGCCGGGCGTGATCCGGCTGTGTTGAGCCGACGGAAAGTGACAATGTGCCGAAAACAAATTGAGGAGCACGGATTCATGATCATTCCCCAAGTGCTGACGCACAAGCGGATCACGCGACTGGTTGAAGACCTTCGGCAAGCGATTTTGCGCCGCAGTCGGGCGTGGCGTCGGCCAGGCTCTGCAGCATCCAGTCGTTGCCGCTTGGGCCGGGGAATCACCCCTTCTGGAGATCGCGCGGGAAGTTTTGGGTCGCGAGGCGTACCCGTACCACGCCGCGTTGTTTGACAAATCTCCCGATGCTAACTGGCTTGTGGTCTGGCATTAGGACAGGGCTTTGCCGCTGCGGCAACGGCGTGACACACCGGGTTGGGGGCCTTGGTCGGTGAAAGAAGGCGTGACCTATGCCCACGCGCCGGAGCGCGCTCTCCGGCGGGTGTTGGCTTTGCGAGTCCATTTCGACCGCTCAACGGCGAAGAATGGGTCGGTGCGTTCTTCCTGGAACTCAGACATCCGGAGTTTTGAGCGACGATTGGATCCATCAACTTGCGGTAGAGGTGTCACCGGTGGATTGCCTTGTTGCGCTAAGTGGGGTTACTGGCGTTGAGGCCCTGCTGGTTCACTCGTCATCGAAGTCACAGATCTCCACTCCAAGGCGCGTCCTGCACATTGAATACGCGACGTCCAAGGCTATTGCGACAGGACTTGAACTCGCCGCCCGAGACGTACCGGCCGGTAAAAGAAACATTGGAACTGAGACAGCGTCCAGCGGATTTGATCGTACCAGTAGCGCCCTTCCCGCCGTGTACAATCATTACCTTCCGCAATGACCACGCCCCCTCGACGCAAACTTATCATCGCCATCGACGGCCCCGCCGGCGCGGGCAAGAGTACGATTGCCTCTCGCCTGGCCCGCAAGCTGGGCTACATAAATCTCGAAAGCGGCGCTATGTACCGCGCGCTGGCGCTCAAAGCCGTCGAGTGGGATGTCTCCTTCGACGACGAGCCGGCGCTGGTCAATCTGGCGCACAATTCCCGCATTCAGCTTGAGCCCAGTCTGGGCGGCAACCGGGTTCTGCTGGACGGCCGCGAGGTGAGCCATCGCGTGCGGGAACCGGACGTCACCGAAGCGGCTTCGCGGGTGTCGGTTCATCCGGGCGTGCGTGAGTGGATGGTTGCCCGCCAGCAGGAGATGGGAGCTGGCGGCGGCGTAGTCATGGAAGGCCGCGACATCGGCACCAAAGTGTTCCCCACAGCGGACGTAAAAGTCTTCCTTGATGCCGATCCGGTCGTGCGCGAACAACGGCGCATGAAGCAGCAGCAAATCACGGCAGGCGCCGCTGCCCAGGCCATGGCCGCCGAACTCCGCGAGCGCGATCGCCGGGATCGCACCCGCGCAACGTCACCATTAGTTCCCGCCAGCGACGCGCTCATCCTCGACTCCACTCAGCTGTCTGAGGACGAGGTGTTGAAAAGGGTGGAGGAAGTGGTCCAGCAAAGGCTGGAGCAATAGAGGCAGCCGCTTGTCATCCAACCCTGTCGCGTAATTCCCGGCGCGGGACAAGTCGGAAAGAAAGTTTGCCCATCATAGACCGCCCGCCACTTGCAGTGATATACCCATGTAGTTCCCTTTCAGGTCTGGACTCGTCCACCATTTCGTTTCACCCGCGGGTGCGAGTCCTAATGCTGAGCGTCAGCGATCAGCGCCATCGTTTCGCGGTCGTCTTACCTGCTTGCGCGCCCAAGCGTTTCACAGGATGGTCTCCAGACCAATTTCAGCCCGATTCGCTAAAGCCAGTAAGCTTATTGGAATCAATTACTTCCTGGACCAATACCGGACTCCGACCAGCTTCCTGCGAGCCATCGACGCTTACCGCTCCGCGCCAGCTACAACTCGCTTTGAAGCTGATTTTTTAGCCAGGGTGGCGCCCTGCGTAGCGAGCAGGCGCGTTTTAGCTGCTTAAAAACGTTATATATTCACTTGACTTGCCGTAGGAACCTTGCAATAACTATCCGGTCCAAACGGGACCAGTTTGGGGGTGTAGTTCAGTTGGCTGAAGTCAGACTCCAGGAGGACGAGTCCCTAGAAAACGCGTTGCGTCGCGTTAAGCGCAAAGTGCAACAGGAAGACATCATCAAGGAGGTCAAGCGTCACTCCTTTTACCTGAAGCCGGGCGAGAAGAAGCGGGTGAAAGAAGCACTGGCCCGAAAGCGCAGCAGGAAGAAAGCACGCAAAGAACAAGATTAGTTCCACGGGCCGCCGCCCCAAGCGGTGGCCCGTTACTTTTCCAACTGTGTCCCGTTCTCGTAGAGACGTAGCTTGCTACGTCTAAAGCGCACTCGGTTACGTCTCTACAGGCACAGCGTAGTAATCCATGTTGTAAGAGGACATGGCGGGCCGAGTCCAAAAGCAACATTCCAGGGGTTTTTTGAGGGGGCAAAAACCTTGGCGTCCACGCGTCACCCAATCGGTCTGGCGAGGGCACCGGGGAACGGGCTGAAGGGAGCATCTCTCAATGGAATTTCAGGACAAGGTGTTGAAGTGCATCGACTGCGGCGCGGATTTTATCTTCACCGCAGGCGAGCAGTTGTTCTTTCACGACAAACAGTTCAAAAACGAACCCAAGCGCTGCAAAACGTGCAAGACCAAGCGAGTATCGGTGTTGGGGGCAGTGTCGTCCGGGCAAAACGGAGGCTTCGCCAAGGTGGAAACCCGCACTACGTGTTCCGAGTGCGGCAAAGAGACCACGGTGCCGTTCAAGCCCACGCAGGGACGTCCGGTTTTCTGCCGGGAATGTTTCCAGCAGAAACGGCAAGCGGCGACGGCTTAATTTTGATCGAAAACTTGTAGACGATTCCCAGAGTCGGCGGCCAGCTCTTCTTCCTCCCGCCTTCCCGATTCCACCCGAATCTTGTCTGCCGGTAGCGTAGTCCGCGCGGCGATGGGGCGCACTTCTGTCTCTCTCGCGCCAGGCATGCCGCGACCGTCGATCTTCGTCTCCACTGCGCTCCGCTGCGGATGCGTGGATCGCGAGCTACGTTGAATCCGACGTAGGTTAAAATGAAACGTGGCGACTTTCTACGTGGCAAATTTCGGCTGCCGCGCGACCCAGGCGGACGGCGCTGCCATCGAGCGTCAGTTCCA